>Ga0208297_1000334_pt1 | contig 109297 bp, 91 predicted proteins | sample LMS_cellobiose_e_FD_187367 | JGI IMG/M metagenome (GOLD analysis project Ga0208297, IMG submission 187367) | Rumen-fistulated moose microbial communities from Alaska, USA - LMS_cellobiose_enrichment (SPAdes) (version 2) | ecosystem: Host-associated > Mammals > Digestive system > Stomach > Rumen... | reverse complement strand
GGCGTCGCAGGAGAAGATATAGCCTTCCCCCAGCGCCTTCGCCTGCTCTCCGGCCTTCCGGTGGAAGGCCTGGCACGCCGAAGCCTCTCCCAGGAGACGGCAGCAGTCCGTGGGGACGCCGAAGCGCAGCAGATCCCGCCCGTCCAGGTCGATCAGGCGAAGCGGCAGCCCTGTGTAGCAATGGATATGGCTCAGTATGTCGGCGAGATGCTCCCTGGGAACCAGCTCAAACAGCGCCTCCGGCATGAAAACACCACCTGAAATTCCAAATAATCACGTATTTTTACAATGATTGCCCGCGCAATATGAATTATACTGGATTTGGTTCCGAAGTGCAACGCTCGGACATGCAAAAAAACAGCTTTTCACGGGTCGGGGAATGATGAAACGGGTTTGGCGCATGGCCTTTCCCGGAAACTCGTGAAAACCAGGAACAAGGGAGGAACGAAAACCATGACATCCAAGGAACGCATCGACGCCGTGCTGGCGCATCAGCCGACAGACCGCACGCCCTTTTGCCTGGTGGATGGCGGCGCGTGGATTGCCAGGACGGAAAACCTGTCCTATCGACAGCTCTACGGCATGGAGGACGGCGGCGCGGCCATGATCGTGAAGTGGATGGACGAGATCGAGACGGACGTCATCAGCGCGGTGTCCGGCGTGTTCACCGCGTGCCTGAACGCCTTCGGCTGTCCCATTCACATCGACGAGCCCGGCCGTCCCACGGACACCGGCGCGGTGTTCACCGATCCTGAGGAGGAGATTCCTCAGCTGGACAAGAGCACCATCCGGGAGAAGCTGCTGGCCAACGAGTTTGTGCAGGGCATGATCCGTCAGTGCAAAAACGTAAAGGCGCTCGCCGGCGACCGCAAGTACCTGCTGGGCGACATCGCGGGCCCCTTCACCATGGCGGCGGTCATGGTCGGCACGCAGGACTTCATCATGCTGATGCTCGACGAGCCGGAGCTGGTGGAGGAGCTTCTCGACTTCACGACCTGCGTGAGCGCGGAGATGTTCAAGCTGCTGCATGAGAACGGCTGCGACATCGCCATGCCGGCCGAGCCGGTGGCGAGCGGCAGCCTGATCAGCCAGGGCATGTTCGAGGAGTGGGTGATTCCGGCGCTGGAGAACCTGAAGGCGAAGCTGCCGGAGTACAGGTATTTCTTCACGCACGTGTGCGGCGCGTCCGGCCAGCGGGTGAAGGCGCTGCGCGACGCGGGTGTGCGCGCGTTCTCGGGCGACTACCTGGTGGACCTCGACGCGGCGCTGACCGACGCGGATGGCAGGCTTGTCATGATGGGCAACATCAATCCGGCAGGCGCGCTTCTGAACGGCACGGCGGAGGAGGTCTACGCCGAAGCCTGCGAGCGCATCAAAACGGCCAACGGCCGCGGCCACATTCTGGCCCCCGGCTGCGACATGGGCGCGGCCACGCCGCTGGAAAATGTGAAGATGCTTGTCAGGGCCTGCAAGGATATGGCGCTCTGACAAACGATCAGAGTGTGTTCCCGAATCCGCGCGAAACCGCATCTGCCGGCATTCGGGAACACACTCCGCTGTTGGGGGCACGCTCCGGAAGCACGCGCCGAAGGAGCTTCCCCGTCTGTGCATCCGGTCGCCGCACCGTCCGCGGGGCGGATCGGCCTACAGCACAATCAGCCCTTCATCCGTCTGCGTCTGCCCGATGTCGGTGTCCCCGAACACGCCGTGGCAGTCGCAGCCGGCTGTTATTTTGAGCCCATGACCGCGCGCGAAGGCGAGCAGCCTTTCCGTCATCTCCTTCGGATGCGTCGGATAGAAGCACTCGATGCCGTCCGCCCCCGCGTGAACGGCCTCCTCGACCAGGGTCATGAAGGCGTCGTCGGCCACGCGGCCGAATACCTCGCCGGGATGGGCGAGTATGAGCGCGCCGCCCGCCGCGTGTACGATCCGCGCCACCTCCCCGATCGACTCGAACCCCGCGTCCTCGTAGGTAACGCCGTAGCGCGGGTAGAACAGCCGCCCGTCGTGCGGGGCGCTCGTCACGCCCCTCGCCATCAGGTATTGCAGCATCTTCCAGCCGCCCGCCGCGGGATCGTGCGGGAAGGCGAGATAATCGTCGAAATCCAGCGCGGGATAATCGGGCTTCATGCGCTCGAGCAGAACCTCGCTCATGTGGTCGAGCGCCCACCGCTCATGCCGCAGCAGCGCCGTGAGCGCCGCGTCGTCGAAATCCGCCCCGTAGGCCAGCATGTGAACGTCGCGGCCGGCGTACAGCGCATCGATTTCCACGCCGCGCACGAACCGCAGGCCGGCCGCCCGGGCCAGCGGCTCCACGGCCAGCGAGCCGCCCGTCACGTTGTGGTCGCACACGGCGAGCATCGTCACGCCGTTTTGAACCGCCCGCGCGACGACCGCCTCCGGCGTGAGCGAGCCGTCCGAAAACGTGGTGTGGATATGCAGATCGGCATACCCCATGATCGCATCACCTCCGGGGCGCCGGCGGATCGTCGGCGGACAGGCCGTCCAGATGCAGCCTCAGCAGATTCAGCGCGTGCAGGCAGCTCATGGCGCGAATGCGGGCGCGGTCGCTGCGCAGCGCGAGGCGCTTCACCTGCGTGTCGCCGTGCGCGCTGGCCAGCGCCACGAACACCGTGCCGACCGGCGTCTCCGTGGTGCCGCCGTCCGGCCCGGCCAGCCCCGTGGTCGCCAGCGCGTAGGTCGCCCCGCTGACGCGGCGCGCGCCCTCGGCCATCGCCCGGGCGCAGGCTTCGCTCACCGGCCCGACGGCGTCCAGTATCTCGCGCGGCACGCCCAGAACGCGGCGCTTCGCCTCCGTGGCGTACGTCACGTGCCCCTCGACGAGCACGCGGCTCGCGCCGGGCACATCCACGACCTGCGAGGCCAGCATGCCCCCGGTCAGGCTTTCGGCCGTGGCGAGCGTTTCGCCCCGGTCGGTCAGCCGGCGCACGATTTCTTTCGGAAGCGACACGTCGAATCCCTCGGCGTATACGGCGCTGCCCAGCCGGTGCCTGATTTCCCGGTCGACGGGCTCCAGCAGCGGCGCGGGATCCTCGTCCCGCCCGCACATCACGGTCAGGCGCGCCGTGACCTCGCCGGGGCTGCAGTACAGCGCCAGGGTGGGAGAGTCTGAGTGGAACAGGTCGATGAGCCGCGTCTCCACCTCGGATTCGCCCACGCCGACGATGTGCAGGAAGCGCGAGGCGATCACCTTGTCGCTACGCGCCAGCAGATAGGGCTCGAGCTGCTGCTCGTACATGTCGGTGAGCTCAAAGGGCGGGCCGGGCAGCACGGCGACGATCTTGCCGCCCTGCTCGACGATGCAGCCGGGCGCGGTGCCCTTGCGGTTGGGCATGACGCGCGCGCCCTTCGGCATGAGCGCCTGCTTTCGGTTGTTCTGCTGCATGGACCGGCCGATCGTCCGGAAATACCCGGCGATGCGCTCGAGGCTCTCCTCATGCATCTCCATGGGCAGGTCGAAATACTCGGCCACCATCTCCTTGGTCAGGTCGTCTTCGGTGGGGCCGAGCCCGCCGGTGGTGATGACCAGGTCGGCGCGCGCGAGCGCCTCGCCCAGCGCCTCCTTCACGCGTCCGGGGTTGTCGCCCACAGTGGTCTGCCGGTGCATGGTGATGCCCAGCATGGCCAGTCGCCGCGCCAGGAACTGGGCGTCCGTGTTGGCAATCTGGCCCATGAGAAGCTCGGTGCCGACCGAGAGAATTTCGCAGAGCATGGCTTTTTCCCTCCCAAAAAAGCGGCGCGCGTGCCGCGGCGTATGCCCGGTTCGCACGCTCTATATGTTTGTGGTGTCGATGATGTGCTTATTGCGCAGGATGTAGTCGACGCAGGAAAGCACGGCCAGAACCAGCGCGGCCCACATGACGATCTGGGTGAGGATGTTCGTAAGGCCCCCGATGCGCACCATGGGCGGCAGGCCGTTGAGCGGCAGGCAGAGGATGGCCATGGTCACGGCGATCATCTGGGCGACGGTCTTGTACTTGCCCAGCGGGCCGGCGGCGATGACCACGCCGCGCGAGGCCGCCACCATGCGGAACCCGCTGATGATGAATTCGCGCGCGATGAACACCACGCACATGCCCGCCGGCATGCGGCGCTGCGCGGTGAGGAACACCATGGCCGCGGTCACCAGCAGCTTGTCCGCGACGGGATCCATCAGCTTGCCGAAATCGGTGATGAGGTTGTTTTTGCGGGCGAGCTTCCCATCCAGCATGTCGGTGAGGGCCGCCGCGACAAAGATGAACGCGGCCGCGAATTGCGCCCATCGCGCCTCCACGCAGATAAACGCGCAGAGCGCCGGCACCAGCGCGATGCGCAAAAGCGTCAGCTTATTGGGCAGGTTCATGCGCTTCAGCAGGTTCAGCATGTCGTTTCCACGGCCTCCCCGATCAAGTCGTATTCGCTCGCGTCCGTGATGCGGACGGGCACATAGTCGCCGGGCGTCAGCTTTTTCTGTGCGCTGAACAGCACCTTGCCGTCAATTTCGGGCGCCTCCAGCCGGCTGCGGCCGTAATAGCGCCCGCGCCGGAAGCCCTCCACCAGCACCTCGCCCGTCTCGCCGATCCGCCTTTTCATGAGCCGGGCGGAAATGGCCTGCTGAGCCAGCATCAGCCGGTCGAGGCGCTCCTGCTTCACGTCTTCGTCGATCTGGTCGGGCATCCCGGCGGCCGGCGTGCCCTCCTCGGGCGAGAAGGCGAACGCGCCCAGACGGTCGAACTGCGCTTCCTCCATGAACGCCAGCATTTCCTCGTATTCGGCCTCGCTTTCGCCGGGGAAGCCCACCATGAGCGTGGTGCGCATGACGATATCCCGGTCCCGGCAGTCCTTCACCAGCCTGCGGATGAGCGCCTGCGAGCCCCGCCGGTTCATGCGCCGCAGCATGCGGTCGTTCACGTGCTGCAGCGGCAGGTCGAGATAGCGGCAGGCCTTGGGCAGGGTCGCGATGGCGTCGAGCAGCTCTTCGTTCACGGTATCCGGATAGCAGTACAGCACGCGCAGCCAGCGGAGGGCGTCCAGCCCGTGTATCGCGCGCAGGAGCCGGGGCAAAAGCAGCGTCCCTTCCGGGAAGTCGTTGCCGTAGCGCGAGGTGTCCTGCGCGATGAGGGTGAGCTCCGTGACCCCGCCGCCCGCGAGCGTGCGGCATTCGGCGACGATCTCGTCGAACGGCCGGGAACGATAGCCGCCGCGGATGAGCGGAATGGCGCAGTAGGTGCAGCGGTTGGAGCAGCCGTCCGATATCTTGACGTAGGCCGAATAGGCGGGCGTGGTGAGCACGCGCGGCCCGCAGATGAAGCGGTTGCCCTCGCCGGTCAGCGCGGGCCGGCTTCCCTGAAGGGCGCTGTCAATCGCGCCGATGAGGTTTTCATAGGACGAAACGCCCATCAGCAGGTCGATTTCGGGGATCCCGCCGAGCAGGTCGTCGGCATAGCGCTGCGCGAGACACCCGGTCACGACGAGCAGGCGACATCGGCCGGTCTTCTTGTATTCCGCCATTTCGAGAATGGTGTCGATGGATTCCTCCTTGGCGGACAGAATGAACCCGCACGTATTGACGATGATGATCTCGGCCTCCGCGGGCCTGGCGACGATTCTGTAGCCGGCCTCACGCAGCATGCCCAGCATCATTTCGCTGTCCACCCGGTTCTTCGAGCAGCCCAGCGAGATCATTCCAACGGTCTTCATAACATGCAACCCTTCCCCGAATTTAATCCTTGCCGAACTGCTGCGCGTATTCCTCGCGGGTGATGATGACCGTGCGCGGCTTGCTGCCCTCCGACTGGCTCACATAGCCGCGATTGGCCATTTCGTCCACCAGGCGGCCGGCGCGGGCATATCCGATGGACAGCTTGCGCTGCAGCATCGAGATGGAAACCTGGCCGGCGTTGATGGCGATTTCCAGCGCCTGGGGCAGCAGCTTGTCGGACTCCCGGTCGCCGTTTTCCTCCTCGCCGTCCTCTTCGTCGTCGGGGTGGTTGTCCATGTAGTTGAGCAGCTCGACGTTGTATTCCGGCTCATGCCGGCTCTTGATGTACTCCACGATGGCGTTGATCTCCTCGTCGCTGACCCACGCGCCCTGCACGCGCTGCATCCGGTTGGAGCCGGCCGGCGAGAACAGCATATCGCCGCGGCCGAGCAGCTTTTCGGCGCCGCCCACGTCCATAATGGTGCGGCTGTCCACATAGGACGCCACGGTAAAGGCGATGCGCGCGGGGATATTGGCCTTGATGACGCCGGTGATGACGTTGACGGAGGGGCGCTGCGTGGCGATGACCAGGTGAATGCCGGCCGCGCGGGCCAGCTGGGCCAGGCGGCAGATGGCGTCCTCGACCTCGCCGGGCGCGACCATCATCAGGTCGGCCAGCTCGTCGATGATGATGACGATCTGCGGCATCATGGCCTCGCCGGTCGTGGCGCACAGCTTGTTGTAGCCCTTGATGTCGCGCACGTGGTGTTCGGCAAATTTCTTGTAGCGGGTGTCCATCTCGGCCACGGCCCAGTGCAGCGCGCCGGCCGCCTTTTTCGGATCGGTCACGACCGGCTGCAGCAGGTGCGGTATGCCGTTGTAGATGGACAGCTCAACCACCTTCGGATCGACCATGATGAGGCGCACCTCGTCCGGCGTCGCGCGGTAGAGGATGGAGCACACGATGCAGTTGATGCACACGGATTTGCCCGAGCCCGTCGCGCCCGCGATGAGCACGTGGGGCATCTTGGCGATGTCGCCCACAATGTAGCGCCCGCTGTTGTCCTTGCCCATGGCCACGGCCAGGCGCGAGGGATTCTTGCGCGCCTCCTGGCTCTCCAGCACCTCGCGCAGCGGCACGGTTTCCACCACGTCGTTGGGAATCTCCACGCCCACGGCCGGCTTGCCCGGAATGGGGGCCTCAATGCGCACGCTGGTCGCGGCCAGGTTGAGGGCAATGTCGTCGGCCAGCGAAGTGATGCGGCTCACCTTCACACCCGGCGCGGGGGCCAGCTCGAACCGCGTGACGGCGGGGCCGTGCGCGATGTCGGTGAGCGTGGCGTTGATGCCGAAGGAATGCAGCGTATCCTCGAGCTTTGCGGCCTTTTCCTGGTCCTTGTCGTGGGCGTTTTTCACCTGCGATGGGCGCGGCAGCGCCAGCAGGTCGACAGGAGGATAGTTGTATTCCGCGCCGGTGGGCGAGAGGTCGTGGCTCCTGTCCGTCTGCGGCAGCACGATGGGCGAGTGATCCAGGCGGCGCGCGGCGCCGTCCGACGTCGGCGCGTCTGTAAAGGAGGGTTTGGGCTCCTGCGGCGCGCGCGCAGCGGCTTCGCCCAGCACGGGGCGGCGGCGCTCCCGGTCGCGCCGGACGGGCGTCTCCAGCTCAAACGGCGGCTCGACGCCGTCCTCCGCGTCGTCAAAACCGTCGAAGATGTTCTCGTCGCTGTCGTAGTCCGGCTCGTCGTCCGCGCCGATCATGCCGTCCGCGTCGTCCGCCGGATCGATGATGTCGATCGGCTCGTCCTCCGCCGGCAGGCCGTCCGCGGGCGGCGCGTCGTCTTCAGGCGCAAAGGCGCGCGGCGCGTCGTCGCAGGGCGGGAAATCCTCCGCCGCGGCCGGCCCGGGGGCGTCGGCGACGAGCGCGCTCGGGCCCTCGCGCCTCGCGTCCCGCGCGCCCAGCACCGGCTTTTTCTGGCGGCGCGTCTCCGGGTTCAGGTAATCGGGCACCCTGAACGGGCTGTCGGCGCCATCCTCGCCGCCGGGCGTGCGGGGCGATGCGACGGGTTCGAGCGGCGCGCGGCCGTCGTCCGTGTACACGGGCTCATCCCAGGAGGCGATGCCGCGCTGGCTGCGCAGCTCCTCGAGCTGCGCCTGGCGCATCTGCTGGCGCTCCTCGCGCGCGATGCGCCGCTCCTCCATGCGCACGTTCTGCTGCTGGCGGAAGTCGTCATAGCTGCGCTGCATATAGGCCTGGGCCCTCTGCCCCACCTCGCGCAGCGAGATCTGCGTGAGCAGCACAATGTCCAGCAGCAGCAGGAACAGCAGCACCACAAAGCCGCCCCACTTGCCGAGAAAGGCATAGGCCGGGTAGGCGAGCAGCGCGCCGATGGCGCCCGTGCCGGTCCGCTCGAGAAAGGATTCGCGGATGAAGTTGAGCCAGCCGCCGCGCAGCACCAGCCCGTTCATGATGTCCGGCGCGTAAAACACGTGCACCATGCCGAAGGCGATGAGAATGCCCGCGCCGATCATGGCCACCCGCCGGCCGGCCAGCTGACGCCGGCCCATGAACGCCACCAGCAGCCCGATCCACAGCAGAATGCCGCAGGTGACGTAGCTGAATATGCCGCTCAGGCCTTCCAGCAGCAGACGCACGGTGTTGCTCCGGTTGTCGACGGTCAGGAGCACCACCAGCGAGACGACCGCCAGGCCGATGATGATCATGCCGGCCACTTCCGGGCCCGCGCTTCGCGGCTGATCCGACGCGGCGCTTTTCTTTTTTGAGGCCGACACGCGCGACGCGGCGCGCTTCGACGATGATTTTGATGAGGATGATTTCTTTACGGAAGCCATTGCGCCCTCCTGTCTGAAGCGATAAAACACCAATTTAACCATATTATACACCAAACTCTGTAAATAATCAATTCCTTTCGTGGATAAACGGGAACTGGTGTTCCTTCCCAAACCGATGACGCCGCCAAAACAGCGGCATGATCGCGCATGCCATGTTAAATATTTCTGAATTATTACAAAATAATTGCAAATAGATTCAGAATGCGATATAATGGCGTCACATAAGTGGAGGAGTGTTCATTTGCATGAAGCGGATTTTGTGCGTCGTTTTGCTGCTGGGGCTGCTTGTGCTGCCCGGGCTCGGCCTGATGGAAGGCGATGACACCGTCCGTCTGGCGAAGACGCTGTATACGCTGGGCAAGGGCGAGAGCTACGAAACGCTGCTCGACCTGGGCACGGTGGTGATGAACCGGGTGGACAGCCCGTGGTACCCGGACACGGTGCTGGCCGTCCTGCGCCAGCCCCATCAGTTTGCCTGCGGCACGCTGTATGACGAGCCGTCCTATCAGGCGGCGCGCGCCGTGATGATGGGTCGCCGCACGCTGCCCGCAGAGGCCGTCGTCTTCCGTGCGCTGGACGCCAGCGCCCCGGCTGAAGGCGGCGAGGTGGTGCGCGTGAGCGGCAACTATGAATTCAGAACGGCGGGATGAGGCGCGGAGGGATCCGCCTGGCGCCGGCCGACGGAAGAGAGGAGCAGCAGGGCCGCTCCTCTCTTTGCTGTCCCGGGCTATTTTTTCCGCGCCGGTTCGGCGGCGCTGATGATGCGCGACAGGGGCAGCCACTCCACGAGATAGCTCGATTCCAGATGGAACCAGGCCTCCATGTCGCCGCGCCGCGCCGCCGCGCTGAGCACAACGAGCGTGCCCGGCCGCGCTTCCTCCTCGAAGATGAGCGTCCAGTGCACCAGGCCGCGCTGGCGGTGAATCGCGATGGCGTATTCCTCGCTCGCGTCCTTCAGGATCAGCCGGGCCGACCGCCGCTCACCCCGGCGCAGATCGCGCAGGATATCCCCGATGCGCGCGATATACGGCATGGTCAGCGCCAGCACGCACACGGGCAGCATCCACACTAGCCGGCTTTCCAGAAAGCGGCTCAGCACAAACGCCGCAACCAGGCTGAACAGCAGCAGCTGCCAGGTCAGCGTCACATAGGGTATGAGGCGAAAATGATGCCTTTCCATAACGATGCCTCACTCAAACAGCTTTTCCAGGATGGCCTCGACGAACAGATCGTGCATTTCGCCGGTGGGATGATTGATGCCGTTCGCCAGCAGGGCCGTGGTATCCACGCCGCACCGATCCAGCGCCCGCCACCTCGCGTAGGCGTCCGCAACCGGCATGCCGCGCTCCTGCGCCGCCGCGCGCGCCGCGTCGACATAGCGCGTGAGGACGCCGTCCTTCTGAATGCGGGCGCAGTGCGCCGCGATGGCGCGCAAATCGCCGCGCACGACGAAGGCCGGCACGTAGCCGCACATGAAGTTGGGCGTCAGCAGCATGCATTCCGCGCCGCTTTCCAGCACGCCGTCGAAAATGGCCGCCATGTTGTCCGCGTACGCGGCCAGGCCGGCCTCGACATCCTCTGCGCAGGCGTCGTTCAGGCCGAAGTTGACGATCACCAGATCGGGATTCAGGCTCAGCACATCGCGCGCCAGCCGCTTCAGCCCGCCGGCGGCGTTGTCGCCCGATATGCCCGCGTCCATGACGCAGGGCGCGGCCGCGGGATACAGCGTATTCAGCCGGCGCTGCAGCCTGGCCGCGTAGCCTTCGTGGGGACGATAGGTGGTATCGAAGCGCCCGTCGGGCAGGTCGATCAGCTCAAAACAGCCGTGCGTCACGCTGTCGCCCAGGCAGGCGATCACCGCGGGCCGGCACGCGTGCGCATCCCTGACGCGCAGCGCCATTTTTTCCGTCGTTCTCAAAGAAAACACCCCCAGCTCAATTTGCCCGTTTACTGCCCCCGCTTCATCCACTCGCGCAGATGATTCAGGGCTTCCCTGTAGCTGTGCGAGAGCGCGTCCGGGTTGCCCCGAAGCAGACGACGCTTATCCGGGCTGAAGCGCTCCGCGGCCCAGCGCCTGAACAGCTCCTGCTTCTCCTTCAGGCTCTCCATCTCCTGCTGCAGCTGCTCCTGGCGCGCCTTCACGCTGTCGGCCAGCTGCCCCCCGCGCTGTCTGATGCCGTCTGTCAGCTCGTTCCGCCTGGCCCGCAGGCCCTCCTGCAGCTGGTCGCGCCGCAGGTGATATTCCTCCGCCAGCTGCCCTTCGATCGCCTCCATGCGCGCCTGTATCTTCTCCATCTCGCTGCGCGCGCCGTCCAGCCAGGCCAGCAGCCGCTTCAGGTCGATGGCCGTGATGACCGAGTGCGTTGCGTCCACGGTGAACACCACGCTGATTCCCAGCACGGCGAGCCGGCGAACCGACGCGTCGATCATCATCACCAGCTCCGCGACCGGCTTTTGCACCACCTCGACCAGCAGCACGCTCAGCAGGCCCCACGCCAGCGACGAGCTGAGGCATATGTGCCCCTGAAAATTGAAGCGATGCTTGCTGTAATCCCAGTAGCGCACCTTGAAAACGGCCTCCATCGTCACGCCGGTGACGTATTCCAGAAGCGTGGACGCGGCCATGCCCACGAGCCCCGTGAGCGCCGGGTTGTCGCGCACGGGCAGCGTGGAGAGAAGAATCACCAGCGCGCCGCTGCCGTAGAGCGGCAGCATGGGGCCGGTCAGAAAACCCCGGTTGACCCAGCGGTGTTCGCAGAACACCGACACATAGGTTGATTCTATGCACCAGCCAAAGAAGCAGTAAATATAGAAAAACATCAGCCATACGCTGACAGAGTAGCCGCTCGGCATGTGATCCGCCTTTCATCCCGGAGCGGGCGCTCCGGCCTTTTTTGTCCAGCTATATTCTACCATTCCGGCCCGCCCTTGTCAATTTGGCAAAGCGTCTTTCTCCACCCTGCGTCGGGTAAACTCAGTGAACTGGCGTCCGTCGGGGCGATGAGGGGCGGGGCTGGCGGCAAACGGATATTTGCGAGGATGCCGGGCTGTCTCATTCAGACCGGTGAGTTGGCGATTGGCAACAGCCCGCCAATCGCCAATTTGTTGAGTCGCGCAAACCCGGTCTTCCAAATGGGCCGCCCGCGGGCGCGCCGCGCCCATTCTTGCCAATTCCCGGGCACTGTGATAGAATAGAGCCACGACTCTATCAGTTTCGGAGGTGACCGCTGTGCCCTTTGAAAAATCCCAATGGATTTGGTGCCGGCATGCCGCGCCGGTCAACGCCTACGTCGTATTCCGCCAGACCTTCTTCTCTTCGGTCAGGGCGGCGCGCCTGTCGATCTCCGCGGACGCCCAGTACGCCGCGTTCCTGAACGGAACGCTCGTCGGCGAAGGTCAGTATGCCGACTATTCCGATTACAAGGTCTACGACGAGCTGCCCTGCGCGCCCCGCGAGGGCGAAAACACGCTGGAGATCACCGTCTGGTGCCCCGTGACCGATTCTTTTGTCTATCGCGCCGGCCGGCCCGGCCTGCTGTTCGAGCTCGCCGACGAGCGGGGCGAAACGCTCGCCACGAGCGGTGTGGAGACGCTCTGCGCGCCGCACCCGGCGTACCACTCCGGCCCCATCGAAGTCATCACCGGGCAGCTCGGCTACACCTTCTCCTACGACGCCCGCGCCGCCGAGGCCGAATTCAGCGCGGCCGTCGCCTTCGACGGCCCGCGCGCGCTGCATGCCCGACCCGTTCCCAAGCTCGAACGGCAGCCGCGCAAGCCCGCGGAGCTCATGACCCAGGGCGTTTTCCTCAACGCGCCGGGCGACACCTTCGCCAGGGCGATGCAGTTCGCGCCCATGGCATACCGCCGGCTGAAGGATGTGACCGGTCTGCGGACGCGCCCCGTGCTGCCGGACGAAGCCGGCGTGCGCCTGGCCTGTGCGGACGGCGACGGGCTGTACGCGCTCATCGATCTCGGGGAGGAGGACGCCGGGCTGCTCGATCTCGACATCACCGTGGACGGCGAAACCGAAATCCTCGTCGGCTGGGGCGAGCACACCCACGACCTGCGGCTGCGCACCTCGGTCGGGGAACGCAATTTCGCCGCGCGCTACATCGCCCACGCGGGCCGCAACCGCTTCATTCACCTGTTCCGGCGCATCGGCCTGCGCTATATCCAGCTGTTTGTGCGCGCCCACGCCTTCACGCTGCACTATGCCGGCATCCGTCCCACCGTGCTGCCCGTGAGCGACGTGCCGCGCTTCCACGTCGCCGACAGGCTCCACAGCCGCATCTATGAGATCAGCGTCCGCACACTGCGCGCCTGCATGCACGAGCACTACGAGGACTGCCCCTGGCGCGAGCAGGCGCTCTATACCATGGACTCCCGCAACCAGATGCTCTGCGGCTACTACGCGCTGGGCGAATACGCCATGCCGCGGGCGTCGCTCCGGCTGATGGCGCTGGGCCTGCGCGACGACGGACTGCTCGAGCTGTGCGCGCCCGCGCGCGCAAACGTCACCATCCCCTCGTTTACGGCGATGTTCCTCGTCCAGCTTCAGGAGTATCACCTGTTCAGCGGCGACGACGCCTTCGCGCGCGCCATGATGCCCACCGCGCGCGTCATCGCGGAGAATCTGGTGAAGCGCATGGACGAAAACAACCTCATCCCCGCCTGGGAAGGCGAGCCCTACTGGAATTTCTATGAATGGAGGCCCGGGCTTGACGGGCATACCGGCCGGAAGAGCCCGCCCGGCGAAAAGCGCTTCGACGCGCCGATGAACGCCTTTGCCGCGCTCGCGCTCAGGCGGCTGGCGATGCTGGAAGACGCGCTGGGCCTTGACGGCGCGCGCTGGATGGCCGCCGCGAATACCATCGCGCAGGCTGCCCACGCCCGCTTCTTCGACGCGGAAAGGGGCTGCTACCGCTCCTACGCCGCCGGAAACGACGTCTGGGGCGATGACGAGCTGACCCAGGCGCTCATGGTCTGCGCGGAGGTCTGCCCCGACGAGGCGCTCGACAGCGTGCTGGCGGCGCTCAGCGGCGGCTCGCTCAACGCCGTCACGCTCAGCTACAGCATCTTTCAGTTCGACGCGCTCATGAAGCGTCCCCTCGTCTATGCCCGCTGGGTATTCGACCGCATCGCGCGCGACTGGGGCCATATGCTCTACGAAGGCGCGACCACCTTCTGGGAGACGCAGGCCGGGGCGCGCGATTTCGACGATGCCGGCAGCCTGTGCCACGGCTGGTCCGCCGTGCCCGTCTACTGCTACTTTGCCTATGCGCTCGGCCTGAAGCCCACGGCGCCCGGCTTCAGCCGCTACGCCGTCGAGCCGGTCGACGCGGGGCTGTACGAGCTGTCCGGGCAGGTGCTCCGGCCGGACGGAAGCGTGCTGACGCTGTGACATCATGCGCCCATTCCGCATAGCATGAATCGGAAACCCATTATGCGGAGCGTGGTCAGTCATGATTGCGAGGGGTGAACTCTACATCGCCGATCTCGATCCGGTCGTCGGCTCCGAGCAGGGCGGCCTGCGGCCGGTTCTCGTGATACAAAACGACATGGGCAACCGCTACAGCCCGACCGTCATTGTGCTGGCCATCACCAGCCAGCTGCAGAAGGCGCGCCTGCCCACCCATGTCCTGCTGTCCGCCTCCGGGCACGGCCTGGAGCGCGACTCCGTCGTGCTCGCCGAGCAGGTGCGCACGCTGGACAAACGCCGCCTGCGCGAGCGCATCGGCCGCCTCACACGCGAGGACATGGCGCAGGTCGGCCGCGCGCTCGCCGTGTCGCTTGGCCTGATCGGGTGAGGCGAACGCGCATAAAAGTGGGGCTGCCTCCCCTGACTTGAAGAAGTCAGCTTGAGGCAGCCCCGTATCCATCATCTCAGCCCGGATGACAGGTTTCCAGAATTTCCATCGCGTTGTCGCGGCATAGCTCCAACGCGGCCTTCTTTCCATATTCCCTTTTCAGCGCCTCGTAGCACTCGTTCATGCAGAAGCGCCTCGACTTCAGGTTGTGCGCGTCCGACGAAATCAGATCGACGAATCCCATCCGCATGACCTTGCGCAGCCACTGCCGCGCGAAGAAACCGGCGTAAGCCACCGTGGCCGCGTTCATCTGCATGATGATCTGATACTCCTCATGCAGCTCCTCCAGATTGGCCATCTTCCGAAGGCACTCATAGCGCTCGAAATGGGCGAAAATCGGCTTGTAGCCCACGCTGCCCAGCGTGCGCGCGGCCTGCCTGAGCCGATCGTAGGGATCCTCCGGCGAAAACTCCACCAGCACATAGCGGCTGCCGCCGATCGTCGGAATGACGCCGTCCCTCAGCAGGCGGACCGTATCGTCCGTATAGAAGATCTCGCAGCCCTTATACAGCTGCAGCGAATAGTTCTTTTCCTCGCACAGGGCCTGCGCCTCCGCAAAATGCCCGTGAAAACGGTCCGTGGGAAACGGCTCGCGGCCCGGCGTGGCGTGAGGCGTCGCGACAATCCGCTCGGCGCCGTCACGAAAGGCCAGGAAGAGCATTTTCTTCATGTCCTCCAGCGTCTGCGCGCCGTCGTCGATGCCATAGACGAAGTGGTGGTGCATGTCGACAAACATGTTTACCGCCCTCTGTCTCTTTTCGCGCCCTTTTTATCGCGGCGATAGTACTCGCTGTTGTAGTGCGAATAATAGGAGCGATTGTAGTACTTCTTGGCGCTCAGGCTGTCGAAGGTCACCTTGTTGATGATGCAGCCCAGAACGGTGCAGCCAGCCTGTGCAATCTGCTTCTGCGCGTCGAGAATATCGCGCCGTCGCGTCTTGTTATACTCGATGACGAGCACAGCGCCGTCGCACACCTTCGCGATTTCGGCCGCATCGATGACCAGGCCGACCGGCGGGGCGTCGACGATGACGAAATCAAACCGCCGCGCCAGCACGTTCATCATGTCCTCAAAGTGCTGCGTATCCAGCAGCTGAATGGGATTGGCCACGTCCCGGCCGGTGGGAATGACGTACACATTGTCCAGATCCGTCGCGTAGACCACGTCGTCCAGATCGTCATAGCCCGCCAGAAAATGCGCCAGGCCGCGCCATTCGCCGTCCGTCTCCATGCCATAGCGCTTGATCAGATACGAGCGGCGCAGGTCGGCGTCAACCAGCACGACGCTCTTGCCGCGCCGGGCCAGGTTTTGCGCGATGTGCATCGTCAGAAAGCTCTTCCCCTCGCCGGCGGTACAGCTGGTCATGACGATTTTCTTGACGTCGCGCCCTGCGAAGATGAGGTTGCTGCAGATCGTATTGAGGGCCTCGGTGCCTGAGTAATCCATTTCCTCCAGGTTGCTGATCGACGCTCTCTTCACGCAGACGCACCCCATTTCTTCTTCTTCTGCTGCTTGCTGCCGGACCGCATCTGCTGCAGCGGCAGCACGCCCAGGGTCGGAATGCCGAGATATTTCTCGACGTCCTCGCTGGAGTGAATCTTGTCGTCCATGAGGTATCTCATGGTGATCACGCCGCATGCGACGAGGAAGCCCAAGATGAAGCCCAGCAGGATGTTCCGGGTCTTGCTCGGCGACGAAGGCGCCGTCGGACGGAGCGCTTCCTCAAACGTATTGGGCTCTCTCGTATCCATCGTGTTGGCGATGAATTCGCGCGCCACCTCGGCATACATGTCGGCAATATTCTTGGCTTCCTCCGGATTGGTTGCCGTCACGCTGATGTACAGAATGCGCGTGTTGGTCGGGTTGGTCACGTTCAGCATGCCGGACAGCGTCTTATAGCTGTACGGCAGGCCGAGGCGCTGGATGACCATCTCATGGACGTGCCAGTTCTTGAACACTTCCTGATAATCCGACGCCAGGTAGTTGCCGATCTGAAGGTCGGCAAGGTTGATGGCCGAATCGCCCGCGTTCAGCACGTACAGCTTCGACGTCGCCGTGTACTTGGGCGCGATCATCACAACCGTATATAACCAGGCCAGCAGCGCGCCAATCAGCGCAGCCACGACAATGTACTTGATGTTCTCAAGCAGGCGATAGAAAAGCTCGAGCAGGTCAATCTCATACTGCTCGCCCGTCTCGTTATTCGCCGTCGTCGTCTGCAGCTGCGCTGTTTCCCGCTCCACAGGCCTGTTTTTTGTCTTCTCCATATCAGCCGCTTTCGCCCTTTCAAGCCAGTCCCTCGCCCCGGTGTCAGGGCTCCAAGTCCGACTGTATTCCAGGCTCCTCCGCGGGGATTGCTCCCGCGCAAAGGCCGCCGTTATCCTGCTTATCCTGTTCGACTTCCAAACCTGTCCGGATTCGGGATCGATCCTTCATCGCCGCCAGGCCGACCGAAGCGAGGCAGTGCGGCGGCGGAAAAGACGCCCGAAAAGGCATCGGTTTTAGGGGAAAAGAGTATTGCGTCTCACATCCAGGTTCCCATTGAGCGCTGTCAGCGTCGTCGCGGTATTTGGCTCCGGTTCAAGGCCCAGCCCCGGTTGCGCGCCTCGCGCTCCGCCAGAATCGCTGAAATTCATCAACCGGCTTTGGCCTCTTCTGGTAAAATCCTCATCAACGACCGAAGGGAGCCAGAGCTCCCTTCGGTCGAAGCAGGTCAATATGCGCTGTAGAGGATTACTTCGCGGCGGGCGCGCTCAGGATGGCCAGAGCGTTGGCAACGCCGTCCTGCATCTTCTCGATGGACTCCTGATCGAAGGTGATGTCAACGCGGGAGGTGGTCTCGCCGTTGACGGTCACAGACTCCACGACCTCGGCCTTGAGGGGCAGCCACTCGGCGTTGAACTCGAACACGTTGGGCTCGACTTCGGTGCGGGTGCCGTCGTAGCAGGCCACCATCGCGACCATCCTCTGGCCGATCTCATAGGGGGTGGCGAACTCGAAGGTCGCAACCACATCGCCGTAAGCGGGATCATAGCCCTCGGCGTCAACGCTGACGAACTCGTTGATTTCCCAGGTCTTCAGATCGTCCAGAACCAGCACCTCGGCGGCGGGGGCGTTCTCGTTCACGATCTCAAGGATCTTGGCCTGAACCTCAGGCGGATAGAAATCAATGGGGGCGTTCTTCTCGTCGTTCACGAACTTAAACAGCTTTTCAACCTCTTCCAGGGTCATCGTGGTGTCAGCCGCCGTCTTGATGGCGAACGTATCGGCCAGCGCAGCGCCGGTCGCCGACTTCAGCGCAACAACCTCGGTCAGGTCGGACGTCGTCTTGCTGGGGGCGGCAAATGCCGTCGCCATGGACAGCACCAGAATCAACGCAACAAAAACACTCAGCAGCTTCTTCATAGTCAGTTCTCCCTTCCTACCCGTTCATGATAAAATCTAGCTCAACAGAACGTAAAACGTCTGCATCACCCAATCTGCAGCCGCGCCGTCCGCGGCATGGAATTCCACGAAGCCGTCGCTTCCAATCGTATGCTCGCCCGCCAGAGTCGCGACAGGCAATACCTCGTAATTATACGACTGATTGGCCTCGTTCATCAGCCTTCCCCGCTTGATGCTGGACGTCAGGCCCGACTCCAGCGCGTCGAAGAGCTCGCCCGCGAAATTGGCCGACTTCTTCAGCTTCTCGTGCATCAGCTCGATCGCCCTGGTCATGTATGCGCGCTGGCGCGCCATGCGCTCCTCGTTGGTGCCCTCGCCGATCGACATGCGCGAGCGCAGGAACAGCCTGGCCTGTTCGTCGGTCAGGCAGAGCGTCGCGCCCTTCGTCATCGCGGGATCTTCCTCGGAAAAATCGTCCTCCAGCGTCACCGTGACGCCGCCCAGCACGTGGTTCAGCGCGCCGATGGCGTCCATGTTCAGGGCCATGTAGTAGTCTATTTCGATGCCCTCAAGCAGATTCGACGTCGCCTTCACCGTGTTTTCACAACACGCTTCTTCCGTCCGTCCAAAGCCGTGCGACAGACAAATCTGCATCTCGCGCGTGCCGATCGGATTGCCCAGCACGCCCAGCATCTCCACAGCCGTCATGGTGTCGCGGTCGATCTGCAGCTGGCTCACCGTCTTGTTGGAATGATCGATGACCAGGAGCATCAGAAAGTCCGCCTGACCGCCCTGGCGGGCGCCGTAGGTCTGGCTGTCCTCCGTGCGGTCGATGCCCATCAACAGGAGCGTCGTCAGGTTGGTCTTCTCGGCATAGGTCCTGCCCTGATACTCCACGCGCTTCCACTGCCCGATGTTCTCGTTCAGCTCGCCGCGCGCCTGAACCTGACCCTGCCGCTCATAGTATGAACCGACGAAATAGGCGATGCCCAGAACAACCACAAGCCCCAGCAAAAGCACAAAGTTGCGCCGGATCACTGCCTGACGCTGTCCCCTGCTCGTCGGCATACCGTTTCCTTTCCGGTGGCTCTTCCGCGGCGCGGAAGCCCTGCCTCAGTTCGTCCCATTCACCCGTCCGGCCGCGCGCCGCCCTGCCGCAGCGTCCACCGCAGGTCGTCCTCCCCGTCCTGGAGCTCAAAGCTCAGCCAGGCTCTCAACACCCGGCCGTTGACGTTCAGCTCCACCAGGCCGCTTCGGCCGCGCCGGTCAACCCTGACCACGCTGCCTTCCAGATCCTTCAATGGTCCCTGCTGAAACTGGATGCGATCACCAGCCTTCTTGGCCTGACTCAGGCCGATCCGGCCGTCCTGATCGAGCAGCCAGCATGCGAACCACGCGTCGTAGCCGGTCAGACGCCAGTCGCCGTCGCCGGATCTGAGCACCTTCAGGCATCCTTCCGGAAGACGGCCGACCGGCTCGAACCCGTCCGCCGCTTCGAAGAAGACGTAGCTGGGAAAAATGACCTCCGGCTCAAGGCGCTTCCGGCCATGGCTGGTCCGCCATTTCAGCACGGAAACCGGCCTGGCGCTCACGATGTCCCAGCGATCCTCCGCGCCGCGGGCGACGTTCAGCTCCTGCCCCGTCAGACAAAACAGGCAGCCGAAGCGGCGTTCCGCCGCGCCGAGATCACCGGTCATCGCCATGCCCTCCGGGTGCATTCTTCCGGAAATCCGCTCGCTGTCGTCGGCTTGCGGGCCCCTCGAAAACGGGGGCGGTCTATGCGCGCACAGGCCGTCTCTCCGCCATGAAACAGGAGAAAAGCAAAGCACGCCGCCTACTTCTACAGCTTGAAGTTATCTTACTACAATATGGATTAATTGTCAACGGGTAAATTCACGTGACACACATTAACTTTCCGTATTTTCACCTCACCGTCAGGCGGCGCGCCCTGTTTTTCCGGCCGGGGAAGCCGCCCTTCCGCCCGCCGGAATGCTTTCCAATTTGATTATACCACACCTCGGCCGTTTATGCTATCACAATCGCCGCGGATTCCGGAAAACATCTCCCGGCCGGGGCGCGGCCCGCTCCCGGCGCAGAGGCCGACGCAGCGCAGAGGCCCCGCGCGCCTTTCCCGGCGCGCGGGGCCTCTGTCGATTCATTTCGGGGCAGTTTTTAGTTGTCCAGGATCCTCAGCGTCACGTCGATGTCGATCGTCTGATAACCGCCGCTGACGTCGAACACCTCGTAGCTGCTCGTGCGGCCGCCAAAGAAGTAGGAGTAGTAATCCATGCCGCCCGACACGCTGTTCAGCTCGATGCTGCCATAGCGCACGACCTGCACGGTCACGGTGTCGCCGTCGGCGTACTTGTCCAGCTCGGTGGTCAGCTCGGTGACGCTGGTCACGCGCACGCCGTTCACCGCGTAGATGTAGTCGTACTGCTGCAGGCCGGCCGCCTCGGCGGGCGTGCCCTCGTTGACCCTGTAGACATACACGCCCTTGGGCGCGTTCTTGCTCATCGGCTCGTCCGGGCCGTACTCATATTCATAGGGGTTAATGCCCAGCTGAGCGCGCTGCACTTTGCCGAACTGGATCAGGTCGCTCGCGTTTTTCGCGACGGTCTCGACCGGGATGGCGAAGCCCAGGCCCTCAAAGCTCACGCCGGAATACACGCTGCCCGCATACTTCAGGGTGTTGATGCCGACCAGCTGACCCTTATAGTTGAACAGGCCGCCGCCGGAGTTGCCGTTGTTGATGGCCGCGTCGTGCTGGATGTAGTCGATGGCACGGCTGGCGTTGTTGGCCTTGACGCTGCTGCGCTGCAGCGCGGAGACGATGCCCTGCGTCACGGTGTTGGAGAGCACCTCGCCGCCGGGATTGCCGATGGCGATGACGGTGGAGCCGATCAGCAGATCGGAGGACGCGCCGATTTCGACGGGCGTCAGCTGAGCCGCGGCGTCGGCGCCGACCTTCAGCACCGCGATGTCGGTGGAGACGTCTGTGCCGATCAGCTCGGCGTCCACCTTCTCGCCGCTGGGCATCAGGATCTGGAAGGAATCGCCGTCGGCCACCACGTGATTGTTGGTCACGATGTAGCCGTCCCTGGCGAACACCACGCCGGAGCCCTGCGCGACGGGCGTATCCTCAACCGTGCGCGTGCTCTGCTTCCATTCCTGCGTGCTGGTGATGACGCCGACCACAGAGTTGGCCGTCTTCTGATAAACGTAAATGGCCGGGGACGGATCGGCCGCGGGCTCCGTGCTCTCAGCCCCCACGCTCAGATTCATGAGGCCGATGATCATCATAACGCCGACGATCAGCGCCAGGACTTTTGCATAACTCTTTCTCATAATTCATACCTCCCTCTGGTTGATGTCCATATTATATCCGCCTATTTTGGACAAATTATGAACGAATCTTAAACAACCATCGGATGGTTTGTGAATCCTCGCGGCCGGAGCGTTTTTCCGCCGTAGGCGGCCCTCATGCGCGGGCCGTGAGAAAAAGCGGAAGGCGGGCGCCGCCTATTCGCGCGTTCCCATCCACGTGCCCTCATAGGCCACAGGCTTGGCCTCGCGCGCGTCGACACGGCGGCGGGCGCCGTCCAGATGCCGGGCGTGCAGGCGCGCGCACTCGTCCACCGCGACGATCTGGCGCAGAATCGCCTGCACCACGCGCTCCAGCTCGCTGCCGGCCGAATAATCCGCGGTCAGCGCGAAATCCGTGCGATTCTGCAGCAGCATGTCGTCCACCAGCCGCGTGTCGCCCGGCGGATGCACGGCGATGGAGAAGCCGCCCTTTGAGCGCGTGAGCTTCATGCTGGGCACGTCGGTCAGGCCGTCCCCCACATAGATCATGTTGCGGAAGGGCACGCGCCGCCTGTCCTCGGGCGTGAAGCCGTTCAGGTCGTTGTCATTGGTCACGTCGAGGATGCCCTTGTTGATGCGGAACAGGAACTGCGTCTTGCTGGTGTAGTTCACGGCGTTGGAGGGCCACAGCGGCCGGCCGGCGTCGTCGTAGCAGTAAGAGGCCGCGAAGATTTCGTGAAACCTGGACGCAATGGCCGTGCCCTCGATGATCTCCATGAGACCGGAGGAAATGATGTAGTGCTCCACCCGCAGCCCCAGGCCGGCTCCATAGGCGTTTATGCGGTCGAACCAGTCCACGACGCCCGGGAAAAACTCAATGCTGCCGCCCAGCCTGCGAAACACGTCCTTCGACAGCTCCATCACGCCCTCGGCCTTCTCCTTCATCTTGTACATATACGCCAGCACGCCGTCCATGCGGTTTTCAATGGCAAACTGCCGGCATTCCGCCCAGAAGCGGGCCGGCTCAATTTTCAGCCCCTTCAGGAAGCCGTATTCCTGCATGTTGTTGGGCGAAAGCGTCTTGTCAAAATCATAGATCAGACAGGCGATCGGCCTCGCGTCCACAGACGTCAACCTCCTTCCCCCGCCGCCGGCCGCGCCGGACAGCGCCATGAACAACCGGCCGCCGCGGAGCATCTCTCTGCGGCGGCCTCATCGATGTCGTCAAACTTCCACAACGCGCGTCTCCGGTCTCTCGGGCGCCTGCGCCTCCGTGGCGGTGTTTGTCGGCGCGTTCTCCGAATAGAGCAGGTCCAGCAGCTCGGCCGTGGCGACGCCGTCCTCTGTCAGGCCGGCCGCCTTCTGGAACGCCTTCACGGCGGCCGTGGTCTTCGGCCCGAAGTCGCCGTCAGCGCCCTTGTCCAGGAAGCCCAGCTCAATCAGACGGCGCTGCATGCGCTGCACGTCGTCGTTGTCCTTGATGCCCTCGCGCAGCGTCAGCGGCTCGGGTTCCGGCGTGGCCGTCGGAACCGGCACAGACGTGGGCTGCGGGATCACGGCGGTCTGAATGTCTCCGGCCAGCGCGTTCAGCTGGGCGACAGCGGTCGCTTCGTTCAGCTGGGAGACGGCGCTGCGCACGACCGCCCACTCCTGCTGAGACGCCGCTTCGCGCTCGGCCTGCGTGCCGTTGTACACGGCCGCGGCGTCCGCGTTGATCACGCTCTGAATGCCCTCGTGCAGGGTCGTCAGGGTGTTCACGAAGATCTGGTCGTTCTCCTGCGGATCCTCCGGCATCAGCGCGCGCAGCTTCGCCATGTCCTCGTCCATCTGCTGCTGCGCATAGGCCGCGTTCACGGAGCCGGTCTGAACCAGTCCGCTGCGATACTCGTCCGTGGCGTAGCTGTTGATCAGTCTGATGCCCTCGGCGTAGGTGCTGTGCGTCACGCCGGCGATCTTCGTGCCCAGGTTCGAGGTCACGTACAGCAGCCAGTGCACGCCGCCGATCAGCACGGCCAGCACCAGCGCCGCCGCAAGCGCAATCCGCAGTACGCGGTTGTTTTTCAGGGCGTCCAGATTCAGTTTGAAGCCCGCGCGGCTTCCGTCCTCCTCCGCCCCGTCCTCGTATTCCCCGCCCTCGTAGGCTTCGTCGGCATCCGCATCGTAAGCCGTCTCCGGCTCGTATCCGTCGTCCGCGATCTGGCCGTCCGCGGCGTCCGCCCCGTAGGGCGCCTCCGCGCCGGTTTCCGCGGCGTCAGCCGCGCCCGGCACGTCCTCGGCGGGCTCCTCGTATTCGGGTTCAGGCTGCTTCTTTCGGAAGGACAGGCGCGCCTTCAGGCTGCTGCGCTGGGCCTGCCCCTGATGACGTTCCTCCGCCTCGCGCATGTAGCGCTGCACCGCCGGACTGATGCCGCGCGGCTTGATCTCGGGCAGCGGGGAAACGCTCTCCTCATCCTCGGCCGCTCCTTCGACGTCCTCGGGCTCGTCCCCGTAGCGCTCGGCGACCTGCTCCATCTCGTCGACAGGCCCGAATTCGTCGGCGGGTTCGCCGTCCTCGGCCGGCTCAGACTCCTGCGTCCCGGTCCCGTCCGGCTCGAAGCCCCCGTCGTCCGGCCCAGGCTGCGGGGCGGCCTCGTCCCCGGCCTCCTGCGGGGCGTCGTCCGCCTCCTCCGCGGCGCGGGCCTCCTCCTGCTCGCGCAGGTTCAGATCCTCGTCGTCGTTCAGGAGGGGACGGTAGGTCGTATTCGAATAGACGTCGTTTTCCGGCTGATTGTCATAGGACATATAATCGGTGCGCGTATAGGCGCTCAGACTGCCGGCCGGCGCGCGGTCCAGCGCGTCCACAGGCAGGCGCACCTGCGAGGATGTATACATGTTTCCCAGGAAACGATCCTCGCCCAGAACAGCGCCGCAATGAGGGCAGGACGCATCCTCCGGACGGATGCTCTTGCCGCAGTGACTGCAAAACATGGATTTTAATCCTCCTCGCTCGCATAACTCGCCAATATGGGACCATACCTTCTGATTCTGTTATTATACACGCGGGATACGGGCTCCGTCAAGCAATAATGTCATAATTTTGCAATGTTTCCGTCATTGAATCTTCGTTAAATTGTCAATTCGCTCCGTCATCCGGCCGCGCTGTCGCTCAGGACGCACTTCTCGCAGGGCTGGAGGCCCTCCGCGACGGCCTCGTCCAGCGTGAGCACGCGGCTGTTGGTCTGCAGCTCGCACACCGGCTGACTGTGGTATTTCGTGGCGTTGTTCGTCACGGCGTAGACGATCGTGACATAGCTGGCCGGGTCAACCGGCAGGGCGCCGCCGTTCAGGTCGTCCACCGTGCCGTCGCCGTAGGTGATGGTGAATCCGCCCGGGTTCTCCGGCGGCGCGACGTAGACGTCCACCGGCTCGGCTGTGGCGCGGGAGGCGGTGAGGTCGTAGCCGTCGTACAGGGGCACCACCGGCACCGGCCGTATGCCCATGTCCACGCGGCCCGTGCGCAGCCACACCCAGCAGATCAGCGTCATGGAGAAGAGCGCCACCAGCGACAGCGCGATGCGCATCGGCGCGCTCAGCCTTTTCGAGCGCCACACCGACAGCAGCCCGAGCGGCGGCAGCAGCGCGGACAGCGCCGCCATCAGGCCCGTGGCCATCCTCCGGTCGCGCCTTTCCTCGCGCACGCGGTTGTGCTCCAGATAGCTGTTCATCTGCAGTCTCTGTCCCGAACGGTTCTTTTGTTCCTGCATGTTGACCTCTCGCCTCGCGTATTTCCGCATATCGATAATTTCACAAATATATTATACCATATTTTGACGCGTTTGTCACGCGTTCCGTTTCAATTCGCGCGGATGCCGCCAGAGCGGACGGCCATTTTTTCCCGCGCCGCCCATCCGCCCCGGCAGGAATCCCGCCGCCGCCGCAGAATAAATAATAAATAAAATACCATCATTTCTGAAACGGAGCGATCATATCCATGGAACAGAAGAACCTCAACCGCCTCAACGAGCTGGCGAAGCTCGCCAGGGAACGCGCCCTCACCCCCGAGGAGACCGAGGAGCGGGCCCGCCTGCGCAGGGAATACCTCGCCGACTTCCGCAGGGCCTTCCAGCAACAGCTGGACAGCACCGTCATCCAGTACGACGACGGCACCCGCGTGCCGCTCAACGCGCTGAGGAAAAAGGGCGGTCTCTCATAAGCCGGCCAACCGGCCCGAAAGGAGCTTGCCGCATCCCATGAACCTCGCCGTCATCATCCTGCTGTTTGCGCTGGGCGTCGCCGTCATCGTCAGGGGCGGCGACCTGTTTGTGGACGCCGCGACGTGGATCGCGGAGGTGTCCGGCATCCCCAGCGTCATTGTGGGCGCGACGGTGGTATCCATCGCCACCACCATGCCCGAGATGATCGTTTCCGCGCTGGCCGCCGGCCAGGGCAAGGTGGACATGGCCATCGGCAATGCCATCGGCTCCGTCACCGCCAATTCCGGGCTCATCATGGCGCTGAGCCTTTTGTTCATTCCCATGGCCATCGAGCGCAGGAGCTGGAGCCTGCGCAGCGCGCTGCTGCTCGCCTCGATCGCGGCGCTGGGGCTGTGCGCCCTCGACGGCCGCCTGACCATCCCGCGAAGCGCCGTCCTCATCGCCCTGTTCGCGCTGTTCATCATCCACAACGTGCGCGGCGCCCGGCGCTCCGGCAGCGGCGCCGGCCGCCCTCCGCTCACCCGGCAGACGGTCGCCGCAAACGCCGTGCGCTTCGTGCTGGGCGCAGCCGGCGTCGTCATCGGCTCTCACCTGCTGGTGGACAACGGCAGCGCGCTGGCCGCGGCGCTGGGCGTCCCGGAGAAGGTCATCGCCGTCACCTTCGTCTCCATCGGCACCTCGCTGCCCGAGCTGGTCACGGCCGTCGCCGCCATCGTCAGGAAGGAGGCCTCTCTGTCCGTCGGCAACATCATCGGCGCAAATATCCTGGATATCACGCTGATTCTGCCGCTCTGCGCCGCAGTTTCAGGCGGCGCGCTGCCGGTGGCGCGCCAGACGCTGGCCCTCGATATCCCCGTGTGCCTCGGCATCAGCGCGCTGGCGCTCGTCCCCACGCTCATCGCCGGGCGCTTCTCCCGTTGGCAGGGCGCGCTGTGCCTGGGCGCCTACGCCGTCTACCTGACCGTCACCTGCCTGTGACGCGCAAAGGAGGAAGAGCGCATGATCTGCGCAGCCCGCAAGGAATACGTTGAAATACCCACGCTGAACGGTCACGCCAGCAATCTCTGCCGCTTTCGCGGCCGCACCTATCTCGCCTGGTTCGGCGGGACCCGGGAAGGCGAGGACGACGTGGATATCTACGTCACCCGCCGCGACGAGGCGGGGTGGCGGACGCCGGTGCGCGTCAGCGCGGCGGACGCGCTGCCCCATTGGAATCCCGTCATGCTACCGCGCGAGGATCACATCGACCTGTTCTTCAAGCTGGACAGGCCCATCGCCCGATGGCGCACGATGCGCGCCCGGCTGGACGACGACCTGAACCTCATCGCCGCGCCTGAAGAGCTGGCGCCGGGCGACGCGGGAGGACGCGGCCCCGTGAGGAACAAGTGCCTGCGCCTCAGAAGCGGGCGTCTTCTCGCCCCGGCCTCGCTTGAGGAGGGCACGTGGCGGCCCTTTGTCGACATCAGCGACGACGGCGGCGAGACGTTCTCACGCCTGGCGCCGGTGCCGCTCTTCCGGCTGGGCGACAGGCCGCCCGCCGTGATGGATCGGCCCTACTGCTTCGCGCAGAAGGCCGGCGCCATTCAGCCCACGCTCTGGCAGACAGGCGACGGGCATGTCCACATGCTCATGCGCTCCTCGGAAAGCCGCGTGCTGCGCAGCGATTCGGCCGACGACGGCGAGACATGGTGTCCGGCCTACCTCACCGCGCTGCCGAACAACAACAGCGGACTGGACCTCGCGCGCATGGACGACGGACTGATCGTGCTGGCGCTGAACCCCGTGGCGGGCGACTGGGGCGCGCGCTCGCCGCTCAGCCTTTTCTGTTCGCGGGACGACGGCGACAGCTTCCAGCCGCTCATGACGCTGGAAAGCCGTCCCGGCGAGTTCTCGTATCCCTGCGTGCTCGCCGAAGGCCGCCGCCTCTACGTCAGCTATACCTGGGATCGCGTGCGCATGGCCGTTTGGACGATCGACTTTGAGTGACCGCGGCGGGGACGCGCCTCCCCGGCCGCGGGAAGCCCAAAGGCCCGGGCAGTCGCCCGGGCCTTTGATGTTGTTCCGCTACGGCACCTGTCTGTAATCGCCGATGCCGTGCAGCATGCGGTCGGCATGCCATTTCACGCGCTGCCGGAAGCCCATGCGCCGCACCAGCGCGCCGTAGACCGTCTCGCCCAGCGCCGCGGCCCGCTCGTCCGGATCGCGCGGCGAATACTGCATCTGCGCCACCATCCGGGCCAGCGACGCCAGCTCGTCCGGGACGCCCTCCGACGCGGATACGCGCCCGGCAAACATCTCCGGCGTCTCGCCGCCCTCCGGCGTCAGGCCGCTCCGGGCCAGCAGGCACAGGATCGCGCGATACCAGATCATCACCCGCACGCGCCCGTCCTTTTCATGCGCCGCCAGGTACTTCGGCCCGCTGCGTCTGAAGCGCCGGCCCGCCAGCGCCGCAGCCGCCAGCGCCAGCAGGAGCAGCAGCAAAAGCCACAGCGGGAAGCTGGGCGGCGTGCCGTCCCCGGAATCGTTCTCCTGCGACGCGTCGGGCGCATCGCTCACGTCCGGTTCGTCAGAGCCGTCCTCCGGCCCGGGCGTCGGCTCGCCGTCCGGCTCATCCGACGCGCCCGGTTCGGCGGACGGAGGCGCGCCCGCATCCGGCGCTTCGCTGGGCTCAGGCGTCGCCGCCGGCTCCGCGGTCGGCTCCGGGGTGGCCGACGGCGCTCCGGGCGGCGCGCTGGGTTCGCCCGCGCCGGAATTGTCCGGCCTGTCCGGGCGCTCCCCGCCCTGCCCCGGCGTCACGTCAAACGCCATCCAGCCGACGCCGTTGAAATACAGCTCCGCCCAGGCGTGCGCGTCCGCGCCGGTCACCAGCACCTCGCCCGTCCCGTCGGCCATCACGCGATAGCCCTCCACGTAGCGGCTGGGAATGCCCGCCAGGCGCGCCATCACCGCCATGGCCGAGGCGTAGTACGTACAGTAGCCCTTCCGCTCTTCCAGCACAAACCAAGAGACAAAATCGCGTCCGTCCGTGGGATATCGCCCTTCGAGCGAATAGGCGAAGCCGCTGCCGGACAGGTAATCCCTGATCGCCAGCGCCTTCTGCACCGGCGTCTGAGCGTCCTCAATCAGGTCCATCAGCAGCCAGTACAGGTCGGCCTCGATCGTGCCGGGCAGGGTCATGTATTCCTGTTGGACCGCGGCCCAGTCTCCGTCGCGCGTCTCCGACGCCGCGTCGATCGCGGCCGAGAGCGCCGTCCAGTCCGCGTCGGGCAGCCAGGCCTCGAAGGCATAGCTGTCGCCGGGCTGCACGCCGCGCGTGATGAACGTCTCCCCGGTCTCGTTATAGTATACCGGCATGTCGAGCCGCGTGGTCAGCGCGGTCAGCCTGTGCGGCACGAACAGCGTCGACGTGCCTTCCCCCACAAACGTCACCTCCGCCTTCACCGGGCGAAGCAGGCCCTTCAGGCGGTCGACCAGATCGACGTCGAACGCCGCGTTCCGCCGGCCCAGCCGCGTGGGGTCGCCGAACAGATAGCGGCTGTTCACCGCCTCGTCCACCCAGGCGCGTCCCGTATAGCTCCGGCTCACCGAGCCGCGCAGCAGCATCGAGTCGTCCGTTTTCACGGTCATCACGTCTTCGCGGCGCGGCGTGGCCGGGCCGCCCAGCGCGTCCACCCGCGGCTGATAGCCGTCGGTGCTGACCGAATACACAATGCGCGGGTCGTTGAACAGGAAATAGTCGTTGAACATCTCGCGCACCTTATCGGCCGCGTCCTGCAGCGGCTGCCAGGTCACGGGGGAGGCGGGCGTCAGCGACACGGCCAGCAGCGCCGCGATGAGCGCCGCGGGCAGCGCGCGCAGAATCGACCCGTTTTCGCGAAACGCCCGGGCGTACAGCACCGCCAGCGCGATCAGCCCGGGGATCAGCGGCATGTGCTGCACGCTCTGATTCAGAAACCAGCTGCCCAGCAGGACGAACACGAAGAGCAGCGCGGCCGGATACACGCCGCCGCTCAGCCGCACCATGAGCAGCGACACAACGCCGAAGAGCACAGACAGGAACACCAGCAGCACCGTGACCTCGGCGTGCAGGTCGGCCGCCTGCCCGCCGGCGCGCGCGCCCACCGCCTCGACCGCGCGCGTCAGGGCCTCGAACGGATGGAGCCGCGCCGTGATCAGGGCCGCGCCGCCCGCAACCGTGAAAATCACGCCGACCGCCGCAACCGCGGCGCCGACAATCGCCGTCACCCGGTTCAGGGCGACGACGGCGCACACCAGGACCACCGCCGCGCAGCACAGCGCCGCCATCGGCCACGGATAGTCCCGCGTCACCGCGCCCAGCAGCGTGCAGGTCAGTGAAAAGCTCATCATGAACGCGATCAGCGCCGAGCCGCTCATGCTCTTGATTCTGGATCGGAGATTCATCGGATACCCTCTTATGACAATCAGCAGTTTGCCGCCCGATGCGGCCGCGGACGTTTCCGGCGCTCAGGCCGACGCGCCGCGCTTTTCCCGAAGGCCGCTCCGCAGGCGCGGAACGCGGCGCTCATTTCTCATGTCCGACGATGCTCTGCCCCTCGTTCCAGGGGTTCACATGTCTCACGCGCACGCCCAGCAGCTCCAGCCGGCGCTTCATTTCCTCGTTGTCCCTGTGCAGCGTCTCGGTCACCAGCACATACTGCACCTCCACGCCCAGCTGCTGAACGCGCAGCGCCAGCTCCGCCAGCGAGGCGTTCATGCGCGTGGAGATGAGAATCAGCGCGCCGGTGCGCAGCATGCGCCGCAGCTCCAGCTGGATCACCTGCTCGAAGGAGTACGGGCTGTCGAACTGAAGCCAGGTGAGCGCGTTCAGGAAATGCGCGATCTCGCCCGGCGTCTGGCCGGACAGCTCCGTGGGGCTGGCCGTGTTCAGCGGCATCCTCACCGGATAGCCCGCCTCCATCTGGGCCAGCGCGGCGGCGACGGCGGTCTCGCACAGCGCGTCCTCGATCGTGCGCACGTGCGACTTCATGGCGTTCACGGGCGCGCAGTCCAGCAGAATGAGGAAATCGGGCCGGGCCGATTCCTCAAACGTGCGCACCATCAGCTCGCGGCGGCGCGCCGTCAGCTTCCAGTGCACCTTCTTCAGGCTGTCGCCCTCCTGCCAGATACGCACGCCGGACGGCGAAGCCAGGTCCTCCGTCATTCGCACGCGGCCCTGCGGCCCCGCGTCGCCCGGCTGCAGCACAACCGGCTCCACGGCCGTCACGCGCGGCGTCACCTCGACGCGGGCTGTCTTTTCCTTCACGCGGCGCGCGAAGGAGAACAGCCCGAATATATCCGTCACCCGCACGCGGGAGACGCCCACCTCGTAGACGCCCCTGTGCGCACAGCGGATCGTATAGCGGTACTCCCTGCCCTTGATCGGCGCGACGCCCACGATCATCCGGCCAATGTCCTTCCCCTCGTCCGGCGCGGACACCTCCAGCTCGATCATGCCCACCGGCAGCAGCGTCCGGCGCCTCAGCATCAGCCGCACGGCCACGCTCTCGCCGCGCACCGCGCTCTTCTTCTGGGCGCCCAGCTCAATGCGCAGCGTCAGAAGCGTCAGGAGCGCGCTGAGAAAGCCCGTCAGCGCCATCATGCCCAGCATCGCCGCCATCAGGTAATACACCGCCGTGCCGGTCGACAGGGCAATGACCAGCAGCGTCGCCGCGACCAGCAGGAAGACGGCCGTGCGCCCGCTCACGACATCCTGACCGGCACCTTCACGGAGCCGATCACCTGCGAGAGCACCTTCTCGGCGGTCATGCTGCGCATGCGCGCCTCGGGGCTGAGCAGCACGCGGTGCGCCAGCACCGGCGCGGCCATGAACTGGACGTCTTCCGGGATCACGTAGTCGCGCCCGCTCAGCATGGCGCGCGCCTGAGCGGCGTGCAGCAGGAAAATCGCGCCCCGGGTGGACACGCCCAGCTGCAGCGCGTTATGCCGCCGCGAGGCCTGCGCGATCAGCGAGATATAGCCGCGCACCTCCTTCGAGGAGTACACCTGGCTCACCATCTGCTGCATGGTCACGATGTCCTGCGCCGTGCAGATGGGGCGCACCGTCTCCATGGGCCGCGCGCCGGACGAGAAGCGCTCCAGTATGGCGCTCTCCTCCTCGCTCGTCGGATAGCCGATGGCGATCTTCATGAAGAACCGGTCGAGCTGCGCCTCCGGCAGCGGATAGGTGCCGACGAAGTCCAGCGGATTCTGCGTCGCCAGCACGATGAACGGCTTCGGCATGAGATAGGTCACGCCGTCCACCGTCACCTGCCCCTCCTCCATCACCTCCAGCAGGCTGGCCTGCGTCTTGGGCGAGGTGCGGTTGATCTCGTCGGCCAGCACGATCTGGCTCATCACCGCGCCCTGGTGAAATTCCATCTCGCCCGTCTTCATGTTGACCATCGAAAAGCCCGTCACATCGCTGGGGGTAATGTCCGGCGTGAACTGAATGCGCTTGAACGAGCAGTCCAGCGAGCGCGCCAGCGCCGACACCAGCGTCGTCTTGCCCACGCCCGGCACGTCCTCGATCAGCACATGCCCCTGGCACAGCACCGCGCACAGCATCAGCTCCACCACGCCCTCCTTGCCCACGACCACCTTGCCGATGTTGGCCTTCAGGCTCTCCACCATCTGCTTCATATCCTGCATAGACCCAATCCACCCTTTTCGCTTTTCAGAATCGGAAACGCGCGCCTTCGCACGCGACGCAATCCTCTTGTTAGAAGCCTTTTTCTCCGCTTCGGTTCCCCGGACGCACCGCGCCCGTTTCCATTATACTGGATGTTACGTAAATATTTCAAGACATGTCTTACTTTTTTCACAATCGCGCGCGGAAAAACCGCCCGACGGACTGGCGCGGCGGCAGAATCTGCTATATAATAGACGCAGCGCATCCCTTCGGAGGAATCGACATGGATCAGCAGAAACTCATCGCCCTGATGATGCAGCGGGAATATGTGTCCGGCGAGTGGATCAGCGGACAGCTGGGTGTCACGCGCGCCGGGGTCTGGAAGGCCGTCGAGGCGCTGCGGCGCGCGGGCTGGACGATCGAATCGGCGCACCGGCGGGGCTATCGCCTCGTGCCGCCCGCGGGCGCGGTATGGCCCTCCTGCATCCGCGCGCACCTGCATACCGCCTGGGCCGGGCGGCGCATCGATTATTACGACCGCGTCGGCTCGACCAATCTGGCCGCGCGCGAGCTGGGCGCGCTCGACGCCGCCCAGGTCCCGCACGGCACGCTGGTGGTGGCCGACGAGCAGACGGCCGGCCGCGGCCGCATGAACCGCTCCTGGCAGAGCCGCCCCGGCGACGCGGCGCTGATGAGCCTGCTCCTGCGGCCCGACGCCCTGCCGCCCGCCGAGGCCACGGACATCGTGCTCGTCACGGCGCTGGCCGTGTGCGACGCCTGCCGCTCTTTCGGCGCGGACGCGCGCATCAAGTGGCCGAACGACATCGTGTGCGGCGGGAAAAAGCTGTGCGGCATGCTGCTCGACATGAGCGCGGACATGGATCTGGTGCGCTTCGCCGTGGCGGGCGTGGGGCTGAACATCGCGGGATACCCGCAGGCGGACGACCTGCGCCACGCGGGCTGCCTGAACGACGCGGCCGGCAAATCGCTTGACCGCGCCGAGGTCGTCGCGCGGTTTCTCGAGGCGTTCGAGCGCTTCTACGACCTGTGGGCGGCCGGCGGCCCGCAGGCCATCCTGCCGGCCTATGAGACGTGGTGCGTGACCCTTGGCAGCCGCGTGCAGGTCATCGGCCTCAGGGAAACCTTCGAGGGCACGGCGCTGCGCCTCACCGGGGACGGAGCGCTTCTCGTCCGCCGCGACGACGGCGCCGAGGAGGCCGTCCGCGCGGGCGATGTCTCCGTGCGCGGCGTGATGGGCTATGCGTAAGGGGGCGACGGCATGATTCTCGGTCTCGGCACCGATCTCATCGACATCGGCCGCATCGAGCGCGCCATCGCGCGGCCGCATTTCCTCGCGCGCGTCTATACCGAAGCGGAGCAGGCCGCCATCGCGCGGAAGGGCGCCCAGACCGCCGCGGGCTACTTTGCCGCCAAGGAAGCGGTATCCAAGGCGCTCGGCACGGGATTTCGCGGGTTCTCCATGAGCGACATTTCCATCGAGCCGGACGCGCTCGGCCGGCCCGTCGCCCGGCTGGCGGGCGGCGCGCTGGCGCGCATGACCGCCATGGGCGGAAAGCGCCTGCACGTCTCCATCGCCCACGCGGGCGGCTTCGCCACCGCCGCGGCGGTGCTGGAGGGAGAGCTCACAGACGCTCCCTGAACGCCTCGGACGACCCGTCCTTCCGGCGGCGCAGGTTCTTCTTCACCGCGAACAGCACCGGCGGGTCGTTCGCCTGGTTGAGATACGCCCGGATCATCGCGTCGTACGCCGTCGGGGGCAGCGCTTTCGCCCACGCGAGGAGCGCGTCCCGCTCGACGCGCCCTTCCTCGTGTCCCGGATAGGCGCAGACGGTCATAAGCCCGCCCTCCTTCAATTTGTCCAGCGCGGCGTTCACCGCCGCCAGCGTGGTGTCGACGCGCGTGCGCAGCGCCTTGTCCGAGCCGGGCAGCCAGCCCAGATTGAACACCGCCGCGTCCGCCGGTTCGGCGACGAGCTCGCCCAGGCGCTCGTGCCCGGCATGGAACAGCGCCACCCGCTCCAGCAGGCCCGCCTCGGCCAGCCGCGCGCGCGTGCGCTCAACCGCCTCGCGCTGTATGTCGAAGGCATACACGCGTCCCGTCTCGCCGACCAGCTCGGCCAGCCACAGCGTGTCATGGCCGTTGCCCATCGTCCCGTCAATCACCCGCGCGCCCGGTCCGATCGCCTGCCGAAGCAGCTCCTCGGCCCAGTGGCGCGCGCTCTTCAGGTCAAACGCCATCATCCCACTCCCCTCCGCCATCATCACGCAAGGAGGCATCGCCCATGCTGCCGCTTCTCTCGCCCGATCAAATGTACGCGCTCGAAAAGGGCTTCTTCGCCGCCGGCGCGCCCTCTCTCCCGCTCATGGAACGCGCCGCCCGCGAGCTCATCGCCTCGTTTGAAGCGCACTTCGGCGCGCTCTCCGGCCGGCGCGTGGCCGTGGCCTGCGGCGCGGGCAACAACGGCGGCGACGGCTGGGCGTTCGCCAGTCTGGCCGCGCAGCGGGGCGCCCGCGTCGTCATCCTCGCGCTCTGTCCCGTCGAGCGGCTTCAGGGCGACGCGCTGCTCTGCGCCCGCCGCGCCGAGGCGGCCGGACTGCCCGTCGCCGGCGGCGACGTGCCGCGCCCCGACGTCTGGGTGGACGCGCTGTTCGGCATCGGCCTGAACCGGCCCGTTTCCGGCGCGTATGCCGGAGCCGTCGCGCGCATCAACGCCGACCGCCGCGCGGGCAGCAGAACCCTTGCCGTGGACGCGCCCTCCGGGCTGAACCTGCTGACCGGCCGCGCGGGCGGCGCATGCGTCGAGGCGGACGTCACCGTGACCTTCGAATATCCCAAGCGGGGTCATGTGCTCTCTGACGGCCTCGACCTGTGCGGCGAGGTGGATGTCCGCCCCATCGGGCTGTCGGCGCGTCCCCTGCCGGAAGGCGCGGCGCGGCTCGTGCAGCCGGAGGACGCGCTGCGCGCCCTTCCCGCGCGGAAGCGCAACATCCACAAGGGCAGCTGCGGCCATCTGCTGATCGTCGCGGGCTCGTTCGGCATGTGCGGCGCGGCGATGTATGCCGCGAGGGCCGCGCTGCGCATGGGCGTCGGCCTCGTGACGCTGGCCGCGCCGCGCTCGATCGTGCCGACGCTGCAGTTGCTGGCGCCGGGCGCAATGTGCCTGCCCCTGCCCGAGGAAAACGGCGCGCTGTCCGCGGACGCCGCCGCGCCGATTGCGCGGACGCTGGCCGGCAAGAGCGCCGCCGTCGTCGGCCCGGGGCTGGGGGCGGCCGCGCCGCAGGCCGTGCGCGCGGTGCTCGAAGCCGGCCTGCCCGCCGTGGTGGACGCCGACGCGCTGAACGTCATCGCGCGAAACGACGCGCTGCGGCCGCTGCTGGCGCCGCGCCACGTGCTCACGCCGCATCCGGGCGAGGCCGCCCGGCTCATCGGCCCGCCGGGCGAGGATCAGATTGCCGCGGCGCAGCGCCTGCGCGCGGACACCGGCGCCACTGTGCTGCTCAAGGGCGCCTCGAGCGTCATCTGCGGCGAAGCCCTCCACGTGAGCGCGTCCGGCTGCGGCGGCATGGCCGTCGGCGGGAGCGGCGACGTGCTCTCCGGCATGATCGGCGGCCTGCTGGCGCAGGGCGTCGCGCCGGAAACCGCCGCGTGGGCGGGCAGCCAGCTTCATGGCCTCGCCGGCGAAACCGCCGCGGCGCACCTCACCGAAACCGCCATGACCGCCGAGGATCTCATCGCCTTCTGGCCGGAAACCCTGAAGGCCCTCTCGGCGTCGGCCCGGCGCGCGCACCCCAATTCATGACGCGGCCGGCGCTATCCTGCGAATGTCCTGCACGGCTTTTCCTTCCGGCCCGCGAACAGGTTCGCGAGTCCGTCCCTGTCGTCCTGCGCGGCGATCGGCTATTCAGCGGCCGGTTCGGTTCCAGCGGAAAAACCATGCCGTCATACCTCCCGCAGCATGCCCGTCCCCCGCGGAGCGCCGCCGCCCGGGCCGACTGAGCTGAAAATGCCCTGATGGGAAAAGGGGGAAACGGCCCCTCTTCCCTACAGGGCAATGTCGCCTGCTTATGCCAGATTCCCTCAAAAAGGCGGACAAAGCGGCAAATCCTTTTCGTGCCGGCAGGGCTGAGCGGAGGGAGGCGACGCCAGAAACGTCGTCGACCGAAGCGCAGCGCAGCCAGGGCGGAAAAGGCGCCGCCGCGACGCCCATCCAGATGGAATCTGGCGCTATGAGAACGGCTGCGGGCGAGGCGCGGCGGCGGGATCCGCGGCGATGCGCGCCCTTTCCCCCGCCTCCGCCATGACGCCGGCGGCTCAGTGCGCGTTGAGCCGCTCGCCGACCGCTCCGCCGGGATGAATCAGCGCGAACTGCTCGTTCTGATAGCCGGTTTCCTCAATGAGCGCGGCCTGCAGCGCGTCGAAAATGACGTTCGTCGCCGTGAAGCTGGAGGTGCCCTGGCTGTTATACCGGTCGGTCTCATGCTCCACCTTCATCGGCAGCACGATGTCGGACAGCCCGGCCAGCGGCGAATCCAGCGCTTCGGTCAGCGCGATGACGGTCGCGCCCTTCTTCCGGCTGATCTGCGCAATGGGCAGCAGCTCCGCCGTCTTGCCGCCGCGGGACACCAGCACGATGACGTCGCCCGGCTGGAGATAGCCGGTTGCGCCGTGCACCGCCTCGGCGGGCGAAATAAACCGCGCCGGCCGCTCGATGCAGCACATCAGGTGCGCGAAATGCCGGCATGCGATGCCCGAATGGCCGCAGCCGCTCGCCGCTATGCGCGGCGCCTTCCTGAGCGCCTCCACGGCGCGGGCAAACGCCTCCATGTCCATGACCTTCTTTGCGCGGCGCACTTCTTCCGCCTCGATGTCAAACGCCTCCTGTGCGCGGCGCATCGCTTCCTCTGTCATACGCCATTTCCCCTCCTGCTTTCTCGTTGATTTCGCCTGACTCTCCACGGGCCGTCGCAGGGCTGCGGCTGTGAATCGGGACGCCGCCATTCCTCCGCCTTCCCGCGGGGAATCTTCGCTTTTTACCGGAAGGCGCGCGGCCCGTCTCCGCGCCGCGCGCCCTTCGGACCCCATCAGCATAGCATGCGGCTCCGGTTTTGTCAACGCCGTCCTGCCGCAGCCAGGGCTGTCTCTGTCCGTAGCGCACCCCTTCTCCGCTCTTCGCGGAGAAGGAGGAAAGTTGTTGCGGACTTCGCCCGCGCTGAGCAGGGCCCCGCCCTGTACCCGGCCGCAGCGAAACGAAATGCCGCGGCATGGCCCTGGGGTTCAAGGGGCCGCGGCCCCTTGCCGGGTCTGGGCTCCGCCCAGACCAAAAATCCCCCGTCCCCGCGACGGGCGGGGACGGGGGCGGGGGGGAAAGGGTTTGCTCTGCATGTGCCGTCGGACTCATTGCGCTTCGTACAGCCCGCCAACCACCAATACACGGGCATAAACGAGCCGATCCCGGCCTCAGGAGCAGGCCGTCCTCACCGCCTGGCCTCCAGGCACCGGCTGACGATGACCTCCAGCGTCTCCCGCGGGATGGCCATTTCCTCCAGCGCCACGTCCTCCACGGTCCTGTGCTGCTCCTGGGCCTTCTTCACGATGGCCGTGGCGTTTTCGTAGCCGATTTCCGGGCACAGCGCCGTGGCGATGACGGTGGATTTCATCAGCATGTCGCGACAGTGCGCCTCGTCCGCCACGATGCCGTCGATGCAGCGCTCCCGGAAGGTATCCGCCGCATGGGTCAGCACCTCCAGCGACTCGAACAGGCAGTAGAAGATCACCGGTTCGAAGGCGTTCAGCTCCAGCTGCCCCGCCTCAACCGCCATGGAGATGGTGACGTCGTTGCCCGCCACGCGGAAGGCCGCCTGGGTGACCACCTCGGGAATGACCGGATTGATCTTGCCGGGCATGATGGAGGAGCCGGGCTGCCGGGCGGGCAGCTGCAGCTCCTCGATGCCGCCGCAGGGGCCGCTGGAGAGCAGGCGCATGTCGTTGGCGATCTTGGACATCACCAGCGCGCAGTTCTTCACCGCGGAGGAAATGGCGGCGAAGCTGTCCGCATTCTGGGTGGCGTCGATCAGATCGTCCGCCATCTTCACGGGCTGGCCGATCAGGTCTGCGAGGATGTCCACCACGCAGTCCAGATAGCCGTCGCTGGCATTGATGCAGGTCCCAATGGCGGTGGCTCCCAGGTTCAGCTCGAACAGCTCGTTGCGGCTGCGCAGAATGCGGTTGGCGCAGCGCCGCAGGGCGTCCGCGTGGGCCTTGAACTCCTGCCCGAGATACATGGGCACGGCGTCCTGCAGCTGGGTCCGCCCCAGCTTGAGCACCCGGGCGTTCTCCGCGGCCTTGCGCTCGAAGGCGGCGACGAGCCGGTCCAGGGAGGCCAGCAGCGCCTCGGTCAGCCGCAGGGCGGCCAGCTTGCCCGCGGAGGGGAACACGTCGTTGGTGGACTGGGCCATGTTCACGTGGTCGTTGGGATGGACGGTGCCGTCTCCCTTCTGGCCGCCCAGAATCTCGCAGGCCCGGTTGGCGATGACCTCGTTGGCGTTCATGTTGGCGGATGTGCCCGCCCCGCCCTGTATGGGATCCACGATGAACTGATCCCGCAGCTTGCCGTTCAGGATCTCGTCGCAGGCCCGGATGATCGCCGACGCCACGGCCGGCTTCAGCGCCCCCGCCCGCTGATTGGCAATGGCCGCCGCCTTTTTGATGACCGTCAGGCCCTCCACCATGTACGGGTGCATCAGCCGGCCCGTCATGGGGAAGTTGTTGCGGGCGCGCAGCGACTGCACGCCATAGTAAGCGCCGTCCGGCAGGCTCACGCTGCCGATGGAATCATGTTCCTCTCTCATGTGTATGCCCCTCCATGTCTTTTTGCAGGAAATCTTTCATCATCGCCGCCTGAAAGCTCGCTTTCTCTGCGATCACCGCCTATTCTACATCAAACTTCCGCTATATATGTTAAATCCGGCCCGAAGCAACCGTTAATTTTGAAGGAAATCCTGCAAACATAGAGCGAACATGACGTTCTTCCGATCCTGCAGGGCCCTGCGCGCACCCGTCCGGCGCGGCGGGTGACGAACGGATGGTTCCCCCGGCTGAGGCCAGGCCGTCGATCCGAAAAAGGGACGGAGCAGGATCACGGATGCCGGCGGTGTCGCCCTGCGGCGCGGCGCGGGGCCTTTTGACGGCCCCGTGAAAGGCGCAGGCCGACCGCGCGCCGAACCCCCTGCAAACCGTCGTGGGAAAGGGTTATTCACAATTTTTCACAAGTTATCCACAACGCGCTGTGTTGTGCAAAAAACGACGGTTACAAGGTGACAGACTTTGGTCTGTAATCGTTGTTTTTCCGCGTCGCGCCAATATTTTCGCCATATATTCAGCCGGCTGTGCACGGCTTGCGCGCAGGTTATCAACAGGATTTTGTGGACAATGTGGAAAACCTGGTCTGTTTCAGGCCGATTTTTCCACAGCAATGTGGATAATTTTTATTGCTAAAGCACCATAATTTGACTATTTTGCTCAAATTATTACAAATCTATTTCATTGCGAACTTGACGCTATGATTGTGTTTAACCGAAAATGTGTTTGGCAGATTTTCCGTGGTTAGATGTGTAAAACCCTGTGGATAACTACCCTGTTTTTCCACATTTTCCACGAAACAGGCGTTCGCAAAAGCCCGGTTATCCACAGGCCGCGCGCGATTATCCGCTTGCAGGAAAAGGCGCTTTCTGTTATAATAGATGCCAGCGAACATGAGGATCATCCGTCGATGACATTGAGGAGGAACGCGAAATGAAAACGCTTCACCTGCTGGGCTTTGATTTCGGCGCTTCGAGCGGCCGCGCCATGCTGGGCACCTACGACGGGCGCACGCTTGAGCTTGAGGAGCTGCACCGCTTTTCCAACGACCCGGTCATGCTGAACGGCCGCTTTGTCTGGGATGTGCAGCGCCTGTTCTTTGAAATGAAAGCGGCGCTGCTGAAGGCGGTCAGGGCGGGCATCCGCCTGGACGGCATCGGCATCGACACATGGGGCGTCGACTTCGGCCTGCTGGACAGAAACGGCCATCTGCTGGGCATTCCGGTGCACTATCGCGACGCCCGCACGGACGACATGATGGAGGAAGCCTTCAAAACCGTTCCGAAGGAGGAGATCTTCCGGGAGACCGGCCTGGCCTTCATGCAGTTCAACACGCTCTATCAGCTGCTGGCGATGAAGAAGGAAAACGACCCCGCCCTGGAAATCGCCGACACCCTGCTGTTCACCCCCGACCTGCTGGCCTATTTCCTCACCGGCGAGAGGGCGACCGAATACACCATCGCGTCCACCAGCCAGCTCATCGACCCGCACACGCGCGACTGGGCCTGGGGGCTCATCGAAAAGTTCGGCCTCCCGAAGCGGATATTCACACCTCTCCAGCCCGCCGGCACCGTCCGCGGTCTGCTGCTGAAGGACATCGCGGACGAGCTCGGCATGGAGCAGGTTCCCGTGATCGCCGTCGGCTCGCACGACACCGCGTCCGCCGTGGCGGCCGTCCCCGCGCGCGAGGGCTCCAGCTTCGCCTACATCAGCTCCGGCACCTGGTCACTGCTGGGCGCGGAGATCACCGAGCCGCTGTCCACCGTCGAGGTCATGAAGGCCAATTACACCAACGAGGGCGGCGTCAACGGCACCACGCGGCTGCTCAAGAACATCATGGGCCTGTGGATCATCCAGGAATGCAAGCGCGAGTGGGACCGGCGCGCCGACGCCGTCGACTTCGCCGGCCTGGTCAGGCTGGCCGAGCAGGCGCCCGCCTTCAAGGCCGTCATCGACGTGGACGACCCGCGCTTCCTCGCTCCCGGCGACATGCCCGCGCGTATCCAGCAGTACTGCCGCGAAAAGAACCTGCCCGTGCCCGAGGGCCGCGGCGAAATCTCCCGCGTGATCTACGAATCGCTGGCCCTGAAATACCGCTGGGCCATCGAGCGGCTCGAAGAGGATCTGCTGCACAGGAAAATCGACGTGCTGCACATCGTGGGCGGCGGCAGCAAGAACCTGATGCTCAACCGCATGACCGCAAGCGCCATCAATCGGCCGGTCATCGCCGGCCCGAGCGAGGGGACGGCCATCGGCAACCTGCTCGTTCAGGCCATGGCTCTGGGTGAGATCAGCTCCATTCCCGCGCTGCGGCAGGTGGTTTCGGCGTCGTTTGAAAACGACGAGTACCGGCCCGAGGGCGACCCGGCCGCCTGGGACGCCGCCTATGAGCGCCTGCGCGCCCTGATCAACGGATGATGGACAGAAACGCATCCGCCCATCAGCCAGGCTCGCTTGAGCTGGCCTACCTGGGCGACACGCTGTGGGATCTGATGGTGCGCACACGCCTTGTGAAGAGGGGCGGACGCATGAAGGATCTGCACCGCATGGCGATCAGGCGGGTGTGCGCGAAGGCGCAGAGCGAGGCGCTCGCGCGCATCGAGAACCGGCTCACCGAGGAGGAGAGCGCCGTGGCGCGCCGCGCGCGCAACGCAAAGCAGACGCCGCCGAAAAACGCCGATCCCGCCGACTACCACCGCGCCACCGCGCTGGAGGCGCTCATCGGCTGGCTGTATCTCACAGGCCGCCGGGAACGCATGGACGAGCTGATGAACGCCGCGCTGCCGGAAGACGAATAGACCCGCGCCGCTTCGCCTCTTTGCGGGCGCAGCGGGCGGGAAAACCAAGGAGGACAGGCCCGTGCCGCAAGTACAACCGAAGGTCATGCTGATCCGCTGCACCCCCGCGCCGGAAGAGCTCGTCGCGCTGGCGGGAAAGCTGTGCTACTCCGCCTCCGACCTGGAGGACCTGAGCGAGGGCATTGCGCAGAAGGACCAGACGAAATATCTGAACAGGCTCATGGATATGGGCCATCTCTCCCCCATCGAGCACGCCTCGTTCACGTTCGGCATCGAGGGGGTCTCGCGCAGCCTGCTCGCGCAGATCACGCGGCACCGCATCGCCAGCTTTTCCGTGCAGTCCCAGCGCTACGTGGCGCTGGGCGACGACGAGAACGGCTTCGATTACGTCATGCCGCCCGCCATCGCCGCGCTCGGCAAGGAGGACGCCGCCGAATACCGCCGCCAGATGGAGCAGATCAACGCATGGTATCAGACCTGGCGCAAAAAGCTCGGCGCCGGCGAGAAGAGCAACGAAGACGCGCGCTTCGTGCTGCCCAACGCCTCGGCCACGCGCATGCTCGTGACCATGAACGCCCGGGAGCTGCAGCACTTCCTCAGCCTGCGCTGCTGCGAACGCGCCCAGTGGGAAATCCGCGCGGTGGCCTGGCAGATGCTCGAGCTGGCCTGGAAGGCCGCGCCCGCGCTGTTCGAGAACGCCGGCCCCGGCTGTCTGCGCGGCCCGTGCCCCGAGGGGAAAAAGTGCTGCGGCAAAACAGCCGAGGTCAGGGAACACGCGCAGGCGCTTCACCGTCAGACAGATTGAACCGACGCCGCTGAGCGGCGATCTCCATGGAGGAATCATCAATGGCATACGATAAATTCGACAAGGGCAGCGGCCGTCAGGGCCGCGCTGCGCGCCGCGACGACCGCTTCGGCCGCGCAAATTCCGATCGTCGGGGCGGCTACGAGGCCAATCGCGGCGAGGCGCGCGCCGACCGCCGCACCGGCTATGACCGCGGTCCAAAGCGCGTCGGCGAATCGACCGACCGCCGCGGCGCGCGCCGGTTCCCCGACAGCGGCGCAAGAGGCGAATTCCCTAAATCAAACCGCAGCGACGGGTATTCAAGAGATCGTTTCCCTAAAAACGATGAGTACAGGCGCAATTATGAGCGCAATATCCCTGAAAAGCGCGAACCCATCCGTCCGACCCGCCCGCCGCACGCGACATACGACGCGCCCTTCGGCCGCCCGGAAACCGATCCGCTGACCCGGCTGATGAACGCGCCCGCCGCCGCGCCGGACGCCGAACCCGAAAACATGCTGGCCGGACGCAACCCCATCCGCGAGGCCATCAAGGCGGGCCGCGACATCGAGAAGCTGATGGTTGCGCGCGGCGACCTGTCCGGCTCGGCCCGGGAGATCGTGGCGAAGGCCCGGGAAGCGGGCATCGTGGTGCAGGAGGTCGACCGCGCCCGGCTGGACGCACTCTACAAGGGGCATCAGGGCATGATCGCCTTTGTGTCCGCCGCGTCGTACGCCGAGCTGGACGACGTCTTCGCCGCCGCCGCCGAGCGCGGCGAGGAGCCGTTTGTCATCGTGCTGGACGGCATCACCGACCCGCACAATCTCGGCGCGATCATCCGCACGGCGGAGTGCGCCGGCGCCCACGGCGTCATCATCCCCGAACGGCGCAGCGTCGGCCTGACGCCGGCCGCCGTCAAGGCGTCCGCGGGGGCGTGCGAATACATGAACGTGGTGCGCGTGACCAACATCAACCGCACGCTGGAGACGCTGAAGGAGCGCGGGCTCTGGGTTGTCGGCGCGACGATGGACGGCGAGGACGCCCTGAAGGCCGATCTGACCGGCCCGATGGCCCTGGTCATCGGCGCGGAAGGCGAGGGCATCGCCGAGCTGACGCTCAGGAAATGCGACCTCCGGCTGAGCCTGCCCATGGCGGGGCACATCGACTCGCTCAACGCCTCCGTGGCGGCGGGCGTCATGATGTACGCCGTCATGAACGCGCGCAGGGGCTGATCATGGCCGGCAAGTCAAGGCTGCTGGTCGTGGACGGCTACAACGTGCTCGGCGCGTGGCCGGAGCTCTCGAAGGGCAGGCCCCTGGCCGACGCCCGCGACGCGCTCATCCACCGCCTGCACGACTACGCGGGCTATTCCGGACAGCAGATTGTGCTGGTGTTCGACGCGTGGCAGTCCGAGCGGCTGGAGCGCTCAGTGGACCGGAGCGGCCCGCTGACCGTCGTGTTCACGCAGAAGGGCGAAACGGCAGACCACTACATCGAGCGGCTGTGCGACGAGCACGCACGCCAGGTTGAGCTGGGCCGGCTGGAGCTGCGCGTGGCCACCTCGGACAGCACAGAGCAGACCGTGGTGTTCGGCCGCGGCGCCGTGCGCATCAGCTCACGCGAGCTGATCTACGAGATGCAGCAGGCCAGGCAGAGCGGCGCTCAGTACGCCCATCCTCTCAGCCGCTCGTCCGGGCGCAGCACCATCATGGAGCACATGCCGGACGATGTTCGGGCGCGGCTGGAAAAACTACGGCGGGGAGAAAAATAATGGATGCAAACGAACGGTTCCGCGATATGACCGACGAGGACATCGTTGTGCTGGCGCAGGCCGCGGACGGCTCCGCGCTCGAATACCTGCTCAACAAGTACAAAAACTTTGTGCGTTCGAGGGCGCGCAGCTATTTCCTGATCGGCGCGGATCACGAGGACATCGTGCAGGAAGGCATGATCGGCCTGTACAAGGCCATTCGCGATTACCGCAGCGACCGGCTGTCGTCCTTCCGCGCCTTCGCGGAGCTGTGCATCACCCGCCAGATCATCACCGCCATCAAGACCGCCACGCGACAGAAGCACATCCCCCTCAATTCCTACGTGTCGCTCAACAAGCCCATCTTCGACGATGAAACCGACCGCACGCTGATGGACATCATCAGCGAAGAAATGGCGGCCAACCCCGAGGAGATGCTCATCTCACGCGAGGACATCTCCCTCATCGAGGGCCGCATCGGCGACATGCTCTCGCCCTTTGAAAAGCAGGTGCTGCTCAGATATCTCGACGGCAAGAGCTATCAGGACATCTCCGACGAGCTGGGACGGCATGTGAAATCCGTCGACAACGCGCTGCAGCGCATCAAGCGAAAGCTGCAGAAGATGCTGGAAGAAAGGGTGGAAAACTGAAGGGGCTGTTCCAAAGCGGGCGTTTCTTCGAAAGATCGCACGACAAAACGACCGGGAGAGCGCGACGCTCTCCCGCTTGTTTATATGCCCATTCGCCACAGCGTTCTCGCGCTCGAAGACACCGCCAGCGCGCCGGCCGTGAGCGCCTGCTCCACGTCCCTCTCCTCGGTCACCATGCCGCCGGCGATCACCGGCAGGTCCAGCGTCTGCCGAAGGTAAGTGATCGCCTTGGGCACCAGGCCCGGCAGCACCTCGATCAGATCCGGCGGATCCGCCGTCAGGTGCCGGACGCCGCCGCTCAGCGAGCTCGAATCCACCAGGAACAGCCGGTGAATGGTCAGCATATCCAGCTCCGCCGCCTTTTTGAGCAGCTGGGAGCGCGTGGAAATCAGCCCGTCCGGACGAAGCGTCCGCGCGCACCATTCCACCGCCGCCGCGTCCCGGCCCAGCCCTTCGCACAGGTCAAGGTGAATAAAGACATACTTTCCCGCCCCGCGCAGCGTTTCGGCCATGCCGGGCAGGGTCAGGATCGAGCCGCCCAGCAGAAATACCGCCGCCACGCGGCTGTCGGCCGCCTCCCGCACATCCTCCGGCGTCCTGGCCGCCGCAATCACAGGGCGCTGATGCACGGCCCGAAGAAAGGCCGCCTTGAGCGCAGTATCCATGAACAGCGAACCTCCCCCATGAAAGCGAGGGCCGTCCCGTATAGCGGGATGGCCCTCGCCGGTCGTTGAAACCGTTTACTTCTCGTTCTGCTCCATCCAGGAAATCAGGTTCATGTTATACCACTCGACGTCGTTCAGGTCCTTCGTGCTGAAGCCGCCGGCCTTGTACCAAGTCTTCGAGGAGAAGTAGGTCTTGAAGGTCTCCTTGGTGAACGAATAGCCGTGGCGCGCGTAGATCTCATTGCGGGCATACGGCCACAGGCTCTTGTCGATGGCCCTGATATCCGACTTGGTCAGCTTCGTGGTGCTCGAATTCGGGAAGATGTACTGATCCGCGCCGATGGCCTGCGCCGCGGCGGGCAGCGTCGAGCTGCCGGAGGGCGCGGCGGTGGGCGCCGTGGTGGCGGAGGGCTTGCTGGGCGTGGAGCTGGCGAATTCCTTCTCCAGGCCGGCGATCAGCTCCATGTTGTACCACTCGACGGAATTGAGGTCGCTGGTCTTGAAGCCGCCGGGCTTGTACCAGCTCTTGGTGGCGAAGTAATCGGCGTATTTCTTCGTGTCGAACACATAGCCGTGGCGCGCGTAGATCTCATTGCGGGCATACGGCCACAGGCTCTTGTCGATGGCCAGCACGTTGTCGCGCGTGAGCTTGGTCGTGCTGGAGGCCGGGAAGATATAGCTGCCGTCGGTGCCGCCGGAAGAGGCGCGCGGCGCGCTGTCCTTGTTGATGGCGTTGATGGTCGCGTTGCCGGCGATGCCGTCCACCGTCAGGCCGGCGTTGCGCTGGAAGGCTTTCACGGCGTTGGCCGTCTTCTGGCCGTAGATGCCGTCCGCCCTGCCGGTCAGATAGCCCAGCGCGATCAGGCGGTTCTGCAGCTTGGTCACCTCGTCGCCGCTCGCGCCGATGGTCATGCTGCCCGCGGCGGTATAGCCGGGCACGGCGGTCGGGGCGACGGTGGTCCCGGCCGTCGTGCCGGTCGTCGTCGTGCCGGTCGTGGTTTCAGGCGTGGTGTTTTCCGTCGTCTGGCCGCCCGTGGTGGGCATGGTCGTCGCGGGGGTGATGATTTCGCCCTCGTTGCCGTCCTTGACGAACGGGCCCTGCCACAGCAGCGTGCTCTGGGCGTCGCTCAGGGAAACGCGGGTCAGCTTGGGCGTTTCGAGATTATATTCATAGATGATGATGGAATTGTCCAGCAGCGCCATGTAGTTGTACGGATCGGGCTCGTAGATCACCGCTTCGTTTTCGCCGCTCAGGTCGGAGAGCAGCAGGGCCTTTTCGCGGTAAATCACCAGGCCGTAATCGGTCGGCCGGTAGTTCCAGTCGTACTCGCTGAGCACCTTGATGGACTGGTTGGTGTTCACGTTGAGGCGATACAGGCAGCCGTCCAGCCACTCCTGCGTGTCGGAGGTGACGCGGTAGCTGTCGTTCAGGTTGTGGAAATAAATGTAGTCACCATACGCATACAGCGCGGAGACGCCCTGATCGTACTGCCTCATGTCGTTGCTGCCGTCGAGCATCATGCCGTACAGCCGGCCGCTCTGCCCGGTCACGCTGGCGCCCGCGTTCAGCGCGGAGGACATCTCGTAGGTCGCCACGTCGTCCACCGATTCATAGTACACGATGCCGTCGGCGATGGTATAGGTGGTCATTGAGCGCTCGGACACCTGCCGGGTGGTGCGCAGATTCAGGTCGATCTCCATCAGACGGCCGTTAACCAGGCAGTAGAGCTTGCCGTTGTACAGGCTGAGCGAATGGGCGATCTCGCCCGCGGCAAACTCAGCCACGATGGCCCGGGTGCCGTCCGCCAGGCGCATGATCGCCTGGAAGGTGCTGCCCGTATAGCGCAGATAATAGATATTGCCGCTCAGATCGGCCACCAGGTCGTTGATCTGCGGCGCGGTTTCGATCAGCGTCAGAACGCCGCCCTGGGCCGGCATGGAATACAGCGAGGAAACGCCGCTGCCGGGCAGAATCATAAACAGCTTTTCACCCGCCTCCGCCGCGAAAGCGCCGAATCTGGCCTTGATGCCGCTTTCCGCCGAGGCCGTGGGCAGAGCAAGCGCCGTCAGGCACAGCATCAGCGCCAGTGCCAGCACGAGCAGTCTCTTTGCATGTTTCATCGTCATAACCTCCCCGATGCACTGAAACAGGAATGATATACTTATCTGACGCAATTTTACAGGAAAAGTTGCTGTTCGTCAATATGTACAGAGGATATTTAACGGTACAGCTGCCCAAACGCGCCAGGGCCTGAGCGTCCCCCGCCGTCTGTCCGCCTCACAGCACCCAGTGGATGAATTTCAGCACATCCATCCAGTCGTCGGATTCATACGCCGCCGTATACGGCCCGGTCTGCCGGCAGCCGGGATAGAACGCGGCGCCGCGCGCCCGGCTGTGCTCGCGCCAGCGCACCTCGAGCTCGAAATGCGCCGGCATCGGAAAGAGATTCCCCGAAAAATCGGCCTTTGCCGCCGCTTCAACCGCCTCGCGAATGCGCTTCACGGCCAGGTTCGGATGGATGGACACCGAGCCGGCGCCCACGCCCTCGATGACCGGCACCGTGGCGACGCCCGGCAGCGCGGCCGACATCCACTCGCACAGCCCCCGGTCGCCCGTCACCGCCACCACCGGCACGCCCACATAGCTGGCCGTGAGGCAGTTGATCATCAGCTCCGGACAGATTTCCCCGTTGAGCTTCACATACACGTTCTTCGTGTCCATGGTGTGCGAAAGCGGATTGGTGTCCATGCCCGCCGCCGAGTGATAGCCGGTGAAGACCACGCCGGCAAAGCTCGAATCGATGCCGCTCATCATGCTGAACGGATGCCGCTCCCAGTTGCGGAAAATGCGCGCCCGCTCGGGCAGCAGTTCGGGATTGATGTTGCGCGCCGAATCATGCGCGTCCCGCACGAGAATGTCCTCCGCTCCCGCAGCGATCAGCCCCTCGCACGCCGCGGCCACCTCGCGGCTCATCTGCCGCGCGAAGTACTCATACCGCCGCTCGCCCGCCTCGGTCTCGTCCCAGCAGACGATGCCGCACGTCCCCTCGATATCCGCCGAAAGAAAAAACCTGTTCATATGCGAACCTCCGTTCTCATTCTCCATGACCTTCCGCCTTCCAGCCGTCCATCACGTCAAGCGCCAGCGCCACATGCATCGCCATGCCCACGTCGAGACAGCGCTCGTCCATGTGGAACCGTTCGGAATGGAGCGCGGGCGCGGGCATGTCCTCCGCCCTCACGCAGCCGATGTGGAAAAACGCGCCGGGCGCGGCGTCGCTGAAGAAGGAGAAATCCTCCGCCCCCATGCTGGGCTCGGCCTTCTCGAGCATGTTTGCCTCGCCGAACAGCCGCGCGCCGACGCGGCGGATGCGCGCCGCCTCGTCCGGATCGTTCACCAGCGCGTTGTAGCCCGGCTGAATCGCGACCTCCGCCGCGCAGCCCATGGCCTGCGCCGTGCCCTGCGCCACCTCGCCGATGCGCCTTTTCATCATGGCGCGGATGTCGGCGCTGGCCGTTCTGAGCGTGCCCACCAGCGTCACGCTGTCGCAGATGATGTTCGGCGCCCTGCCGCCCCCGATCTGGCCAAAGCTCAGCACCGCGCTTGACAGCGGCGACAGGTTGCGCGACACCAGCGTCTGCAGCGCCGTGATCATCTGCGCCGCGCACACGATGGCGTCCGCGCCGCTTTCCGGATACGCGCCGTGTCCCGACACGCCGCGCACCGTGATCTCTATCCGGTCGGTGGAGGCGTTGAGCGTGCCCGCGCGCGTCTCGACGACGCCCAGCGGCAGCCGCGGCATCACGTGCAGGCCATACACACAGTCCACGTGAGGGTTCTCCATCGCGCCCGCCTTCACCATGCGCTCCGCGCCGCCCGTGCTCTCCTCGGCCGGCTGGAACAGCAGCTTTACGCTGCCATGCATGTTCTCCCGCAGGCCCGCGAGCACCCTGGCCGCGCCCAGCAGAATGGCCGTGTGCGCGTCGTGTCCGCAGGCGTGCATCGCGCCTTCGTTTTTCGAGCGGAACGGGCAGCCGGGCGGTTCCGTTACGGGCAGCGCGTCGATGTCCGCGCGAATGCCCACTGTCGGGCCGGGGTAATCGCCCCGCACAAGTCCGATCACCCATGTGTTCTCCGCGCTGTACGCCACGCCGATCTCATCCAGCGCCGCGCAGATGGTCTTCTGCGTCTCGAATTCAGAATTGCCCAGCTCAGGCCGCTCATGAATGCGCCGCCGCAGCGCAACGGCCCAGTCGTGCGCCGCACCGACGCGCTCAAACAGCTCCCTGTCCGTCATCATACTCCGCCTCCGGTTTCTTCACAGATCCTGTCCGCCCGCGGGCCGCCTTTATGCCATGTCGCACGCAATGTCAACGACCCGGCCCCCGTCGATATACACCCGGGGCACGCGGCGGCCCGTGCGCGCCAGCGCCTCGTTGCGGTTCAGGTTCGCGACGGAGGCGTATTCATCCACGCCGATGCTTCCGCCCAGCAGGATCACCTCGTCGCCTTCCTCCACGCCCGGGATGTCGGTCGCATCCGCCATCATCTGATCCATGCACACCAGCCCCGCCACCGGCGCGCGCCGGCCGCGGATCTCCACCGAGCCGACGCCGTTCAGCCGGGGAAAGCCGTCGATGTAGCCTGCCGAAATGGTGGCGACCAGACTGTCACGCGTCAGCGGATGCGTCTCGTCATAGCCCAGGCATTCGCCCGCCGCCACGCGATGCAGCTGCGCCACGCGCGCCTTTACCGTCAGCGCGAGCTGGCTCTCGTCCGGGCGGTTGTAGCCGCGCGGATACACGCCGTACAGCCAGGCGCCTGTGCGCACGGCATCCATCTGGTCGTCCGGATAGCGCACCATGCCGATGCTGTCCAGCGCGTGCAGCAGCCCCACGGGCAGGCCGCGTCCGACCATCTCGTCGCGCACGGAATAGAGGCTGTCCAGCTGCCGGCGGTCGCTCTCCCCGTCCCTAAGCGCCAGGTGTGTGAATACGCCCTCCACGCGCGCCGCGCCGCTGTCGTGCAGCAGGGCCGCCAGGTCGGCGGCCGCCTCCGGCAGGACGCCCAGCCGGTGAAGCCCGGTTTCCACCTTCACGTGCACGCGCGCCATCCGCCCGACGCGCCGCGCCGCGCCGATGACGGCCCCGGCATACGCCTGCGAGAACACGGTGAGCAGCAGCCCCTCCGCCACGGCCCTCTCGAGCTGAGGCCCTCCGGTCAGCCCCAGAATCAGCACCTCGCTGTCCGGCGCCGCGGCGCGCAGCTCCTCGGCCTCGTTGAACGACGCCACGGCGAAAAAGCGCTGTCCCTCCGCGCGCAAAAAGCGCGCCACGCGCGCCGCGCCCAGCCCGTAGGCGTTGGCCTTCAGCACGGCGATGAGCTGCGTGCCTTCCTTCAGGTGGCGCAGCGCGCTGCGATAGTTTCTCCTGAGTCTGTCCAGATCGACCTCCGCCCAGCAGCGCGCGGTGGCTTCCTCCAGCGTCAGCATGCGAGTTTCCTCCTTAATAACGGCGCGGCGCGCCATCCGATTACACCCATCTATTTTAGCCGCGTCCTCGCCGCGCTGTCAAGTGCGGCGCCATTATTCAGGGGGCGTTTTCATTTAAAAAGTAAAAAGCCGGTTTTTGCATGATGATTCAGACAGGCGTTTGTCGGGCGATGCGAGGCGGGCTTTGGCGGCAAACGGAGCGGCTCGCCCCTGCTTCCCCGGGGTTTGCTTCCGTTTGACCATATTTTTGCCGCAATCCCGGAATATTCCCTGCGGGCATGAAAACACATGCGTGTTGTTTTATTGTGAATTCAAAGGAATCAGGCGAAAACAGGAGAAAAACAAAGCATCCAGCCAAATGAGTGATGTTTTCCCAACTCCCGGTGACTGAGCCAGTTTTCAGATAATTTAACCGGGAAAGATGTATTGACTTGCTGGAAAAATATCGCTAGAATACTCAAAGCTGAGAAAAGCTCCCGCCCTGATAAAGGAGGTCCCCAATGGACATTATCAAGAGACTGGCCGGCATGCTGAAGCCGTACCGCCGCAAGGTGGCGCTCGCGCTGTTTCTCCAGCTGCTGGTTATCCTCAGCCGCCTGCTGGCGCCCTTCATCACCCGTGACATTGTGAACGAAGTCATTCCCAATCAGAATCTGAATCTGCTCCTTCCTCTGTGCGCCGAGCTGCTGGCGCTGGTGCTCGTGCGCGCCGGCTCCACCTACGTCCGCTCCGTCACGCTGGAGCGCGTCTCCCAGAATGTGACCTACGACCTGCGTACCGGACTGTACAGGCATCTGCAGGAGCTGCCCTACGTCTTCTACGACACGCACCGCATCGGCGAGATCATGTCCCGCATGACCGGCGACATCGAGGGCGTGCGCAACCTCATCGCCGGCGGCCTCATCACCATTTACGACAACGCGCTCAACTTCGTCGGCGCGCTCGTCTTCCTCTCCTTCATGAGCTGGCAGCTGATGCTCGCCCTGCTCGTCTTCGCGCCGCTCATCGCGCTGACCGCCTGGCAGTTCAACAAGCGCATCCGGCCCGCCTTCCGCAATATCCGCGAGCAGAACGCCACGCTCAACACGCGCACCCAGGAAAACATCTCCGGCGTGCGCGTGGTCAAGGCGTTCACGCGCGAGGATTACGAATCCGACCAGTTCAGCAAGGACAACCTCAAGCTGCTGGACCTGCACCTGGAGGCCACGCGCATCTGGTCCATCTTCGTGCCGCTGATGGAGCTGATGAGCAGCCTGTGCACGCCCGTCATGCTGCTGGTGGGCGGCCTCCTGCTGGTGAACGGGCAGATGGACATCGGCACGCTGGTGGCGGTGAACGGCTATGTGTGGCTCATCATCAACCCCATGCGCGCCCTGTCCGGCATCATCAACATGGTGGCCCAGGCCATCACCTCCGCCGAAAAGCTGTTCTACTATCAGGATTTCGGCTCCGCCATTCGCGAGAAGGACGACGCGCGCACGCCCGCGAAATTCGAGGGCCGCGTCGAGTTCGACCACGTGAGCTTCTCCTACGGCGGCGAGAACATCCTCAACGACATCACCTTCGAGGCCCGGCCCGGCCAGACCATCGCCGTCATGGGCGCGACAGGCAGCGGCAAATCCACGCTGGTCAGCCTCATCGGCCGATACTACGACGTCAAGGCCGGCTCCGTCAGGGTGGACGGCATCGACGTGCGCGACCAGCAGCTCAAGCCGCTGCGCAGCCACCTGGGCTACGTCATGCAGGAAACCTTCCTCTTTTCCGACACGCTCACGGACAACATCCGCTTCGGCCGTCCCGAGGCGGCGCAGGAGAGGGTGGTCCGCGCGGCGCAGGTGGCGCAGGCGCGCGAATTCATCGACCACATGCCGCACGGCTACGACACGGTGGTCGGCGAGCGCGGCATGGGCCTGTCCGGCGGGCAGAAGCAGCGCGTGGCCATCGCGCGCGCCGTGCTGATCGACCCGTCCGTGCTCATCCTGGACGACTCGACCTCCGCCGTCGACATGGAAACCGAATACCTCATCCAGCAGGAGCTCAAGGAGGTGCTCAAAAACCGCACGACGTTCATCATCGCGCACCGCATCTCCTCCGTGAAGAACGCCGACCTGATCCTCGTGCTGGACGGCGGCCGCATCGCTGAACGCGGCACCCATCAGGAGCTGCTCGCCCAAAAGGGCATCTACTACCAGATGGTGCAGGATCAGTACCGCGACTTCGACCAGTTCGCCCGCAGAAAGGCAGGTGAGGCCTGATGGCAAGGGTTCTGAGACAGATCGACGACGAAGCGATCGAGAGGCCGTTTGACCGGGGTCAATTCTTCCGCCTGCTGAGCTACATGAAGCCCTACAAGGGCCGCGTGGCCCTGGCGCTGGCGCTGATGGTCATCACCACGCTGTGCTCGCTGGGACAGACCTTCCTGCTGAGCCGCGCCGTGGGCCTGCTGCAGGCCGACACGCCGCTGGTGCCCTGGCAGTTCGTGCTGGGCATGGTGGGCATGGCGGCGGTTATCGCCGTGTGCACGCGCCTGCGCGTCCGGCTGATGGACTACTCCGGCCGCCGCGCGCTGGCCACGCTGCGGCAGGATCTGTTCGACCACATCCAGACGCTCAGCTTTTCCTTCTTCGACACGCGCTCCGTCGGCAAGATCCAGGTGCGCGTGATCAACGACGTCAACTCGCTGAACGACCTGTTCACCAACGGCATCGTGAACGTGCTCATCGAAGTGTTCATGCTGGTGACGTTGCTGATCATCATGTTCGTGGTCAACTGGAAGCTGACGCTCATCTCCATGTGCATCATGCCCCTTTTGCTGCTGATCATGTTCCGCCTCAAGCGCATGATGCGGAAGAGATGGCAGATCGTGCGCATGAAGACCTCCAACATGAACGGCTACCTGCATGAATCGCTGGCCGGCATGCGCGTCACCGAAGCCTTTGTGCGCGAGGAGGAAAACCTCGACACATTCCAGAACGTCGGCGACGACATTCGCAGAAGCTGGATGCGCGCCATTCACATCAACAACGCGTTCTGGCCGGCGCTCGACCTGACGGGCACCATTGGCACCGTGCTGGTGTACTACTTCGGCGTGCGCCTGATGGGCAGCGCCGCCCAGCCGCTGGACCTGGCGAACCTGCTGCTGATCCTGTGGTATCTGGGCCGCTTCTGGGAGCCGCTCAACGTGCTCTCCAACTTCTACAACTCGGTGCTCGCGGCCATGGCCTCGATGGAGCGCATCTTCGAGATCATGGACACGCCCAGCGACATCCAGGACAAGCCCGGCGCGACGGATATGCCGCCCGTCGTCGGCCAGGTGAGCTTTGAAAACGTCACCTTCGCGTATGATCCGGAGAAGATCGTCCTGAAGGACGTCTCCTTCGACGTGAAGCCCGGCCAGACCATCGCGCTCGTCGGCCCGACCGGCGCGGGCAAATCCACCGTGGTCAACCTCATCAGCCGCTTCTACGACGTCAACGGCGGGGCGGTCAAAATCGACGGGCACGACGTCCGCGACGTGAAGCTGCGCTCGCTGCGCCGCCAGATGTCGGTGATGATGCAGGACAGCTTCATCTTCAGCGGCACCGTGATGGACAACATCCGCTACGGCCGGCTCGACGCCACGGACGAGGAGGTCATGGCGGCCGCCAAGGCCGTGCACGCGCATGATTTCATCATGCAGATGGCCAAGGGCTACCAGACGGAGGTGTCCGAGCGCGGCTCCTCGCTGTCGGTCGGACAGCGCCAGCTCATCTCCTTCGCCCGGGCGCTTTTGAACGATCCGAAAATCCTCATTCTGGACGAGGCGACCTCCTCCATCGACACGCACACGGAGATCCTGATCCAGAAGGCGCTGGACGTGCTGCTGCGCGGCCGGACCAGCTTTGTCATCGCCCATCGCCTCTCGACCATCCGCAACGCGGACTGCATCATGGTCATTCAGGACGGACACATCGCCGAGGCCGGCACGCACGACGAACTGATCCGCCGCGAGGGCGGCCACTACAAGGCGCTGTGCGACGCGCAATATCGCTTCCTGCTGGAAGAGTAGCGCCGCGGGACGCATCGCATTATCCCCATGAACGCACAGGGCGGCCATGACCGGCGCGGTACACCCGGTCATGGCCGCCGTTTGTGTCTCGTCTCGGCCGCCTTCTCTTCCCTGAACCGGGCGCCCGCACATGCCGCGCGGCCCGGCCGTCGTCCGGTCAGCGGCTCAGCTGGCCGCTGGCGCAGGCCGTGACGGTGGTGCCCAGGTCGACCTCCGCGCCATAGCGGTCGCGGCCCCGGCGCACGTCGGCGCGCGTCTCCACGCTCAGCTCGCCCAGCGCGCCGCGGCGGCGCGCCTCCGCAACGGCGAGGCGCTTTGCCGCCTCGCCCGCCGCCTCAACAGCCTCGTCGTATTCCCCATAGCGTTCCACATGATCCGCCGCATGGACGGTGTAGCCAAATTCGCCGTCGGCCGAAAAGCCGGATCGGATCTCCACGCTTGCGCGCGCGTTGACATCGGCCAGCACAGCGCCGATGGCGTTCGCCACGCCGGAGTGCTCCGGAATGATGCAGCGCACGCCCAGCGCCTTCGCCACGGCGGGCAGGAACAGATGGACCGGAGCCCCGAGCCCGACCAGCGCCGCCGAGGCGTCCAGCTTCAGGCTGAAGAAGCTCCTGTCCTCCGGCTCGTCCCGCCGCTCCCACCTCCGGGTGATCAGCGCCCGGAGCTGGCCGTCCAGGCCGTCCCTGCAGAGATCCGGATAGCTTGACTCGACGAACACCCGCGCAACGTTCTCAAACAGCCGGCGCTCGACCATTTCATACACCCGGTCGCAGAGCGCCGCCATGTCCTCCGGGGTGTCCGACATGTCCGGCAGGGTCCTCAGAAAACAGCGCGCCGCCAGCCGCGAGGCCTCCGCGTCGAAGCGCGCGTAGTCGCCGCGGATGTGCATGATGTCGGTCGGCGTCAGGCCGCAGCGCATCACGACGCCTTCCTGTTCCAGCCGCTCGCTGTTGAGGCTGTACAGGTTCAGCGCGTCGCCGCCGATGATCTGCGGCCCGTCCGACAGAGCGTCGATGATTCGCCGCTCCGCCTCCGTATAGCGGTCCGGGCGCTCCGGCTCGTGAACCAGATACAAAAACTCGTGCAGCGGACGGGTGTGCGCCCGCTCCTGTTCCAGCAGCTTTCCCAGCGCCTCGCGGATCTGCGGCCATCTGCTCGCCGCGGCGCACAGCGGCTCAACGCGGCGGACATCCAGCGCCAGCCGCCGGTCTTTGACAAACACGCGGGTATCGCCGCCCAGGCCGAAGGTGTCGATGAACACGCCTTTGACCTGGGTGCGCCAGCCGCCGATGCGGATGCCGCCCGTCATCTGCGGAACGCCGCCGCGAAGAATCGAAATGTCGGTGGTCGTGCCGCCCATGTCCACGATCAGCGCGTTGTCGCAGCGGGCCAGCGCCCGGCTCCCCATCACGCTGGCGGCGGGGCCGCTCAAAATGGTTTCCACCGGCCTCAGGCGCGCCAGCTCCTCCGCCATCAGGCCGCCGTCGCTGCGCACGATCACCCGAAGCGCGCCGAGCCCGCGTTCGCTCAGCGCGCGGGCCACGGCCTGTATGAACTGCTCCACCACAGGCAGCAGCCGCGCGTTGAGCAGCGCCGTCGCGCCGCGCTCCATCATGTTCAGGCCGCCGGCCAGCTCGCTGGCCATCACCAGCGGCACGTGATAGCGGCTCTTCAGCGCGTCGCGGGCGACGGCCTCGCACACGCCGCCGTTGTGCATCGCGTTGAGCTCCACCACGCCCAGCGCCTCGGCCTGGCGGAAAAAGGCGTCATTTTCAGACATGACCGCCGCCCAGTCCGGATGATCCACCACGGCGCCATTGAAGGAGCTGTGGGTGTCAAGGCACAGCACGTCGTCGTAAATCAGGCCGTATTTCCTGTCCGCGTTCACCCACTCCAGCGTTTTCCGCGTCGTTCCCATCATCACCAGCCGCGCGCGGCCGCCCTTGCCCTCCACGCAGGCGTTGGTCGCCAGCGTCGTGGACAGCGCCGCCACCTCCGCCTGGCGGAGCAGCGCCGCGGGCAGCGTGTCCAGCGCCCGGCCGATGCCCAGCGAGAGGTCCTGCCGCGTGGTGGGCGACTTCCCCTTTGCCAGCACAGTCTGCGTGTCATAATCATAGAGCACGGCGTCGGTATATGTGCCGCCCGTGTCGATTCCTACGCCATATGCCATCCGGATAAAACCCTCCGTTTCACACTGGCTCCTCTTCCGCATACGCCGATTCGCCCCGTATTATACCATATCGGGATTCAAACTTCAACCGCCCGAAACGGCGCAGGCGCTTTGACGTCAACAGAGACGGTCCTGCGCGAGGATGGGATGACGTCTTTACTTTTGAAGACCATTGTATTACAATAAAAGAAAAAGGAAAGAGGGCGATCTCACCATGGCAGGCATTCTCGATACCAGCACGCTCACTCAGGTTGGATTTATTGTACGCGACCTCGAGGCTTCCAAGAAGAAATTTGCAGAATTCCTTGGTTGCCCCGTGCCGCCCACCTGCGACGGCGGCCAATATGAGGTGACGGGCACCACCGTCGAGGGACAGCCCGCGCCGCAGGCCAACTGCCTGATGGCGTTCTTCGACGTGGGCGAGCACATCCAAATCGAGCTCATCCAGCCCAACGGCGTCAAGAGCACCTGGCAGGACTTCCTGGACGAACACGGCGAGGGCATCCACCACCTGGCCTTCAATGTGAAAAACACGGACGAAAAGATCAGGGCCATGGAGCATTTCGCCGGCGCAAAGGTGATGCAGCGCGGCAAATACGGCAACGGAAAGGGCGAATACACCTATCTGGATGTCCACGATCACCTCAAGTGCATGATCGAGCTTCTGGAAAACTACTGACGATGGCGATTCCCGGACGGCGAACCGAATCGCATACAGAGCATCCCGCGCAGGCGTTCAGGCCGCGCCTGCGCGGGATGCTTCTCTTCATTGCCGGATGAGCGCCCATTGGGCGTCGTTCAGCCTGCCGCGCTTTAGCCCTTCCGGATCGGATGCCGGATCACTGTCTTCAGCTTCTCCGGCGCGACCTTTCTGGCGTCGCTCAAATAGATCTCATGATGCCGTCGTTCCCCGGACAGATCCAGAACATAGCCCTGCCGCTCCATATAGGCATGCATCATGGAAACGGTAGCGGGTTCGTCATCATAAGGCCCGACATGCATGCACTGGACGCACAGCCCCTCATCATAGGTCAGAAACTCAGCCTTTGAGAAGTCCATTTTCTTCTTTCGGGCCGCTTCTCCGACGGCCCACTCGAAATCATCCCTGGTCACAAAATCCGGCAGCCGGATCACGGAGATCCATTGGTAATTCTCTTTATGGGCGTAATCGATCCCGGCTGCGCCGTCCTGCCACCAAAAGCCCTCCAGCGGAGGGACGACGAAATCGAAATAGCCCTCGATCCGTCGGTCGCCCATCTTGCTCATCTTGATCGTAAAGGCGATGCCGTACAGCAATCCGATCGACTGCTTGTACTCGCCATCCTCCAGGTTCGGATCGCCCTGACCCCTGATGGCGATATAGTTCATACAAGGCACCGTCACGATGCCGGGCCTGCTTTTCGGCATGTAGAATTCTCCGTATTCCTTCTTAAAATCAAAAGCCATTATTGTATTCTCCTTCAATCCTTTCCGCCGTCCCTCATGCCGACAGGATCATCTGCGTTGGCCTGTCTGAATGAAGTGAATCAATGCGCCCACGCCATCAAAGTTGTCATAGTCGCCGTTAATGCCCTCGCGATGATAGACGATCCCCGGCGTTTCATTCCGCTCCAGGCAATCCAGCAGCGCCTCTTCGCCCGGGGTAAAATCTCCCGGCAGCTCCAGCGCCGCGAAGTTGGTCATCGCGGCGTACCTGTTCGAAAGCGCCGGCTGGTTGGAATCCGCGAAGGCCGGCCCCTCGGGCGAGACGGCCCCGCCCGGATCCGGGATGCCGCTATTCCCCCGGATACCGGATGCCCGCCTCCCGGCGCAGGGCGTCGGTGATGCGGCTGACCGCGACGGATTCCTCCAGCGTCATCAGCGGGGACTCGGCGCGCTTCGCGCGGATGCAGCGCGACGCCTCCTCGAATTCGTGATGATGTCCCTCGTCTTCCGGCGGGAACACATACTCCTCCCGCCGGCCGTCGACGCCGCGCAGGGAGAAGGCGGTCGGATGCCAGAAATCCTCCATGACGATGTGGCCCTCCGTGCCGTAAACCAGCAGATGCGAGGGGGCGCTGGCGTCCATGCCGCCCATGATCTGCGCGGTCGCGCCGTCCGCGTATGTCAGCTGCGCGGCCATGCGCATGTCGACGCCCGTGGAGGCCGGCGCCCACGCCGCCTGGACCGTTTCGGGCTGCCAGCCCAGCAGCTGCGTGCATGCCATCAGCGGATAGACGCCGATGTCCAGCAGCGCCCCGCCGCCCAGCGCCGGATTGAAGGCCCGGCTGTCGGGGTCTTCCTCCAAAATGCCGGAAAACACCGAATAGATGTGTCGCACCCGCCCAATGGCGCCGCCCTTTACCAGCGCGTTGAGCTTCTTCATGGCGGGGAAGAAGCGCGTCCACATCGCTTCCATCAGGAAAATGCCCTGCCGGCGCGCGCATTCGGTCATCAGGCGGGTTTCCCGTTCGTTGAGCGCCATGGGCTTTTCGCACAGCACGTGTTTGCCGCGCTCCATCATCCGGATGGCCTGGGCGCAGTGGAAGGGATGCGGCGTGGCGATATACACCAGGTCCACCTCCGCGCACGCGGCCAGCGCGTCGTAGCTGCCGAAGGCGTATTTTGCGCCGTATTCGCGCGCCGCCGCCTGCGCCCGCTCCGTCGAGCGGGACGCCACGGCCGTCAGCTCATAGCCCGTTCCGCGGTGAAAGTCCTTCATGACGCGCCGCACAATGCGGCCGGGGCCCAGTATGCCCACCCTGATCCTGTCTGCCATAGCCCGTCGCCTCCCTCGAAATCGTGTTCTTTCATGAAACCCCTGTCGCGGCGCAACGCCGCCGTAAGGCGCGTGTCTCCAAATGCCGCTGCCGCAGGCCAAGCCGGAAGGCCGCCCGGAAGGCAGCCAGGACGCCGCATGCAGAAGGGGAACCGCCCCGGGATAAAGCGCGCCCGCGTCCTGCGGGCGGGGGCTGCGTCACGGCCGATGGGAAACGCGGATTCCCCCTCATCGCGCAAGGGCATTATAACATGGATGAGGCCGCATCGCAAGCGCTTGACAAGCGCGGGGCGAACGGCTATACTGATTCGTGAAATCACATCGGCACAATGGAGGGTAATCAAGGTTTTCTAACGCAGAAATGCTGCCTGAGACGCCGAAAATGCGCCTCGGGGATTTTGGAAACACACGCCAAGCTCCCGGCAAAAAGGAGGACGAACGCCTATGGAAAATCTGATTCTGGGGTATGTGACCGACCGGGCGCTGCCCGGCGTCACGGAAGAGGACGCGCGCCGGCTGACGCACATCAACCTGGCCTTCGGCGTGCTGAAGGACAGCCTGCTGGACATGAGTCATCTGCCGCACATCGGCGAGGTGCGGCGCATCCGCGCGCTGAATCCTCAGCTGAAGGTCGTGCTGTCCGTGGGCGGCTGGGGCGCGGGCGGCTTCTCGACGATGGCCCGCACGGCCGCTTCCCGCGCCGCGTTTGCGGACTCCTGCCTCCGGTCGGTGGAGGAACACGGGCTGGACGGCGTGGACATCGACTGGGAGTATCCCTGCGACGGTTCGGCGGAAATCGACCACGATCCCTCCGATCGGGAAAACTTCACCCTGCTGCTGCAGGCGCTGCGGGACGCGCTGGGACGCGAGCGCATTGTCTCCATCGCGGCGGGCGCGGGGCATTACTTCATCGAGGGCACGCAGATGGACCGCGTGGCGGCCGTCTGCGACTATGTGCAGCTGATGACCTACGACCTGCGCAGCGGCTTTCAGCGCGAGGCCGGCCATCATACCTGCCTGTACACCAGCCCCGGGGACCGACTGAACGGCAGCGTCCAGGCCAGCGTGGAGGATTTCCTCGCGGCGGGCGTGCCGCGGGAGAAGGTGGTCATCGGCGCGGCCTTCTATGCGCGGCGCTGGGACGGCGTGCCGGACGTCAATCACGGCCTGTTCCAGATGAGCGCGACCGTCGGCCAGTACGGCGCGGGCTACGCGCAGCTGGAGGCGGAGTTCATCGACAAAAACGGCTTCACGCGCTACTGGGACGACGACGCGAAGGCGCCCTTCCTGTTCAACGGAAGCAGCCTGATCAGCTATGACGATCCCGAGTCCATCCGCCTGAAGTGCAAATACCTGAAGCGGGAGGGGCTCAGGGGCATCATGTACTGGGAGCATGGCTCCGATCCCTCGCGCAGGCTGCTGACCGCCATGTACGAGGCCATGAGGGGCGAGGCCTGACGCGGATCGCCGGCCGAGGCCGTTTCCGCGCATCCCACCAGAGCAAACCGCGCCGCGGGTCTGCCGGTCAGGCCCCGCGGCGCGGTTTTTCATGATTGCTCCCCGGTGACTTTGGTCATCACGCCGTTGATTTCCCTGTAGACGCGGCGGCGGTTTATCTCCATTTTCCGCTCGATCTCGCTCTGCAGGTCGATGCCGAGGATTTCGGCCAGGCCCATCAGGTAAATGGCCACATCCGCCATTTCCTCGCCCACGCCGCCCGTCTTTCTGATCCACGCCTCGAACGCTTCGCCGACCTCGCCGTAGAGGAGGTTGAATTCAAGGTTCACGTCCGTCACGTTGAAGCGCTTGTCCAGCTTGTTCTGATAGACCGCCTTCTGCATCTCCCTGATGGTCATGGAATGGCCCTCCCTCGCGATGGTTTTCACTCTGTTTCCGACGATGCCGGCCGGTCGTATGCCTCGAGGAACGAGTGCTCGCGGCCCTTCGTCTTATAGCCGGGCATGGTGTCCAGGCAGACCGAATGGATGCTGTTGAAGATGCTCTTCTCAATGTCCTGATTGTCGCGCCGGAGCTGCCGGATGAGCTGCTTGATCTCCTGCCTTTTGGACCGGCCGACGTCGACGGCCGTGTTCTCGGTGAAGCGGCAGGCGCAGCGGATGAAATCCAGCCCGTTGTATCGCGCCCAGGCAATGATGTCCTCCTCATGCACGCAGTACAGCGGCCGGATCAGCTCCATGCCCTCGAAGTTATCGCTGTGCAGCTTGGGCAGCATGGCCTGCAGCTGCGCGCCGTAGAACATGGCCATCACGGTGGTCTCGATGACGTCGTTAAAGTGGTGGCCCAGCGCGATCTTGTTGCAGCCCAGCGCTTTGGCGCGGCTGTACAGATGGCCGCGCCGCATGCGGGCGCAGAGGTAGCAGGGATTGTGGTCGGCGCCGTTGGCCACGGCGAAGACATCCGTCTCAAACACGGTGATCGGCACGCGCAGCAGCGCCGCGTTCTCTTCGATTTTCTGCCGGTTCAGCGCGTTGTAGCCGGGATCCATGACGAGAAAGACGAGCTCGAAGGGCACCTCGGTGTGTCGGTGCAGCTCCTGCATGAGCTTGGCCATGAGCATGGAGTCCTTGCCGCCGGAGATGCACACGGCGATGCGGTCGCCCGGCTTGATCAGCTCATAGCGCCTCACGGCCGTCATGAACGGCGTCCACAGCGTCTTGCGGAATTTCTTGTTGATGCTTCGCTCGACGAGCTGGCAGGCGTCCAGCGCGCGGTTCATGGCGTCGCCCCCTCCTTCGAAGGCCCGAAGGCCAGCTCGCGCACGACCTCGCCCGCAATGATCAGACCCATGGCGGGCGGCACGAACGCGGTGCTTCCCGGCACGGCGCGCCGCGCGGCATGCGCGCCCGCATCGGCCTCGTCCGCCCCGGACCCTGCGGGCGCAATGGGAGGCTCGGTGGAGTAAACCACCCTGAGACGCCTGACGCCGCGTTTTTTCAGCTCGCGCCGCATGACGCGCGCCAGCGGACACACGCTGGTCTCGTAGATATCCGCCACGCGGAACCGGGAGGGATCCAGCTTGTTGCCTGCGCCCATGGCGCTGATGATCGGAACGCCGAGCGCTGTGGCACGCACGGCCAGCTCCAGCTTGGCGGCCACGGTATCCACGGCGTCGACCACGTAGTCGTACTGGCCCAGGTCGACGCTGTCCGCCGTGTCGGGCGTGTAGAACAGCCTGAAGCCGCGCGCCCTGACGTCGGGGTTGATGGCCGTCAGCCGCGCGGCGGCGGCGTCCACCTTATACTGGCCAATGGTCTCGTGCGTGGCGATGATCTGCCGGTTCAGGTTGGTGAGGCACACGCGGTCGTCGTCGTACAGATCCAGCGCGCCGACGCCGCTTCGACCCAGCGCCTCGACGACGTAACCGCCCACCCCGCCTATGCCGAAAATCGCCACGCGGGCTGCGGCCAGGCGGGCCATGCCCTCCGCGCCGAGCAGGAACTCCGTTCTCGAAAACTGATTCATGACGCCTCCCGCCGGACAGACCGGCTGCGATGATCGCAATTTCATTTTACCATTATACGCCGATATCCCGCTTTGTCAACCGTCACCGGCAGGCGGGCGGGTATCTCAGGAGCGGATATTTCACAAAAAAACTATTGACAAGGGAAAAGAACGATGATATAATATCTCTCGTCGCTTGTGAGAGCAGGCATCCCAACAAGCCCCGTCGGGGTGTAGCGCAGTCTGGTAGCGCACGTGCTTTGGGAGCATGGGGCCGCAGGTTCGAATCCTGTCACCCCGACCAGATTACAGCGTAAGAAACATGGCCCCATGGTCAAGCGGTCTAAGACATCGCCCTTTCACGGCGGTAACTCGGGTTCGAGTCCCGATGGGGTCACCATTTTTCAGCCTTTAGGGCGAACATGGGCCTTTAGCTCAGTCGGTCAGAGCAGTCGGCTCATAACCGATCGGTCCGGGGTTCAAGTCCCTGAAGGCCCACCATGCGGCCCGGTAGTACAGTTGGTTAGTACGCCAGCCTGTCACGCTGGAGGTCGAGGGTTCGAGCCCCTTCCGGGTCGCCATTTTGTTTTCTCCGGGGCCGGTGGATGAGAACGCACGCTGGTGTAGCTCAATTGGCAGAGCAGCTGATTTGTAATCAGCAGGTTGCGGGTTCAAGTCCCATCGCCAGCTCCACTTGATAACTCTATATCATGGGTAGGTTCCCGAGTGGCCAAAGGGAGCAGACTGTAAATCTGCCGCAGATTGCTTCGGTGGTTCGAATCCACCCCTGCCCACCATATTCGCGGGAATGGCGGAATTGGCAGACGCGCTAGATTCAGGTTCTAGTGAACATTACGTTCATGCAGGTTCAAGTCCTGTTTCCCGCACCAGCGAGATTCCATAATGGAATCTCGCTTTTTCTGTGCATAATGTGCATGGTTCACGTTATCGACCGGTTAAATGGCATCTCGATTTGTCTCTCTCCCCGCCTGTTTAACCGGCCGTTTTTCCATGTTCCGAACAAATGAATGAACAAATCACTCATCCTGCAGAAATTCTTCGAGCTGTTTCACCGCGGCAGGAAGGCGACTTTCTTCCTTCTTCGTATAAACTTTTAGCGTCATCTCCGGTGTGGAATGCCCCATCAGGCTTTGCGCTGTGCGGATGTCTACACCTGAGGCGACAGCCATCGTCGCGAAGGTCGTCCGGAAGTTAATCGCTGTCATGCCGTACAGCTCGATATGTGAGCTCAACGATTTCCAGAGGCGGTTGTATTCGACGGATGAGATCGCCTTGCCGTCCTTTCCGGAGATGACATAGCCCTTCTCCCTTCTGAACGGCCTGAGCAGATCGCAGAGCGCCTTGCCCATCGGGAATTCACGTTGACTTGATTTCGTCTTGGTCGTTTTGCTGACAGGTGCGTTGACGGGGTGGACCACCGCTTCGCATATGGTCAGCTTCTTTGCCTCGAAATCGACATGCTCCCAACGAAGCCCCAATACCTCCTCCCGTCGCATGCTGGTGTAGGCCAGTAGCGCAATGAGGCAGCGCTCATTGAGGTCTTTCAGGGTGGGGATTGCTTTTTGTATGGCTGTGATCTGCTCACGGGTCAGCGCTTTGGTGCCACTCCCCTCCTCCGCGGGATTGTGGATGCGGTGATCCTTGGCGGGGTTCTTGGCGATGATGTCGTCGTTGACGGCCGAGCTGAGAATCTCCTTGAGCAATGCCCAGTCTGCCTTCACTGTGGCGCGCTTGTACTTTGACGCCCGTTCGTTGAGAAAAGCCTGCACATCGTCGGGCCGTATGTCTTCGATGTTCATCTCGCCAAACCAGCGCAGCAGAATGTTCTGCTTGGAATCCAGAAACACTTCCGTGTTCGCGGCCTTGCCCTGCTTATAGGTGCTGCGCCAGCGGCGGGTGTATTCCCGGAAACTCGTCTTTTTGACCTCTGGCGTGATCTTCGTCACCTCGGGTGGCAGCACGTTTTCTCTCGGCAGGAAATCGTAGATTCTTCCCGATTGAATGATTGCCTCTACCGCCTTGTCGGCCAGCTCGAGCTCGCTTTTCGCGGAGACCTGTTTGGTGATGGGCAGTCCGTCTTCTGTTGCGCCGATTTGTACCCTTAATCTGTGCTCCTTTGCCATGATGTCAGAACTCCCTTCTGTCATCACAAACGCCGGAGGATTCTGTTCGGGTGCTGTGCAACTGTCAAGGTGCGCGGGCGGACTTCGCTCCAAGAGGGATTGTAGCATATTTTGATGCGTTTGGCAAATAGTGAAGATATCGTTTGCTTTTCCTTTGATTTCTGCCAGCAGATTCTCCACGTTCTCCAGGCTGCGGCATGGAGCATCAGCACCCGGCGGCATCTTTTCGTTCGGCGTCTTTTCGTACGTCATGTTGTCACCTCGATTCTTTTGAAAAATGAGTTGCTCGCATTATTTACTCACGCTCAAAGGCTCAGGTCATTGGAGCGTTTCTTTTTGGGAGCAAGTTCACGACGAATTGGTTCTTCTCTCTCCACCATTGGCGGTGGCTCCATAGCCAGTCGAAGATACCTTTGCACCTGCATATAGGGCTGCAGCGATTGGCGAAGTGCAGGCAGAGCTTCCTCGCCTTGTTCAATTCTACTCTGTAAGAGCTCCATTTTCCCATCGACATCCGCGATCTTCATCCGCTCATATTCCGGGTGCGTCTTGAAGTACCGGACCGCTGTTCTGTAGCTTTCCAGCTCCTGCCGGTGTTCCCGCTCGAATTTCTCCTTGAGCATTTTGAAATAGATGCCCCTGTACTTTTCATAGACAGGTGCGAACTTTACCCGATTGGACAAATGCTTGCGGCAGATCTCCAGCGAATGAAGCGACTGCCTGTCGCCGGACACGTTCGCTTCCGCTTTACTCACGGCCTCACTTGCCTCTGTGAATCGTTGCCGAAACTCATCCACGGAATGAATGCCCTGCTCCTGCAGCCAAGCTATGACTACCGACACATCGTGAAGATCACGCGCTGCCCCTTTCCGCTGTGCGTAGCGCGACCAGGACATTCGCTCGTCTGCCCGAATCTTCATGTAACCCCAAATCAGCTCGCAGAGGTCAGGATCCTGCTGCCTCGTGACGGCGTCGGCGCGTTCCAGCATCTCATTGTTCAAGTTGCTCTGCCATGCAGAATAGTAGGCAATGTTATGTGTTGAGATTCGCTTGATCTGGTTCAATTCATGAATCTCATCGTTCAGTCTGCCGGCCATGGTTTCGACACCGCGCTGTTTAAGTCGATGAACCGCCGGCCCTTCGTGGACACTTGGCGTTTCGAGGCGACCCTGCCGCTCGTATGAGCGCAGGTCGATTCGTTTGGGAATGTTATGCGCCTCGTAGTATTGGTTGACCACATCAGCCCATGCTCGCCGCCAGAGTTCCGCGTTGCCGCGATCGTCCCAATCGACAGTGTTTTCCTTCCGACATTTCCAGTTGCCGTTCGCTGTTCTGATCCGCTGACCAGTTTTGTCGGTGACATAGACCAACCTCGACTTCGGAAGGAACAAGCCGTTTTCGTCCATGGCGCGCATGGTGAGCAGCACATGAGCGTGGGGATTCCCGTCGCCCTTGTCGTGCTGCGCGATGTCGGCGATCATGCCCCTGTTGGCGAATTGCTCCTGACAATATTCCCGGAGCAGTTTCATCTGCGTTTCATGATTCAGCTCTCTTGGCAGGGCGATGACCAGCCGCCGGGCCAGTTGAGCGTCCCAGCGCTTTTCCGATGCCTCCACACTATTCCAGAGAGTCGCACGATCTGCAAATCGTCTGGGGACATGCGAGGGAAGCAGGATCGCCGTTTCAATGATGCCGCTTTTCCCGCGATAGTGTTTCCATGACTGGTCGTACTCGCTGCGTAGCCGTTCACCGCTCTGGTAGGCTGCGGCCGCGACAGCAGACTGGCCCTTGCTGCGCTGAACGATCCTTATGTTGAAATGTGGGCAGGCCATCTTGATTCACCTCCTATTCGATAATAATAGGCCTCTCTCCGTCGTTTTCTCAGGGGTAGCGTGCGCAGCACGCGCAGGGGACGAAGACCCCTGATTTGCCAGAGAGCGACAACGCTCACTGGCATCATCTGCCGCTTCTGCGGCAGCCAGCCTTCGGAGAGCGCAATGACATAGCCCGAGTGGGGGCTATGTATAATTGCGCCCTTTGCCGCTGGCAAGGGTCAGGTGACGGCAGTAAGTGCAGCGTAGACTTTGGTCTCGCTTCGGAGATTAGCCTGTTACCTCGGCGAGCATGGCGTTCAGCGCGGTATTCACTGCCGTCTCCCGGAAGGCGATGGTGAGCAGCTTCATGACCTGATCGTCGGAGAGCAGTTCCGGCCTGTCGAGAAAGTGCTCCAGCATGCCGCCGCGCGTACAGAGGCGCTTTGTGCGCTGGCGGCGGGTCAGGTCTCTCGCCTGGTGCTTTATGGCTCTCAATTGATCTTCGTTGGCTTTGATGCCGCGGGCACATTCAGCAAATTCCATTTCGAGCTGTTCATAGGTGCGGTTGGTCTTCATGCAGTGGTCCTCCTTCTGGTTCATTTGTTATTCGGGAAAGAAACGCACGGACGCTTTCCTGCTGGAGAGCATGGGTCAGCAGCGAACGAAGCTGTTCGTCGGTCAGTTTCTCGGCAGATGGAACGAGGCTTTCGAGAAGCTCGCCGCGTGCAAATAGGCGGCTTCTGCGTTCCGATTCAGTCTGTACCGCGATTTGCTTCGCGAGCTTGCGCTGTTTTGCAGCGATGCGTTTCATGCGCTGCTCGTAGGCGGCGATACGCTGAGTTGTTTGTTCTTTGCGTTTTTGCAGTTCTTCAAGGGTGTAGTGGCGTGTTGTCATGATGGGTTCTCCTTTTTAAGTTAACTGAGTGGATGAGAGCTGCTTGATTCGGGGCCTTGGGCAAAGCAACAGCTGAATAGGAAGAGTGGTTCCTGTTAGTGATGAAATGCTCCGTGAGGCGCAGTTTTATTGCGTGTCCCCTCAGCTTTGCTGTGATGGTAGCGTCCAAATGTGCAGGTTTTTGTGCCGTATAAAAGATTTAACAATCAGTATTTCCTTTTTCCAAGATTTCTAGACAGGTACTTTCATTGATTCTGGAGATGGATTGGAAAAACTTCACCTCCGACATAAACAAATGGCCATGCATTCGTTATTTACATTATTATTTGAAAAATACCATTCAAACATGCAGAAAAGGCAGCGGCAATCAGAAGCGTCTACTTCTCTGATCGTCACTGCCTTCTCTTTGGGGATGGTAAGAATCTAGCGCATATATTCAGTTAATCAGTGTCTCTATATGAGAATTAATAAAAATGTCTTCAGATTATCATTCACCATCAGATTTCCTTTGACGACAAAACATTCTCATAAGCGAAAGATGTCTTTCAAAAATCGTTCCGGTTTCATCCCCAAAAGCATAAATAAAGATATAGAGGGTTTACCGCGGATGTCCGCCATTTCACAATTCATGATCCACAAACAAAATCTCATGACGATTGAGTTCAATTGTAAAGAGGATGTGCCCATCTTCATAGAATCCATCTGGATAGCAATAATAGACCGGAAAATCACTGATAGTACGCTTGTCGCTCCACGTTTTCATGTCGTCATCGCTGATCCAGATCGCAAGGGGCATTCGTCCGCTGAAGCCCAATTGTCCGTTCGGCGTATGAATCAACGCAACGCGTCCGTCAGGCAAAGGAATCAGCTTTGGCTTGTTGCCGGGGTTGGGAATATCTGTTATTATCGGTTTGGTCCATGTGCGACCATTATCACGTGATTCGCTGCGCCATAGGCAGCCTGTGCCATTCATGCGCAGGAACATGACGATTGTTCCGTCTGACAGCTGTGCCAGCGTAGGTTCACTCCAGGTCCAGTCCATGCCGGTCGTCCCCTTGATGGCGATGCTCGGCCCGGCAAAATGCTGATAAGTCTTTCCTCCGTCGCCGCTGATGAGAACATTGTTTTCCAGGTGATCAATATCCGCGTCCCATATCGCCTTCTGCATTTTCGGATTCTCAATATTGTGACTTGCTATAACAAGACGAGCGTTCTCTTCTTCGGAAATCGGAAACACCTGGCAAGGAATGATTATCTCCCCATTTCTGAGGGGAAGCATGCCGCGCACAAAACAAAACGACGGATAGAAAGGCGGTGCGCCGGCGTTCGTCCAGCTCTCACCGCAGTCAACGCTCTGCATCACGACACAACGCATATTCAGAAAGCGTCCGCTGTGCAATTGAAGAAAGACACTTACAACGCCATTGAGTACCATGACCTCAGTGAGGTACACGGCCTGCCCTGTTTCGGGATAGATTGACACCGGCTTCGACCATGTTTCGCCATTGTCTTCGCTCAGAAAAGTGTAAACTCTGTTGTCCGGCGATGGTTCCGTAACACCCCCGCATTGACAGACGCACAGCAGATTTCCATTGTCCATGCGCCTCAAAATGGGCTCGCAGCTCAGGCTGTCATTGTGAAACATCTTCATTCTCGTTTTCATAGAACCGCTCTCCTTCCATTCTCTTCGTTTGCATACCATACATAACCTTGTATTGGCCAGGCGTCACGCCTTCGCTGTTTTTGAATTTACGAATGAAACTGCGGGGATCGAGAAAACCGACACGTTCAACCACGTCTTTCACTGCGATATCTTCTTCGATCAACAGCTTTTTGGCCTTTTCCAACCTCAATTGCCATACATAATCCGAAAAGCCCTGGCCAATTTTTTCTTTTATAAACCGGCTCCAATATGTCGCGTTTGAACCAAATTCCTCAGCCAATGAATCGAGGGAGAAATTCTTGTCCATGCAATTCCTGCGGATGTAATCTTCCACAGCGCGGGTATATCTGTCCTCTCTGATCTGGCTGATCCGCTCGACATAGACACACTGTCGCTCGATCATTTCCTTCAAATACGTTCGGAACGCGTCGCTGTCTGTCTCGTCGATCATTTCATTCATGTTGAAACCGTTCCATTGTTCAATGGCTTCTTCATTCCGCGCATCTCTCGCCCCGTCGTCCTCTTTGCGAACCTTCATCAGTGAATTGATGAGGCTGTAACGCGTGTATTGATACACCGACGCGTTGTTGAGCGCATATTCCAGCATTTCATCGGCCAGGCGCGTTGCCAGTTCCCTGTTTCCCTGGCTCAGGGAAAACTCAAAGATCATGCTCTTCTCATGGATTTCCGGGAGGATGGAGGAATTGGTCAACACGTCGCCGATCCTCACGATGGAAAACTTCTCATTCACATTGCGCCTGACGACGGCCATGGCCTGAACATATGACAGCCACATCTGCTTTAATGCCAGAATCCGCCCAATGCCGATGTGGCATTGGCTCGTTCCCTGCTGCCGCAGACGCTCAGGGATTATGTACTCAAGGCTCTTGACGGTCTCTTCCGCCTCCCCCTCGGATCGGGCAAAGACACCGATGACAATACGCTTTGCGTCGCTGACCTCTACCACGCTAATGCAATTGCCGAATCGTTCCAACTCAACCAAAACCACTTCAGTATAGATTGGATTGGAAAGGCAAATGACCAGCACGCATCCGCATTCACAATTCTCAGGCAGCCCCACGCGTGTGATTTCCTCGCTCAAACTATCCTCCGGCTTACCATGCAACAGGCGCAGGAGCAGGTTCTCACGCATTATCTGGTAATAATCCTCTAGCGCTTCCTCTACCTGGGTTTTCTGCGCCAGGGTATCCTGAACGGCGTTCTTCAGATTGTCCCAATGCGTTTCCTCCTCTTTCTCGCGCACCAGCAATTGGCTCAGCTCGCGGATTGGCATCCACATGCGCATGCCAAGCCAGGTTGCCAGCGTGACGCAGCCCATCACGAGCAACAGACTGAGCACCAGAACCGGGGTATAGTTTTTCAGGCTCGGATACAGCGCCGTAGCGCTGCTTAGAACGACCATGCTGCAGGAGGAATTGACCGTCGAGCCTCGTCGCTGTACGTAATATTCCCTGCCGTTCCATTTTACGCTGTTCTGCTGTAATGCGGCCGACAACACGTCGTCCGGGATTTCTTCGCCATATTTCAGGTTGGTCGAGATCAGATCATTCCCACTGAACAAAAACGAAATAATGCCGTCTTCACTGAAGCTCTGCGGGAACAAATCACGCATCACGGAATCGTCCAGAACAAACACAGCCGTTCCATATGCCCGGCCCGTTCCCAAAGGAATGGGAATACAATAAAACATGCGCCAACTGGTTCGAATCACCTTAAGGCCTTCGCTGTCTGACGTGCTGAGCATTTGCCAAAAACGCCTGGTCTCCTCCTCCGTCATGGTGTACATGCGTTCCGGCATGTCAAACTCCACCTTGCCGTCCGCGGTGGTCACAAATCCGTCGCCGAAATAATACACGATCACATCCATGAATAGCTCATTGCTGCCCCTGATAAGCTCCAGCGCCTTGATGGCCTGGTAATTGTCATAGACAGATTGGTGCATCGTGTATTTCGATATCAGTATGTTTGTGGACAGCTTACCTCCCACGCTTCTGCACTCGCGCAAATGCGTGTCAAGGATCTCCATGCTCTGCGTCAGATCGGCTTCCCGCTGATTCAGTATCTGCTGGCGGTAATTCTGCCTTACGTTATTGATCAGAAAGCATTCGAAAACGATCAGGGGTATGAAGACAATCAGCAGATAGGAGATCAGGATGTTCTTGTAAATACTTAATCTTTTCATTATTAAGCTTTCCCCGCACATTCTGTGCATTGACAAACGCCCGTGCCATGGGCATGGGCATTTGTCAATGTGCCTTTCAGGCGCGGTAATTCGGAGGATGGTTTCCCATCCTCCGAACAGGGCTGTTCATGGCAATCAGTTCAGATTCCAACGATCATAGGCGGCCTGCTTGACCGCGATGATGTCTTCCAGGCCCATGCCGTCAATGGTGGACACATAGGTATCCCATTCGCCCTCGATGTCCGCGTCGCCCGTAATAAACTTCGCTTCCATGGACTTGACGTAATTGGCGATATCCACGTAGACCATCAGCGTGTCCTGCTCCTCTTCGGTGAATGTCACCTCGGGATACGGGATCTGCATGAAGTCGGTACGGCCAGTGCCCATCTTGGTCTCGGAGTACCAGTTGTTCTTGTAGTCGCTGGCGATCATGACCTTGTTCTGGAACTCGCCGGCCACGTAAGTGCCCTGCAGCGGCGCGTTATGCTGCCGCCAAGCGTAGTAGCCGGAGAAATTCTCCGTGTCATAGTGGATCTTGGATGTCCACTCGCCAGTGGCCTCGTCGGTGATGATGATTTCCCAGCCATAGTCGTCATACGTGCCGTATTCGCGGCCCGCACGGACCATCATGGAGCCGACCTCGCTATAGAAGTAGTCCTGTAGCTTGACCATCTCCACGGGATACTGGCACTTGTCGGTCATGACGAAGTTGCCCCAGGAGCGCACATGGCGCAGCGTGCCGGGCCAGATCTTCTCGCCGCTCTTCTCGCTGGTGAGGAAGGGCAGCATGTCGTACTTCATCCAGTCCTCGTCATTTGCCATAACGCCATAGGGCGTGCCCGCGATCATGAACACATCAAGGCTCTGCACTTTGGCGTTGATCTGCTCTCCGGAAGCGGTGAAGCAGTCGGGAGAGAGGATACCCTCTGTGTACAGCTTATTCATGTAAGTCAGGTAGTCCTTATAGCCCTCCTGAACAGGCACAAACAGGTACTGGCCATCTTTCACATAATCAGCCGTAATGCCATAGTCGTCTTTCAGCGCGATCAGGCCATAGGCCGCCAGCACGCTGTACTTGAAATCCGTCGCGTTTTCAAAGCTGTAAAGCAGCGGAATCTCGTCGTCGGTCTCGCCATCGGCATCGGCGTCCCCGTCGCGCACAGCCACGAAGATGTCATAGAGATCGTCCAGCGTCTCGGGAATCTCCAGGCCCATGTCCAGCACCCACTGCTCGTTGTAGTAAGGCGCGCTTACGAACTGGTCGCGGGGCGTGATGTTGAAGTCGCACAGGTTGTAAATCGCACCGTCCGGATAGGACAGGGATTTCTTCACGTCCGGGAAACGCTCAAACAGCTCGCGGGTGTTTGGCGCGTACTCCTCGATGTAAGGCGCCAGGTTGACGAAGATGCCCAGCGGTCCGAAGGTCTGCTCGTCGGTCTTCTTGATGCCGTCCATAAAGATGTCTGGATAGTCGCCAGCGGCCAGCACCAGGTTCTTCTTCTCCTCGAATCCGGAGCTTTCAACCAGCGTCCAGTCGATAACGACATTGGCACGCTTCAGCAGTTCCTTGCTCCACCAGATGTCGTCAAAGCTCTCAGGATGCCCGCTCTGGCGCGGGAACATGCAGGAAACATGGATCGGATCGCCATCGGACAGGGGCAGCTGGCTGACACCCCAGGAACCGGAAGCCCACTCGCCGCCGAATCCAAGGATTGGAGAGATACCGGCCGGATTCTCCTCGGCGATTGCCGCCATAGAGCAGAACAGGCCAAGGATCAGGGCCAGAGCCAAAATCTTCTTTGCCATTTGATTACTCCTCCTTACATATTATTCTGTCAGCGCAGATCGCAATGCATTCGCGACTACACCGCGCCCGGCGCAAAACATTCTCACTCCCGATGGCAGGCTATCCCTTGATAGCGCCCACCATCATGCCTTTTACAAAATACTTCTGCAAGAACGGGTACATGATGAGTACTGGAACCGATGAAACCACGACGATGCCGAATTTCATGGATTCCTTGAGTTGCATCTGTCTGAGCAGATTCTCGACAGAATCCGGATCGCCCATCATGTTCTCCATCTGATCCAGGATCAGAATGTTGCGCAGAAAAATCTGCAGTGGATAGTATTTGATATCGCTCAGGTAAATCAGCCCGTTGAAATAGCTGTTCCAGTGACCAACCGCGCAGAACAGAGCCAGCACCGCGATAATCGGCTTGGACAACGGCAGCACGATCCTGAAGAACAGGCGCGTGGTGGAGGCGCCGTCAATATAGGCTGCCTCCTGCAATTCCATGGGAATATTGTTTTGAAAAAACGTTCGGGCGATAACCGTGTTCCAAACTGACACTGCACCTAACAAAACCATGATGAGCGGATTGTTGACCAAGTGAATCGATTTCATCACCAGGTAAGTCGGTATCAGGCCGCCGGAGAAAAACATGGTCACGGCAAAATACGCCATAATAATGTTTCGCCCCACAAGGTCACGCCTCGATAACGCGTAGGCGGCAGGCAAGGTAAAGCAAAGATTCAGAAGCGTACCAAATAGCGCATACAGGATGGTGTTGCGGTAACCCGTCCAGATTAACGTGTAATTCAGTATCTTCTCATAGCCTTCAAGCGAGAAACTGACAGGCCAAAGCACCACATGCCCACTGATTACCTCCACAGGATCAGAAAACGAGGCACTGACGACGAAGATCAGCGGATAGAGTGTGACAAAGATCACCACAGCGCCGATGAAATAAGCCAGGAAGTCGATCAGACGATCATCTTTGCTGTATATCCGATTTTTCTTTGTTTTTCTGGCCAGCATCATGCGCCCACCTCCTTAAAACAGGCTGTTTCCTCCCATAGAGCGGGAAACTGTGTTGGTAATGAGCAGCAGCAGGCAATTCACCAACGAGTTGAACAGGCCGACAGCTGAAGAAAAGCTGTACTGAGCCTGCAGCAGGCCCTGCTTATATACATAGGTCGTAATGACTTCTGAGACGTCAAGGTTGATGCTCTTCTGCATCAGATACACTTTTTCAAATCCAACTGACATCAGGCTGCCGACCTGCAGGATAAACAAAAGGGAAACCGTCGGCATGATGCAGGGGAGGTTTATGTGAATGATGCGCTTCAGGCGGCTCGCGCCGTCGATCATCGCACTCTCGTGAAGCTGGGGGTCAATGGAAGACAGCGCGGAAAGATACACGATCGCGCTCCAGCCACTTGACTGCCACACGCCTGAAAGCACATACAGCGACCGGAAATAGCTCTGGTTGGAAAGAAATGGAATGGCTTCGCCGCCAAACAACTCTATGGTCCTGTTGATGACGCCATAGTCTGTGTTGCAAAACATCTCGATCAGGCTGACCAGTACCACAGTGGAAATAAAGTGCGGGGCGTAAGAAACGGTCTGCACCACACGCCGGTAGCCGGAGCGGCGAATTTCATTGATGACCAGCGCCAGCAAGATCGGCACCGGGAAGGAAACGATCAGCGAGTAAAGGCTGATTGCCAGTGTGTTCCACACGATTGCGCCAAAGCTGGGCAACCGAAATATGCGCTGAAAGTGCTTCATGCCTACCCATGGGCTGCCCAATATGCCCTTGTTCGGCATGAAGTTGCGGAAGGCAATCTGCACACCATACATAGGCATATAACAGAAAACGAAAAAATAGATAACCGCGGGCAGCAGGAAAATGTATAGCTCATAGTTTTTCAGCATACGTCGCCATACAGGCGTCCCATGCAGCTGAATTGCCCCCGTTCTCTTCACAGCCTCTCACCCTTCCGTTGTATTTCAGGGATTCAAAGACCGGCCGCTTCACACGTCATGAGCGCACGGTCATAGAGCGAATAGCTCTTTAAAGACGCGCCAGTCCGGGCCAAAGCCCCCGGCACAGCTATGATCGAGCGATTCATCCAGTGCCAGCCGCTTGTCAGGCGATCCCCACCATCATCCATTTTCCCATCTACAACCGTGTACAGCACGTTAGCCCGCGGATCGATAATCAGCGCCAGCTTATGTTGGCCGCCGGCCAGAGATATGCCGCCATGTAGCGTGCAAGTTGCCATGCAATCGCCCATTTCCACAGATAAGAAGCCCTCTTCATCCAATTGAAGCCTCAAACCGCCGTCACATGTCCAAGTTGAGAGCAGTGTTTCTCCTAGCTGGGCATTTTCAACCGTCAACGCTACGGTAAATCCGCTGCCGGAGAGATCCCTGTGATCTCCCTGCACATGATGGCTTCCTTCAGAAAAAACCATGTCCGGCCATTGGATCGTCGGGCCCCCGCACCAGCTAAAAGCCGGCGCTGCGACGGAGGCGGACTGGGCACGCAACTTTTCCATAAATGTCCCGTCGATCAAGTGGATGCGCGCTTCGACTTTTTGCGTCTCCGTTATATACCATCCATCATCCCACAAAAGATCCGGATAGCTCATTGCAACATGCTCGCTGTCATGGTAAAGCAGCAGCTCCGGCTCGGAAAAGGTAAGCGTCAATCCATCAGGGGTAGGCGTCTCCTGGCCCAACGCGCACCAAATTGGATTGCGCCTTTGAAACGACTTTAACCCTTGATTATTGAACCAATACAGATACTGGCCTTGCCCCAGCGGCCAGATGAACGTGGCCGCACGATTGTGCTTCATAAGGCGACCATCTGAATAGCACATGTATCGCGCTGGTTCAAATGTGTGGCCGCCATCTCTGCTGAGCGTGCAAGCAGGATGGCCATCAATGGTGCGGTAAGTCACGAACAGAGTCCCATCGGACAGCTGTACATAGCTCTGCTCCTCAGCAACACGGCCGCCACCTCCCGGCGTCCGCAGGCCCACTTTTCCATCCGGCAATGTTTCCCAACGCGCATTGTCAGGATCCTCATCCAATCCCTCGCAGCGCAACAACACACCCTCCGAGCTGTGCAATACATCATCTGGCTTGTAGTGGTACTTGATCAGCGCCGAATAGCAAACATTGCCCACGAAAAACACACGGGATACATTCCAGAAAAAACGCAGGGGCTTGCCCTCAAAAGCCCTGAAAGCCGGATCCTGCTCCTCATCAATTTCAAAGTCCCGCACGGGCACCACATGCCTGTCGGACCATGTGATGCCGTAATCCTCACTGTAACGGAAGCAATAATAGCCGCCCATGTCATAGCGAGCCAGCGGTACGCGGTCAATGTCCACATGGTCCAAATTATAGCAGTAAAAGCAATAGACGCGTCCGCTGGGCGCCACGGCCAGGCTGGAGTAAGCGGATTCCCATTCCGTGGTCTCCAGCGCGATGGGCGATGACCACGTCCGCCCGCGGTCTGTGCTTCGCGTGATATTAACGTATTGGCCCTTGGCCCCTTCCCCGCCTTTACCTGTCGTAACGGAACAAATCCATGTGCCATCCGCGGCTTTCACTATGCTGGGCTGATCGCAATATCCGGCCTCAGTCGGAATGCTCAGGCCATTTTCCATGTATCGCCAATCCCGATTCCTCATGGTCTTGCCCCCTCAGCGTCTTTTCTTAACATAAATTATACGTTTTATCAACATCTGATTCAATGGGTCATACTTATTTTTCATGGGTTAAATCATAAGTTCAGTCCACATTCATCGCGTTTGAAAATATTACCTATTTTCGCTGCCTTCCAAATCCATAACCTGTTTTACAACAGCCTTGCATCCAGATTTCAACATGTTCAGCTCACTGCCTATAGAGAACCATGTCATGCCCATCCTGGCCGCGGCGCTTAGGAGCGTCACATTCCCCGTGATGATGCCGCATGCCTTCTGCGTCTGAAACGCGGCTTCCGCCACTCTCTCCATGGCTTCGAGAATCGGCCCGTTCTGACCGATGCAGCCCAGATCGCAGGACAGATCATTGGGACCCACCAACGCTCCATACACGCCATCCACCGATAATATTTCGGAAACGGACGAAACACCTTTCTCAGTTTCAATCTGAGCGAAGATGTACGTGTAATCATTGGCGTCCTTCATGTATTGTTCCAGCGGCGGCGGGTTATACCCCGTATGAGCGCGGGTCGTTGAGATGCCACGCCGACCCAGCGGCGCATATTTTGCGTATTCGACAACCTTTTCTATATCCGCCGCGCTGTTCGTCATTGGCAGAAGAAGACCGCCCGCGCCCATGTCCATCATGCGGGTTATATCTTTCCTTTGGTTATCCGGCAGACGAACGATCGTCCGCAGTCCGCTCAGTCGGGCGTTCATCAGCAATCCCGCCAGAGTGCTGTAGTCAAAACCGCCATGTTCCGTGTCGATTATGACAAAATCCAAGCCGCACCCCGCGAATATAACGGGCATGTTGATAAACGGCACCTCGCTGATCATGACACCTGCGTAACGCTTTCCTGTCATCCTGAACATCTCCTCTCTGATTCCCGCAGCAGCCCATCCAGCGCGTCCGCGTCCTCGCTGATCGTCCATGGCAGTCCAATCCGCTTCAGTGTTTCCTCCACCAAAACCCTGTAGTGCCGGCACACGCCGCCCACGGCACGGATGGCGTGACGGGCCGGAAGCCGACTGACTGCCTTTCCGTATTCCGCCGCCAAGCGACGCGAGGCATATTCTGGATCAGCAGCCAGCGCCTGGTAATCTCTGCCGCCGGTCAGGCCCGTAATCGTGCACAAAGTTCGCCCGTCAAAATATGGCCGGCTCTCATAGTCGCCATAAACCTCCTCTTCACTGAGTGTGCACGCTTGGGCTGCGGTGCCCAAGTTGAGCAGATACTCATCCCTGACCAGGCCGCTGCCTGCCACAGACGCCTGTTGATCGCCCACGGGCGTCCACACCTTAGCCCCTTGATACATCCCCAATGGTCCAAAGGCCATCGATTGAGGGAAAAGGATGTCCCGAACAAAATCGATATGTCGCTGGGCGCCACTCCTGGCGTCATACATGCCGGTCGGCGCAAGATCAGTGATGTGACTGGCGTTGACACCTGCCAGGCGCTCAGCAATCAAACTGCCCAGGGTATAAAACCGCCTTACCTCACTGAAAAGCGCCGGCTGCATCATGCGCATTGCATTTAATCCACTGAGCGGAAGATTTGGCTTGACGGAGACCCCGCACCAGCGTGGCAGGTCAAACGGATAGCGTTGCTCGGGAGGCAAGCACTCACTGCGCCGATCTCGCCAGGAGATATATGGCGTGAGCAATGACCCTTTGCCGTCAGCAAGCAAATAACCGTGCATCTGAACGGACAGCACGACGCGATCGCCCGGCTGTACCGGGGCCAGAATCTCTTTTATTGGCGTCATAATCTCTTCTGCGTCCACTTCAAAAAAAGGAGATTCCCGCGCCATCGGCCCAGGGAAAGGCAAACTGCCGGCAGTCTGCCTCCCGCCTTTTTCACATCGGCTATACTTGATGGATGTGCTCCCGACATCTACCAAATGAATGATCATTCATATCACTCCTCGCTGACATGAAACTTGACAAACGCACGCCGTGAAATCGCTTCCGCCTCCTCAATATGGCCGGCAAAGTTCAACATCGCCTCATTTTTATCTCTCATGATTGCCATAAACAGCCCCATATGCCGCTCTTTGAACGTTTCAGCATACCACTGCCGGTATTCCGTCGATTCCATCAGATTAAAGCGACATAGGGCGTGAATGACGCCAGAAATCGCGTCCCAGGACTGAAGCAGTGCGTTGTTGCCACTGGCCTCAATCACAGAGCGATGAAAAACCATATCGATGCGCAGAAGGTCAATCGCATCTTCATTTGACGCGGCAGCGACACACTGAACCGCTTGCAGCACAGGGGAAAAATCCCCGCTGTCCAGCGTCAGTTGTTTCACCGCCGTCTGTTCAAGATATATCCTCATTTCGTATAGATTCGTAATGTCCCGCTCCTGCAGACCGACAATGCGCCGCGTTCCATTGGCTAGGGTTTGTATCAGTCCTTCTCTTTCCAGCAAGCTCAGAACACCGCGCACAACCGTCCGGCTCGTCCCATATTTTTGTGCCAGTTGAAGCTCCCCTATCTTCTCACCCCGCCCATATTTTCCAAGGAGGATGTCTTCTCTAAGCTGTTCCAAAAGGCCATTCGAAGCAGGATTTCTACCCGATTTCTTTTTTGCGTTCATGTCTTTTTCGATCATCGTAGTCATCTCCAAATCATCTTCAGTTCCAATTTTACCATAACTCCAATCTGTTGTCTATCATTTTCCATAAAATGTATACATTTTGCCGAGTGTGAATTTCTTCCCTGGCGGACATCTGATGACATTCACCATGTTCACATGGCCCTCTTAGTTGAGAAAAGCAAGCGCGTGCCTGTTTTTTTATTTATTTTCAATGAAGCATCATACCTCTCCTGTGCTCGTAATCGCCCGTATTTGTTCTATGTTGCCGTGCCAAAGCGGTCGTTCATGCAAAAAATATCTATTCACGCAAAAAGAGCAAATGGACAACTCGGAAATGCTGTGATACTCTTAAGGCAAGCAAAGAATTGTTAACGCTTGATTGAGATAAGATTATAACGTAAAGATTGGAGGAGAAAGGCTAATATGGTCATAGAATGGAATGGTCATAAAAGGCGATTGAGAAAAATCGTCCGAGGTTGGCAGCTCTACACCTTTCTTTTGCCGGCACTGATCTATTACATCGTTTTCCATTATGCACCCATGTATGGCATACAGATCGCCTTTCGCGACTATACAGCCCGTGGCGGCATAATGGGCAGCAAATGGGTAGGCTTCAAACATTTTTTCCAGTTCTTCGCCTTGCCTCAGTTTGGAATCCTGATGAAGAACACAATCCTGTTGAGTCTGATGGCCCTCGCGATCGGCTTTCCCTTGCCCATTGTTTTTGCGCTCATGCTGAATGAGGTGCAAAAGGTGCGTTTCAGAAAAGTAGTTCAGAATCTCACCTACGCCCCGCACTTCATTTCCACGGTCGTGCTGGTAGGCATGGTGACGGCTTTTCTCTCCCCCAGTTCTGGTATCATCAACAAGCTAATGGTAAACTTGGGCGGCGAAAAAAGAGATTATATGGCGCGAGCAGAATATTTCCGATGGATCTACTGCATTTCCGGCATCTGGCAAAACCTGGGCTGGGGGTCTATCCTGTATCTGTCAGCCTTGAGTGGCATTGCCATGGAGCTTCACGAAGCCGCTCAGATAGACGGAGCGACCAGACTGCAGCGCATCTGGCACGTTAACCTGCCAGGCATTATGCCGACGATCATCATTACGCTCATCCTGAATGTGGGCAATATCCTCAATATCGGCTTTGAGAAGGTTTATCTGATGCAGAATTCCCTGAACCTGGAATCATCAGAGATCATCTCTACATATGTCTATAAGATGGGGCTTCAGAAGGCCCAATTCAGTTTTTCATCCGCCGTGGGATTGTTTAACGCAGTCATAAATTTCTCCCTACTTACCCTTGTCAACTCACTATCCAAGCGCCTGACGGAGACGAGTCTGTGGTGACTGCGTGGACACGCGAAGGAAGGGATAAAAGCCATGTTTGAAATGCATCAGAATCGGGAAAGCCGTGGTGACAGGATCTTCTCGACTATCAATCACTCGCTGCTTGTCCTGATAACTTTGGTCTGCTTCTATCCTCTGATTTACGTCCTCAGCGCGTCGATCAGCGATCCAATATTGGTAAACACAGGCGAGGTGACGTTGCTGCCGAAAGGTTTTACCCTGGAAGGATACAAAATGATCTTTGAGTATACCATGATTTGGATCGGTTATCGCAATACGATCTTCTATACGCTGACGGGCACGTTAATCAATCTGACAATTACTCTGATGACAGCATATGCATTGTCTCGAAAGGATTTGATAGGGCGCAATTTGTTCACCATGTTTTTCGCCTTTACGATGTATTTCAGCGGAGGTCTCATTCCAACGTTTCTCATCGTTAAGCAACTCGGCATGGTCAACACAATCTGGAGTATGCTTCTGCTCGGTGCGGTTTCTATGTACAACGTCATCATCACACGCACCTATATGAGCAACAGCATTCCTTATGAACTACAGGAGGCTGCATTTCTGGATGGCTGCAGCGACGCTGGTATCTTCACAAAGGTCATTCTGCCATTATCGCCGCCGATCATAGCGGTAATGTCTCTGTATTATGCAGTCGGGCACTGGAACAGTTACTTCAATGCACTGATCTATCTGACCAACAGGAACATCATGCCCCTGCAGATTTTTCTGCGTGAAATACTTATATTGAACCAAATGACTGACATGATGGAAGGCGCCGACACAGACACGATGATCCTGTTGGCCGAGCGTCAGCGCATGGCGATGATCATGAAATACTGCTTGATCGTCGTGGCCAGCGCCCCTGTTCTGGCGGCTTACCCATTTGTACAGAAATACTTTATCAAGGGCATCATGATTGGCGCTGTCAAGGGTTGACGGCGTAAACAAGCGGCGTTACGCTCGGAAGCAATGATCCGGACATTGCTCGGGCATAAACGTATAGACATAATGATTGAAAGGAAGGAAGAAGAGTATGAAGCGATTGTGTGCATGCCTATTGATTGCGGTTATGCTGCTGAGCTGCGTTGCGTTGGCAGACGTTTCCATCAATATGAATGGTTTCCCCGTTGTGGACAAAGTGATGGAATTCACAACCATGGTCCCCCGCACGGTAGATCAGGGTGATTGGAACGAGATGTGGATCTATGATCATTATGAAGAAGTGACAGGCATCCGCTGGAAGATCAACATGGTTGACAGCGCAGCCTGGGCTGAGCAGAAGAACCTGGCCTTCGCCACGGGTGATCTACCCGACGCCTTCGCCTCCGTCAACGCGCTGACGGCAAGTGAGCTGATCAGTTACGGCTCTCAAGGCTATCTGATCGATCTGAACCGTTTGCTTGCCGATTACACGCCTCATTACACGGCCATGACGGAAATCGTTCCCGAGATCGTTACCGCCGTCACCACGCCGGAAGGCAAGATCTATTCCGCGCCGACGGTTATCCTTACCACGCGCGAGCTGGATAAGCAGAATCGTGTCTACATGAACATGCAGTGGCTGGAAAACCTGGGCCTTTCCGTACCGGGTACGACGGACGAACTGTACGACGTGCTGATGGCATTTAAGGAAAAGGATGCCGATGGCGACGGTGATGCAGACAACGAAATACCCTTCGGCGGACGCTTCGAAGGCGCTTACCCGGAAATGTTCCTGCTTGCGGCCTTTGGCCTGGCAGATAACACTTGGGATGTGGATGGCGATGGACAGGTGCTTTATGTGCCGGCCAGCGAGAATTACTTTCATTACCTGGAGTATATGAAGAAACTGTGGGACGCGAAACTAATCGATGAGGAATTCTTCTCTCAGACGGACGACCAATTCAACTCCAAAGCGGCCAGCGTCAAGTATGGGTTCTTCCGCTCTGGCGGCGCGAATTGGACATCCATTTCCGATCCTGCAGGATATCTTCAATACAAGATGTTTGAACCGATCACCAGCGACTACAATGGCGAAAAGATCGCTCCTGCAGTTGCCGCGAACATTTCCTATGGCTTCTCCATCACTGATCAGTGTGAATATCCCGAGGTGCTGGCGCGCTGGCTGGATTACACCTATACGCCGGAAGGCTCCATCTATACCCGTTATGGTTCAGAACTTGGCAAGCCGGACGAGAAAAACGGCTGGAGCTGGGAACTCAGCGACGCTGGCGTCGTGGGTATGAGACTGACCTATGATACGGACAAATACTCCAGCTACAATAACTGGCGTATGCAAGTCTGCACGCCAATGAACAACATCTATGCGGAGACACCTGTACAAATAGAAGGTTTAAGCTACGAAGGCACACCCGTACAGATGGGCTTCTTTACCGCGCTGGACGAGCGGCAGGTGATTTTGACCAACGACATCGTGAATAACCATTCTCCATATTATAAGACCGCCTATCCCGTGCTGATGCTGACAGATGAAGAAAGCGAAAAGGTCGCTTTATACGACACCGACCTGTCGACCTTCGTCAAGCAGATGGCGGCCAAGTTCATCACTGGAGACGAGGCGCTTACCAAGGATAGCTTCGATGCCTATGTGAAGCAGCTCGACGCCCGTGGCCTGTCGGAATACACAGCCATCCAGCAAGCCGCTTACGATCGCTGATCGACGTAATCTCTCATGACAAGGCGGGGGACAAACGTCTCCCGCCTGTTCGGATATGAAGGAGAGCTCTTATGAAAAAACAAATTGCGCCTGTCATCGATATTTTTCCGCAAATCGCCATGGAGAAGGACTTTTCACCCGATGTCATTCGCCGTGAGGTGACGCTCAGCGCAGCAATGACAGGCTGTAAGCGAATCTACTGCGTAACCACAAATCCTGGATTTCCTATGTTTTCAAGCCCATGGAATGCGCTACTGCCAGAGAATAACCGCTGTAGCAATTACGCTCTGGCCAACATTCGGCGCGTAGGCGACGCAAACGCCTTGTTTGCTCAAGCTGTTCACGCCTGCGGTTGCGAGGCCTTCGCGGTGTTCAAGCCCTACGAACAGGGCGGCGGACGCAGTGTTGCACATGGCGCGCCAACCAATCCCTATGTAGCAAGCATCGAAGATATTGGCGGTAAACAGACGGGTTACGGTGCGTTGTTATCAGAGCATCCTGAATACGCCGTGAGCCGTTTCCCATACAACGACATACTAGAAAATGAGCCGATCGTTCGAATTGAGCTGGATTACCTTATCGATGAGACAACACAGCGTGAGGGACCGTCTCAATGGGAGGTATACGCCAGACCAGAGCATGATCCTTCACCCGAAGAAATGGGCTTTGAGTTATATGTCAGCAACGATAACGGTGTCTTCCGAAAGGTGCCGGTCACACTGAACATCACTTCACAGATCATCTGCCAACAGCCACAGGATGCAAATGAGCAGCTCATCGGCCAGACCGCACTTCGTTTCCTGCGTGTGAGTCTGAGCGGCTTCAGCCTGTGTGAACGGTACGTGGCCGTAGTGAGACGCGACGGCGGCACATTGTATCAGATTCCGCAATCAATGGTACGAATCTTCTGTCAAAAGGGAGAAATGCCCTCAACAGCGACACCCTATGTTCGAATGTCGTTGTGCCCGGAAGGCGCTCCGCATGTATGGGGAAACGAGGGGGATCCCAGAGTCATGTCCAAAGCAGAAGATGCCAAGAAAGCTTTCACCCGCGCGGGATTTGAGTTTGACTGGCACGGCTCGGGTTTCTGGGGTGACGGCTGGATCAATTCCGCCGTATTATGCATAGGCCGTGGCAAAAGACACTTTTTGCGCGGCACGCCCTGCGAGGGGTATCCTGAGGTCCAAGCACACTGGCTTTCATGTATTGAAAATCTCCTGGATATGGGGTATGATGGTATCGACCTGAGGCTCCAGAACCATTCCGGCATGGTGACAGATTGGACACGATACGGTTGGAATGAGCCAATTCGGGCTCGCTATTTTGAGATGACGGGATGTGAATTGGACCCAGAAACGGCGGATGCCATGGACGTCATGCGCGCGCGCGGCAGCCTGTATATGGACTTTGTACGACGAGCGGCCGCAATGATTCATGCGCGCGGCAAAAAGCTTCAGCTTCACTTGCGGGATGCGTGGGAGCGCCCTGTTCCCAACCATGAATTCAACCAAATGGCTTTTTGGGCCATGCCGAAGATTATTCCGGACTGGCGCGAGGCAGTCGATCTGGCCGATGAAATCACCCTGAAAGATTATCACTTCAATCATTATGATAATCATCTCTCCCCAAAGGTCAAGGCGCTTTGTGCGGCAAAAAGCAAGCCGGTATGGATTCACCTGTACATGGAACAAGGCGGAGAGATGAACGAGGAGTTCCTCTCCAGCGTATTCGCGGACGAAGGAGTAACGGGGGTTCTGCTCTATGAGGTGACGCATTCAGGCCTGGGGGTTTGTGATGCTCGCACGGATCGCGGCCTTGTCAGCGTCCATGACGGCAGGGTTACTGATCAGACCACCGCCGCGGAACATTTGAAGACCCTTCGCCAACATTTTGACTTTGAATAAATCAATGTAAGGAGAGTTCCCATGGATAATATACGGGGACGCACATCGCTGTTGCTCACATACAGTCTGTCCAACATACTGATCGTTTTGGTATCGGTCAGCATGGCGAGTTACCTCATGTTCAGCAGTCTCTTTTCGCAGCTGGTCAATAATGTAATCAGCAACCAGAGGGAGACTCTCCGACAAGCTGTTGAACAACTCGACATGGATATCACAGCCTTTCAGACACTGGCACTGCAGGTGAATCGGGATGATTTGCTGTCCCCGTACCAATTGAACCGATCCGGAAGTTCCCAAATACAAGCTACCTCTCGACTGGCGCTTTATCGGGGGCTGCTCAATAACGTAACAGAAATCGGCCTATATCTCACAGAATACGACACACTTTACACCAGCAATGGGCAAACATCGCTGGAGACCTATTTCGAATACAGTCACATATTGGCGGAAGACTGGAATGCTCAGCAGATTCGCGAAATGCTGCAAAGCTGCAGGAGCTTCATGATGCTACCCGATGAAATGCAAATGTGCGGCAGAGTCAATGGACTGCGTTACATGGTTTGGGTCATCCCTTACCCGCTTCAAGCCAGCCAGCCCATTGGCGCCATGATTGCCACCATCAACAGGGACTATTTCACAGATTTACTGAAGGGCGCGGATGGCGGTCTTGAAATCGCGCTTTGTCTCGCTGACCATTCAGAGATTTTTGTTTCTCATGAAAACGAGTTTACAGTCGAGGAGTCGCTGCTTCAGGAAGCACTTGAGACCAATCAAACAAGTTTCCCTGGTCATGAAGGCACGATTGATATCATACGCGTGGGATTAGGTCAAACGGGCTGGTCGCTGCTCGCCCTCATTCCAGAGAAACAGTTTGTCCAGCGCATGCTGCAAAATGAATCTCGGCTGATTCTGGTAACTTTCCTGCTCGCGTTGGCCGCGATGGCACTGGGGGTGTTTATGGCGTGGCAAAACTACTCACCGGTTGCGCGCCTTTCCAACTATATAACTGGGCAAGCGAAGGATAGCGGCTTCTTCAATGCCAGAGAGCTGGGCCATATTGCCCAAGCCTTCGATGTCGCAAAAAGCACAAACCAACAGTTAAAGGAGCAAATGGGCCAAGAAAAGGATATACTAAGACGGCAACTGATTTATAGCTTATTGCAGGGGAACTATGGGTTGCCGGAAATGGAATATCTGAAGATGCTCTGCGAAAACGGCATCGATCTGTCCGAACGGCGCCTGTTTGTGCTACTGATTCAGCCGGATATCTTTTCAGTCGACGTGAGGGAACATATTACACATATCTTACAACGGGAGCCTGATTCTCACAACTACATTTGCTTTATCTACGAATCCAAGCGAATCGCTTTGCTGGCCGCTACTGATAACAGTTCAACAACCGAAATGAAGGCATACGCAAAGAAGCTTGTGGATGAGACATTCAATCAAACACAACGCACCTTGAACATAGGCATTTCGCAGCCTTTCGAGGCCTGTACAAAAGCTAACCAGGCACTGATCGAGGCCACCGGCGCTCTGGAAATGGCTCGCTCGCAGGCGGACGAAGCAGTCGTAGTGTATAAGGCGGGTAAGACGGGCGGCATTATTGAGCGGGAAGAAATAACAAGGCGACAGATGCGTCTCTATCACGCGCTTGCCTACGGTAACGAGGAGACATTTCGAGATGCGCTGCTCGACATGGTGGAATTATTTTCAGTCGCCGAGCAGAACACCATGATGAAGTATATCTGGGGCGAAACGGTATGCCAGGTGCTGCGTCAGATTGACGAGGCAAAGTTGGAAGATGGAAAGAAAATACAAGAAACACTCCTCGCATGTGATACCCCGGAAGCCTTTCTTGTGGAGTTGTCGAATGTGACCGATGCTTTACGGGGACAGCGCATTCAGGAATCGGAAAAACAAAAAAACGCAATCAACGAACGGATACTGCAATATATCAATGAACATATTTATGAGGCCAATTTCAGCCTGTCTGGTCTTTCAGAGCAGTTTCAGATGTCTACCACAAAAATGAGCCGCTCTTTTAAAAGCATCGCAGGGGAAACCTTCCAGAATTATGTTTCCGACCGAAGGATGCAAGAAAGCTGCCGGTTGCTTGTAGAAACCAACTTGAAGATATCAGAAATCATGGAGCGCGTCGGTTATGTGGACGCAACAAGCTTTTCACGTAAATTCATCCGCTCTTTTGGTGTGTCGGCAAGTCAATTCAGAGCACTGCATCGGGATCTTCTTGCTGATCATACAGAAGAATGATATGTTCTTGCCGACAGTGTGATTCTGAAGTAACCAGAAAGTGTTTTCACAATGTAACATCGCAATCCTCTTTTTCACCTATAGGATGATCTTCTTAAACCTTCCCTGCGATGGTAGTGCGCAAATGTACAGGCTCCTTACGCTGTCAAAAAGGGAAAACTCTGGTAAAAACAACTTCTCCTGAACTACATCAACCGTTTCACCCCACACGCATAGGAAAAAAGAGGGAACACTCAAATACGAAGAACGCTCAGAGAGCTCACTCACCATCGCGCATGGGGAATAGCGTCAGACAGTTATTCAACAGGTAGGTGTGCGATTCACCCCCCAACATGTGGAGATATGCCGTCCTACATGCCTTGGCTTTTTTCTTGCGTGCAATTCACCTCCATGCATGAGGAAAATAGTCATAAGTAAAGTATAATGATCTTAACTGAAAATTCGCCGCACGCATGTGGGGAAAATGTTCACGATGGCTACAGCGCTGGACCCATCCGGCGGTTCATCCCCCGCGCACGTGGGGAAAATGAACGGCTGCGAAGGCGAAGACGTTAAGGAGCGGTTCACCCCCACGCACGTGGGGAAAATATCTCTTGCAGCCAGCGTCTCTGTCTTCGCGACGGTTCACCCCCACGCACGTGGGGAAAATTCGCTGAGGCGCTGGGCGTGCCTGTTGACCATCGGTTCACCCCCACGCACGTGGGGAAAATGACAAACGGTAAAATGACATTCTGGCAGCGGTGGTTCACCCCCACGCACGTGGGGAAAATGATGCCCAAAAGGCTTTTGACAAAGCTGACGCCGGTTCACCCCCACGCACGTGGGGAAAATGCCTCGCCGCTGGCGTACCAATCAAAAATCATCGGTTCACCCCCACGCACGTGGGGAAAATCCATCCGGGGGTATAAACCAAACTACCCAAAACGGTTCACCCCCACGCACGTGGGGAAAATCATCTGTCGTAGTTATCCGTGAGGGCCTGTTTCACTTCACCCCCACGCACGTGGGGAAAATCAGAGGCGGCAGAGCATCCTCGCGTTTGAGGCTGGTTCACCCCCACGCACGTGGGGAAAATGTGCCGCGCGATGTTCTGGATATCGAGAAAGACGGTTCACCCCCACGCACGTGGGGAAAATGAGGATCTGGAGGACGCGCAGCAGGAAATCGTCGGTTCACCCCCACGCACGTGGGGAAAATCCCTTATACTCATACCATTGCCTGTATGTCATCGGTTCACCCCCACGCACGTGGGGAAAATACACGGCGCTGAAGCAGCAGAACAACATCCTCCGGTTCACCCCCACGCACGTGGGGAAAATGCCCGAACTGCTCACGAAGTTCTTCCCGCTTGCGGTTCACCCCCACGCACGTGGGGAAAATCGGACAATGAATGACACTAACTGGGGCAGGTTCGGTTCACCCCCACGCACGTGGGGAAAATGGTAACGGGATCACTCAGGCGATCAATAACGGCGGTTCACCCCCACGCACGTGGGGAAAATGGCAACGGCATCACGCAGGCGGTCAACAGTGGCGGTTCACCCCCACGCACGTGGGGAAAATGTGGCGTGGCTTGACGACAAGGCGGGCATCACGGTTCACCCCCACGCACGTGGGGAAAATATCGGACGCCCAGAGCGCGAGATTGATCTGTTCGGTTCACCCCCACGCACGTGGGGAAAATGTGACGGTGGAGCTGGCAAACCGGCTGGACGCCGGTTCACCCCCACGCACGTGGGGAAAATGATTCCTCATCGCTGAGTCGAAGTTCAGAATCGGTTCACCCCCACGCACGTGGGGAAAATACTTCTTCGGCGCTGAAATTACGCGCGGCGACGGTTCACCCCCACGCACGTGGGGAAAATTAAATGGATGTCGACACTGACTCCGCAGGATCGCGGTTCACCCCCACGCACGTGGGGAAAATGGACTTGCGTTGCAACCCCGGGCGGGCGGGGGCTTCGGCGGTTCACCCCCACGCACGTGGGGAAAATTTCAGCATTCTGACCACACAAGGACAAGTCTACGGTTCACCCCCACGCACGTGGGGAAAATTTTATCGCCACTGACATATACTCGCATACGCGCGGTTCACCCCCACGCACGTGGGGAAAATACAAGCGTAATGGCAACTGTTGCCAGTCCGATCGGTTCACCCCCACGCACGTGGGGAAAATTACCTCGGTAATCGTCCAGTGGATCGAGCCGTCGGTTCACCCCCACGCACGTGGGGAAAATTTGTGTATCACATTGCAATATGGTCATTGTATCGGTTCACCCCCACGCACGTGGGGAAAATGGGCGACGACTTCGCGGGCGACGGTCAATCGGGCGGTTCACCCCCACGCACGTGGGGAAAATCTTTTTCGCGTAGCTCGCAAAGCTCCCCGCGTCGGTTCACCCCCACGCACGTGGGGAAAATTCTTCGGCGGCGATTGGGCATGGATCATCCTGCGGTTCACCCCCACGCACGTGGGGAAAATGTCTGACGGCACGGTAGGCCCTATCTCTGTTTCGGGTTCACCCCCACGCACGTGGGGAAAATCTTGATTGGATTGGCAAAGAGCGCGTTGAAATCGGTTCACCCCCACGCACGTGGGGAAAATCCTGTCTACGCTGTGCTGTACGAAGAAGACGGCGGTTCACCCCCACGCACGTGGGGAAAATGACGCAGGCGCGACGGCGGTCACGACGGAGTTCGGTTCACCCCCACGCACGTGGGGAAAATTCTGCGCGTCCGTCGGCAGGAAGGTAAGCAGCACGGTTCACCCCCACGCACGTGGGGAAAATGACATCCTCGGCGTGACTTCCGGCGGCATCAACGGTTCACCCCCACGCACGTGGGGAAAATAGATTGGCCTGTGCCTGTTTTTCAAGCGCGGCCGGTTCACCCCCACGCACGTGGGGAAAATCAAGAGATAACAATAGAAGAGAAGAAAATATACGGTTCACCCCCACGCACGTGGGGAAAATACCAACTATTAAGCCAGAAAAAAGCTCAACTTCGGTTCACCCCCACGCACGTGGGGAAAATTCACTTTGCATTTCCGCTCCGCAGTTAGGGCACGGTTCACCCCCACGCACGTGGGGAAAATGTGAATCCGAGCGGAAATGCAGCCGGTACGATCGGTTCACCCCCACGCACGTGGGGAAAATGAGCACGATCCGCATGAAAAGATTCCCAGGCGGCGGTTCACCCCCACGCACGTGGGGAAAATCACGTCATACATTTTGACGATGTCGCCGGAGGCCGGTTCACCCCCACGCACGTGGGGAAAATTCATTATTTTCGCCTCCCTTGTCCTCTCTCAACCGGTTCACCCCCACGCACGTGGGGAAAATGTCAGGTCGAGGCCGTTTTCCCTGATCGTCACCGGTTCACCCCCACGCACGTGGGGAAAATATCATCTCCTTTCACGCTATTCGCATCCTTTTCGGTTCACCCCCACGCACGTGGGGAAAATGGCCCACTGGGCAGCCGCAACGACACGGCGACCGGTTCACCCCCACGCACGTGGGGAAAATGATTGAATTGCAGAAACTCGATACGGTTGCCGCGGTTCACCCCCACGCACGTGGGGAAAATGAAGCTCGAACAGGGGAGTGCGCCGTCTTCGTCGGTTCACCCCCACGCACGTGGGGAAAATTCGTTGAGCTCGCGCGTCCACGTCTGCATGCTCGGTTCACCCCCACGCACGTGGGGAAAATGCGCCATGTCTGATCGCTCCTCTCATGCGTTCCGGTTCACCCCCACGCACGTGGGGAAAATGGCCAGCCACATGGCGCAGGCGTCTGAGGCGGCGGTTCACCCCCACGCACGTGGGGAAAATAGCGTACCGGACAGGATTTCGAGGTCATGATGCGGTTCACCCCCACGCACGTGGGGAAAATGTCCGGGTTTGCGGGCATCATGCCCAACGCCTCGGTTCACCCCCACGCACGTGGGGAAAATCCTCCCCGTCGTCGCTGCCGTCCCCCTCGCGCTCGGTTCACCCCCACGCACGTGGGGAAAATCCGCCTGAACGGCCTTCCGACCGTGACGTCGGCGGTTCACCCCCACGCACGTGGGGAAAATGACGTCCCAGTCGAACAAATCGCCCGCCGTGCCGGTTCACCCCCACGCACGTGGGGAAAATGAAAGACGTACCGGAAAGCTGCTTGACGCCTTCCGGTTCACCCCCACGCACGTGGGGAAAATGATTAAAGGAGGCCCCCCCATGATCGCCCTGCGGTTCACCCCCACGCACGTGGGGAAAATTCATAGCCCAGGTCGAGCATATACCACGCACACGGTTCACCCCCACGCACGTGGGGAAAATAGGGAGGTGGTATGCGGGATGAGGCAGGTGTACGGTTCACCCCCACGCACGTGGGGAAAATTAGCTGTCCAGCGCCACGCTGAACAGGTCGGTCGGTTCACCCCCACGCACGTGGGGAAAATGCGGGGGCGGCTTGCCAAAGCGCTTTGACAAACGGTTCACCCCCACGCACGTGGGGAAAATTCCATCTCTTCACCCCGTTTCGCTCGCTCTCACGGTTCACCCCCACGCACGTGGGGAAAATACTGAATTTACAAAAAAGTAATCATATCCTTGAAGAAAAGATCCGCTTAATCAAATAGATGCCTTCCATGTCTATGACGCTGCGTTCCGGCGTATGGCAAACATCCATTTCAAAACCCTGCTCGTTTTGTGCCGAATAGATGATCAATGCCGCTCCACTGGACACATTCTCTTGAACCTTCTTCCACAAGCGTGTTCGCACGCCCGCAGAAATATTACCCACATAGACGCCCGCTTTAACCTCCAACAGCCATTGCGTCACTTCGCCGCGAAATCCCGGTGAAACATTTTCAAGAATCAATACCGTCATAAATCCTCCGCATGATTCATGCCGCCTTCAATAACTTGACCCTCGCCGTCCCATAGTTCACCCGCATCGATCCTGTTCGGATCTTCACCTTCCATAGCATCAAACAAAAACGCAAGATCACTGGCAATTCTCTTGAGGATGCGCCGCTCCTTCAGAACCGGTCTCAGCCGAATGCGCGCCGCGCGATCTATGGGATCGGTTCGGGATTGTGTGGCAATCTCAAATGCCACCGGAATCGTTGTTTCCGTCTTATACAGGTCTGCAATGTCGTACACAAAAGACATCATCTTGCCCGTATGGATAAATCCGAGTCCAGGCGAATAGCCCAGTGAAATAATCGCTGCGTTACACAGCCCATATAAGCACGCATTGGCGGATGACAGCGCCTTATTCAAATCGTCCGAAGCGTCCCATTCATCCATTTTGTAGCTTCTGCCTTTCCAGACGAGATGGTGCTTTTTTGCCAGAATTTTGTATGTCTCCCGCATGCGAATGCCTTCCATGCCGCGCATTTGATTCAGCGTTTTGCCAGAAAGATCAATGCCCGGAAAGCGCATTTCAAACATCCGGCGTACGACCTCCAGATGTTTCTCTTCATCCATGCAGCACTGTGCCTGCCTGAGCAGGTGCTCCGCCGAGCGTGTCTCCCCCATGCCATAGCCGTAAAAACGAAGTGCGCCTTCACCGCACCAGATCACAAGGCATCCGCTGTCCGCCAATACTTTCATGGCTGCGTGCGTCAAATTTGTCCCCGGACCAAGCATCAGCACCGTCAACGCCGAAACCGGCACGGGTATGCGCTCATTCTCTCGAATAATGACGATGGAGTTCTCATCACGCTCTACAATCGCCCTGTCAACATATAAGTAGCTCAAGCTATCCTCAAGCCGTGACAGCTCGTGCAAATCTCTCGGCATAAGCGCTCCATTCTCCCCCACTGTTGTGGGGAATCACCGTTTTCTCACAGTTTCCCGGTTCACCCCCGCAATCGCGGGGATATCAGTCGTTGGCCACATTCAACATGCCCAATCCGTATGCTTTGCCTGGCCCAATCCCCTGCGTATAGCTCTTCCAGAACGCATCTTCGTCAGTAATCTTCAGCACACCTGAAAACAAGACAGCAGAGTTCTTAACGTCCGCGCCGTTGCGATGCCCCAAAAGATCGATCCGACTGCTCGACTCATAGCCCGATAGCACCTCAAAGCCACCAGTTTCGCCTTTCCGCCGAAGCCAGGCCGCGCGTTCTTCAGGCTTTTCCAGATAGAACCTCCGGCTGTTGCCATCGCCGCTCACCTTCCGACAAGGAGAAGCAAGCATTTCAAATCGCAGTGTCCTGCCCACCGTAAAAACGCCGCGCAGGGCTGACACATCGCGAATCATGGTATCGTCTGTACGAAACCCACGTCTGGCAAGCACCTCCGCATTCGGCTTCTCCATGCTCGATACCAACAAATAGACTTGCTCATGCTGTTCGAACACGCGATAGAGCACCTGCATGTCAGCGCGCGGCGTTTCTCTTCCCACGTTCATTGCAAAACCTGCCATCAGGTTCCGGTGCATATCATTCACATCGCGCAACGCCTGCCGAACGCTGGGGTGTCTGAGATCCAGTACAATTTTACTCAGATACATGCTCATTCACTCCTCTGTACCATGCGAACCCGTATGGCGCGTTCCCTGTATTGATTCAGGTCAGCCCTGATCACCTCGTCCATGCGCGTAATCAGCCTGCCATCACGCACGTCGTGATTGGCTTCAATCTGGCACTCCATATATGCGGGTTGCGTCTTTACAGCCGGATCGAAGTAGTGCTCAACGGCTTCATCAACGGAATCGTATTCTACGATTTTCGGCATCACCGGCACAGCGGGCACACAGGACCGGCGTCCCAAACAGATTGGCCAACGCGGATGCTTCATCGCCTCTTCGCATCGCTCCAGCACAGCCTCGTCTCCATAAACGAAAACCTGAAACGCCGCGTCCTGCAAATACTGTTTCGGCGTGATGATCGTCTCGCCACGGGGTTTGCCCATGGAATTGAGAATCTTTCCGCTGGGATTCTGCACGGTTTGAAAATCCCACAGAAGCCGCCCGCGCCGATCCGCGCGCACGGCCACATGGAGCTGTTCGCTCAATGATTGCAACCGTTCGTCGCCACGAGGATAACCCAGGCAGCAGCCCAAAAGACCTATGATGGCAGACTTCGACGGCATCGAAGCCGTGGAGCGATGATCCCAGCGGGCACTGTCGCCCCAGCTCTGCAGCGGGCCGCTCAGCAGAAAAGTCAGGAATTTCACGTCCTGTCCTCCTTCATCCATTCGCTGACAGCGTTCAGCATGGCCGGGAACGATGCAATCTTCTCACCCTGTTCCAGCACACTGTCCCCGCTCTTCGGCGCGAGCCACACTCTATGATCGATTGCCAAAGCATAGGTCTGATCCATCAGATTGACATGATCGACAAGTTTCTGAATGCTGTTCGCCACGATTCCCTTACCATAGGCTGTGGCGGGGTCTTCATAAGCGTTTACATAGCTGAGAGGAATCTTGTCCCGCTTACATTCGATCAGGATCAGCGCAGGGAATACCTGCCCGGCGAAGGTGTTCTGCTTGCCGGAAGGATTGGTCATGACCATGGTGCGAATCAGCGCGGGAACAAGCTTATCCACCAGCGCGTCGCAATCCGGCATGTCTTTGAGGTTCTCCCGCAGCTGATCCACGTCCAGCGCGGCGTATTCATAGTAACAGCAGCTGTTGAAATCCACATCGCCCATCATGCCTGCGCCGACTTCGTCGTCCCGCAACAAATCGTCGACAGCGGTAAAATAGTCGCTCTCGCGGCTGACAGTGTGAGTCGAAATCGCGTGCGCCACCTGCATGGCCGCGTCCACGTCCCGGAAGCACTCCGAGGTCACCATGCGGCCGAACAGCGCTATATCCGCCGTGATGGGCCGCGTCTGCGCGCCATCCACCAGTTTGGCAAAATCCTTGGCCTTTCGCGTCTTGAATTTCTTGATATCGCCATCCTCCGCCACCGCGTCCTGCACGGCCGTGGTCAGCCGTTCGATGTCTTCCGGCGAATAAATGACGATCTGCTCCGTATAATTGCCTTTCGCGTTTTCTTTGCCGTCTTTATTGGCAATGCCCGTCAGCATCTGTTGGGCGCGCTCAACGAATTCCTCGCCCACGCCCTGCTCCCGCAGGCGCTCTGCCACCTGCTCCGGCATGCGGCGGGTACGCACGCCCACGCTACCCAACTGCCTGAACAGCTCGGACGTGCGCCAGCTGCGCTTGAGGCACTGACTGGAAACGCGGCCCCGCTGCGAGCCGCCGAAATAGCAGGTTTTCGGCGCGCCGCTGTCGTCTCTGTTCAGGTTCACCGGCGGATAGTTTTTCAGCATATGAATCTCAAGCAGCATTGGTTTATTCCTCCTCATTGGCGTTCTTTTTTTCCATGTTATACAGCGTTCTCAGCCATCTCCTCTGAACACGGCGTTCAGAGTGATTCCATTGGTTCAAATCCTTGGCCAGTTCGCAAAAATCCGGTTTCAGGCCGGTTTTTGACTTCAGAATCTTCACCATGTTCAGGAGCTTACCGATCAGAAAGCCTCCGTCGTCCCAGGGTGTTTCAAGCAGCGCGTCAATCCGGTGCTGCAGGCTCTCCGTCATCTCCGGATCCATCGCCTTCATGTCTCTCAGGCATTCCGGCATGGACTTTACTGTCGGCTCGTCCGTGCTGCGCCACAGCGCGTCCATGCAGACAGCCGGAAACATGTATTTCTCCTGCCATTCCTCACAATAGCCGCAGGCTTTGTAAAACGCGCGCTGTGCGGAAACGCTCGCTTTGCCGATATCAAAGCCCGCTGCCCGTCGCAGCGCGCTCAAATCGCCCGCGTCCAGCCGGGATAAATCCCATGACCAATCACTCATTCAAGCCCAGCTCCTTTCTCAGCGCCATATAGTCTTTCCTGACCGCCGCTCGCACGGCATTCTGCCGTTTCATCGTCGGCACGTCGTTTCCCGTGGTATCGACCGCTTCCGTCAGTGCTTCATTCAATGACTTTCTCATGGCGTCCATAAAGCGCGTGACGCGTTCCAACGCGGGGATGCCAGCCAGCAGATCGTCCAGATACCGTCCAAACACAACCTCGTGCATGTTGTGCAGGTAGATTTCCCCCGCCTGTTCCGCGACCACGCTTTTCTTCTTTTTATCCGAGGCATGGCCGAATTGCCAGGCTACATCCTTGATGAAACTGCGGTACATCGTTTCTGTCCGATCAAGGATGTTTCTGAATTCTGCCGCCAGTTCTTCCCGTTCAAATAATTCGCGCGGCATTCTGAGACGCTCGTTGACGCGACCGAGGACAGACTCCTGATTTGTTACTAATCCAATGAGTTCTACATCAAGCCACGAAGGGCACTCATCCCATACCTGATCTATGTTCATTATTGGAACAGTAGTTCTCGAGCTGCTTCCACTGGAAACAAGCGAACCCGCATCACGCCAGAGTTCACGGCCCAGCTCCGGCTTAACAGTAGTCCAGCTTTCGTCTTTCGTTTTTCTGAACAGCGCATGAGGATCCTGCCACAGCGCGTTTCCCTGAAAGTTTAGACCGTTTTGCAGAAGAACCCGCCGCACCATGCCGTCCTCATCCCACAAGAGCGTCAAACGCCGCGGCTGCCATGTCAACGCCTTCAAAAACGACATGTTGACAACCTTCTCGCCAGGTTTAATTAGTTCATTCCGCGTCCAGGCGACTTCACCTGTGCCAAAGGGAATGTTGTCCAATTCTTCTTCCGAAACCATGTTGAGAACCAGCGTCTCAAACAAATTGCCTCCATGAATGAACGCGTAAATCGGGGGTGTATTGTTTACATTCGAGGCGCCCGAAAGTCCGGCCGGGCAGAACAGATACGTTTCCAGCATGTTTTCAAATGCCGCTGCCGTGTCCGCTTCGTGCTCATCTTCATGACGATGATCGCAATGAATGTGATTGTTGCCGGACGGGCAGTCAAACATGATCTTTGACACCGGCTTCTCGGCGCTTTCATCCAGCTCACTGTCAAACGCTGCCTGCATAAATGGCTTCTCCTCATCGTCCAGCGCGAAGCACGCGCCTTTCGCCTCGCAGGCCGCCACGTATCGCTCCAGCTTTTTCCGATCAAAGTAGTCTTCCGCCAGCAAATCAGCCCGATCATCGATATTCTGCAGGCGATATGCATCAGACAGAAACGCGATGCACAGGCGAATCAAGGCGAACTTTCCCGTGCAGCTGTTTGCCTTCAAATCACTGAAACGGTGCGCTTCCGCCAGCAATTCCAACAGACCAAGCCGCCTTACCCCGCCGTCCAGTTCCACCGCTGTAAACAGCGGATCGTGCAGTATGCTGATCACGTGGATACCTCCTCCACACCATACTCATCCGAAACAGAGAAAACATGACCCATCCAGCGATAGAAGCCCAGATTATCTTCCCTGATCTCGATGCATTTTATTTTTTCACATTTTCCCTTATTCATTTCCTTCCATCTCATTATATCATCCTGCATAATTTTTGTCAAGCTCATCGTACAACAATATTTCATTGATTCTTTTAGCCATTCTTTGCTGCCATCGTTGATCGGGAAATCCTTTGGCAGGAAGATAAACTGCTGCGACATGCCGCCGTCTCTGGTGCGCGCGCCACGTACGATCAGGCCGTCGTCGCAATCCTCCATTTCCAGCGCCAATGCGTTGCTGTTGACCTGCGCAAAAAAACGGGCTTCTTGTGGCGAACGCAGCGACCCCGCCTCCGCCTCGCATATCTTAAACTGGTTTTCGGTTTCCTGGCGAATCTGTGCCGCAAGCTCCTCGCCGGATATATCACGATAAGCCTGTTCGACGCAGGTTCTCATATCCTCTGGGATCGAAACGCTCCGTTCTTTTCCCAACAGCTCCTCGGTATTCTTCATGGGAATGGCTGAATAAACGCCTCCAATCCGCGCATACCTTTCTTCCATATTTGCCGATGCGTTTACTTCCGGCACAATCACATCGATGACTGGCAATTCCAAGCCTTTGGGGCGTATTCGATTCGCGTGGCGATGAACGCGACCCGCGCGCTGCAAGAGCAAATCCATCGGTGCAAGTTGGGTTATCATGGCGTCAAAATCAACGTCGAGGCTTTGCTCGACCACCTGCGTGCAAACAAGAATCATTCGCTCAGGCCGATCATCGCCTTTTCCAAACAGTCGAATGCAGTTCTTTTCGATCTCTGTCCGCCGACGGGCCGTATAGCGGGCATGAAACAGCATCACCTGTTCTTCGCCCCGGTTGCGCAATTCGCGATACACAGCCTGCGCCTGTCTGACCGTGTTCATCATGACGCAGATGCAGCCGCCATGTTTTGCCCTCTCCTGGGCCAAATCAGCTGTCTTCCCGACGTCGTCGCCAATCGCAACTGTGCGGAAGCACATTTGACTGCGCATATGAACGCCGTTTACGGGCGTCTGAATCAGCTGCCCGTCCTCCGTAACCTGTGTAATCAAAGGATAAGCGTCATTTAGAGATGTGTTTTCAATGCCATAGCATTTCAAATAGCGCCGTTTCTGGCTGTCCTGCATGGTCGCGGACAGCAGGATCACAGGAATCTCAAGCGCACGACACCATTCCAGTAGTCTCGCAACGATCGTGCTCATGAAGATGTCATAGGCATGGATCTCGTCAATGACAAGCACTTTCCCGGCCAGGCCGGCCAATCGCAAAACGCCGTATTTCACCTTGAGCGCCGCGGCCATGGCCTGATCGACCGTGCCGACGGCGTTCTCCGAGAGCATCCCGCGGCGCAGCGGTCTCAGCCAATCCGAAACATAGTCAGCGTCTTCCGAATCGAATTCTTTGGCCGGCGACGCCTTATCGTCGATTAACCAGGCCATGCTGTGCAGCAGGCGCACTGATCCTGCCTGATGGGCCTCCAGCATAGCCCGCACACGCGTCACCATCTGGTTACTGGTCGCGGCTGTCGGCAAAGCCATATAAACACCGTGCTTTTCATACTTCTTGCATTGCAAACCGGCAAGATAAAGGGCCGCTTCCGTCTTGCCTTCGCCCATGGGCGCCTCGATAATGGTTAACTGTGCCTTTCTGGAGCCGACCTGCTCGCAAGCCCGCTGAAGCGGGCGCATGCTGTCCACTGAAATCGCGGGCCAAAGTTCTGAAAACGCGCGCATACGCGGGAATGCTACGCTTGCGTCAGAGATCAATCCATATTCCCTGAGCATAATGCGCGATCTTTCACGCATTTTCTCCAGGATTTCCGAATCGCTGCCGGGCGGCAATGATTCCGCCGCAAACTGTTCAGATGACGCGACCCAGTCGCAGATAATGAGTACAGCGGACAGCAGCACGCCCAACGCATCGGCATTTTGCGGCTTCGGTGGCGTGTAGCACGGCTGAAACAGCATGCGCATCCTGTGTTCAATGTCACGCTGAATAATATCATATTCATTAGGAACAAATACCCGCTCGCTATGTGTCCCTTTTCCCTGATGATGAATGCCGACAATAGCCGCGTAAAAGCCAGCTATCCGTCTATCCCATCCCATTTCCCGCCACATGAGTTCAAGGCGCTCCGCGCCATATCGCTCGTGTCGAAAGTGCTGAACAGGCATTGTATAGACTGGGTCATTTGGATTCCTCTGAAAATCAGGATGTGCTTTCCCTATGTCGTGCAGGGATGATACATAGGAGAACAGCACAATCGCTTCATCCTCCGGCATCCCCATCCATCGACTGATTGGCTTTAAAATGCCCTCGTTTGAGGCTGCACTCAGGTATTCAGAGACACATGCACCGACAGCGATCATGTGCCTGGTCAAACTGCAAAATGGCGAACTTTTGCCCCATAACCATGAATCGTAATCCATACTGCTAATCTTCCTTTTTCACATGATGCGCGTTCTTTCCTCTACCCACTGGCACAATCAGGTTCCTCTCTACAATCATATATCCAGACTCTTTGAATCGAGCAGGAAATCATAGACGCTCATAATCAGAATGCCCTGTTCATTGTAAAGCGGCGTTAAGGCGTCTTTTGTAATGATGATCTTCTTGAATCCATCCTTTGTCATCAATAATGATCTCTGCTCCTGGTGAAGCTTGGCTTCATTGGGCATGGCAAAAGCGGATTGTATATAGTATCGCTGCATGCCCCTGTTGCATACAAAATCGATCTCCAGTTGTTTCCTGATCTTCTTTCCTTGGCTGTCCTTTTCATTGGAAACGACAACCCCGATATCGACATTGTATCCCCGCATCTTCAGTTCATTAAAGATCACGTTCTCCATTGCGTGCGTTTCTTCAAACTGTCTGAAATTCAGACGCGCATTCCTGAGCCCCAGATCTGTAAAGTAATACTTCACAGGCGTGTCGATATACTTCTTCCCTTTTATATCGTATCTGATGGCACTGTCCACCAGAAAAGAATCGCATAAATACTCGATGTAACGCTTTATTGTCGTTTGACTGATGGTTTTATGCTTTATACTCTTAAATGTATCCGACAACTTGCTCGGATTGGTCAGCGATCCCATTGACGAAGATAAGATATTCAACAACTCCTCAAACTCGGAGCGATTTCTCACTTTGTTCCTTCCAATAATGTCGGAGATGTATGTTTCTTCAAAGAGCGACTTCAGAAATTCTGTTTTCTGATCGGGTTCTTCAATCTGAAGCGCAAGCGGAAGACCGCCATATAACAAATAATCCCGCCACCCTTCCTCGCGGGAATTGGGATAAACCGACATGAATTCCGCAAAGCTCAGCGGATACATGTGCACTTCGTCGCCGCGCCCTCTGAACTCGGTGATTATGTCTTTGGATAAGAATCTCGCGTTGCTGCCCGTCACATAGACATCGACATTCTGCATGCGTGCGAGGCCGTTCAGTACAGATTCAAAATCATCGAGGAGTTGCACTTCGTCAAGCAGAATATAATACATGTCCGAATCCACAATCCGCTCTTTCAGATGAGGATATAGTATCTCAGGATCGCGATAGCGCTTGTTTTCAAAGGAGTCAAAGGCCATCTCGATGATATGGTCTGGCGCAACGCCCGAAAAAAGCAGATAGTTCCTGAACAATACAAAGAGCAGATACGACTTGCCGCATCTGCGAATGCCGGTGACAACCTTGATCAGGCCATTATGCTGTTTGGATATGAGCTTATTCAAATAGGTATCCCTGCGAATTTCCATGTCGCTCACCTTCATATCAATTTTTTGCGCTTTCCGCATTTTTCTCCAACAGCATTATAGCTTATTCCAGCGAAAAGTGCAATACTAAAATGGATTTTTTTGCGGATTCCGCGCTCATCTCAGGCGAATGATAGAAGTACAGTCTGTACTAATCATAAAAGATTAATTTCTGTGCGTGCCTTTTTGCCGCACAACACACCGAACAAATTCCTCGAAATTTGTGAATAATCCTTCTTATTATATCGCAGATTCCTTTTTCAGATTCAGGTTCTAGTGAGCATTACGCTCATGCAGGTTCAAGTCCTGTTTCCCGCACCACAGAACCCTTGAGAAATCAGGGGTTCTGCTTCTTTTTGGCGACCTTGTACCCCAACCCCACCCCAACGGGCTTGAAATTGAGGGTTGAACAGTACATCATGAGACGTGGTTGCGTGATATTGTTCATCGTTTACAATCCGGCGATGAACTTCTCCATTCTGGTCGCGCTTTCCCTCTGCATGGTGGCCGTGACATGTGCGTAGCGATCCAGCGTGAACGCCGAGGAGTAATGTCCGGCGTTCTGCTGGATCGTTTTCACGTCATCTCCCGCCCGGATGGAACTGACCACATAGGTGTGCCGCAAATCGTGGAAGCGATGGGCTTCGACCCCCGCTGCGGCCAGCACCTTCTGCAAAATCTTCCATACCGTAGGCTGCGAAAGGTGGTTGCCATCCAGACGCGTGAACACCAAATCCGGGAAGCCTCCATTATTCCAGGCCGGTCCCATCTCCCTCCGCCGCTTTTCCTGATCCTGCTTATGCTTTTTCAACACTTGAAAGACTGTAGGTGCGGGAGCAATGGTGCGGGGCTTGCTGTTCTTCGGCGTCGCGAACCGGAATACTTCGCCTTTCTTCCTTGGCTGGGCCAGTTGTTTGGTAACCCGGATCAGACCATTCTCAAAGTCCACAGCGTCCCAGGTCAGGCCCAGCAGCTCACCGGACCGCAATCCAGTGAAGATTGCGGTCACAATAAGCGCTTCATGCTCGTGGCCTTTCAAATACGCCAGCAGCCTTGAGAGCTCGGGCGTATCCAACGGATGGATTTCCGCCTGCTCTATCCGGGGCAGGATGCAGTTGCTGGATGGATTCTTGCTCAGATATCCGATCTTCACCGCAACATCCAGCGCCTTGTGCAGGCAGCCGTGAATGTTCTTGATGGACTTCGGACTGAGCCCCTCTTCCCGCTTCTTGTTGTACAGGCACTGTATCATGGGTGTCCGGAGCGCCGACAGTCTAATCTGTCCGAGCGAGGGGATGATGTGAACCCGCATCTGCATCTCATAGGTATCCGCGGTGCCCAGTTTCACATTTCCCAGGTAATCCCGATGCCATATGATCAGCCATTGGCCAAGGGTCAGTCCGCTGTCCTCTCTATAGTCCCCATGGTCGATGGTGACCGACACTTCGGTCAGCTTCTTCCGGACTTCCGCCTGAGTTCTCCCGTAGACCGAATGCCTTTTCCCATCGGCGCTGTATCGGGCCTCCCAACTTCCATCGGCTCGTTTTCTAATGCTTCCTTCACCGTTAGCACGTTTTTTTGCCATTGGTTTCTCCTTCCGACAGCCATTCCATGAGAGCTCTGCGGCTGATCGTGATCTTCTTTCCGACATGGATGGACGGGATTTCATGACTGTGGATGAGCTCGTACATCTTCGGTTTGCTGATCCCGATCAGCTCCGCAGCTTCACGGACGGACAATGTCATTTTCGTGCCCGGCGATGATTGCTGAGATGTGCTGTTGTCAAGGTGCTCTTGCCCCCATACGGGAGCGCCTTGATTATCCAGAACGCGGAGTGCTGCCTCGACGGCCTGAATAACCTCATCTCTAGTATAAAGCCTGTTTCTCATCATTTCAATATCCTTTCGCGCTTTAATGTGATAAATCGTCGTAAACTTTCCTCTTCTCTCCTATCGCTCTTTAAAAATGGTCTTTTATCGTATGACTATTTCCTCAACTGATGTAATTCCCGCTGTTTTTCCTGTAAACGCAGCCTCAATGACACGCGTTTCTGAAACCCCGGATGTTCACTACCCGCGGTTTTGCATGCCTTGTTTGGGTTTTCTGGTGCGTGATGCCGCTTTGGAGGCGAATCAGACAGTTCAGGCCGGAGATATTGCCGAAGCTTCTGAACAGTCTCTCCGTCAAAATCGGTTCGATTGTCGTCAATGATGACATTACCCGCCTTGTCCGCAATAATCCAGGCCGCGTTGTCGCCAAATTCTACACTCTGCAACAAGAAGAAGGCAGTCTGTTCGACAGCGGTAGAGTTGATGGCATTCCAGTGTCCGGATCGACCAGGCAGCGAGACGTTTTTGCTTTGGATCGTCAGATGGAGCGAAGAACTATCCATGTCATCTTCATAAAAGCCGTCTAACACGGCAAAACCTGCGGCGTCAATGAAATAGCAGATAATGCTTCCATTACAGACGACCAATATGTCGCCAATGCCCATCGGACGGTGTGTCTGACTGTTTTGCCGTTTTGCCTCGATCTTCTCACAGAGTGTGCGCACATTGTCCTCTATGCTCAACAGGCCTGAGACAGCCAGGTCATAATCCTTGAGTGAAGGATGGTAACCCAGCGCCATAAGAGCGCCGAAGGACTGGTGAATATATGGCTTCGTCTCCTGTGTGTCTTTCATCTGATAAAGCCGGTAGGTGTTGTTCGTCATCGTTTCTCTCTAAGCATGGCTGCAGAAACAGCATGGCGGCTGAAACGTATCTTCATCACCATGTTTGCTTCGTCTGGCCTGAACCGCTTTCCCGTCCAGTTTTTGCCACCAGCCCTGCCGTCGCATGTCCAGCCCGCTGCACGCAAACTGACGCCCTGCTCGGTTTCGAGAATGTAGGTATAGATGTGCCGGTAGCCCATAGCGACGGCGGCGCGCCACGCCGCGGCATAGAGGATGGAGCAGGCGTTTTTCGTGCCGTCGGTGCACAGCCGGGTAACTTCGAGGGACAGACCGTCGTCCAGATACCTGGATACGGGCCGGCCAACGATGGCTACGCCGTGGATATGTTCCAGCTCGTCCACACAGGCAATTGAAAACTTGTGGCCGACAACGGAACCGTGATGACGGTGATGCCGGATGACGTACTCATTGGCATCCCGCAGAGAGATTGATCTGATTTTGAGCATGGCACAACACCTCTCTCAAAGGCTGGGCTCATGACTGCGCCTGGGTCTGTCGTTCCGATCTGCCGGTTGCGCTTTGCGGTCATGTGGCGACTTTTCGGAAACCTTCTCACGCTCTGCGCTCCGCTGTATGGCCTTCCGTGCCAATGAGATATACCCGTCCAGGACCGCAGGATGGCTGCCAACCACGTAATCGTCATTGTAGACATTGCCTGAACTGCCGCGATCCATGACGACGCCGATGGAATTGGCCCACTGCCTGTTTGAAAGGGAGAAGCGACCATCATATTCCTTCATCATGACGGTGTTTGCGAGCACCCACGACAGCCGCTCCGGGCCGAACTGCTCCAGCACGAGTGGAACAGCTCTGTCGCCAAGGCGCATTCCGTCAAATTCCCGGCGGATCGTTTCCTCGATAGCCTGGCAGCAGGCGATGTTTTCATGCCGCGATTCGAGGTACGTTTTGATCTCGCCCTCCGTACGTGCGTATAGTGCCGTATGGCGATAGACCGGCAGGTAGTCAGTCTTTTCATTTTGCGCCATATCCTGATTGGGAAGTTTATTCCCCTGTTCGCGCTGCTGACTGTCAAAGAAGCCCGGCAGCTCGGAGAAGCCAAATACATCCACATAATAGGCACGGCGATAGGAATCGCTGGTGACGACGATGACATCGCTGATGGACAGAGAATCTTCTCTGCTGGATTACATTCAAGATTCTATAATACTCCCTCAGAAAGAGAGCTTTGTATTAGTTGTCAGCCTAGAAGGCCTGCGTACAGCAGAGAAAGTAAAGGAATTGCTGAGACAAAATCGTGACATCAGAAGAATCTTTGACCTAGTCATCATCGATGAAGCACACTATCTGAGAAACAGCAATACCAGAAGCTTTGAAACCGGAGAGTTGCTCAGGGATGTTTCAGAGAGCTTCTTACTTCTGTCGGCTACACCAATCCAAACAGGTTCAGATAATTTTTACAATTTGCTTCGCCTCTTGTCAGATGAAGAGTTCCATAATAAGAGCAATTTTGAAATGCAGTTGATGGAAAACTATCCGCTGGTTAAACTAGCGTCCGCGATTGATGAAAATGATGATCTAAAAACAGTGATAACAATGCTTCAAGCAACATTAGCCAGCACCTCTTACAAGAGAGATAGCGATATCCTCGAACTGACACAAACCATAGATGCGGTGATGGCTTCCACTTCAAGACGAATTGAAACCGTGGCAAAGATCAGGGGTAAGTATTTCTATGATGGATTTGTAACTAGGACTCGGAAACGCGATGTTATTGAAAATCGCACGGAAAGAAAAGCAGCAGCGATTAACTATCCTCTGTCTCCAGTAGAAAGATCATTCTATGAGCAGGTAACAGCCTACCTGAAAAGTAAAGGCGATAAAGAGAATGTGTTTAGTAACTTTAGCCTGATTACACGACAGAGGCAGATGGCCAGCTGTATGCCCGCCGCTTTGGAGAGCTGGAGAGCTTCTAGCAAGGAAGAACAGAGCTCAGAGGAAGATGATTCGGTTTTTGCTGATCTGGACATAAAGAGTGGCAGTGCTTTCCGATCTGTGACGATGCCGTATTTTGAAAACATTGAGCTTTCTACCCATATACCACAATCAGTCTCTCAGAAGCTCAATGCAGCGGTCAGCTTCCTTCATAGTCAGACCTTCGTCGAAGGAAGTTCGAACGAGGTGGGGCATGTAGATGCCCATATCGTCGTCATCATCCAGTATGACATACTTCCAATCTCCTGGGTGCCGCTTGAACCAGGCGGTGATGTCGTCGCCGCGTTCCCCGCCGACATAGGGTGTCTTGTCGTAGATCTCCATGCCAAACTTCTCCAGCCACTCCTTCAGATGGAGATAGGCAATTGGGATCTGCCGCCAGGAGGAGGACACAACGATGACCGCGCCAGTGGAATACACGATGCGCCTGAGCTGCTCCAGGGAGGGCTCGTAGAGCAGGTCATCATGATACACGCGGATGCCTTTGTCGAACATCTCAATGGCCCAGGTGCCGTTGTTGAGCACGCCGTCCACATCGAGAAAAATCACTTTGTTCACTGCCAGACCTCCTTCCGATGCCGGGTTCATATATTGTTGCACAGATAAAAACCTCACGCAACGTCTGCCAGTCGTAATTACCGAGGTTTTACCCATAAAATTTCCTAATACGACTGGGCGTCGTTGCGGAGAGGTGTACTTTGCTGTAAAATACATGTTGAGGGAGAATCACGACTGTGATATAATATGAGCATGTATAAGGACGAACATGAATAAGAGTACGATTATTCTTGCGGCGGTGGCCATCGTAGTGATTATGAACATAGTGTCCTTTGCACTGATGGGGCACGACAAGCGCTGTGCCCGTCAAGGCAAGTGGCGCGTACCGGAAAAGACGCTGTTTTTGGTGACGGCGTGCTTTGGGGGACTGGGCGGCGTACTGGGCATGAAGGTGTTCCATCACAAGACGCAGCACTGGTATTTCAGGGTGTTCTTCCCAGTACTGTTGATTATACAAATTGCCATGCTGACGATTGGTGCGTACCTGTTGATGCGATGAAACACAGTAGTAAATCGGAGTTTGTCGCAAAAACATGGTTAGGTCGCAGACAAGAGGTAGGAAAAAATGAATGGGATGGAGAACAAAATCGGCAGATCACGGTTTGGCGGAGTCAAAACGATTTTCTTTGCCATGATTGCCGAGATGGATCTGGTGGCCAAAAACCTTATCAACATCTTCTTTATCAGCCGTTTCCTTGGCGCGGAAGGAGCGGCGGCCTATGAGGTTGTGATGCCCTGCATTATGCTTGTTTCCGCTTTTGTCGCGCTGGGCTATAATGGCGTACAGGCGGTCTGCGCCAAGGACTACGGCGCAAGGGATTTCACTGCGTTTGAACGCCATAAGAACGCAGGTTATACCTGGTTGCTCATAGTTATGGCTGTGTTTACGCTCTTGCTTACCCTGTTCAAAGAGCCAGTGCTTGATCTGCTCGGTGCAAACGAAGGGAGCGCGTCCCTGGCGCAATTGAGCCGCAATTGTTACTCGATCTTCCTGTTTTGCTTCATCCCGCAAAGCGTATTCAGCTTGGCGGTCTGCTTTATGTATCTGGAAGAGCGACGGCAGCTTCTGGTCACAAATCTTATACTCTATGGGTGTATTCTTGCGGGCAATATCATCGTAACGATTTCAGGGCCATCCATGACAGGCTATATGCTGATGAATGTGATTGGCATCTCCGTAGCGGATCTTTATATCGTTCTGTCTTGTTTTATCATCCGGCGTAAAAGTTCAAAGACTGCGTTCAGGGCCTGGAACATGCGGCTTTCGGATATACGAGAATCCTTTTTCACAGGCTTGCCGGATTTTATGGAATATGGCTTTGTGGGCGTGCTGTATCTGGTGGAGAACCTCTATCTGCTGTCACGTTTTTCGGAATCGGTGGTGGCCGGCGTGGGTGTCTTTGAGGCCATTGACAATCTGCCGGAGGTAATTTGCGTGGGTTTCAGCTTCCTTGTGACGGCAATGCTGGGCACAAGGGTTGGGAAGGTGTGCGGCACATCTTCCACGACAAACCGCGATGCG
>Ga0208297_1000333_pt1 | contig 109392 bp, 85 predicted proteins | sample LMS_cellobiose_e_FD_187367 | JGI IMG/M metagenome (GOLD analysis project Ga0208297, IMG submission 187367) | Rumen-fistulated moose microbial communities from Alaska, USA - LMS_cellobiose_enrichment (SPAdes) (version 2) | ecosystem: Host-associated > Mammals > Digestive system > Stomach > Rumen... | reverse complement strand
TTTCTGGCAAGGTTGAGAAGAAAGACAAAGTGTTATACTAAAAGTCTTGAAATGCTAAAGTACTCTGTTCTTCTATTAATGAAGTACAGAAATAAAGAGTTAGCTATATTTAGTTAACAATACCAAATTAGAAATCCTTTGAAGGTTAATCTTTGAAGGTTAATAGGATATTTGAACAAAAGAGAAAATCTAAGAAAATTGTTCAAAAAATGTAATTGATTAAGGAGTTGAATCTATGACCCACCATAATGAAGAAAAGAAGGCAGAACCGAAGGAAGAAGAAGAAGCTAAAGTTGAACCAATACACCCCTCTGAAAACAGGGGAGGTAAAAAGAGAGGTCTTCTTGACACCTGCAAGTAAATAAGCTCTTATTTGAAGTAAATAAGCTCTTATTTGCGATTGGGATGAGTCTTTGATAAATAAAAAAATAAGCACATTCAATGTTTAAGAAAAAATAAAAAGACATTAGTGCTTAGTTTTGATGATTTTTCTACAACAAATATATTTTAAGGATTCATCCCACAGCAAAATTAATCTTTTTTCATTAATAATTTTTAAAAAGAAATGAAAGGAATAGGGATCTCCCTCTTCAGCCTTTCTGAGAGCCTAAATCCCAGCTTCTGCTGTTCTCAAGCATCCACAATTGAGAATCCAGTTCTTCTTCCTGGGGCTGCGGGTAAATTCTCTCAGTCCTGCCGTTAGGGAGCAGAAGGCGGGCTTTTATGTTGTCTTTGAGGTGGATGCCAAGAATCACATCTCTCAGGATGGGGATGTATTCTGGAGATGCCGGGAAGAGCACTTCTACCCTGTTGTCCAGGTTGCGCGGCATAAGATCGGCACTTCCCATAAAGACCTCTTCTTTTCCGCCGTTTCTGAAATAGTAAATCCTGGAGTGTTCAAGGAAGCGGCCAATTATCGAGATAACCCTGATATTCTCACTGAGCCCGTAAATACCTGGTCTGAGGCAGCAAATTCCCCGGATAATAAGGTCTACCTTTACTCCGGCTCTGGAAGCCCTGTAGAGTTCCCGGATGCACTGGTAGTCCACAAGGGAATTCATCTTGAAGATCAGGTGTCCGTTTCCACATTTCTCATGCAGGTCAATTTCACGCCTGATACGTTCCAGGATCTGATGCCTGAGAGTCTGGGGGGCTACAAGGAGTTTGATATAATGATCCTTTCTCGAATACCCTGTAAGAGCATTGAAAAGGTCAGAGATATCCTTGCCTATGAATGAATCGCTTGTCAGGTAACCCATATCGGTATAGAGCTTTCCTGTGACAGCGTTATAGTTTCCAGTGCTCATATGCACGTAATACTTGATGCCTTCCTCTTCGGCTCTCACCACAAGGCACATCTTGGCATGAGTCTTGCGCCCCGGAAAACCGTAAACTACATGAACCCCTTTGCGTTCGAGTTCTTTTGCCCAGCCTATATTGTTTTCCTCATCAAAGCGGGCTTTAAGCTCAACCAGAGCCGCTACCTGCTTCTTCCGGTCAGCGGCTTTCATAAGAGCCTGGACAATTCTGGAATTGTCATCCACCCTGTAAAGGGTCATTTTGATCGCCAGAACATCAGGATCGTCGGCAGCCTCCTCCACAAAGTCAATTACCGATTCGAAACTATCATAGGGATGGTAAAGCAGAATGTCTCGCTTTTTGAGAACTGAGAAAATTTTCTTTTTTTTCGCCAGTTGAGAGTGTTTTTTCGGCTCGAAGGGCTCGTATTTAAGTTCAGGCCGGTTAATCTGTGCAAGTTTAATGAGACTTGAAAGCCCCAAAGGAGCTGCAGACCTGAACATAAGGGAAGCAGTCAGATCCAGGTTCTTAAGAAGAATATCCGAAACTTTCGGAGGCATCGTATAATCGGTCTCAAGTCTGACAGCCGACCCAAAGTAGTTCCTGCCGACTCTTTGTTTTACAGCTGTCAAAAGATCTTTGTCCCCATCTTCATCAAAACCGAGGTCTGCATCGCGTGTGATCCTGAATGGGTAGGCTCCGAGAATATGCTGTCCGGGAAATAGGAGGTCAAGATTTGCAGCTATAAGCTGTTCAAGCCAGACAAAACGTCCTGTTTTCAATTCCTCCAGACTGGAGGTTATTCTCTCCTGGCCATCCTCAGGAACGACTACAAGTCTCGTGAACATTGGAGGGATTTTGACCCTTGCAAAGCGTTCCCCATAATCAGGGTCATCAATCAGTACTGCAAGGTTAAGGCTGAGGTTGGAAATATGAGGGAAAGGACGTCCTGAATCAAAACCTAGAGGAGTGAGCAGAGGGAAAATATTTCTCTCGAAATAGTCTCTAAGCTTTTCTCTTTCCTTCCCTGAAAGCTCAAAGTAATTAAGAACTTTAATTCCTTTTTCCCTGAGAGCAGGTTCAAGGATCTCATTCCAGCATTTATCAGTGAGAGGAAGCTGCCTGAGAAGCTCTTGCCTGATAATACGAAGCTGTTCCTGCGCCAGCTCGTCTGTCCTGTCATCTTTTAGAGCTTCAGCTATTCTTCTCAGGACGCCTGAAACCCTGACCATGAAAAACTCATCAAGATTACTTCCAAAAATCGAAAGAAACTTGACTCTTTCAAGCAGGGGATTGCGCTCGTCAAAAGCTTCTTCAAGTACCCTGTTATTGAATTGGAGCCAGCTGTATTCCCGGTCCGTATATAAGCACGGGTCACTGAGGTCAAGTATACCAGAAACTTCTGCCCGAGCTCTTTCAACGTTATCCATAACCAGCCTATCAAAATCTGCACACTGAATGGGGAAGTTCCGCTCCATTACTATCACGCGTAGCCTGGGTTCTGCACTTCTTCAAATCTGTCCTTAAAAACCATGGAAGAACTGGAGATAGAATCTCTGCCTTTCATAATTTGATTTCATTACCTTATTGTCACCCGGATTTACTGGGTTGAAAAGGAGATAGCCCCCGGGTGCACTTAAATAACCTGAGATAGCAGCCTCAGACAAATTTTTCCTTAATCATTCAACCTTTTAGCCGATTGGAGTTTTGAATTCTCTGCATAGTGGGAAGGCAATCTCCATATTAAGTTATCGGAGACGCATTGACACCAACGCCTATACAAATCTTTGTATCGACCGGACTTTCAGAATTCTACGGAATCTCCGCCAACTCACTACTATTTATTAATATATAGTACTAAAGATTTATAACATTATCTCTTAAGATCGATTATTGACAAAGGCAAAAAAAGCGACTTTGCGTTAAAAGGAAAAAATTACTGGAAGATTATCATAGAGAACTGGAAACTCCCATAGAAGATCTCTTTTAATATATTTTAGAATATATTTCAAATTTACTTTAGGAGTCCGTTTTTATGCCAGCTCTAAACTTATCCTTTAAATGTGAATAGAATTCCTGTTCTTTTCCTGTAGTTTTCCTGAGCAGCCGTTCCACAATCAACTCGGGAGTGCTTCGAGCAATGCGATTGTATATAGGGTTACGGTTAACTATAAGTTCCAGATTGGAATCCAGACCATCGGCTTCGATTCCATCTACCCTTACCTCTGCCCCGGTGTTTTCAAGGATAAGCTCTGACAGGTGGGAAACAAAAATTCCCAAACTCTGTTCATTTCTGGAAAGGTATTCCAGGATTCCTGCTATAATCCGTGCAGAAGCTCCAGGCTCAGTAATTGATTCCAGTTCATCCGCAAGCACAAGTTTTCCTGAGGCTTCGGAAAGTACCGAGAACTGTTTAAGGGTAGTTTCAAAAGCTCCTGCATCCAGGGTTCCTTTTGATTTTCCAAAGTAGTAAAATTCCTCAACAGGTCCGAGTTCAAGTTCTTTTGCAGGAACCGGAAAACCCATATATCCAAGGATTACGCACTGGGCAAGGAGTTCAAGCAAGGAAGTCTTGCCCCCGGAATTCACTCCGCTCAGAAGCACAACCCTGTTTTCAAGACCAATGGGAGAGAAACCGGTTTTTCCGATGGAATAACTCACAGGATCGATTTCTCCATGGCGGGCTTTTAAAAAGAGGTTTTCCCCAGCCTCAAAACCTATTCCTGTTTCACGAATCAGTTTTGGCAGCTTCAATTGGAATTTTGCCGAAAAACAGGCTATTGAAAATCCCAAATCGAAATCTAGAATTTCTCTGACAAGTTTTTCTACAGGCTGGTGAAAGGCTGAGAGTGTTTTTGCAAGCTCTCTTTTTCGGGCAAGCCTTGTTTTTTCGAGGCTATTGTTCAACTTTTGTCTGAGAAGCTGGAGCTGGGACTGATCTGCATACAGAGGATAAGAAATCTCTTCAGGAAAGAGTGAGTCAAGCATTAGCTTTTCCTGCTTCTGAAGCCCAAGCTTGTCAGCGATCTCTTCTTTTACAGCTTCAATCTCAGTTTTGTAAATCCTGTTGAGTTCTTTTGCAAGCAGGTCTTTAATCTCCATTCCCCCGCTTACAAGCTTGATGAGCTCCTGCCCGCTCAGGGTAAGCGAACTTGCCTCAAGGGTTCGGTTCATGCGCTGGTTAGCTTCATTCAGAGCCGAGATCAATACAGAGTCAAGGTTTTGCAGAGCTGCCCCAAGCCTATCAAGTTCAGGATCAAAACCTTCAACAGGCTTTCCATCTTCTCCGAGCTTTGAAAGAGCTGAATTGAGTATGCCAAGCTTCTCTTCCGAGAACCCCTCAAAGAATCCGAACTCTCGGGAGCGCAGAGCCGAGACTATATTCAAACAGGCGCGGACGCAATCAAGATTCCTCGCAAAAAACGCCAGTTCCTTTTCAGGCAAAACCTGCCAGAACTCGGCTCTGGAGAGGTCCTGGAAATACTCAGGTTCAATACCTTCAGGCAGGTCAAAGCCAAGATAGGTATCATCAAAAACAATAACACTTGAATAACCCCTTGCGAGATCCACGAATTCCGAGAGGTCTTCTGCGCCCTGCACAGGCAAAAAAGGCTGGAACTTTTCTCTGGCTGCTTCCAGGATTTTTGGATCTCCGCAAAGGATTATCCGGTCCCTGACCCTGAGGTTTGCCGGCACAGGTTTAAGTTTCCTGACCCTGGCAAGCAAGTCCAGAAATTCGGAATCTTCAGAAAAAGCCTCTCCCAGTTCAAGATACTCTCCTATGAAAGCCTGCCTCTTCTGTATCAGATCCATGCGCGAAGTAGGTAAAGGATAAAAAAGGTTCAACCTGTCCCTGGCATGTGTGGTATGGGCAAAACTCTTTATCAGTTCAAGCAGGCGTGAATAAAGTTCCAGAGCTTCTTTTGTTTTGAGAAAATCAGAAATCGAACAGCCTTCGGTTCTTGATCTGGCTTCCCTGGCAAGGGAGAGGGCGAAATTATGGCTAATTCCATTGATTTCCGAAAGCGAAGCTATATCCCCCTCGCAAATAGCCTGAAGAGCCGCATCTTCTGTTCCAAAGTGTTCAATCAGCCTATCAGCTACCCGTTCACCAATTCCATGAATTTCCCGCAGGCTTGAGAGCGGCTGAGAAGTTTTAGTACTCAAAACATTTTTCATATACAAGACACTTTATTTCACTAATTTCGGCTGGATATTAAGCCCATATCCTTTACTTCAAAATAAGAGCAAGTTCTTTTTCAAGATAGGGACGCATTGAGCCCGTATATCCGTGGGTTGCCTCAGTGACGTTATACATCGCTTTTGGCTCTCTTGCAAGGGCAAAGGTTCGGAGTGCCTGATCATGAGAGATTACGGTATCATTAAAGGAATGAATCTGCACGAATTTTGCAGGCGGCAGGGTTTCAAGATAGGTGTTCGGATCGATTGAGCGAGAAAAGCGGTAAGCTTCGGGATCGCTTGCAAGTGAAGGATCGGGGTTCTCAGTGCCGTAGCCGGCGGTGCTGATCACGATAACCCCTTTAAGGGAAGGGTTAAGAGCACAGGCAAGAATTGCAATTCTTCCGCCGTTACTTTCCCCGAGAATTGCAAGCCTTTCAGGATCGACTTCAGGCTGGGCTGCAAGCACGTCTAAGGCTTTAAGGGCATCGTAAACCATGGTATATTCGAGAGGCTCAAGACCGGCTTTGAAAAATTCAAAATCTCTGTCTATGTTTATGCTGCCGAGGTTACGCTGGTCGGGAGTGAGAGTTGCATACCCCATTTTAGAGAGTTCCACAGCCAGACCCTGCTCGGCTTCTTTGCTAACCCCTGCCCCAGGCAGCAGGACAAGGCCCGGAGAAGAGGAGGAGTTTGCAGGAATTCTTAAGAGAGCCTGGATTTTTTTCCCACGGCTTTCAAAAGACAGCAGTTTTAAAGTATCCGAATTTTCAGGGGCGTACGTATCTTCGATTTCCTTAACTGAAAAAACCGGTTCCTCTCGATACGGAAAAGTTAGGGTGCCTGCTTCCGAGACCTCCCAGGAAGCTTCAGCGCCTGCTGAGCCTGACGGGTTATACAGAATTCCAAAAACACCCACAAGTATAAGAAGAAAACCCAGAAGAAGAACTGCGGGTTTAGAGGCTCTGATCTCTGAAGAAGCCCTGTATTTGCTTGCCTTTTTCCCTGAATCCTGCCTGCTCAAGGGAACCCTGCCGAAGAAATTACAGTTACGGCCAGACGCCGTTTGCAGCACTTAAGAATAATACTGCTATACCGGTAATTGCGCCGACAATCAGCACTGTTTTGGGCTGGATTTGAATTGCATTTTTATCTGCTTCATAATAGCGCATGAGCCCTGCAGAGGACTGAAGCCCGGTACCTGATTTTTTAGCCATATGTTAACACCTGTGAATGCATTTATTAGAATATAAGTTTCTTTAATTAGAATATGGATTCCATTGCTATATATCTGCCTGTAAAAGATTGCCCTGGTGCATGATAAAATAATTATCTGGGAATTCGCAATCGAAATTTGGAAAATTTAACACAACTGCTAAATTTCCTATTAACTTTAGTAATCATCACATAATTTACATTTCTGATATATAAATCCAGCAGAGAAATATCTTGACAGCCAGGACTCGAAAGGGATTAAAAGAATACATCGTGCTATTTAAGCAGGCAATCTCAAACAAGTACTTCGTCCAGCAGGAAGGGCGGGTAAAATATTCCTTTCTCAGTAATTACTGCAGTTATGTTTTCCATGGGAGTTGCGTCAAAAGCAGGATTGTAAACTTCCACATCTTTCGGGGCAAGCTGCTCAGAGCCGAAAAAGCGAAGTTCATCCGGGTCTCGCATTTCAATTTTTACACTGCCCTCCCAGCCATTGAAGTCGAAGGTTGAGATAGGGGCTGCTACATAAAAAGGAATTTCATGCTCTTTTGCAAGAATAGAAAGGGAATATGTGCCTATTTTATTGAAAACGACGTCCTGGGTAATTCTGTCAGCTCCTACAAGCACGCTGTCTACTAGTCCCTGCTGCATTACCCATCCAGCCATGGAATCCGAAATAAGGGTTACCGGAATCATATCCTGCATCAGCTCCCATGTAGTGATCCTGCTTCCCTGGTTCAGAGGTCTGGTCTCACAGGCAATAACCTTGATTTCTTTGCCTTCAGCAATGGCCGAGCGCACAACTCCAAGAGCCGTACCCCAATCCACGCAAGCGAGCCTGCCTGCATTGCAATGTGTGAGTACGGTATCCCCATTTTTCAGAAGTTTTGCCCCGAACTTGCCTATCAACTTATTGGTGGCTACATCTTCTTCCGCAATGTCTTTGGCTTCCTGAAGGGCAATATCCCGGACTCCCTGTACATCATAGGCATCCGAAATAGCTCTCAGAACTCTGTCCACGCCCCAGCTAAGGTTTACTGCAGTCGGGCGAGTTGACTTAAGAGTTTTTCCTGCAACCTCGAGATCCTTTGTTATTGTTTCGATATCTCTGGCTTCGCTCAGGAAAGCTGCAAGGGCAATTCCGAAACCTCCTGCTGCACCGAGAGCAGGCGCGCCTCTTATCCTGAGAGATTTTATAGCCTCGCAGAGAGAACTCAGGGTTTTGCATTCTATTATCCTGTACTCTTTTGGGAGCAGGGTCTGGTCTACCAGCACCACGGAATTTGATTCGTCCTTCCAATCAATTGTCCTCATTAGATCACTTTCCAGTGTAAGCGTCAGGTTCTGCCGGAGAAATTTCCGGTTTTCCTTTCAAGCTTCCCATCAGATAAAAACCTATTCAACTAGCAGAGTTCGTTAATCTCTCTTTTTTTGCATTATTAGTGCAACCTGAGAAATTTAAAGATAAATTATGTTTATTAAAACGAGAATATATTAACTAAAATACAGCTATATCAATTAAAGCATAATTATGTTAAAGAAATTGTCCTTAAACTTCAGAATAACTGGAAAAATTATAGCAAGTTAAGCTTCCCGTATCCAACATCAGAATAGAAATTTGTCTAAAAAATGAATAAGATATATGTAGTATATAAATAAATGTAATATTTCCCCTGGAAAGGAAAACTTACATATAATAGATTTATAGAGTAACAGAACAAATAAGACAAGGTTTAAAATCCATAGTTAAGATACAGGAAGTCGTAATTTCAGGAATATAACTCTTGAACTCAGTGAACTTAAATCCTTAAATCCTTGAATCTGTAGATTTCAGAAATCGTAAAAGATCTGTCATTTCATTAATGCGGTTTATGAGAATCTGGGCATTCATCGGAGAGTAAGCGCTTATGACAAAAATAAAAATAGCAATTGCAGGAATCGGGAACTGTGCAAGCTCTTTGATACAGGGCATTGAGTACTATAAGGCCGAAGATAAAGAACCCATAGGATTGATGCACAGGGAAATTGGAGGATATAAGCCGGGCGATATAAAAGTTGTTGCCGCCTTTGACATCGATGCCAGGAAAGTAGGAAAAGATGTTTCCGAGGCTATTTTTGCTCCCCCGAACTGCACAGCGGTTTTTTGTCCTGATATTCCATCCACAGGTGTGAAGGTCAAGATGGGTAGAGTCCTTGATGGGGTCTCTGAACATATGAAAAATTATGATGAGAATTATACCTTTGTTGCCAGCAAAGAACAGGAAGCTACAAAAGAGGATATCGTAAACGAACTTAAAAATTCAGGTGCCGAAATGCTTCTCAATTACCTGCCTGTAGGTTCTGAAGAAGCAACCCGTTTTTACGCTGAATGTGCTCTTGAAGCAGGGGTGGCTTTCATAAACAACATGCCTGTTTTTATTGCAAGTGATCCTGAATGGGCAAAAAGATTTGAGGAGAAAAATATTCCGATTATTGGTGATGATATCAAAGCCCAGCTTGGAGCTACTATCACACACAGGGTTCTTGCAGATCTTTTCGAAAAGCGAGGCGTAAAGCTCGAAAGAACATATCAGCTCAATACCGGAGGAAACACTGATTTTCTTAACATGCTCAACAGGGATAGACTTGCCTCCAAGAGAGAATCGAAGACCGAAGCCGTCCAGTCCGTACTTTCCCGGAAGCTTGAGAACGATAATATTCATATCGGGCCCAGTGACTACGTAGCCTGGCAAAAGGACAATAAAGTATGTTTCCTGAGAATGGAAGGTAAGCTTTTTGGGGACGTGCCCATGAACCTTGAACTCAGGCTATCGGTTGAGGACTCCCCTAACTCTGGAGGTGTAGTAATCGATGCTATTCGCTGCTGCAAGCTGGCTCTTGACCGCGGGATAGGAGGAGTGTTATATTCTCCGGCTTCCTACTTCATGAAACATCCTGCTATTCAGTACCCTGACGATGAGGCTTACAGGCGGACTGAAGAATTTATAGCCGGAACCCGGGAACGTTAAAATTCAGAGAAAAGATTCTTGCAAAAGCAAACGAGAAGTCCCGGATATTCGGGCATCTTATATGTTTCCTATTCAGACTTAAGTTTGTTTTCAGCCAGAATTTAACTTTTTCTCTGTCCACAATAACTATTAAAAGGCTTTTTGAAGAATTTTTCTGATCTTCTGTTCTTCTTAGCAATTGCTCTGCTTAGCAATTGTTCAGTGATTGACCTACTTAGCGAATTCCTTCAGCTGTAATTGTAAATTCAGCACTCGAGCCTTCAGGACGGGAACGATGTTTGTACAGGATGGCGCGCCTGGTTCCTTCGCCTGTTTTTTCCAGTCTGATAATTGTCTTTGAGATATGTTCCAGGGAACTGCCACCAAGAGGGCGCACCCCTCCTGAGGTAATATCTGAATATACCTGGTTGGTTATGACTACGGCAAAACCATGTTTGCGGGCTAGGGCATGTAAAAATCCTATCTGGCTGGCAAGTTCTCTGCGGCTTTTCATGCTTGTTTCATCGTCTTCAAGCTCGAACCTGTAGAATGAGGTTGCAGAATCCAGGATCACGAGACCGATATTCTCGCCAGCTATTCTTTCCACCTCCCTTACGGCTGCATACTGCTCTTCAAAATTCATGGGCTCATAGATAATGATGCTCCTTGCTATTTCTTTTGCGTTTTCCCCTGCAATCTGCCTGAAACGTGAAGGAGAAAGCCCTTCAGTATCTATGAAAATGACTCTTTGCCCCTGCTTTACGCATTCCACCGAAAGCTGGATACAGATATTTGTTTTCCCGGTTCCTGCAGGTCCGAAGATTTGAGTTACAATGCCTTTCTCGAAACCTCCTCCCAGAAGTTCATCAAGGGGCTTGCAGCCGGAAGATAATAATTTCTCTATGAAGTGACACCTCTTTTTCTGCTTGATGAGATATAACTGAACCATGATATAACGCTTTTTTGTAATTTCCAATCTTTCAGGAAGATTAAAGATTTTCTAAAAGGAATAAAAAAGATAAAGTGAATATAAAAGAAATGCCCAGGTATAGACTCCCAAAATTGAGCAGAAGAAAAAAGATTTCACAATAGTACGCTGAAAACAGATAAAATTTTTTAGTCATATTTTATAGAGTTTCAAGGAATAATGTCTTATACATCTTAACCATACCTGTACCCGCCAAATAGGTTGCAGATATCTGTTAAAGTCTTCCGTGATTGAAATTGTTTCCTAATATAAAGCCGTTTTTCAAAAACAGGAATCCTTAAGTTTGTTATCAGATCTGATAACAAATAGAGGATCTTTGTATACAAAACAAAGGTGTTATTGTATCCAGACCTGAGCTGAAAAACCATTATTAAGTGATATGGCATTTAGAATATTTACCTGAAAATAAAGGTCATTTCCACTTATTAGAGTGGGAAAAAGGATATCAGAAGGGGTGCTTCCTGGAAGCTGCACCTTTTTCCGATATTGCGGACTTTAATTAAAAATACACATTTATAAGGATTACCAGGGTTAGCTGAGGAATGGTGACCCGCATGGGTTTTGTTTTATTGTTATAATGCACTTTGCACCTGCACACTCACCCCGCAAACAATGCAAATAAAAACAATATGTAGAGAGGGGACAAACCCGTGCAAAAACGGTAACTAAAAATCAGATTAAGAATTAGAGTAAAAATCAGAGGGACGTAAGGCATGGCAAAAATAATAATATACACAACGGACCGCTGTCCGAAATGTAATAAATTAAAAAATTTCCTGGAAACACATTCAATTGCTTTCGAGGTAGCAGATATGTCTACTCCAGAAGCTCTAACAGAACTGCGTTTCAACGGGGTCTTCACAGTGACAGCGCCTGTTTTACAGATCGATGATACTTTTCTTACACACGAGGAACTCTTCCGTGAGGGAGAAGTAGACCCTGAGAAAATCCAGGGAATCGTGTGATTAAAGCGATCTTGAAAATCAGAATAATTTGAATAATCCTGCAAATTCCATTCTAAAACAGATACTGAAGATGAGAAAATGACAGGCGAGACTCTCTTACACGATGACCAGTTATCTGACAACCAATCAACGCAAACGCCGCTTGAAGAGTTGTCCGTCTCTCCACTCCACGATGATGATGAGTTATCTGACAACCAGCCAGTGCAAAAGACCCTTGACGGGCTGTCCATCTCCCCCCTCCCCAAGGTAAGGACAACAGATGGTTTCATTCTTAACTGGGACAGGAATATCATTGTAAACCAGCTGCTGAAAGAAACAAAATTAAGCGAGATCTTCTACAATAAACCCTCAATAACAAAAGAAGAAGCCGTTGATATTGCAAAGGAAGCGGAAAAGATCATCAAAAAGATGAACATAAAGTTTCTCTCAGGCCCTCTTATACGGGAAATCGTCAACAATATCCTGCTTGACAGGGGACGTGTCGAGTGGAGAAATATCATGACCAGGGTTGGGGCTTCGGTCTACGATGCCTACGAAATTGATACTGGATACGGCTTTGAAGCGAATGATAATGCAAACCAGCTGAACAATGCCGAGACCTCACATAAAAGAAAAGCCGATAAGATGTCCAAGGAGCAGAATCTCCTCCTGATGCCAAAAGAGCTTGCAGACTTACACCTGAATGGGGATTTCCATATCCATGACCTTGAGTACATGGGTACAAGGCCTTTTTGCCAGGACTGGGATCTTCGTTACTTTTTCTACTATGGGCTTATGCCTGACGGAGTAGGAACGCAGTCCAGTGTAGCAAAGCCTGCAAAAAATGCTGAAGTAGCTTTCCTTCATGCAGTTAAAGCTATGGGCTCGGCTCAGACAAATTTCGCAGGCGGGCAGGGATTCTACAATTTCCTGACATTTATGGCTCCCTATCTGGAGGGCAAGTCTGAAACCGAGATAAGACAACTTATGCAGATGTTCGTCTACGAAATGATGCAGATGATGTGCGCAAGAGGCGGGCAGACGGTTTTCTCATCCGTGCAGCTTTCCCCCGGGGTTCCGAAGCTCTGGAGAAATATTCCGATTGTCGCTATGGGTAAGGTCTGGGACGGCAAACAGGCTCCGCTGAGAACCTACGGGGAGTTTGAAAAAGAGGTTCGTCTTGGATTTAAGGCTCTGATGGATGTCATGCTTGAAGGAGATGCCTGGGGCAAACCTTTCAGTTTCCCCAAACCCGAAATTTCTATTGAGCCTGACTTTATGGAAGAAGACGAGGAATTCAACAGGGCTCACCCCGATCTTCCGACTTATAAAGAGTTGTACAGGATGACCTTCGAGCTAGCAGCCAAATTCGGGACTCCTTATTTTGATAACCAGCTTCCGGAGTACAGGGGCGCAGGAAAGGGAATCTCATGCTATCAATGTTGTGCCTATCAATTTTCTGCAAATCCTACAGATGACGCCGAATTCAATGACAAACTTTATTTTAAGGACGGAAAGCACTTCTCAATGGGGTCATGGATGGTTCTGTCTTTAAACTGCCCAAGAGCTGCATACAGAGCTGAACATGATGATGAGAAGCTCTTTAATGAGCTCAAATCCCTGATGAACAAGGGAGTGGAAGTCTTCAAAATCAAACGGAAATGGATGAACAACCTGATCAAGAAAAACAGAATTCCTTTTGCAGCCCAGCGTCCTAAAGACCCGAATACCGGGGAAAAAGGAGCAATGGCTGTGGATTTTGAAAGCCTGGTATATACCATAGGAATAGTAGGGATTAATGAGATGGTCCAGTACCATACAGGCTATCAGATCCATGAGTCTCCAGATGCTTATAAGCTTGCAATCAGGGCTATGTTCGAGATGAAGATGCATGCTCAGAAGCTTTCAAGGGAAACCGGAATGGAAATTGCTCTTGCAAGAACGCCTGCTGAAACGACAGCCCAGCGTTTTGCAGTCTCGGACCTCTTGCATAAGGAGTATGCTACCAAAGCCGAGCGTACAATCAAAGGAAATTTGCAGGCTGCAAAACGGGATTTGAATCAGACGCATGACCTGCCGATTTACTATACCAATGGGACTCATCTTTCGCCTGGCGCAGACGTGTCTCTGCCCGAAAGGATAAGGTACGAACATACTTTCTTCCCTATTGTGGACGGTGGAAATATCATGCATATCTGGCTAGGAGAAGGAAAGCCAGATCCTGACGGTCTGCAGGAACTTGCCATGTATATTGCAAAGAATACCCAGACCGGTTACTTTGCCTTTACCCGGGACATGACTGTGTGCATTGACGAGGGATATGTAGCCGACGGCCTGCAGGACAGATGTCCAAAGTGCAAGTCCGAAAACGTGCAGCATCTCTCAAGAATCACAGGATACCTTCAATCCGTAGAAGGATGGAACAAAGGCAAGCGCCAGGAGCTCCTGGACAGAAAACGATACAGTATGCGGGAACTCAGGTAAGAGTTCCTTAACCTTTTTATACGTACAACTGTAAGAAACGATGGACTATGAGATTAAACTATGCTGGTATAGTCCCGCTCTCGACCGTGGACTGGAGAGGAAAAGCCGCAACTACTATTTTTTTCCAGGGATGCCCTCTTCGCTGTCCCTACTGCCAGAACCATCCCTATCTCCACGGGTTGAACCCTGTAGATCTGGACTTTGTAAAAGATCAAATTAAAAAATCAAAGCCTTTTGTGAGCGCAGTTGTATTTTCAGGAGGAGAGCCTCTGATGCAGAATGCAATTGTACCTCTTGCAGAGTTTGTAAGAGAAGTGGGGCTTGCAATAGGAATTCACACAAACGGCTGCTACCCTGAGATGGCAAATGAACTGATTAAACGAAAGTTGGTTGATAAATTTTTTATCGATATAAAAGCTCCACCAGATAATCCCGAACTTTATGGGAAAGTTGCGGGCTTCGGAGAATATGAAGCCGTGAAAAAAACACCTGAACAGATCACTGCGTCTTTAATAGAGACTCTCGAAATTGTAGATTCTTGCGGCATGGAACTGGAACTCAGGACGACACTAATCAGGGACTTTATCGGAAGCAGGGAAGAAATTGCCAGCATAGCTGCCTGGATCTCGGAAAATATTAAGAGCAGGGAAGTTACGTACGTGTTGCAGCAGGGCATCCCGGAGTACAGCTTGCGTGAAAGTCTGAGGGAAACACAGGTGCTTGAAAGGGAAGAACTGTACGAACTGGGGAGAATAGCAAAAAAATTCCTGAAAAATGTGAGAATAAGAACAAAAGAAAACGGAGAAGAAATTATATTTGATTCAATGTAATCCAGTTTTTCTTGTTCTTCAGTTTATCTTTAATTTCTTGCTCTGGACTTCTTGTTTTCAATTTCCTGCTCTGGACTTCTTGTTTTCAATTTCCTGCTCTGGACTTCTTGTTTTTAATTTCCTGTTTTACAACTTTTTTCTTCAATTTTTCTTAATCATTTGTTCTCAGTTCCAGTCTCTTCACTTTTTAGCAATTATTTTTTCCAGCTCTGAGAACATCTCCTTTTAAACCATTTATTCTAGCTTTTTATAGATAGCCACGTTATAAGTTCGAATGAATTTGAAGTTTACAAAAGTTTTTTAGATTTTATTAGATATAGAGAAATCTCTCTGAATATAGAAAATCTCTGTAATATTACTAACTTTTTGTGTAACTTTGCGCGTTACACAAATTAAATAAAGGAGAGAAACTCAGTGCATTTTGGCTCACAGAGAGCATGCGTTTATAAAAGTAAAAGCAAAGGTTACCTTTTTCAAAAAAGACCATGAAAGACACAAGAGTATCCTCAATTGGAGAACGCGCTCTAATCTCCATCTTATCCGAGATTTTTAAAGCTCCTGATGGCAAGGAAAAAGGGCAGGAAGGAATCCTTATTGGTGCAGGTTTGGATGACTGCGCCGTCCTTGACCTGAAAGGCGAAGACTGCCTGGTTGTTACTACCGATATGTTGCACAGAACCACGGATTTTCCGGAGGAGATGACACCCTGGCAAATGGGCTGGATGTCAGCAGCAGTAAACCTCAGTGATGTTGCAGCCATGGGTGCAGAACCCACTGGGCTTATTATGGCAATCGGGATGCCTTCAGATACCGAAATTACTTTTGTTGAAGCACTTGCAAAAGGTATGCAGGCATGTGCTGAATTCTGCGGAACTGCGATTATCGGAGGCGATCTTGACACCCACGCAGAGTTGACGATTACAGGGACGGCATTGGGCAGGGTAAAGAAAAGCCAGCTCCTTCTTCGGCGCGGGGCAAGACCAGGTGATCTTGTCTGTGTCACTGGATATACAGGCTCAGCGGGAGCTGCTCTGGAAGCCCTCCAGTCAAAAAAACCAGTAACTGAGACTGTGCTGAAGGCACTTTTTGAGCCAATTCCGCGCATTAAGGAAGCCAGAAAAATGGCCGAGTCCGGGGCAATCACGTCCATGATTGATACGAGTGACGGTCTTGCAATGTCTCTTTACGACCTTGCCAGACAGAGCCATGTAGGCTTCAGGATCCGGGAAAATGCCCTTCCTATCCTCAGAGAAGTCAGAGAATTCGCCTCAAACCCCGACAAGCTGAGGGAACTTGCACTCTATACAGGCGGAGATTTTGAACTTCTTCTTACAATTGACCCACAAAAGATGAAAAAAGTACAAAATATATGTAACTTAACTGTTATAGGAGAATGCACAATGTATGAAGCGGGCATTGTACTCGAATCCCCCGAATGCAAGCTTACAACTATAGCACAGCGAGGATACCAGCAGCTAAAAGCCGAGACAATTGATGGGTCCTCCTGATTAAAAATTAAGTTACCCCACAAAAAAGAAGCCCAGGATAATAAAGGAAAAATTAAGAATTCTTGATTGATTAATCCCCTAGATCACAAAAATTGAGTAACTCCGGGCTAAACTGACTAAATTCATAATATAATTTATGCACAAGGTTCAGAAGGATCGACTATGAATAAAGCTAGTTTACAGATATTTACAGCAATTCTGGTGCTGGGGCTATTTTGCGGAGCTGTAACAGCAGCCCCGAGTCTAGTAGCAGACCCTACACCCTCGACGAATTCGACTGTTACAGGGATAGCAGGTACACCTCAAACATTTGCTATTCCTTTAAATGAAAGTGCCATTGTCACATGGAATATAGGAGGAGAGACAACAACAACACAAACCGATAGTAATAATGTTGCAACTCTCACTCATACCCTTCAGCCGGGACAGTACCAAGTGACAGCCAGTATAGATGGATTAGGTCCAATAATCTGGAATGTAGAAGGTACTGTAGGTGCACTGGCGATTATAAACCCAACTCCTCAGAGCAATCCAAGTACAAGAGTAGGAGAAACCCAGGAATTTAGCATTGAGACAAACAAGGTAGCAGATATCATCTGGTATATAGACGGAGAGCAGGTTTATTCAGATAGTGGAGTAATATCAAATACGTTTCAAAACGTTTCGTCTTCAGCAGGCACATATAATGTTACTGTTGTAGCCCATAGTGGTGAAGAAACTGCAAGCTATGGATGGGATTGGACAGTATCAGCAGAAGGAGTGCCTGTTAATTTTGCCCCCTCTGAGGAAACGGTTAAAGTAGAGCAGGGAAAGTCGCAGACCTTCAGTGTAAGTTCTACAAACAACCAGAATATTAACGTTGAGTGGCTTGTCAATGATATAAATCAAAAAACTGATACAGGCGTGACTTTTTCTTCATACGAACTTAGAGGGGACAATGCGACTGCTTATACACTCAAAGCAATAGTCAGTGATCCCAGCGGCGCATACGACCAATCGACACAAACCTGGAATGTAACAGTTGAAGCCCCATCAAGTGGGAACAGAATATGGGAAGAAGGGATGCCCACTACCTATACTTGGAACGCACAGAGTTACTCAGGCTTCTACTATGACCTCGATTCTGGTGTATCCTCAGAAGAAATGAAGATTGAGAATATAGAAAGAAGTATAGATTCAGGAAACATCAAGTATATAACAAGACCTACTGAGACTGATTTTGAATATAATAGGTGGGGTTCCTACCAGGTTATAGGGTTCATGGCAGAGAAATACTTTGCAGGCTACAGTGAAAATTCCTCAGTTATAGGTGACGATGTCAGCCTGATTTCTGACGGCATTCTCTCCAAGATCCTCATAGATAGTGATGATAAAAAGTCGGCGTATGCAGGAGACTCTCTTATCCTCGAAGATGGTTATTCCCTGAATGTCGTGGAAGTTGACGTTAATGGGAAAACTGTCTGGATACAGCTTGAGAAAGATGGAAATGTTGTGGATGACGCTTTTATTGCCTCTGGACAGGACTATGTCTATGAGACTGACCTTGGCGAAGCTGAAGATGTACCTATAATCATTGCCCATTTCGGTACAGTTTTCTCAGGCACTGAAACCTCGGCTGCATTTATTGAAGGAGTTTTCCAGATCTCGGACAATTATGTGGAACTCGAGAATGGAGACACCTTCGGAGAAATGGAAGTAAAGTCCATCAGCAGTAATGAAATAAGAATGGAAAATGAAGATAATATCGGACTTGATGAAGGCGAAACTATCGACCTCATGGGTAAGGTAAAACTCCAGGTTGCCGATGACAGTAAACTTCGTTTTGCTCCCATTCTCGATACCTCAGAATCCGGAACTTACGAGCTTCGCGGGACTGTTTATGATGAAGAAAAAGATGGAAACTCTACTCCTGCCTGGAATCCTTTCAACTTTGAAGGTTTCTATTATAATATAGATGAAGGAATCGGAACCGAAGAGCTTAAAGTCGAAGAACTGAATGGCAGGACTATCCCATCCGATAAACTTGTCTATGAATCCAAGCCTCAGAAGGTTCAGTTCGAATACAGGAACTGGGGCAATTTCATGGTCGTAGGGTTTATGGCAGACAAGTATTTTGCAGGATATGAAGATGGAGCCGTTAACGGAGCAGTAGACGACGTAAGCCTTCTCTCAGATAATATTCTTGCTAAAATCCTTACAGATAGCGATGACAGGAAATCCATGTACTCAGGTTCTGCTCTTGTGCTTGAGAACGGCTATTCCCTGAATATCATGGAAGTCGACATTAATGGGGATACTGTCTGGGTGCAGCTCGAGAAGGATGGAGAAGTGGTAGATGATGCTTTCGTTGCCTCCAATCAGGATTATATTTATGAAACCGACATTGGAGAAGCCGAGGATATACCCCTGATCATAGTCCACTTCGGCACAGTCTTCGCAGGAAGTGAGACCTCCGCTGTTTTCACACAGGGCATTTTCCAGATTTCGGATGAGTACATTGAAATCGAAAATGGGGAAAGCTTTGGCGAGATGGAGGTTAGCAGTGTTTCCGAAAGTGGCATTAGAATGAAGAATGATGACGATATCGGGCTTGATAAGGGAGAAACAATCGAAATCATGGGCAATATCAGCTTCAAAGTAGCTGATGACAATGTTCTCAGGTTCTATCCTGCTGTAGAAATCCAGAACGAAGATGGAGCCAGCAGAGAGCTCAAGATCAGCGTGCCCGATGAGATCGTTGTAGGTGATACTTTTAATATCGGAGTGACTGCAGGTGAGAGCCCGGTCGAAGGTGCCAGCGTAAATGTTAACACGACTAATGTAGGTAAGACCGATGCTAATGGTACTGTTAAATACACTGCAGAGAATATCGGACCCCTTAAATTGACCGCACAAAAAGATGGATATACAACTGCAAACAAGAACGTCAATGTCATTCCTCCGAAAGAGAAGATGTCAGTTAGTATTTCACCTGAAACGGTTTATGTCGGCGATACCCTGGATATTGAGATTGTCAAGGCAATCGGTGGCGACCCAATTGAGGGTGCAAATGTTTCGATTAACGGAAACCTTGTTAACAAAACGGGACCTGATGGAAAAGTTTCCTATACGACAGATAAAAGCGGCACTCTTAAACTGAGCGTAACAAAGGAAGGATTCCTGGATGTGGAAGAAGATATAAGAGTAAAAGACTTTGAAGCCATCTTCGAATTCTCAAACCTGTTAGTTGAGCCCTTAGAAGTAAGTGCAGGAAAGGCTGCAAAAATCTCAATTAACGTCGGAAACACAGGCAACGCTGCAGGAAATCAGAGTGTGGAATTGTTTATTAACGGAAACGCAACCGAATCAAAAGAGATTTCCCTGGATGTAGGGAAGAACGCCACTATAACCTTTGAGCACGTAGAAGAGGTGCCTGGAACCTACAGGGTAGAAGTTGGAGGAGAAACCGCAACCTACACTGTAAAAGAGAAGTCTTCCTTACTGCTCTATGCCCTAGTAGCCATTATCCTGCTAATAGTAGGTGGAGCTGCCTATTTCTTTACAAAAGGTGGCGGGGATATTTCAATGATTCAGGAAAAGATAAAGGAGCTTAAGAAGTAAATTAGTGGAGATAAAAGCGGTAGTAAAATAAAATTCAGAAATAAAGAAAGCCAGAGAAACAAAAGTTAAAAAATTAGATTCAGGATTCCCGCGTTTCGAATTAACGCGGGTCTTTTCCATTTTTAATAGAATTTAGATTTGACTCAGTTTCCCAGATTTAATCTCTCTTCAAATGTCATACTGCTTTTTTCCTGACGATCACTCCATCTTTTTGAGCGCAAGTTCAATCGCATCTATAAGACTGTTCCTCGGGATAATTGTCGTGACAGGGATATTTAGAATCTTTTCTACAGTCGGGCTCACTATGGGAGCGCAGACCAGGGCTTTTGCTCCGTCTCTCTCGGCGTTAACGGCTGCTATTATAGCTTCTTCCATTGAGGTTGCCGAGTATTCCCTGATTGTAATCAGCCTGCCAGCTATCTTTCTCTTTGTCTCCACGATATTGTCAAGCACAGAACGAGCTGCAATGACAGCAATAAATTCTCCACTGTCTGATGCTTTAATATCACGGATAGTTTTCACGATCTGGCGGAGGGTTTTAATGTTGGGGTCCCGATTCCCTGACAGGATCTTGTAAAGGGTGCTTGGGGGGATATTTGCTTTTTTGGCAAAATCCACAGCAGTGAGGTTAAGATCCTCTTTAATTACAGTGGAAAGCGTTTTTTGAAAAACCTCATCGGATTCAAATGCGGATTTGATAACCTTGTCTGCAACATTCATAAAATTCAACCTTTTAAACCCTGTAGAAAATTTTTGTTTTTGGGGAATAATCTTCATTTCACAGGAGATTTAGTCCTTAATGAGAAATATATCCCGTTATATTAATACATTTGGGGTATAATCATGACGGCGTTGAGAAGCTATATATAGGAAATGTAAAAAAATATTAATACTCAGTACACATATTTACTTTTTATTTTTTACCAGGAATTTTACTTGAAGAAAAAGAAATTCTTCGCAAAGAAGTTTATGGAAAGCTGGTAAAGGGAAAGCTGGAGAAGTTATTAATTTTTCCTTAAGAAGACCCGAACTCAAAAAATATTATTTAGAGAAAGAAGTCTGTCATTTATAGGATTACTATCATTTATAGGGACTATTATTATTTATAGGGATTATTGTCAGTTGTAAGGATTAACGAGGTGAGATTTTGAAAAAAATAGGTATACTCACACTTACTTTATTGCTGCTCGCATCAATCTTCGTATCCGGCTGCGCATCCGATGATCTTACTGAATTGAACATTGGCTATCAGCCGAGTACCCACCAGATCGCATACATGACTGCGGCTGAAAAAGGATGGTGGCTAGAAGACCTTGCACCATATGGAATTGAAAAGATTAACGAATATCAATTCCCCACAGGAGCCCCTGAAATGCAAGCTATGATGTCCGGAGACCTAGATGTCGCTTATGTCGGGGCAGCCCCTGTGGTTGCAGCTCTCAGCGAAGGACTTGACGCAAAGATTGTTACGCCTGTACAGATAAACGGCTCAAGTCTTGTTCTTCGGCCCGAACACGAATATGAAAGCCCTGAAGACTTAAAAGGACTTACGATAGCTACTTTCCCGCCAGGAACGATTCAGGATACCCTGCTCAAGAACTGGCTCAGTGAAAACGGGCTTGATATTGAGAAAGATGTGAGAATTCTCGGAATGACCCCAGGAGATGCCGTCACCGCTATTTCTGCCAAACGGGTTGATGCTGTCTTCTTGCCTCACCCATCCCCAACGGTTGTAGAAAGGGAAGGTAACGGGCGTACTATAGTGCAATCTGGGGAGATGGAAGCAAATCACTCCTGCTGTGTACTTGTTGTAAGTGGAAAACTTATCAGAGAGCATCCGGAGATTGTGGAACAGATTGTAAGGACCCATATTAAAGCAACAGAGTACAACCAGGCAAATGTAGACGAAGCTGCCCAGATTTATTCAAATAAAATCACAGAGGATCTTGAGACTGTAAAGACATCTCTTGAAGAATGGGATGGAGAGTGGATTACAGATCCTGCATTGATTGAAAGTTCGGCTGTCAATTACTCAAACACTCAATATGAACTTGGTATTATTCCAAAATCCCTGACAAAGGAAGATATATTTGATACAAGCTTCTATGAGAAAGTCATGAGTGAAGAACAGGCTCAGGAACAAGAATAAGTTAAAATAAATTCGGTTGCTTCTGTTATATATGGTGGCAACCTTAACTTTTCTTTTTTCTGAGAAATGAAGTCTGCCGGAAAGGTAAAAAAGTAAGAACTCTTTTAATTAGACATGAAGAACCGTTTCATAAAAACAATAGAAGAGAATGGCATTGAAGCATTGTCTCTCATAATCGCAGTTGCAATATGGCAGATTGTAGCGGATAGAATAGTACAGAATAAATTTCTTCTGCCCAGTTTTTATGATGTAGTAAACTCTTTCACTATTATTGTCGAAAGTGGGCTAATTTACACGGATACGTTGACAAGTCTGGTTCATTTCTCAATTGGTATCATAGCTGCGTTTACAATAGGAATTCCGCTCGGAATAGCTATGGGATGGTTCAGAAAAGCAAATAGGGCAATCGATCCTATAATCGAAATCCTGCGCCCGATTCCTCCTCTGGCCTGGATTCCCTTTGCAATCGTATGGTTTGGGCTTACTCGCCAGGCTGCAGGTTTCGTTGTGTTTGTGGGAATGGTCTTTCCTATAATTATCAATACCTACACAGGTTTTAAAAACGTCCCGAAAGTTTATGTTGAGGCAGCAAAGGTTCTTGGGTGTACTCGGGATCTGGATCTTATACGTTACATTGCAATTCCTTCAGCTATGCCTTCAATTGCTGCAGGAATCAGGATTGCCATGGGAGTAGGTTGGATGTGCCTTGTAGCTGCGGAAATGTTCGGAGTTAGCGATAACGGACTTGGATATCAGATCTGGCACAATTACTACCTGCACAGGATGGATTTCGTGCTCGTTTACATGCTTCTGCTTGGGTTCGTAGGTCTTTTAATTGACCGCTTCTTCAGATACTATGTAGATGCAAAATTACTTAGATGGACAGCAGGAACTGTGGTATAAGATGGGCAGAGTAAGTATAAAAAATGTCTCACGTATATTTATTAAAAAAGAAGAAAATGGTGTTACGGAAGCCCTACACGATGTGAGCTTTGATGTTGAAGATGGCGAGTTTATCTGCATTCTTGGACCATCTGGCTGCGGGAAAACAACCCTGCTCCGTATTATTGCAGGGCTTGAAACCCAGACTTCAGGAGAAATCACACTCAATGGGGTTCCTATAACTGGCCCTGATCCCAAGAGGGGCATGGTTTTCCAGCAGTATTCCCTGTTTCCCTGGAGAACAGTTATTGATAACGTTACTTTCGGACTAGAGATGCAGGGAATTAGTAAAGCTGAAGCCCGGCAGCAAGCGGAGAAGTATATCGATCTTGTAGGCTTGGAGCAGTTTAAAAATAGCTATCCTTATGAGCTGTCTGGAGGCATGCAGCAGAGGGCTGCAATTGCAAGAGCTCTTGCTAATGAACCCGAAGTGCTTCTTATGGACGAGCCTTTTGGGGCACTGGATGCCCAGACTCGAAATATTCTTCAAGACGAACTCCTGAAGATATGGGAACAGAAACACATTACCTGCATTTTTGTGACCCATAGTGTGGATGAGGCGGTTGTTCTCTCAGACAGGATATTGGTCATGACCGCAAGACCTGGAAGAATAAAGGAGATTGTAACCGTTGACCTGCCTCGCCCGCGGTGCAGGACAAGCCCTGAGGCTAACCGTTTAAGGGACCGCGTCCTGAAACTTCTCGAAGAAGAGAGGTTCAAAAAGTAAACTTTTACGGCTTGAAGGAAAGGGATAAAACCGCTGTACAAAAAAATGCAAACGGAATAAAAAGATACAAAAAGAATGAAAAGAGGGAAAAACATTAAGTACTGCTGGAAAATCCCGATTCTTCAGCCCGAATAATTACTTTGGTTAACGGCTCTACTTTCCTGATATTAACTTTTCCAATGAGTTCGAGCGTACCGTCTGCTTTAACTGAGTTGAGAGTGCATCCGGGCCTGGCGCGGATATCTCCTTGACAGGCCGCGGTATTTATTTTAACTCTATCAAGAAGGACAAGCTCAGAAACTGTTTCGATATTGCCCAGAATTTTTGCCCCGGCACAAACAAGAGCACTTCTGGCTTTTACATTACCCTTAACAATCGAATCTTTTCCGAGTTCAAGCCTGCCGGTCACTGTGAGGTTCTTCCAGAATTTCACTTCCTGCCCGACAATTACATTGCCGTCCAGAGTAAGGTCCTCTTCAAGAAAAGCTCGTTTTTCAATCACGTAAGTATTGGACCTTGGATGGTACTTGATAAAACGAATCATTAGAAATCACTCTGGGCTGTTTTTCCCGACTACAGATGTACAGCAAATACTTGTTCTGCAAAGCATTTACAAAACTTTGTCAATTGAGTTCCCAAAATAGATTGAATATCTATTATATAATAGCATCGAATGTTCACTATCAGAAGCCATGAATAAATAAAACATACAATTGTACTGAAAAATAAGCAAAAGACAATCCAATCAAAAAGATTGAGAACAATACAATAGATCAAAAAGAATTGAGAACAATACAATAAATCAAAATATACTGAGAATATCTAATTATATCAAAACAAGGAACAGATTAAAGAAAAGTAATTCCAAGCCTTAAAGTTCCGGAGATTAATTGATAAGATAAATGGTAAAGAGACTGGAATTAATAAGATGAATAGTAAAAAGACTGAAGAATTATTGATTCTTCAGTCTTGCTTTTTTCATTTGAGCATCCTGTTTATTCAACTATGCTTGCAAAACCATATTTGGGGAGAACCCTTTCGATTTTAATTCGGACTTTATCGCCAGCTTTGGTACCCGGGACAAAGACAACAAAACCCTCAATACGGGCAATACCGTCTCCCTGGCGAGCGATATCCTGAATTGTTACATCGTAGACTTCGCCTTCTTCAACAGGAACAGAGCTGCTTTCGCCTCTGAACATAGAAATCATTCCCAATAACTAAATAATATAATTTATTTCCCTGCACTTACTCGACAACGCTTGCAAATGCGAACTTGGGAAGTACTCTTTCGACTTTAATCCGGATTTCGTCGCCAACTTTGGTGCCTGGGACAAAGATAACAAAACCTTCAATACGTGCAATGCCGTCTCCCTGACGAGCGATATCCTGAATTGTTACATCGTAAACTCCGCCCTCTTCTACAGGGATTGAGCGAACTTCTTCTCTAAACATGAAAATCATTCCTTTAATTTACCTTAAATTTAATATGATTATTTTATTTCCCTGCATTTACTCGACAACGCTTGAAAATGCGAACTTGGGAAGTACTCTTTCGACTTTAATCCGAACCTCATCACCAACTTTAGTGCCCGGGACAAAGACTACAAAACCTTCAATGCGAGCAATGCCATCTCCTTGACGAGCAATGTCCTGAATTGTTACATCGTAAACTTCGCCCTCTTCGACAGGGACTGAGCGAATTTCATCTCTAAACATGAAAACCATTCCTTTAATTTACCTTAATTTAATGTGATTATTTTATTTCCCTGCATTTACTCGACAATGCTCGCAAACGCAAATTTGGGAAGCACTCTTTCGACTTTAATACGGACCTCATCGCCAACATTGGTATTCGGGACAAAAACTACAAAACCTTCGATACGAGCAATGCCGTCTCCCAGGCGAGCAATATCCTGAATAGTTACATCGTAGGTTTCGCCCTCTTCAATGGGCACAGAAGTTTGTTCATCTTTAAACATTACATTCATTCCTTTAACTTCTATTAATCAGCTTAAGAAAGCTCTATCGACAGAAAGGAGTAAAAAAGTACTTAACAAGCCAAACTTGAGAACCCAAATTCAGGAAGTACAAATTCTACTTAATCTATTTGATTAACTAATCCCCAACAGAGCTTCGGATAAGTCAATTAATTGGTCATACTCATATTCGCTTGTATATAACGTTTTGCATTAATATCTCTAAAAAAAGAAAAATAATAAAGTTAGGAAAATATAGTTTGCATGGTTTTCAGACTTCTGATTTCCAATCTCAAAGATATTAAGTAAGGTCAATTCCTATAAAAAATAAAATTGGTTACAATAAAAGATGTTATCTATTAAAAGTAAAATATTTCTTTAAAGCAACTTTTCCCGAGAAATTTGAACACGTTCTATAAATTCGGATTCAATTTCGGAAAGATTTAAGAGATAAAAGCCTGTGCCGAAACTTATAAATATTTAAAGATACATTTTGAGAGTCGCTCATTCAATGAGAATAACAATGCGTGGGCCCGTAGCTTAGTCAGGCAGAGCGATGGACTCTTAATCCATAGGCCGGGGGTTCAAATCCCTTCGGGCCCGCTACTATCATCTTTTTTATTGAGATTTTCCGCTTTAAAAGCCTGCATTTTATTAGGTTTTTTTCTCAGTGAGATAATACAGTAGCCAGATATCATATCGTCTAGTGCAAATAAAATATTAAAGGGCATATGATCATGGATAGTAAATCTGTTCATTCTAATAGCGGATTTTCAGCTCAACAGCTCATTAAACAGGTTTATTTGATCTTATCTCATTAAAAGAGCAATATATTTAGAAATAAATTAATTGCTTAATCAACTTCAATGCATAAAAATCTGAATGGTGCAACTCTAATGCCAAAAGTAAGCGTTGAAATTCCTCAGGAGCTTCTGGATGACCTTAACAGGCATGTAGGAGATAACAAGAAGTTTGTCAGCCAGTCTGACGCCATCCGAACTGCTATTAGAAAGATGCTGGATATGATGGATGAAATCGATAGAAGGCATGGGAGACTCGATAAATGATAGAAGAGATAAGTGGAGACGAATAAAACCGGGGAAAAAATAATTATAAAAATAAATAATAAAAATTACCCCTTTATTTCCACTGTGCTTTGACATCTGTCGGCTATTTTTTGAGAAATCCAATACTCTAGTATAACTTCCACTGGAAGGAAAAATGGAGCCTGATATCTCAGGCTGCAAACTTTTCAATACAGGAATTCTTGAAATTTATTTCATATAAAAGCTAATTAAAGAGTTCAGGATTAGAGAGAATCCCTGAAATCTCTTATACCCTGAGCTACATTGGAAAGCAGGATAAAAGCCATCCTCTGGTTAGGCCAGGAGCCCAGCCCGCAGTCAGGACCCACATATTTTATTAGATTGCCAAAGCGCCTGTAATAGACCCTGAGCCTCTTGGTTATAGTAGCCGGGGTCTCAAGCTGGCTAACAATCTCCGAAAGATATTTCTGGTTTTTCCAGACATTGGTACAGTACATTTCATTAAGGATTCCTGCCAGAGTGAAGATATCAGTTCTTGCAATCCCGAGTCTCAGGAAAGAATCCGTGTCTTCCAGTATTTGCCTGTCTATCAGTTCCAGATAGGAAGGCGTACCTGCAGATTCTACTCCTATAACGTTTATTGTGGGAACTTCGCAGGCAAGATTATAGTAGAGAGGAGAGTGAAGGTGAATCTCTACATCGGCTCCCCATTTACTTGCCGCCTTTGAGGCGTTGGTAAGAGCCGAGATAATATCATTTTCATCAAAAGTTATCTCGGGATTCAACCCGATACTTGGCTCATCAATAGAAACCGTTGTTATCTTGAAATTTTTCGCAGATCTCATGGAGTTTCTAACGAAATTGTTCACGCTTTTTGCAAAAATAGAATAAATATCTGTGTACTGTGTGCCTCCAAACTCCCTCAAATAAAGTTCGGTCGGACCGGTTACACAGATCCGGACCTTAAGTGTCTCTCCAAACTGCTCTTTATAGGCTTTTGCAACCTTCTCTATGGCCTCAAGCTCCTCAATCCTGGCGCGTTCAAGTTTCACCTCAAAAGGACTGTCACAGCAGTTAGGGTCCCTGATAACCTTCAGGAATTGCTCATTCATATCTTGATACTGCGGATAGGTAGGAACATCCACACCTGCATCTATTTTCTGCTGAAAGGCATCATTGATAACCGTAAAGAGTTTCTCATCTTCTTCTCTTGTTTTAAAGGCGTTTTGGATCCATTCCTTACTAACTTCTTCAGGAAGGGGATAACTTCCAATATCGTCAAAGATGATTTCTTCCATGTCCTCTTAGTAGACCTGTAAGGATTTAGCGTTATTGGAAAGACGGAAAAAAAGTAAAAATATAGAAAAAAATACTGGTAGAAAAGGAAAAACTGAATAAATAAAAAAGAAAGAATATTGTAAAAAAGAAAAAATTGGATTGATAAAAAAGAAATCAATGCTAGAAAAAGAAAAAAATCAGATAAATAAAATGAAAAATTTAAGAAACTAAGCTTTCGCCCGGCTATTAAATTATTCAGGAAAATGTTATTCTTCCTGCCTTATATTTTCTGCATTAAATTCATTGACACCTTTTGCGGTATTTTCAAGCAGTTTAAAAGCAAGCTCCTGATCTGGCCAGAAAGCCAGCCCACAGTCCGGACTTGCATACTTTATCCGGTCTCCAAGCACGGAATAACCTGTTTCAAGCCTCTTTTTTATAACCTCGGGGGTTTCAAGGTCTGTAACGATTTTTTGCATATATTCCCTGTCTTTCCAGGCATTGACCCCGTATGTTTCATTAACAATGCCTATAAGGCTGGAAATATCGGTTCTTGAGACACCAAGCCTGATGTAAGTATTTGAGTCCTCAAGCACTTGCTTATCCAGAAGGCTCAGATAGGAAGGAGTTGCCGCATATTCAAAACCTATAACATTGATAGGCGTCTCGCAAACAAGCTTATATTTTAGCGGGGAATGCAAGTGAATCTCCATATCTGCCCCCTGCTTTCTGGCATAAGCCGAAGCAACGGTGAGAGCAGATACAATATCAGCATCAGAAAACTGGATTCTGTCATTTATCCCTAGACTTGGCTCATCCAGGGCTATAACCTTTATTTTGAAATTCTTCGCAGCCACAAACGCCTGCTTTATGAAATCTTCAATATCCAGCGCAAGAACGTGATACGCATCGGCATAACCCGTTTCCCCGAAAGCCTGAAGGTAGAGGTCTGTAGGACCTGCGACACAAACCCTGACTTCAAGCGTTTCTCCTGTTTCTTCCCTGTACTGCTTCGCAACTTCGTCGATTATCTCCAGTTCAAGGATTTTTGCATTCTCCTCTTTGAGTACATATGGTTCATAACAGTTCTTTTCGTCTTTGATAATATCAAGGAACTGCCCTATCATATCCCTGAACTGAGGATAAGTGGGCACATGCACTCCCACATCGATTTTCCTCCGGAAAGCTTCCCTTATCACGGAAAAAAGTTTCTCATCCTCGTCCCTATTCTCAGCCGCAGTCTTTACCCATTCCCTTGTAATGCCCTCAGGCGTGGGAAGGCTGCCTCCATCAATAAAAATAATGTCCTGCATACCTGATATGTAATACAGTATCAAGTATTATAAGTATTGGAATAAACTTGAGTAAAATTCAAAGTAAAGGAAAAAACAGATTTTTGTTATAAACAGCTCTATTTGTAAATATCCATCTTTCTCAAGCTACTCAATACCTTTTCTTATATTTCCTGAGAAGCTCGCTGTTTACTTCAAAAGCTTTCTCGTCGATTAAATCTTTTTCCAGAGCCCACTCAAAGAACTTTTCCAGGACTCTGGCAGCTGTTCCGACCAGCTTCTTGCCTCCTCCGACCTCAACTACGTAATCATCGAGAAAACTCTTAATTCCATAGGGGGTAAGATGCTCAGGGCTGAAAATGTCGCAGTAACTCTTATTCTCGTGTCCATGTCGGACATCGTAAAGCTCTCTGTCTTCCTCGGAAAAGGAATCTTCGGCACTGAATTCCAGGAATTCCTCATAGAGAAGGATCACGTCTTCAAAGTCCAGGAAGACATCAGGCTTCAAGCTGGCTTCCTGTTCATCCAAGAACATCCGAAAAGCTTCGTTTATCGTGGTCATAATATCAAGCAGCAGCAGTTATAAACTGTTATTTTTGCTGCAAAGATTTTATATTTTTCTCAAATTCCTCTGTATGGGAGAAGATATGAGTTTTTCACCAGTTAGTAGTCCAGACGACATCAAGAAATATCTGAATCATACTCAAATAGTAGAGTAAGAGAGTAAACTAAGGAAAAAATAAGAAGAAAAGAAAGAAGGATAGAGGAATCTTCAGCTCTCTTTTTCTTTTTTCGGATTCTATCTTTCTTTTTTTTGGATTTTATCTTTTTTTTGGATTCTATCCTTTACATTGATTCAGGAGCTGCGATTCCAAGCGTATCAAGCGAGTTTGCAAGCACAATTCTTGCACAATCCACAAGAGCCAGTCTTGCAGCCCTGATTTTCTCGTCCTCAGCAGCAATTACAGGGACAAATCGGTAGAACTGGTTAAAGGCATCGGCGAGTTCACGGGCATAAATTGCAAGCACGTGAGGTTTCAATTCGCGGGCTCCAAGGTCGATTATGCTGTCAAACATTGCCATCTTTTTTATAAGATCGATCTCAGTATCCTCGACAAGCAGAGCAGGCTCAATTTTTATGAAGGGGTCCCAGGCTGCTTCTTCTTTTGCTTTCTCGAGAATACTGCAGGCACGGGCGTGGGAATACTGGATATAGGGAGCGCCCTGCTTTTCGAAGTCAAGAGCTTCCTTCCAGTTAAAAACCGTGGACTTCTCAGGTGAAACCCGTACTATATCGTATCTTACTGCACCCATTCCTACTACTTCCGCAACCTGCTTCTTGAACTCGTAGGAGGTTTCAGGGCGGCGAGTTTCTACCTGTTCAAGGGCAGCTTCCGTAACCCTGTCAAAGAGCTCATCTGCACTTATGAACTGCCCGCGACGGGTGCTCATCGAGCCTTCAGGAAGAGAAACAAACTCGAAAATTACGATTTCAGGCTCCTTGATTCCAATTGCGTTCAGAGTAGCCCTGAGCTGGCCTGAGATTAACTTGTGGTCAGCTCCGAGAACATCGATTATGCGGTCTGCCTGTCTGGCTTTCCATTCATGGTAGGCAAGGTCCCTGGTCGTATAAAGGGAAGTGCCGTTTGAACGCTGGATAACAAGGGTTTTCTCAAACCCATAGTCCGAAAGGTCTACCACAAGGGCTCCTTTATCGATTTTTGTCCTTCCTGTAGCTTTGATCCTCTCTACAATGTCATATACGGCTCCGGATTTAAGGAAAGTTGATTCACTGACAAACTTGTCGTGGACAACGTTCAGGCGAGACAGGGTCTCTTTAATTCCGGAAATCGCCAGGGAAACTGCCTTATCAAAACTATCTATTGTCCTGACATCCCCGGCTTCTACCTTTTCCATAAGGACATCAATTTCCTTTACGTAGTCTGGGTTTTTGTCCAGCTCGATATTGGCTTTTATATAAACATCGGCAATAGCAGCATCGGGTTTTCTGGAAAGATCAAGCTTGAAGCGTTCGCACGCCCAGGAAACTACTGCAATCTGGCGGCCCATGTCATTGACATAGTACTGTACCTCAACGTCATATCCTGCTCGCCTGAGAATGCGGGCAAGGGTATCTCCAATAATAGAATTTCGAATATGCCCCACATGCAGCGGCCCGTTTGGGTTTGCTGAAGTATGTTCAAGTAAGATTTTGCCTTTTGAGATTCCGCAGCCAAATTTCTCTTTCTCTTCCAGAACTGCGGTAACTGTGCTGTCCAGATAGTGCCTGCCTGCATAAAAGTTAATGTAAGGGCCAGAAGCACTTACCTCTCCTATATATGAGCCATCTGGAATCTCGATTGCAGAAACGATACGGGCTGCAAGCTCTTTCGGGTTTTGTTTGTACAGGCTTGCTAGCCTGAAAGCGGCTCTGCTTGCAAGGTCAGCATGAGAAGAGGTTTCGAAATAAAGTTCGGAATCTTCGATTTCAAGTCCGACCTTTCGGATAGCGTCTTTTAAGATTGATGTAGCCTGAGCTTTAAATTCCAGAAACAAGATAGATCACCTGTAAAAAGTACGAGAATTATTTGATAATTTTGATTTATGGATTCCGTTTACAGTTTTAACTCATAATTTAATTAAATTGATTTAAAATTCAATTGCTAGTTTTAGCTTACAATTATAATTCGCTAATTTTAACTTACTATATTTGATCAATGCCCTTTTGATCAATGTCCTAAGGACGGTTTAATTAAAAAAGTATTGGATAAAAAGTATTGGGTAGGAGGCTGGGGAGATTATACCCCAGTACTGTACCTGAGGATTGCAGCAATGCCACCGAAAGCGTTCATAAGCTGCGAGCCTTCATCAAAATCCGTAGATACAAAAACGACTTTTGCATTGCTTTTGTCAGCAAGTGCTGAGAGTTCATCCACAACATCAGTAACGTCTACGACTTCAAGTGAAGCTCCACAATTCGGACAGTTTCCTGCTGCAGGAGCAGGTTCCCCGGGCTTCCAGCGCCGTGTCCACTTATTTTCATATCCGCAAACACTGCAGGTGGTGGTTACCCTTTCAGCCCGCAAATCCTCGGAAAGCAGAAGCATATCCACAGCATTAATCTCAAGGTTTGCCCGGACCTGAGTTTCCCCATAAGCTACTTTGCCTGAATCGGCAATAAGTTCTTTGAAGAAAGCCCTGACAGCATTCTTCTGTCCGATGAGCTCAAGATCCTGAAGTTTATCTCCGGCAGCATTGACCAGTTCCGAAAGCCCGGATTCATCCGTATAAGCCGTATCAAAGAGTCCAAGGATCTTCTTCATAAGTTCATGGTGCAGGAACTCTCCGGCGTAGAATTCTTCTTTCGTAGGGGAAGGCCCTCCTATCAGGATACCTTTAAGATCTTTAGGCTCAACCGCAAGGAAAATCTCACTCGCAGCATCTCCTATCCTCTTGTAGAAATCGTGGATAGCAATGAGCCTGAGCTGCTGGAAACGGTGAGCACTCTGACCACCTTTCCTTTGCTTACCCGGAACTGTAGAAGTCAGGTTGCGTAAAGCCTGGATTCGTTTTCCTACCAGAAGCCCTATTGTAGCTTCCCTGCGATCAAGTACCAGAAGCCCGAAAGTGCCCTTATCTTTGAGCATATCCTCTAGGGGCTCGAGATAGAAACTTGAATCACAGTGATATTTATAAACAGTGATGGGCTCCGGAGGGACGATTACTTCACTTTCCATGCTCGTTTTGTTGGCTCCTATATCCACAGCTCCTGTGAAATACACTATTCCGTTTTCAGGCACCTTGTCCAGGTATCTGAGCCTTGAGAGAAGAGATTCGATAGCTCCCTGTACGTTCGTTCTGGTGAGTTTGGACTTGATGTTTGCAGCCTGCCCGTGTTCGTCTTTCAACTGGCTTGTAACGTCAAAAATCTGCTTGTCAGGAGGGATATAAAGCGAAATTAACTCTGTACTTCTTCCCTTCTTATTCCTCAGGCTTTCAAGCTTCTTTTTAAATTCATATTTCTCATGTGCCGATTGTTCAGTCATTTTAAAAGTTCCCCGTGAAGATAATAACAAAATTGAATATTCTGATAAAATCTGATATTCTGGTAATTTGAGATTGAATCCGTTATCGAATTTACTATTTAATTTTACGATTTAATTTGAGATATTTTTTTGATTGAGTTTGATAAATTTAAGGCAGATTAAACTTGACTATAGGATTGCCTTAAACTGCTTAAACTCCAGTTTTCTTGATGTCGAATCAATTATGACTTTTAATAAGGTATCTTAATAAATTTTATTTTTCAGTTTATCATTCGTTTAGCTTTTCGGTTAGCTTAACAAGGTTTTCATAGAACTTGTAATGACAATCACACAGCGAGTTCCCGTCTCAACCGAAAGCCAAATGTAAAAACCGCTTAGAACACGAAAAACTGAAAAGTAACAGTACGCATCCCGGAAAAGCCAGACTCCAGAGTTCCGGTAAAAACAGCTCCTGATTGCGTAAGCCTGTTCTGCTTCGTGCTCTGTGATATCACTAGATGTGAGACATAATTTTTCTCAAACTGTATCAATTAGTATAAAATTGGATTAATCCCTGGCGGAATTATATGCTAATTGAAACCTGAGTTTATATTTGTTTCTATCCCCTAACTTATTTTATATATTCATACTAATATAAAAGTCTTCCTGTATCCGACCTCACAAATTGCTGGTTATCAATTAAGAGATTCAAGTAAGTTAAAGAAAGAATTAATCAGGGCAGGAAAGCTTTCTAACAGGAGACTTTTTCCCATCCTTTGAGAGCAGGACTACTCTGCTGATTTCGGATTCGTCTGCGATTTCATATCTCAGATGTTTTGCAAGTTCCTTCGAAAATTCAAGAACTTCCTCATGAGTCGGCATTGCTGAGCGATCAAGCCTGAGCCTTGAGAAACCCAGATGCATGTACGCTTTTATCTCCATAAAGTCAGGGGAGGCTTTTTCTATAAGCCTGGCATAAGCTTCAGGCTTGAACATATTTTCACCTTTAACAAGGGTGGTTCGAATAACTGTCCTTAATTTCTTCTGCTTCATTATAGACAGAGACTCATTGATCTTTTCCCATAGTGCAGGTGATCTGGGCTGGCAGACCTTCAGATAGGTCTCAAGATCCGGCGCATCAAGACTCATATAGAGCTGGGAAGGGGAAATCTTTGCAAGCATGTTCGGAACTGTGCCGTTTGTCACAAGAAAAGTCGTAAAGCCTCTTTTTTCGTATTCCTCAATAAGCTCCGGAAGATAAGGATAAAAGGTAGGCTCTCCAGACAGTGAAATCGCAACATTGTTCGGCTCATTGCCCTCAAGCCAGCGTTCTTTAAGTGCATTCGGGGAACCACCATAACCAGTGATCAACTTACGCTGGCAGGCAATGCTTTCTTCCACTATCTTCTCAGGTAAATCCCACTCCTCAGGTGCGGGAACGGGAACCTCAGTTGGGCGCCAGCAGAAAAGACAACGCTGGTTGCACATAAGCGTTGGAGTCATCTGAAGGCAGCGGTGGGACTGAACCCCGTAGAACTTCGATTTATAACAGGAGCCCTGCCCGTTCATAGCGTGCCTGAGCCAGAGGCAGGTCTTTACAGCCGAATGGTGGCCTGCTAGAGCGTAGCCCTGTTTTTTCAGGAGGGTTTTAAAATCAGGGATATCAAAAGGAAGAGAAGTAGATTCTCCACCACTATTTTCTTCCTGAACTTCCGGGAAATATTCCCCGATATTTCTCTTTTTTTTCTCCATAGGCATTTTCCGCATATTAAATCTTTGTGGTATATATAAGAATCGGAAAATAATTTTGTAGATAGCTTCAGTAACCCATATAAACCAGCAATAACTTTTAGCTGTTTGTATCTTTCCAGCAGTTCAAAGAATTCGGTCTAGTTTAAAATTTAGTTAAACTTAGTCAAAAGCAAGAATCTTTACGTCAAAATCTTCAAGATCCACAATCGGGACTCTTGCAGGCGTAGGCACTAGATTTACACGCTTTTGGAATTCGGTCTGGTCCTGCCAGGTTCCGGAATTGACAAGAAGGACATTTTTATAGCGCTGGACTCCGAAGGTGTGAACGTGGCCTGTATGGATGATATCAGGCACAGGATCGATTATAAAATAATCTTTTTTCTCAGGAGATATGGAAACCCTGCTCCCATAGGTCGGAGCAAGGTGCCTGCGCTTCAGCATCTCAAGAACTGCACCTGCAGGCTCTTGATATGAGACTCCGGGTATACTCGCAACAAGATCGTCAATTGACCTGCCGTGATAGATAAGAATCTGAACGCCGTCAAGCTCCACAAGCGCAGGATTGCCAACAAAAATAACATTCTCAGGGAAATCTGCCTGAATACTTTCCGGCAGGGCAGGCTGAGGTTCTGCCTGGCGGACAGCATCGTGGTTGCCCGGACTTATTATTACGCGAATATGCTCAGGAATTTCCCTGATATATTCGGCAGCTTTCCTGTACTGCTCATAGACATCCAGGATGTCCAGTTCCATTTCCTGGTCAGGATAGATCCCTATTCCATCAACAAGATCTCCTGCAATAACAACATAACGGATACTGGCTGCAAGCTCCCGCATACTATCTAAATCTGATTCTCCTTTCAGAAAGTCCAGGAAATCCAGCCAGGCGTCTTCCAGAAATTGGGAACTGCCAACATGCACATCCGAAATCAGGACAGCTTTTCCATGACTTCCGGTTCTGCGCTGAATATTATTCGGGATATCGGGCTGTATTAGCTTTGTAGCGAGCATAAGGCTCCCATCATTTGTTACCGAACCCGTTACCCCTATGACCTCATCAAGAAGAACTCTTGAGGCTTGCTCAAATAGCTCCTTATCGGAATTTCGAATAAGAACTGAAAAAGAGCCTGTCGGGTCCTCCAGAGACAGAATTTTGTGACCATTGGTTGTGTTACTGATATCCGAAACCATACCTATTATCGAGATTTCTTCAGAACCTCCGTCTCCTCTGCGGAAATTTCGTCTTTTTAAACTTTCGATTGGGCGTGCATTGATTCTTCCGCGGATAATCTCCGAAAGCCTGCTATATCTGTCCCTGAAATACTGCACAAACTGCATATACTCTCCAACGCAGGTGGAGTGCCCTGTTATATCGGAAATTACGGTTACGGGATTTCTGCCCGGGTAATTTTTGTATTCATCTCTGGAGCCGGAGAATAGCCCGCTGCCAGGAGCGGAGGAAGATAGCTCTCCCCTGAAAATTCGATTTGAAGGAGAGGGAAGAGAGTTCTCCTGCCCAAAAAAAGAAGAAGCCAACCTGTTTATAGCCTGGGATGAACTAGAAGAAAAAATAGGAGGCGCTGTCTTTGCTGCAGAAGGGGAGCTTGAAACGAGATAAGAGGGTAGAACTTCCTCAGATTCAAAAGTATCTGATTGAATACCCGGAACCGGTTCATCTGGTTGAATACCTGGAACCGGTTCATAATCCATATTCCGAACCATGTCTGGAACAATGTCCGGGACTGAAATAGCATAGGAGACAGGGTCTTGAGATGACTCTACAGCCGGGTCAGGATTTACAGTAATAGAATCAGGATCTGGGGAGGTAACAGGCTCGGAAGGAGAAATAGGTTCTAATTCTGAAGAAGTTTCGAAATCAGAGTATTCTCTATTTCCTGTGTAAATCAGTTTTGAAGCCTTTCTGGAAACAGCAAAGCCTTGAAGATCTATATCTTCGATCCCTATGACAATAACAGAATCATTTACAGTTGAAAGGACATATTCGAGAAGGTCTTCGGGAGAGTCACTGGAATAGATAAGTTCTACGGCTTCAGGGCTGATCTGATATGCTTTTTCCATAACAGCCCTTATAATATTACTTCTTTCCATAATTTCGACCTGCCCTTTCTGATTATTTGAATTTTTTCGCATCTCTCATTCCTGGTCTGGCATGAGAGCCAGTCTCACTTTTGAACTGAAGAGATTAAAGCAAAAGCCTGCTTAATATAAAAACTAATAAGATGCAGAATAATATGCTGAATTTAATTAGTCACTATAAAGAAGAACCTTATGAAACTTTTATATGTTCTGGTAGAATAGTTATACTTATTAATCCCTGTCTATTCCAGAACAGATGGCAGTTCTGATTCCTGTGTATTGAATAAATCTGTTTATTATTTATTTATTATATATAGAAATACAAAATATTATAAACGGTAAATATTGAATAATGAAAAAGTTAATTGAAAATTAATATACAATAAAAACAAATCTTGAGTAAATCTACTGAGAAGATCCAGTAACTAATTTTTGACTAACTTTATATAAGTCAGAACAGTAGAGTGTAGAACTGTAAATGGTTCTGCAGCTGCATTAGATACCTGAAGATCTTATTATGACCCTGAAGTTACAAGGTTCAATCAAATAATTTCAACCGAATATCCGGATTAAATATAAAGCCGAATGAACTATAATGCAGCGCCCTAAGAATAAAATCAAAAGAATAAAGGCTGATTATGAGCGATATTAATAAGGAAAACAGTGTCCAGGAACAGGAAAACCCCTGGGTTTCCCTTGGAAAGGACTTGTTGTCTGTTGCAGCTGTCCTGATCATTTTCATGGTGTTTTCCAAGCTGGCATTCGGACTCTGGACTCCTATGGTTGCGGTGGAGTCGGGGAGTATGGAACCGCATATGCAGGTAGGAGACATTATTTTTATCAAAAGCTCCGATAGAGTGGATATTATCACGAATGAGGAAGGCAAAAATACAGGCTATATGTCTTTTGAGGATTATGGAGATGTGATCCTTTACCGTCCATATGGAGAGGAAGGGGTAACCCCGATAATTCATAGAGCTATGTACAGAGTGGATGCCGGAGAGCCTATGTGGGAGAACGGTCCCATTGCTCCGTATTCCGGCTATATTACCAAAGGAGACAATGTTATAACCAATACCCACTTTGACCAAGAAGGACAGATAAGCTACGAAATGCCTGTAAAAGATGAGTGGATTATAGGAATTGCGAAGTATAGAATCCCTTATGTGGGATATGTCAGGCTTTTCTTCTCATAAGCAGGTTTATGGCTGCTCAACCTCTTATTTTTAGCTCTCTTAACCTGTTTTCTTAACAAACCAGTTCAGCATCCTGCTTTTGTTTTCTGAAGCTAACAAGCTGCTGGAATTTTGTCAGATTTTATGCAGATTTTTGGGTCTTATTTTTAGCTCTCTTAACCTGTTTTCTTAACCAACCAGTTCAGTATTCTGTTTTTGTTTTCTGAAGCTAACCAGCTGCAGGAATTTTGTCAGAATTTATGCAGATTTTTGGGGCTTACCAAATCAGATAGAACTTTTGATGAATTATATGGAGTATAAACAAGTCAGAACAAAGTCTTAAGAAGTCAGGGCAAATCTCAAAAAGTCAGAACAAAGCCTCAAAAAGTCACAACAAAGCTTCAAAAAGTCACAACAAAGCCTCTAAAAGTTAGAACAAAGCCTCAAAATCAAGAAAAGCTGAAAAAGCCGAAGAACCCTGATAAATTTCAATAAAATTTCATAAATTATAGAAAAAAATAGGGATTTAAATCCCTGGGAAAGAAGCAATTCCAAAACAGATAAATAAAGGAAGGGAATGAGAAAGCAGTCAGAGTAATAGCTTGAAAAACGGTCACTTAATAATTAGAAAGTAACAATTAGAAAAACAATGAAATACGATCAAAAAACAGTTAAAAGCTTTCGGAAAAATGAAACTCAATAAATTGAAAATCGGCAAGACTGAAACTCCTGGGAATCTTCTTCTTGCTCCTATGGCGGATGTGACAAACCTGGCTTTCAGGCTGCTCTGCAGGCAGAATGGAGCTGATCTTACCTACACTGAGATGATCAGTGAAGATGCGTTGCTCAACAAAAACCGAAAGGCGCTTCTTAAAGGACTCTCTTCCCCTGCAGATCGGCCTTTTGGGATTCAGCTTATAGGAAGTTCCCCTGAGAAGCTGAGGGAAGCTGCACTCTTTATTGAAGATGAATACAGTCCTGAACTTATCGACGTGAATATGGGCTGTCCTGTGCAACGTATCACAGGGACAGGACGCGGTTCGGCTCTTCTCAATTCTAAAACAGTTGTATATGAAATAATTTCAGAGCTAACGGCTGTTCTGAAAACCCCTGTAACTGCAAAGATCCGCATTCTTGAAAGGGAAGAAAAAACCCTTGAGATTGCACGCCTTATCGAAAAGGCTGGAGCTTCAGCTCTGACAGTGCACGGCAGGAGGGCAAAGCAGATGTACTCCGGAAGTTCGGACCTTACTGTTATCAGAGCGGTCAAACGTGAGCTTTCTATTCCAGTTATTGCAAATGGTGACATAAGGGATGAAGAATCTGCCGAAACAACACTTGATTTTACAGGTTGTGATGGGCTTATGATCGGGCGTGCAGCCATGGGAAATCCCTTTATTTTTAAAAGAATAAGGCACTATCTGGAGACCGGGGAAAAGCTGGAAGTTGATAAGCAGGTACGACAACTGGAGGATTTCAAGATCTATGTTGCTTTACTTGAAGAATATAATCTCTATTCATCCACAAATGTAAGAATGCATGCCCACTGGTTTACAAAAGGGCTGCGCGGCTCACGGCAGATCAGGGAAAAGGTTAATAATCTGAAGGATGGGAAGGCGTTGATTGAGCTAATAAGGAGTTTCTCTCAGCCGAAATAATAAAATATCCCATATTTTTTAAGGAATATTTGTTTACAGTTATAATGCGATAAAGCAAACAAAGAAAACAGGTTAACCTGAAAAATAATAATATAATACGCTAAAAAAATAATTGTAGATTAGAAATATATATAAAGAATTTCTTTCATTTCACCGAAAACCTAATAATATTCTACATTATTATCCATGAACTATCAGGCACAAAACGGCGTGAACTCAAAATTGAGAATAAACGCTTTCAATATCAACTATAACTTAATGAAGGGGACGCAGGTTAACATTGCCACCCAGGATTTTTGATACCTGAACCTGCATGTGCATTATTATAACGTATATTACAGTATTAGTTCTAGTGCCTGAGGAAAGAATCAGATGCATATAGTGTCTGCAGTGTCTGACAGGTTAATAAATTGAATAATATTAGGTTAACTCGATTAATATTCAATTACTAGCAGTGTGCTAGACAGCTAATTAAGATTTGCCAAACAGACTGCCGAGAACAGCAAAAATACAGAAAGACATTAGAAAAACGGTATATAAAACCGCATTAAAAAGGAGAATCCAGATGAAGGAAATCAGAATACACGGTCGAGGAGGCCAGGGTTCTGTTACCGCGGCTGAACTGCTTTCCGTTGCAGCTTTTGAGGATGGAAAGTTCAGCCAGGCCTTCCCCGCTTTTGGGGTAGAGCGTAGAGGTGCCCCGGTGCAGGCATTCACGAGGATTAGCGATAGTCCTATCAGGCTTCGAAGCCAGATTTATACTCCTGATTATGTTATTGTCCAGGATGCAACTCTGCTTGAGACTGTTGACGTTGCAAGCGGGATAAAAGATGATGGGATAATTATTGTTAACACAACCGAAGCGCCGGAAAGCCTGAAACTCAATACAAAAGCCAGGGTCATGACCGTGGATGCCACAAAGGTGGCAATGGACATTATAGGTGTCCCCATTGTGAACACCGTCCTCCTTGGTGCTTTTGCGGGTGCAACAGGTGAGATCAATGTTGAATCCATCAAGCATGCAATAAAGGCTCGTTTTCCTGGAAGAGTTGGAGAAAAGAATGCAGACGCCATTCAGAAAGCCTATAATCTTATCAGGGGGGAAGAAGCATGAGTAGCGAATCTGAGCAAGATCGCAAAATACGTCCTGAAGTTCTGAAAACCGAGGAAAAAGAAGAGACGGGTTTAAACATTACACGCTGCAGAGTATGTAAGCCTGGTTCAACCCTTAAAAACAAAACCGGTGGCTGGAGAAATTTCCGTCCTGTTTATATTTATGAAAAATGCACCAAGTGCGGAATCTGTGAGATTGTCTGCCCTGATATGTCTGTCAAGCCCAGGGAAGACGGCTTTTTTGAATACGATTATGATTATTGCAAGGGTTGCGGCATCTGTGCAAATGAATGTCCTGCAGATGCGATTGAAATGATACTGGAGGAGAAATAATGATTGACCCAGCTTACAAGAAAAAAATGGTAGTTGTGGAAGGTTCCTATGCTGTAGCCCATGCTGCAAAAATCTGCCGTCCAAACGTAATCTCAGCCTATCCGATTACTCCCCAGACTCATATTGTTGAAAACCTGGCGCAGTTCATAGCAGATGGGGAAATTCCTAACTGTGAGTACATTAATGTGGAATCTGAGTTCTCGGCAATTTCTGCCCTTATAGGTGCATCAGCAGTCGGCGCAAGAACATATTCAGCCACAACTTCCCAGGGACTTCTGCTTATGCACGAAGTGCTTTTCAATGCCTCGGGAATGAGGCTACCCATTGTAATGACTGTGGCTAACAGGGCAGTAGGCGCACCGATCAATATCTGGAACGACCACCAGGATGCGATTGCCCAGAGGGACACAGGCTGGATGCAGCTCTATGTAGAAGATGTTCAGGAAGCGTCTGACACCCTGCCCCAGCTTTACAAGATCGCAGAAGACAATGATATCATGCTTCCAGGCATGGTCTGCATGGACGGCTTTATCCTATCTCATGTTTACGAACCTGTTGTCCTGCTCGAAAAGGAATTGACCGATGATTTCCTTCCTGCTTTCCAGCCTGAAAATATTCTTGACCCTGAAGACCCCAAGACCTTCGGAGCCTTTGCAGCCCCAGATACCTATGAAGAGTTCAGGTATCTTCAGGAACAGGCAATGCAGAAAGCTCTTCCGAAAATCGAGGCTGTGGCTAAGGAGTTCGAGGAAGTCTTTGGCAGGTTCCACGGAGGGCTTATTGACGGATACATGCTTGATGATGCTGAGATTATCGTCATGTCTATGGGTTCTATTCTCGGGACTGTCAAGGACGTTGTTGACGAATACAGGGCAAGAGGAGAAAAGATCGGCGTCTTAAAGGTAAGATCCTTCAGGCCTTTCCCCAAGGAGCAGATTAGAGAAGCCGTTAAGAACGCACATGCTGTTGTCGTACTTGATAAAAACATCTCCATAGGCACAAATGAAGGTGCTCTCTTTACCGAAACCAAGTCCTGCCTCTATAACAGCAATGTCCGTGTACCCATAACTGGTTACACAGTTGGCCACGGAGGCCGGGACGTACGCGCAGAAAGCATTGCAAAGGTTATCGAAGAAACCAAGAAAGTTGCAAAGACCGGGATTACAGTTGAAAGCCAGTTCCTGGATCTTAAGGAGGAGTTGCTATGAGCAAAACCGCACCAAAAACATACATCAGCTCAGGGCATAGCGGCTGCGCAGGCTGCTGTGATGCCTTTGCTGCGAAATTCACACTTATGGGCTCAGGCCCTGACACAATTATAGTTAACCCTACAGGCTGCCTTGAAGTAATGTCCACGCCTTTCCCGAATTCTGCCTGGCAGGTTCCCTGGATCCACTCCCTCTTTGAAAACGCAGGCGCAGTTGCCTCTGGGGTTGAAGCTGCGTTAAAAGCCCTGGGAAAAAAGAACAACATAAAGATTGTAGCAATCGGAGGCGACGGTTCGACCATGGACATCGGAATTGGTGCCCTATCAGGCGCTTTTGAGCGAGGGCACGACTTCACCTATGTCTGTATGGACAACGAAGCCTACATGAACACCGGGATTCAGCGCAGCAGTGGGACTCCCTATGATGCCAGCACAACAACAAGCCCGGCAGGAAAAGTTTCCTTTGGTAACCCACGCCCCAAAAAAGATATGGCTTCCATTATGGCAGCCCACGGCTCTCCGTATGTAGCCACAACCACGATAGGTTACCCGAGAGACATGATGCGCAAGGTCAAGAAAGCTACCGAAATCGTTGGTCCGACCTACGTCCACGCGCACGCCCCCTGTACAACAGGCTGGGGCTTTGACACCTCAAAGACCCTTGAAATCGCCAAACTAGCAGTCGAAACCTGCCTCTGGCCCCTCTATGAGATGGAAAATGGGGAAATTACACAGGTAAGAAAAATCAAGAACCCGAGACCGGTTGAAGAGTACCTCAAGACCCAGAAAAGGTTCAAGCACCTCTTCACCATGGAAGGCGGAGACGAAGAAATAAAGAAAATCCAGGCAATAGCAGACTGGAACATAGAACACTTCGGACTTCAGTGAAAACTGAAGTTCTGCTTTTTTAATTTTATTTTTACTTTGAAATCGTGCGTTGTTCTCTTTGTTTTCAGTTAAGGAATTACAGAACTCGATAGCTTAGTTTTTCGGCAATCTCGCGGGCTTCATCAGGAGAAAGAATTTGATAGCCTGTTTTTATGTAGTCACTTAACTCGTTTGAACGCACTACAGCCGTATGTTTTTCTTTTATATAGGGAATGTCTGCACCAGTGATAGCTATTATTGACCTTACCTTTATCTCGCCTTTTGCAAGCCTGAAGTAAATTTTTTGAAACATATTCCCGTATTTAAGATTATTCAGATATCTGTAAGTAAGGTAACTGCTTCTTTGAATTTGATCGTAAGGTGTATAGGAATTCTCTCTGAATACTTTCTGGACATACTCATAACTCCAGTTCTTTACCTCAATTACATGAACTCCAGTTGGACCCACAACCAGATGATCTATCTGGGCTGATTTTAGTCTCGAGCCCTGAAAAGTTATGTACTCATCAAGCTCTAGAAATAAATCGTTAAGTAAGAAATAACTCTCGGATAAATTTTCAAGGTTTTTGATTACCTCAAGCTCTCCAACTGCACCTTTATATTCATTGGTACTTTTGATTTTGTTTATCCTCTCAAGGTTCTCAGAAAGAGACTGTAGCCGCCTTTTTATCTCTTCGTTTTTGTTATTTTTTAAATAGGCATATCTGTTATTCAAGTTTTGGAACTCAGAGTATTCTTCTCGAAGCAATTTATTGATTTCCTTTTGGGGATTGAGCCTCAAATCCCGAATGAGCCTTGTCTTATTATATAAGGCAAATTTAGCTCTTAAGTACGAAAATAGTGAAATCAGGCTAAATCTGATATTCTCGAGTTCATATATCTCACTCTCGAGATCTTTTATCCTCTGACTAATATTGTTCTTAATTTCGAGCGACCTTGATTCTATCTCTCTTTCAAGATTACCTATTTCGGCTTCCAGTTCTTTTATTTCAGTTTCAATTTTATCATATTCAGCCGAATATCTCAACCTGTACTGGTTTTTAAGATGTCTTTCCTCTTTGGATATATCATCAAAGCATCCAAACTGAAAACCTAGTTCTCTGGCAATTTTGATTAAACTTTTCTCAGCGCCCGAATACCCGAAGACTTGAACGATTTAAATCCCACCGCTAAGTATCTGTAGAGAATATTTTAAAATTATACGGTCTATATATTTAAATTGTGTTTTTAAATCCGAACTTCTTGAATAAATGGTCCTGTGGGATCTCAAGCTGAAAAAACATTAACCAGTGTAATTTTTATTGCCAATAAGATATTGTATAGAGGCGCTCTAGATACAGATAAAAGGAAAACCTAAATTCAAAACGTAAGTACATTAAGCGTCAAAGTGAGAAATATAGAACAGAGAATGAGAAAAATTTTTGAGACAAATTAGAAAATAACGGTAAGAATTAAGACAAAACTAGAAAAACAACGATAAAACTAAAACAAAATTAGAAAAATAACGGTAAAGACTAAGACAAAATTAAAAAAAGGAGTGGCAAAAATTAAGACAAGTAGGAAAAAAAATAGTAAAGATTAGGATAAATAAGAGTCAGTTCGTATTAAATATGGATAGGCATCTGTTTTAAATGCCGTTTTTGTACCGTTTTTCGCATGCCGTTTTTCTAAAGAGACCGTTTTTCAAAGACACCGTTTTTTTTCCACAGATGCCTTGCAATCCAGATATCTTTGAGTAATATAAACCTACGGATGTACTGAAAATTAAATATAAGGTTCTGGAAGTACCGTAAAATATAATAAAAGTTCGGGAATAAACAATAAAGAAAATTTTCCTCCACATAAGAAAAATCAGGACTGAAAGCACCTTTAGTTGTTAAAATTAATAAATTCCCAGGTCTTTTTACAGCTTATACAACATTTTTAAAAATATGTAAGTTTAAACCTCCCTAAATCATAAAGGAGTAACTTATAGAAAAAAGGAAGTTACCGGATGATCATATCAACTGGTCTAGCTTTTACCGGATGATCATATCAACTGATCTGGCACCTGGATGAGCATATATCAACTGACGATATCCAGCTTTTATCGGATGATCATATATCAGCTGACGATATCTGTCTTTTATCGGATGATTACAGATCAACTAACGGTAACTGTCTTCTCAGATCAGGCAAATAGCCTTCTCTGTGTAGGGCAATTTTATAGTCACTTATTGATACACACAATTTGTGAGTATATTTTATGCAGTTGGTACCTACATTCCCCTTAAACAACAGTTTTTCTATTTTTTCTACAAATTCAGGGTAGGTTAATATCATTTCCTCTTTGGTGTGCAGGAACAGGGCTGTAAAGTCCCTGTGGATACCCATGCATCTTTTAAGCAGTTCAATGTTCAGGTGATCCTCAGACAGATAGGGGTTAAATTTCACAAAGGTGTGAAAATCTGCAATATTCTGGTTTAAGGAGTTAAGGATTGAATACAGCACATTATCAGTTTCCGGAAGGGGTATGTCCGGAAGGCCGAGGTATTCTCCGTCAAAAGATTCGTTTTTTTCTATATTTTGATCCCGGGTTGTATCACGATCCATTTTATCACCCTGATGTGGCATTCTGTTTCAATAAATAGTCTGGTGGTTCCCGTCTTAATAACGGGTTCAGTCACTTGTTTGGGGTGGCTTTTAGATACATTTACTGGATCTGCATAGGGTGGCTCCAGATAAATCCAGTATGTTTACTTGTCAGCGTATCCGTCGCTCCCCCACTCGAAGCGGTTTTACGCACATGGGTTAGATGCTTCAGATTCCGTTTTTCTTTTCGAATCCAACTGAGAGATTTAGTCCTGGGATTCTATAAAATAAAATCTATTAAACGATTAGGCTCTTACATCTCACCATATATAAAATTTTGTCTTAATAAGACGCCATAAATATAATTAAAAATTAGTTCTTGATTTCGCTAAAATTTTCACATTATCTATCAGAACAGAGGCTCAGGATTTCACTAAACCCCCTGAGCTTCTTCTATTCTCAAGTATCTCCATCCCGAAAGCTGTAAGTCCGTATACAAGACTCAGTACGAGAATAATCGTTGCACCAGATGGGACATCCAGAGCATACGAAAGGCCTATTCCAGTGACGCTGATCACAGTTCCGAAGACTATGGAAATCAGCATCATTTGCTTCAAGTTATGAGTGAATCTCCGACTAAGAGTAGCAGGAATGGTAAGAAGGGCGATCACAAGAATAATTCCTACGACTTTAATAAGAACTACGATTGTCAAGGCAATAATACAGAGCAGGAAAAGGTAAAGCTTCTCTGTAGGAAGACCCTGCACAGTTGTGAATTCTTCATCAAAAGAGAGGGCAAGGAACTCCTTATAAAACAGGTAAACTGCACATGCTATCAGGATATCAAGAGCCAGCATAAAGTAAAGGTCGGAGCGAGGTACTGTCAAAATGTTTCCAAAAAGGTAGGTCATAAGATCAGGGGCATAGCCAGGGGTCAGGTAGACAAAAATTATCCCTAGTGCCATTCCAAGCGACCAGAGTATGCCTATAGCGCTGTCTTCCGGAATTTTAGACCTCTTACTTACGGTTCCCATTATAAGAGCCGAAATCAGGCTGAAGGGAAGGACCCCGTACATGGGGTTGATTCCAAGATAATAACCCAGCCCGATGCCCCCAAAGGAAGCATGGGCTATTCCACCACTAATGAAGACTATTTTTTTGACGACAACATAGACCCCAATAATCCCGCAGGCTATGCTTGCAAGAACTGCAGCTGCAAGGGCATTCTGGATAAAACTGTATTGTAGAAGCTCAAACATCTTTTTTTCTCCCTTGTTTTTCGACCAGCTTGATCTTCAGAGATTTCCCTCATGGTTACTCAGCACCCTGTGAGGCATACCATGGGCAATTAGTTCGACGGGGCACTGGTAGGTAGCTTCCAGGTCTTCAACCGGGATTTCCCTGGAGTTATGGTAATGGAGTTTGCGGTTTAAGCAAGCTATTTTATCAACATAAACCGAAACAGCACTTAGATCGTGAGTAACCATGATAATCGCCATCCTATGCTTGAGCCTATCCAGCAGGCGGTAAAGTTCATCCTGCATATGAGGGTCAAGTCCAGAATTGGGTTCGTCCAGAAGCAGGAGTTTGGGGTTTGTAGCAAGAGCCCGTGCAATGAAGACCCTTTGCCGCTGCCCGCCAGAGAGTTGCCCGATCTGCCTATCTCTGTACTGGAACATCTCTACTGTCTTCAGGGCATCTTCAGCAGCTTTTCTGTCTTCTTCCCTATACTTTTTCAGAAAACCCGTATGGCTCATCCTGCCCGTAAGCACAACTTCCCAGACGCTGATAGGAAAATCAAAGTCAAACCCTTTGTATTGAGGGACATAGCCTACAAGCTCCCTGCTCTTCTCGGGAGGTTTCCCAAAGAGCTTCACACTGCCCCTGTAAGGCTTCAAGAGCCCCAGGAGCACTTTGAGAAATGTGGTCTTTCCTCCCCCATTGGGTCCGATTATTCCAAGCAATCCGTTGGGCTCTTTAAGCTCCAGATTTATTCCCTCAAGAATTGTCTGATTTCCATAGCGAACCCAGACATCCTTCAGTTCTATGACCTTCTCCATCGCCTTCCCTTCCGGTGTCGTTTTTATATAATTGGATTATGTTCTTCTGGTATTTAGCTGTGAAACTCGAATGCAGACTTTATCGCCTTCACACAAGGTTTCTGGCAAAAACATCGGATACACTATCCATGTTTGTAATGTAATCCTTTGCAAGCGGGTCTACAGCTATAACCTCACCACCTATCTCTTCGGCTACAGCCTGCGCACTCCGTGTGCTGAATTGAGGCTGGACAAAGATCACCCTAACCTGTTTTTCTTTTGCAAAGTCCACAATTTTCGCCATGTCCTGAGCGCTCGGTTCTTTTCCCTCAGTTTCAATAGTAATCATTGTAAGCCCATACTCTGCTGCAAAATATCCCCAGGATGGATGAAAAACCATGAAATTCCTTTCCTTTTTTCCCTCTAGTTTTTCCCGGATTCTTGCATCCAGGGAATCAAGCTCCTTAAGGTAAGCATCCCTGTTCTGGGCATAGTATTCTTTGTTCTCAGGGTCGATTATAGCAAGCCCCTCATAAATATTTTCAACCATTATTTTTGCATTTGCAGGAGACGTCCAGATATGGGGATCAAGCTCCTCTTTGTGAGCATAAGTCACAGGTTCGTTCTCGTGCTCTTCAAGCTCGCCTGGAGATCTTCCTTTTGCCTCTTCTTCACCGTGGGCAGCAAGCTCCTTCAGCTCAATTCCATTAGAAGAGTTTACGATAAGAGTCTTACTGCTGGCGCTTTCAAACCTCTCGATCCAGACTTCCTCAAAGGGCATTCCAGTTCCGACCGTTACATACATGCGAGCTTCGCTCACTTCCCTCAGTTCTCTTGGAGAAGGCTCATAAGTGTGAGGATCTGCTCCCGGAGGAATGACGACAATGGTTTTTACTTTATCTCCGCCCACTTTTTCTACAAATTCGGCTTGAGGAAGTACACTTACAGCTACAATTATAGGCTCACCCGTCTCTGCTTTTTCTACTGCCTGTCCTGTACTTCCATCCTGGGAATCGCCTGGACTCATGCAACCGCTGGCAAAAAGGCTCAAACCTACAGTCAAAAGCATCAATAAAGGTAGAATTTTCGGATTCATGCTTGAGATCACGCTTTCTTCATTCTCACTTTTCTCTTGGCTAATTAACTTATTTCTGGATGAAATAAGACCGACATCAGGAAGAATAAACCTGAAATATCCAGAATTTATTATTATTACATCCAGAGTCTGTAATATTCAAATTTGGATATACCCCAAACTTTTGAGTTATCAGGAAACTTTTTTGGTACAAGCCCAAATTTATCTCGAAATTTATTAATCGGGCTTTATTTCGTATTAGTATTCTATCTATCACTCCATTTATTTCGGCACTGAATGATGATTTTCTTCGTGCAAGCATTTCTCATGACTTATTTCTCCGCATACTCCAAACATGGGATGACCCATCGAGTTGCAGATTTTATTTACAGCATCCCTGGAGACAAAAGCTTCAAAGCGTGAGACTTCATCACATGCCTCCTCCGAAGAAAGCCCGTAGTGGGTTAAAAGAAGACTGAGAATCCTGTGTCTTCGGACAAGAAATCGAGTATATGCTTTTCCCAGTTCAGTCAGGTATACACCCTTGTAGGGGACGTGATTCAGGTAGCCTGCATTTGCAAGCTCGTTTAAGGTTTTGCTTGTAGTTGAAGGGTCGACCTGCAGACCAGAGGATATTTCTGTAGTTTTTACAGTGCCTCCTTTTTCAAGAATGAACTTAAGATAATCTACCTTTCTCGGGGAGAGCTCAAGACCTGTAAATTCAGGATAGCTTTGCTCATTCATATAAAGAAATACAAAAAAACCGGTATTTATTGTTTGCTACACGCCAAATTATGAACTTATAGTTGTGCTTTAGCAAAAGTAGAAAGGGTGTGAAAATCCAGAAAGAGTTGAGCTTCAAACCCGGAGTAAAAGGAAATATTCAGTAAATTTTTATTACTGATAATTCTTAGTGAAGGAAGAAGAGGATATTTTCAGTAAAATTTCTTCTTACTGAAAGGACTCTTAGTGAAGGAAGTCCTGGTGAAAAAACTCTTAGGATAGAATTTTTTAATAAAATAAGAAATAAGTAGCAGACACCAGCAGGAAGCTCACAACACCCATAAGAGCATTCCCAAAAGTGTTTGACCTGAAAACTTCTGAGGGTTCCAGATCTGCAAGTTCTCCGAAAATCCAGAAGAAAGGGTCATTGACATGGGAAACCACAAAAGTGCCGGAAGCCATTGAGAGGATAAGAATTTCCGGAGGAAGTCCAAGTTGAGGAACCAGAGGTAGTATAAGGGAAGGGGCAATAAGTATTGTCACAACCCTCGATCCCTGTACGGTTTGAAGGGCTGCGGCAACGAGGAAAGGTATAAGGATAGAGGAAAGCTAAATTGCAGGAAAAGCTGGCCCAGGGCTTTCCTGCCCCTGTTATAGCAAGAGTTGCTCCGAGTGCTCCCCCTCCGCAGAGATCGAGGAGGACAACTCCACTTCTCCTCACAGCCTTCTCTATCAGTTCCCTGAGCACGGAAGATCCGAGCCTCCTACAGGAAAAGATGGAGAGGATAACCCCTGTAAGAAGCACAATGTTCGGATCTCCTGGAAACGCAAGCATAGGGTACGAATGTTAAAACCTGTCTTAAAGAAAATAAAGATTAAAGGGAAAAAGATAGGAGAGTAAGCCTCAAGCCGTCGGGGTTTTTCAGCAGTACTCTTATAAACTTCCATATTTTTCTTCTGGATTTCAGCTCTTTTTTCATTTACTCTATTAGAAATGCTTTTGAGTTCAGTATCTCCCAGCCATCTGGCATAAAGGTAGCCTGTAATGGAAACCGGAACCGCGACAAGAAGCCCCAGAATAAAAAGCCTGTCAATGCTGGCTGAGAGTTCCCCCGCTGCCGAAATTACTACAGGTGATGGATAGACCAGATTAAACGAGGCAACAGCCCCAAGTGCAAGTGCAGTTGCAGTGGAAATAGAGGGGTTATCAAGTCTGGCAGCCAACTCTTTAGCTATTGGAATAAAGATAACATAGGCAAGAATGTAACACATCAGGGGCACAGAAAGAAGAAAACCAAGGAGATTCAGGGCAAGTAGAGGATTTCTAGAAAAACGTATAATATCAGAGGCTATTAAGGACATTCCTCCCGTGCTCTGTAGCAGAAGTCCGATGACACTTCCACATGTAATAATGATAGCAAAACGGGAAAAAACACTGCCCAACCCTTTGGTTATCGCTTCAACCGTATCCAGAGGTTCTCCTGCAAGAATGCCCGTAAACACGGATACAAGAATAAGGCCAAGAAAAGGGTGCAGCCTGAGTCTGACTGTAAGAAATAGAATTAAGAAAAGGGCGAAAAAAAATATAATTACAGGATGCATGTTTTAAAATTTGCCCATGAGTTTTTTAAACGTTTTCTTTAGCAGAGGACAGTTCATTGAGTTCTTCAATTTCTTCTTCTCCAAGTACTTTTGAAAGATTCAGAAGAATAAGAAGCCTGTTCCCCACTTTTCCGACACCTGTTAGATATTCTGAATTGATTTTCGATTTGATTATCTCAGGGGTCGGTTCAATTGAGGAGAGAGGCAGGTGCATGACTTCCTTTACAGAATTTACAAGCATTCCTGTGACAGTATCTTTGACTTCCACTATGAGAATTCTGGACAAACTGTCAGTATCTTTTGACTGAAAGCCAAGCCGCTTATTAAGATCTATTACCACGAGAATTTTTCCCCGCAGGTTAATGAGTCCTTTTACGCATTCAGGAGCCTGAGGAATGCGGGTGATTTTCGGAACAGGAATAACTTCAGAGACCTGCATGATATCTACTCCGAACTCTTCGCCTGAAAGCTCAAAGGTTACTAAATGGAGGTTTTCTTCCTGGAACTTTGGATCCACTTCTAATGTTTCTTCAAACATTTGCATTCCTCAAACTGATTCCGAATTTTAATCTACTGTACTTTCCGAACCTTCTTTTGAGTTACCAAGCTTGAATTTCTCCGTAGCTTTTCTCATCTTTTCTCCGAGCAAAGAAAGGTCGCTTGCCATATTAGCAAGTTCTGACATTGAAGCACTCTGTTCCTCGAGAGCTGCAGCAGTTTCCTGGGTTCCTGCGGCTGACTGCTCCGAGATTGAGGAAATATCCTCCAGGGTGGAAGTGATCTCTTCGATGGATGCGGACTGCTCTTCTGTAGCGGCTGCAATGTCCTCTATCATATTTGTGATTTCATTGATTGTAGAAACGATCCCAGCAACCATTTCAACCGCGTTGCTAACGGATTGTGAGCCAATCTGCACATCTTTCTTGCTGGATTCTATGCTTTCAACGGTTTCGCTGATGCTGCTTCTTATTTCGTCGATCAGTTTGGAAATACTATTAGCTGCGCGGCCGGATTCATCAGCAAGTTTCCGAACCTCATCGGCTACAACAGAGAAACCTCGACCGTGTTCGCCAGCTCGGGCAGCCTCAATTGCAGCATTCAGTGCAAGCATATTTGTCTGGTCCGCAATTCGAGTAATAAGAGTTACAATCTCATAGATCTGCTGAGATTTAGAATCCAGCTCCATTATCACATCCTCGGTATCATCAACGGAGGAGCGAATAAGGTCCATTTTTGACAGGATTTCTCTTGAAGCATCTCCAATATTATTTACAGTATTATTAACAAGATTTGTATTTTTAGAAACTTTCTGAGTATTGTCTGCAATTTCCTGAATATTATGGGTCATATCCCGCATTGCATGGGTTATATCCACTATTTTTGCACTCTGTATTTCTGCCCCGTTTGAGATCTCAGCTGCGGTATCAGAAATTTTTCTTGACGCCGACGCTACTTCCTCAGAAGAAGCAGACATCTCCTCCGAAAGTGTGGAGAGGTGAATTGAACTTTCCTGAATTCCTTTGATCAGACTTTGAAGGCTCTCAACCATTGATTTAAAAGCCTCTGATAGTTGAGAGATTTCACTCCTGGAATTCCCTTTTATCTGGACATTGAGGTCTCCCTCAGAGATCCTTTCGGCTGCTTCAAGTAACTCGTAAATAGGTTTCCTGTAGACATTCAGAATTACAAAAACAAGTAGGGCGCCGATAAGTATTGAAAGAAAAGTAACCAGGAGGATTTTATTCATTGAATCTGTTATCAGAGTATCAAGTCTCTCTTTCTGGTCAGCACTGGCCTCCTGAGCGATCCCTTCAACCTCCGCAGCTATGAGTGCCATATTCTGCATCTCAGCAGCCTTTCTCTCTTTAAGAACTTTCAGGCGATCAAATGCAGTCTGGATTTCTCTGGCACTGGCAATTATTGAATCTCCACGCTCAACATCTTCAGGTTCCACCATCTGCTCTTTCAGGTTCCCGGTGACTTCAATTATATCTTCCATAAGCCGATCGAAGTTTTCCGCATGCTCATTCTCGGAGGTAATTATATAGTTCTGATATTCATTTTGAGCTCTCATTGCAAGTATGCTGACTTTCTGAGCTTCCTGAGCATTGGACAATTTTTGCTGGAGGATCTCACTCGATGAACCATTCTCCTGATACTGCTCATATTGAAACATCTGATCCTGATAGATCTCATCCGCTTTCTGCAGAATAAGCTCGCCATTTGAGACAATCTCGGTCCTCAGGGCAGTCTCTTCATTCTCTGCTTCAACATAACTGTCAAAATTTTCTCTAAATTTCTTCGACGTCTCCAGAATGGAATCCATCCGTTCCTGATTAGCAGGGTCAAGATAGCCCAGATATATTTCCTTGGATATAGCTGCCTGTGTGGGTACAAGATCAAGACGTCTATAAGTCTCGTTCTTATAATGAGGGTCACCATGAATAACATAATATTCCTGAGCTCCCAGGGCTCCCTGCATGTTATTCATGATAAAGGTCATGTTTTGAATGGCTCGGCTCTTTTTTTCAACGTCGTTCATACCCTGATAGCCTGTGTACCCAACAAAAAAAATCAAAATCAGAAGAAGAGCAAAACCTATAACTACATGCCCTATTTTTGTGTTTTTATACATTTTTTTCACCCTCACCCGTACCTCCACTCCAGCTTCTCTACCTCTATACCCTTTCTACCTGCAATTGAGCTATTAAGCTGTCAGCGCCACCTGCTGAAGAAGGTCTTTCCTTAATTATTAATATTTTATTTTTGAGACTGCAACTCCATGTTTATGTTTAATCTTTAGTTATCAGGGTTCTGAACTTGCAAGAAACTTTTCGACCTGCGAACCAAAATCACCAAAATTTATGGGTTTGGCGACAACGGCATGACATCCAGCCTTAAGAAACTTCTCTCTACTTTCGGAGTCTGAATGACCTGTAACTGCAACTACCCTAACGCTTCGTGTTTCAGGATTAAGTTTGATTCTTTGAAGCAGCTCAAGCCCGTTCATTTTAGGGAGTTCCATATCAAGCAATATTAAATCAATTTTCGCTTTATTGAGAATCTCGAGGGCTTCAAAGCCATTTTTAGCCTTTTTCGGTTCATACCCAAAAGACTTAAGTAAGTTGGCTTCAACCGTCAGATTGAGTAAATTATCTTCAACAATCAGGATTTCAAACACTAGAATCTACTCCTGGGGGGACTTGAAGATTTTGTAAAGGAACCTCTATAAGAGAATTTTTATAAGTGTAGTCTTCGTTAAGATTTCTATAAACAAAGTTTTTGTGAAGGGAATTTTATAAGCAAGATTTTTACAAGAGAAGCTTTGTAAACAAGCTTCCATATACTGGGATTTCTAAAGAAGCGTTGAATAACGAACCTTCTCTGAAAGATCTGATACAGGAAAATATGAGATGAAATTTCTCATTTATATTTTCAGCAAGTATATCTAGACCTGCAAATTATATCAGAATTAATTCCTCAGTTTACTTGTCATATATGAAGTTTGAGAGAATATAAATTTATTTGCTAACTTTAGAGTCATATTTTCAATATATAAACAGCGATAAAAATAACTTATTTAAACTATGGTATCATTTTTGGCGTTATTATTCTAGAAAAAAGATCTAAATCAAGACAAAACCAGGTTAAAAACAAGTATGGTAGTATTCTTACTTTTTAAAGTGAACGTTATTAATGTTTTTATTTAAATCTATAGATCAAATCAAGATTAAGCTGAAAAATCAAGTACAGTCGAAAATACAGTCTACAAATTTTATGAATGCAATGTTAACATGCTATTTTTTGAATCTTCTTAATAAATTTTTAACTTAATAATTTGAAAAAGATAATTAAAAAAGTTTAATATAGCAGGTCTCGCATATATTTTTCTACATAATTGGAATAGATTTGCCTTAACAGGAGAACTTGCGCCGGTTAAGTTTGTTAACCATGAGTAGCTTTTCAACTGAGGTGTTTTGATTCATAGATTGATTTATGAAGAATACGCAGGCAAGAAGCGAAATTCGGCACACCTAGTAATAAGGTGTCGGAGCACTCCAAAAATAAGAGTGTAAAAATTTCCGATATTGTTGCTTGTTCAAGAACGAAAGAAGGGAAATGCATGGCAAGAGTTATGATCGTGGATGATGCCGAATTTATGCGAATGATAATTAGAGATATCCTTCTTATGCATGGACATGAAGTGGTTGCTGAGGTCGGTGATGGGGAAGAGGCAATTCAGACTTATCTCGAAGTAAAGCCCGATATTGTGTTAATGGATATAATTATGCCAGATATGGATGGAAAAGAGGCACTGCAAAAGCTTCTTACTGTGGATCCGGAAGCAAAGATAGTAATGTGCTCCTCCCTTGGACAACAGGCGCTCATAACCGAATCAATGAAGATAGGTGCTATGGGTTTTATTGTAAAGCCTTTTGAGCCTAATGGAATGCTGGATGTTATTCGAAAAATCGCTGAACCAAATTAGATAGGTTTGAAACCACCATAAAATCAGGTTGCTGTTAAATCGAACTTCGTTAAGTGAAGCTAGATAAATCTAATTTATCAAATATAAATCTGAATTATCAAAACCAGTTGCTTTTGATTAAACTATTATTATTTTAACTCAACTATTGCTGGTCAGATTATTAAAAATTGAACTCTACATAGCTCCACATTTAACAAAAAGTGCTTGAGATGACTATCCGCGCACTCATAGTAGATGATTCTGCTTTAATTCGCAAGCTTCTTTCCGATATTCTCAGTGAAGACCCAAATATCAGGGTCATAGGAACGGCAGTTAATGGAAAGGACGGACTTGAAAAGATTGATAAATTGAGACCTGATGTTGTTCTTCTAGACAATGTTATGCCTGTCCTTGATGGTCTCAAGACTCTTGCTCAAATTATGAAAGAATGTCCGACTCCTGTTGTGATAGTCTCAGCCCTTGGGGAGAGAGCTAAAGAAATTACGCTTACAGCTTTTGAATACGGTGCAGTGGATGTAATCCAGAAACCTGAAGGAATTCTCAGTCAGAGCATGCCAGACATAGCAGAAGAAATTTGTAGAAAAGTCCGGGCAGCTGCAAAAGCCAATCTTGAGAATCTGGGATGCATGCGAAATCAAGAACTGGTAGAGCCGGAAATAAATGGAATGAAAGAAAAAACAGAAAAGAACAGACCCCAGAAAGAAAATGTTTCCGTGAGAAATGTGCTTGCAATAGGCGCATCCACCGGAGGTCCAAGAGCCCTGGAGAAACTCATAAGTGCATTTCCTGCCGACATTCCTGCCGCAGTCCTGGTAGTACAGCATATGCCTCCAGGTTTTACGACATCTCTTTGTAAAAGACTTAATTTAAAAACAGCCCTCAGGGTAAAAGAAGCACAGGAGGGGGACAGGGTAGAAGAAGGGACTGTTCTTGTAGCTCCTGGAAATTATCATATGGAAATCATACAGAGAACCGTAAACGGTCGAAAAAAAGAAATCGTGCATCTTTCATGTGGCCCGAAAGAGCTGGGCTCAAGACCGTCAGTAAATGCCCTTTTCAGGTCTATTGCCCCAATTTATGGCTCCAGAGTGGTTTCCCTCGTTCTAACAGGAATGAGCTGCGATGGAGCGGATGGAGCTGAGGAAATTAAAAAAATGGGAGGAAAAATAATTGCTGAGGCAGAGAGTTCATGTGTAATTTACGGAATGCCAAAAGAAATTGTGAAGAGAAATCTTGCAGACTTTGTGCTTCCTCTGGACAAAATGGCTGAAAAGATTATAAAAATGGTAAGCTAATTTTTTATAAGAATAACAAGTAACTTTTATAAAAAAATAAAGTAACTTGTGGAACCGGAGCAGGGAAATTATGGATATGTCAATATATATGGATATTTTCAGGGCAGAATCTGAAAAATACATTAAAGAAATGAGCGATTCCCTGCTTGCACTTGAGAAAGATTCTGATAACTCAGAACAGATGAATACACTATTTCGTGCAGCTCATACATTCAAAGGTATGGCTGCAACAATGGGTTTCAAACAGATTGTCAAGTTAACACATGAAATGGAAAGCCTGATAGATAAGCTACGTACACAGCAGCTTATACTTGATTCTTCTCTGATTGATGTTCTTCTGACATGTGTGGACACTCTTGAGAAGCTTGTTGAAAATTCCCTTGATGAGAATAAAAATAGTTCTGGAAAGATAGAAAAAGACACAGTCAATGAATACGAACCTTATTCTGATATTGACGAGTTGCTGAGAACTTTAAGAAATGTTAATCAGCCTCTCAAAAAAGCTCCACTTCAAAAAGATAAAGATAAGTCTTTAGATGAAGATGAACGGTCCTTAAATGAAGGTAAGTCTTTAGATGAACGATCCTTAAATGAAGATAAGTCTTTAGATGAACGATCCTTAAATGAAGATAAATCTTTAGATGAACGGTCCTTAAATGAAGATAAGTCTTTAGATGAACGATTCTTAAATGAAGATAGGTCTTTAGATGAAGACGGATCCTTATTTGTGGGAGAGCAGAGCAATAAAAATCAGAACGTATCAAGTATTGAAGAAGCGGCATTGACTGAAAGAATTTCAAAGGCTATTCATCAAATTGAAAGAAGTACTGAGGAAACTGAAAAGAAATCTTACAGGATTAAAGAAAATATTTACGAAACTGAAAAAAGTTACGAAACTGAAAAAAGAACTCATCAGGTAGAAAAAAAGGAAAAAAATTCTATTTCTCCAAAATCTGATTTTAAAGTAAAAACTATCCAGAGCTCAAGAATTAGCACCGGGCAGCTTGATAAATTGATGAATCTTGTGGGCGAGCTCATAATTAATCGTAGCAGGATAAATGAGCTTACAATCAACATGAGATCGAAGGATCTTGAGATTGCACTTTCTGAATTTTATAAACTGACGCAAGAGTTGCAAGATGAGGTTATCGAGGCAAGAATGGTACCTCTGGACCACATTACCTATATCTATCCCAGGATGGTAAGGGATCTTGCACGAGCCCAGAATAAAAAAATTGATTTTATAATCAAAGGGAAGGAAATCAAGCTTGATAGGACTATTCTTGAAGAAATCGGAGATTCTCTGGTGCACCTGCTAAGAAACGCAGTTGATCACGGCATCGAGACTCCTGAAAGACGTGCTGAACTTGGAAAAAGAGAGACCGGCACTATAACTATTACAGCTTCAAGACAGGAAAATTTTGCCCTTATAAAAATCGAGGATGATGGACGCGGAATAGATACCAGCGAAATCCTAAGAGTTGCATTGAAAAAAGGAATCATATCAAGAGAAAGTGCAGAACAGCTTCAGGAAAAAGAGGTGATGCAGCTCATCTTTGCTCCAGGATTCAGTACCTCTGGCATCATTACCGATATCTCTGGAAGGGGAATTGGAATGGATGTTGTAAAAAACAGAGTTGAGTGCCTTGGAGGATCAGTAAAAGTCGAGTCAAAGCCCGGCATGGGCTCCAGATTCGAATTGAGGCTGCCTTTAACCATTGCAGTTTATCAGGCTATGCTGATAAGAGTGGGGGAGGAAAGATATGCAATTCCTTTTACAAATATAGTAAAAAATATAGAAATCAGCTCGCAGGAAATCAAGCATATCAGGGGGCAGGAAGTAATTTTAATAGATGATAAAGTTCTTCCGCTTCTGAGGTTAAGAAGTGTATTTCGGTTGCCTGATGAGGATGAGAATAAGAATAATAATTTTGTAATTCTGGTTGAGAGGCATGGGCAATATATTGGGTTAATTGTTGATGAACTGCTTGGAAAACAGGAAGTAATAGTTAAGAGTTTCAAAAGCAAGTTCCTTGAGAACACCAAGGGATTTGCAGGAGCGACAATCCTGGGCGACGGAAATGTTATTTTGATAATTGATGTTAATGCCTTAATATCAAATTTTGATAGTTGGTGCTAACTCCCTCATTTGGAATAACCGACCCTCATTTGGAATAACCGAGACAGATTAAGTTTTCGAAAAGGATTAAGTTTTGCATAATGGACAAAATATCGCACAAGACTAAGATTAGGTTAAAGTGTCTGGATAAACGAACTGCCGGTGAAGAGATGGGTAATTATTCAGTTAGAAAAGCAAGTGAGAATGAAACAAACAGAGAGATAAACAGAGAAACAAAGTCCAGTCTAAACCAGGAGATAGATCCGGGCTTTGAGCTGTTAAAGAGACTTATTACTGGAAATACCGGCTTTAACTGTGAGCATTATAAAGAATCTCATTTCAAACGCAGGATTAACGTACGCGTTCGAGCCACTAATTCCGAGAGTTATGGAGCTTACCTGAAACTTTTAAAAAGAGACCCTCAGGAATATAAATTTCTTGTTGACACCCTTACTGTAAATGTCAGTGAATTTTTCCGAAACCCCGAGACCTTCAGTATAATTGAAAAAGAGATCATTCCTTCTATTGTTAAATACAGATCAGGTTCATTGATCCGATCAATCCGCATCTGGAGTGCTGGCTGTGCGGGAGGAGAAGAAGCCTATTCCCTTGCTATTCTGCTGCACAGAGTAATGAAAAGCGATTTCGATAAATATAATATAAGAATTATAGGCACAGATATTGATGCCAAAAGTCTCGAGAGAGCCAGGAAAGGCATTTACAGCGAGAATTCACTTAAAAATCTTGATCCCAGCATAAAAGAACGCTATTTTTTGAAACATGGAGATGCATATCAGGTAATAGACGAGCTGAGGAGCATAACACGTTTTAAACATCATGATCTGATTTCAGGTGCAAAAATTGATCGTTTTGACATTATTGTCTGCCGAAATGTAATGATATATTTTAAAAAGGAGATCCAGGAAAAATTACAGCTTAATTTCTATCAAGCTCTTGAAAAAGGAGGATTTTTTGTAATAGGGAAGTCGGAAACACTGATTGGGACCGCATCCAGTCTATTTAAACCTTATAATACAAGAGAGCGCCTGTATGTAAAAGAAATCTCAAGGGATATTTATGGAAGAGATCGAGAATCTAAGAAATTTAAGTGAATACGAGTATGGGGCTTTGAAAGAGCTTGGAAACATCGGAATCGGAAATTCAGCAACTTCCCTCTATAAGCTAACAAATAGCCTGGTTCAGACAAGAGTTTTGAGCGCGAAATTTGAGTTAATTGAAAATATACCGAAAATAACCGGCATTTCTGAGCTCCCGGTTATGGGGTCATTTATGCATATTGAAAAAGATCTGGCAGGGTATATTTTGATCTTTTTCCCTGAAAAAAGCGTAAAAAACCTTGCTTTAATCTTTTTAGATGAAGAAAAAGAAACAGATCTGGTTAATACTGTGAGCCGGCCTTTAATAGAAAAAGATCTGATTGATACCATGAGCAGGCCCCTAATAGAAAAAGATCTGATTGATACTATGAGCAGGTCTTTAATAGGAGAGGTTAGCCATATCCTGGCAGGAACTTACGTAACTGCACTCTCAAAGTTTCTTGATCTCACAATTCTGATTTCAGCACCTTATACAGTGTATGATATGTCCAGCTCTATCCTCAATTCTGTGCTTACGGAGATGAGTTACAAGACGGACTTTGCCCTCTTGCTCGATACAGAATTTCTGATAAAAGAAAAGAAAATTTACGGTTATGTTTTAACTCTTTTTGATCCTGCTTCCCTGGATTACCTGTTAAAACGAATCAACGAGATGCCTCATTAGAAATCTGATTAACCGGAGATCTGACTTGCTTAATATTTATGATTAAGGAATTCTTATTTAGTTTCTTGAGAAATCTGGCTTTTATGCCCTATCCTAATAAAATCAGGCAGGCTAGGGATAGACTTAAGATATCTTTAACCAGGGAAACCTTTTCTAACCAGAAAACCACTTCTAATCAGGAGATAATCAGGAAATCGCTTCTAGCTATAAGACCACTTCTAACCAGAAGATGTTAACCAGGGAGATTTTAACTAGGGAGATTTCGAAATCAGGAGGCATTCTAAGGTTGACTGACACGGGCATAATTATAGTGGGAATAGGAGCCTGTGCATTGGCCAGAAGTCCGGTGAAAATTAAGACCTCCGGACTGGGCTCGTGTGTAGGTATAACACTATATGATAAGCAGGAGAGAAGAGGTGGGCTTATCCATGCGATGCTTCCTAGTATAAATCAGACACGGATAAAGGATAACCCCCTGAGATATACAGATTCCGGGATAGAATATCTCGTAACTGAGATAGTAAAAAAGGGCTCTTCCAGGAAAAGGCTCGAAGCAAAACTTGTTGGAGGAGCGCATATGTTTGAGAATCGAAACTTGAACATAGGCGAAAGGAATATAGAATGTGCCAGAAATATCCTGGAAAGACTTGAGATACCAGTTGTAGCTGAGGATACCGGGAAAAATTACGGACGCTCAGTAACCTTTGATACCTCCACTGGTGATCTCCTTGTAAGAACAATTTTGAGAGGAGACTGGATAATTTGAGAGATTAATATAATTTTACTTGTATATAATTTTACGTGTTTGATTATCGTTGAAGTTATATTGAGAGTTATTGAGAGATTGAGAGTTATTGAGAGATTGAGAGTTATATGTACCTAATTAAGTAAAGCCACTTTATTTTTCTCTTTTCTTTGAAAAATTATATATTTGGTATAAATATTATAATTGACATTCTTAGCCGCACTAATAAAGCCGAAGTAAATAAAATTAGCATAAAACTTTAAATGTATGTCTAAGGCTAAGTCTGAGGTTAAGTAGTGTTTTAGTAACACCCCAAAGCTTTCAGTGAAACTCAATGCTCCCAGTAGCACTTTGAAGATTTCAGTAACACCCTAAGGCTTTCAGTAACACTCCAAAGCTTTCAGTAACACTCCAAAGCTTTCGGTAACACTCCAAAGCTTTCAGTAACACTTTGAGTAAACGATATATTCTATGTTATTCTGTAAAGTATCTGGAAAGTTCTGAAAGCTTATAGAAGACTGAGAAACAGGGAAAATCTAAACCTAACTATTAACAAACCAACTCCAAATAACAATAATAGACAAAGAAGGAATCTTTATGGAAATTAATGGAGTAGAAATCGAAGATACATATGCAGAAGCGTTTCCGATCAAGATTGCAAGGATACTAATAACAGCAGCTACAAAGCGCTGGGCTCTTGTGGCAGCTACTGAAGCTACAGGTTTTGCAACATCTGTTATAATGTGTCCCGCAGAAGCAGGAATCGAGAGGTTAGCAAGTCCCAGCGAAACCCCTGACGGAAGGCCTGGAGTTTATATCCAGATATGCACTTTCAAATATGAATCTCTGGAAGAACAGTTGCTTGAGAGGATTGGACAGTGTGTGCTTACAGCTCCCACAACTGCTGTTTTCAACGGACTTCCTGAGGCTGAAAAACAATTTAATATCGGCTTTAAACTCAAATTCTTCGCAGACGGTATGGAATCCGTAACTGAGATTGCAGGTCGCAAAATGCATAAAATCCCCATCATGGAAGGAGATTACCTGAATGAAGAAAATATCGGAGCTGTAGCTGGAATTGCAGGCGGGAACTTCTTCATCTTCGGGGACTCCCAGATGAGCGCCCTGACCGCAGCTGAAGCCGCTGTCGATGCAATCTCAGAGCTTGAAGGTACAATTACTCCCTTCCCCGGAGGCATTGTAGCCAGCGGATCCAAATCCGGTGCTAACAAATACAAATTCCTGAAGGCTACTGCTAACGAAAAATTCTGCCCTTCCATAAAGGATAAAGTTGAGAACACTGAGGTTCCGGCAGACGTCAATGCCATTTATGAAATTGTTATTAATGGGCTTGATGAAGAAAGCATAAAAGCTGCCATGAAAGCAGGAATTAAAGCCGCTGTAACTGTTCCGGGCATTAAGAAAATCTCCGCAGGAAACTACGGCGGAAAGCTTGGGAAATATCAGTTTAAATTGCACGAGCTCTTCTGAGCTCAATAATTTATTTTTTCGTTTGATGTCCGTGCTATTTTTACGACTATTAATTTCAAAAGAAAGGAAAAAGAAAAAAAGAAATTAAAGAAATGAATGGCAAAGAGAAATCCAGACGAGAGAATTCTAGAAACAAAGGTTAATTGGAACCTTCAAAGTCTATAAAACCCTTTGGAATTTTACTGAATTTTAGAGCCTTATAAGACCTTCAAAGCCCAATTGCGTTGAAACCTGCAAGGAGAATTTCCCTAGGGTCAATACCAGTAACCTGCATCATAACATAAGCTCCAAGGAAAGTCCCTGTCATGCTTCCTATATTTGCAAAACTTGCAACAAGGAGGACGCGCATGAACCTGTTTTTAAACATTTCACTAAAAGTTTCTATTCCTGCCAGAGCTTTTATATCTGCAGTGGTAGGATTTCGCTGTCTTGCTTCTACAACGCCAGCAAACCAGCCTGCAGCAATTAGCGGGTGCAGAGTGGTTAGCCAGGCAACTGAAAAGGCAGTTAAGACTGAGTAAGGATGCCCTCCTGCAAGCAGAGTGCCAGCTGCACTCAAAGTTCCAGTAATAATGAACCACCACCCGAAAGCCGTCAAAAGGACACTCAGATCAACGCCGGAAAGCAACAGCAGTAAGAAAAATCCGACTATAAGGCCCACAAAAGCAAAACCTACAACTTTTCCTATTCCTATGCGTTTTTTCGGAATTTCCATAAGGGAATTCAGAGAAGGGACAGTTTTCGGATTATTGAGATATCTGAGCACTCCGGGTTTGTGTCCGGCTCCGATTACCACAACGACAGTTTTGTTTCCACCTGCCGCAACCCTGAGAATGCTCCCTGCAAGGTATGCGTCCCTTTCATCAATAAGAACCTCAGCTGCAGTCGGGGCAAAACCTCTGAGTTCATCTACAAGGGCAGTCACAATGTCCTTATCCGTGATCTTATCGATATCGATCTCAGTCCCTTTTCCTACCCCTATCAGACCGCCCAGCAGGGAGCCAATCATCTTGATTTTCTCCAGGAATTTCATCTTCCCCCAAAAACGCTGGAGTGTCACCTGGATATCCCGGTCAATTAAAGCAACTTTAGCCCCGATTGTTTCAGCTTCTTCGATTGCAGAAAGCATCTCGGCTCCGGGTTTTACTCCCATGTCATCACCGACCTTTTTCTGCACATAGGCAAGCAGCCAGTGAATAATGTAATAGTAAACCTTGCCTTCGGTGAGAATTTCTTTTATCGGAACTTGCTTTTCCTGCACATTACCCTTGAGAGCGTCATACCGTCCCCTGCAAAGTTCAACAGCTACGATATCCGGCTTCAGATTCCTTATAGCATCCTTGACTTCAGCAACACTCTTTTCCGAGACATGGGCTGTCCCTATAAGCACAATTTTTGATGGCTGGTATTCATCCTGAAAACCATCTGCTAACTGGGAAGGCGAGGAAACTGAAACATTAGAGGCAGAATTAGGAATGGATTCTGCAATAAATTCGGAACTTATATCAAGCCGTGTTTCAAGCTCGTCGGCTTCTACTTCGGGTGCCGGTGCAGAAATTTTGTCTTCCTGTGGCACGTTAATTGAAGAATTAGAAAGTCTAGATTTTCCGGCAGAAATAAAGTTTTCTGCGGATTCGGTCATAAGTTTGTCCATAGAATATATTAACTCCTGAGATGAACTATGAAAACTGTACTCAGGGTCCCTGCCCTGTGAATTTGTAATTCCAGGTTTGTTCATTGTTAATCTCTCTGCTGTGACGAGTTAAAAGTGATGCATGAGAATACATCACTGAAAGATTGTATTTTATCGCATGAATAATTAAGCTCTTCACATAAAATAACCAAGATATAATCTTCACATAAAATAACCAAGTTATAAACAACTTAGCCATAAGCATATGTTAGCTATAAGCAGATAATTAACTGGTGGTAATAATCTGTAAAGGATTTATATTTTACCGCTTCAGGTTTTCCTTCAGGTTTTCCTTCAAGTCTTTCTTCAGGTTTTATCCCTATTTTCTATAGTTCTCATTTTATATAATTCTTTATAAACTATACAATATATTTTTAATATATTTTCGGAAGATTTTGTTTATTAATAACTTAAGAAAGTAGGATCTTTTGATAAAAATATCTTTTGATGAAAATCTCCTTATTAACCTTTAATGCCCTATAGCCTTTAACACTCTATAGCCTTTCACTCTATAGCCTTTAATGCCTTACAGCCTTTAACGCCCTATAGCCTTTAACACCCTATAGCCTTTATGAGCGTTTATAATATGATATTACTCTGAACGGAGTTTCAGGACCCGTACAAGGTCCGTTCTTGAGAGTATCCCTACTACCGACCCATTGTCAATAACAATAACCCTTCCTATATTTTTAGATGTGATCAGTTTCAGTACATCATTGGCCTGTGCATCCGGAGGTACCGAGATAACATTTCTACTCATGATATCCGAGACCTTGGATACGGGGCGGTCAATATATGGAACTCGACGGATATCGGTAAATGTTACGATTCCTTTGAGGCTGTTTCCCTCCATTACAGGGTAACCCATGTGTTTCTTTTCAAACATGAATTTGACCAGATCTTCAACGCTCATGGAAGGACTGACTGAAACCACATCTCTGGTCATAATATCACTCACCAGAATATTTTCGAGAGTTACCTCGGCACGGGTAGAGCGCTCTTCTTCAGATGCGCCGACATAGATAAAGAGTGCAATCAAAGGGAACCAGAGATTGTTTATGAGAACCCCGAAAATTGCCATAAGAATAGCAAAAAATTTCCCTACGGTCGCTGCACTATGGGTAGCCTTCACATAAGACATTCTTCTTGCGTAAAATGAGCGAAGCACTCTGCCCCCGTCCATTGGAAAAGCAGGTAGCAGATTGAAGATCCCCAGTACAAGATTCATAACTCCAAGAATCCAGATAACTAGGTATGCCGGGTTTTGAGAAAGTGCAGGGTTAGGGGAGATCAGGTTTCCATAGATAAACAGGCAGGCAAAGCCTATTACAAGACTTGTAAGGGGTCCAGCAGAAGCCATCTTTGCCTCCTCCCCGGGTTTCCTGGGTATCTCTTCCATAGCCGATACGCCCCCAAACAGGAAGAGAGTAATACTCTCAATTTTAACCCCATAGCGCATTGCCATGTATGAGTGGGCTAGTTCATGTAAAACGATTGAAGCAAAAAGCAGTATAGCGGTCAGGACTGAAAGAGAATATCTTGTGACAGCCGGCTCAACTCCCCTAAAACCGAAAGGTTGCTGGTTGATTGCAAACACATATGTAAATATGGGCAGTATGAGAAGAAAAGTTATGTGCAGCATGATAGGTATACCCATCACACTTCCAATTTTCAATGACGATTTCACGAGATAAATACCCCCCATTTTTATTGTTATAGCACTGAATAGATAGTTAGCGCTGAGTATGGATTAATGCTAAACAATATCAAGAAGTTTCTGCTTATTAGAAGTTTCTGTTTATTATATCTTTATTAAGTTATGAATTTCTATATTATAAATCTTGACATCAAATTTGAACTTAAATATTAGTCCAGAATGTCACGAACAGTATATTCTTAGGATTCTCAGGAAATTGGATTTATCTATTCAAACAGTATTATTCTCAAGAAATTGAATTTATCCATTCAAACAGTATTATTCTCAGAAAATTTGATTTATCCCTTAGTTCTGCCACAGATATCCTGATTCTGCTCATAAGTTACCCTGATTTTTCCTCATGAGTCTCCATGATAATTTTTCATTATAGTGATAATTTTTCATTATAGTGATAATTTTTCATTATAGAGTTGTTTGATAAACTTTCTTGAGCGGGCTACCTTGTAAATCTTTCCTCGTAAAGTAGTTTTTAATATTTTTCTCTAATAAGAGCAGTTGATTCCATTTATTATTTGGCGATAATACTATACATATTTGCTTATGGGCGATTAGTAATTAGTGAATTATAGGATATTAAGAAAATTAGTAAATTATAGGATATTAAGAAGAAATGTAGATGAAAAGGAAAAAATGAATGCAGGGGAATCGGACAAAAGAATTAAAGCTTTAAATTTCTGTTGTTACTTTTTTCAAATCCTGCAGAAATTCTTCTATGTCCCGGGTTGTGTTATGAGGCATGAGAACTAGACGGAGAGATCTGGGAGTACGGGTGATTGAGACATTCCATCCGAATTTTTTAAGGAGTTGTTCCCGAACAAGGTCAGGGTTTGGAACTCTCAGGGCAACTACATTCATTATGGGTTCAATCAGAGGTTCGAAACCTAGTTTTCTAGCTCCTTCAACCAGTTTTTCAGTAAGCTGCATGCAATACTGTACATTTTTTCTATACCCTTCACGACCCAGATGTTTCATGACTGCATATGTGGCAGCAGCCGAAGCCCCGCTGCGGGTGCCTGTAAGAGTGAACTGTGCCTTGGTTGTAAGATACGGAGTGTTTACTCTGAGGGAGTCAAGGAAAGAAGGAGATCTGAATAGCAGGGCACCTGATGGGATTGTAGAAAGCCCCATTTTGTGTGGGTCTATCGCAATGGAAGTGACACCTGGAACTTTGAAATCGAAAGGCTGTGGGTTTTCAAGGAATGGGATCACAAACCCACCGAAAGCTGCATCAATGTGAAGGAATAGCTCATTATCAAGAGCAAGTTTTGCAAGTTTCTCGATAGGGTCTATCTGGCCGAATTCTGTAGTTCCTGCTATTCCTACAAGTCCTATAGTGTTTGTATCTATCAGGCTTTCTACAGATGCAATATTCACCTTGAATTCAGAGTCCAGAAGAGCTCTTTTAACCTCAATGCCCATCATATTGGCAACTTTGTCAAACGAGAAATGAGCTGATTCGGGAATAACTATGTTAGGCGTCCCCACTATCTTCTTACCCCCAGTAACCAGATTTTTCATGCCCCTGACAGCCTGGATATTGGATTCCGTACCTCCTGTTGTGAGATAGCCATAAATCGAACCCTCACCGGACTTCCAAGAAGGAGTTTTAGCAGACTGAACATCAACAGATTGAGCATGGAGAAGTTCTCCAAGCATCATGATAACTTCCCTTTCCAGCCTGTGAGCGCCTGCAAAAAGTCCTAAGTCACCGAGGTTAGCCTCAATAAACAGCCTGTGAGCCTCAACCGCAATTTTATGTGGGCGAGTACACATTGAACTTAAAACCTTATAGTAATCCGTATCTTCTGACTTTACATTTTCCAGATAGGAAAATATCTCCTTCTCAGAAAGACCCTTCTCATTCATATGCATAGAGTAAAACCAATTTTATTTAAAAGATTTATGGAATATAACTGCTAAATTACCTGATCTAAATTACCGGATAACTTACAATACACTTGGGAGGAGCAAAACCTTGCCTTAATGATTAAACAGTAGAGAAAAGTTCCACAAAAAAGATATAATCTACTGATATGACAAGGTAGAAAGATTAACACAGGGGTAATGTAAGGCACTAAAGTAGAAGTAAAAGGAGGATCAAGCATAAAAAGAGAATTAAATTGATGAAAACCAATTAAAGAAGGAATTAAAGGATTTAAGAAATAAGAAGATAAAGAGAATAAAAAAAGTATAATAAGTATGAAGAAACGTATGCGAAAGAAGAGGTATCGTGTTTACTTAAAACAGATTTAACGAGAAGAAAGAGTGGCAGATTATCTTAATTATAGAGATATTTCCTCTTAATTATAGAGATATTTCCTTCAGAGAGAGACCCCTTTATTTCTATTGGAGATTTGTTTATGGTATGAGTAAAACGAAAAAAGGGAAAATGCCAAATGGAAATTTCTTCTAATGGCAAAATTAATGGCAAAATTGACGAACTTTCCATTTAAATAACTAATCGTTAAATATTTAGTATTAGTTAACTATATATACTAAAATTTTTATAACTAAACAACATTATTTTGTTCCCAACTAAATAAAGCAAAGCTTTATTTTGTTGCCTCAAGCCCTAATGTCTTTTAGTGGAAATCATGGGGTCCGGGGGTTATATAAACTTTCCAGTAGAAACAAAGGGGTCTTCCTTTATTTTCTTTCACCTTTCTTTATTTTTTTTCACTTTTTCTTATTTTCCTTCACTCTTCCTTACTTTCCTTCACTTTTTCCTATTTCTCTTATATTCCTATTTTCTTTCACTTTACTCATTTCTTTCATTTTTATGACCAACTTGTGATTTTTCATTTTTTACTTTTTATTTTTTACTTTTTATTTTTACTTTTCCAATTTTTCTATATCCTAATCTTTTCAATTTATTACGAGCAATAATTCGCATATACTAAATTCACACATAATTCTTATTTTATCTTAAAATTTTTATTCTTTTAACTTAAGAAAAAGAGTAAAAACTTTTCATAACTTCTTCCATACGAAAAGAAGGAGTAAAATTTAACCTCCATTGGTTATGGAATCAAGAATATTTTGGTTCAAATTGGTTGCGTTTCTTGTTACCGTTTTTCTTGATATATATTTAAAATAAAATCAAGTTCCAGTGGAAATAAACGGGTCTTCACCATAACAATTAATAACGTGTACTTCCATTGCATCTACTGCAAATATAGCTTAAAATTACTTGTTTATATACCAATTTCACCTAAAATTTTGGCTAAAGAAGACCAGGAATAAAGGTTTTCTTCAGGCTTGAGATGCGCTTCAATAAATAAATTTGCCCGCCGTCTTAGGAGTAATTAATAGAAGGTAAGAATTTCAGGCATTAACTATAAGAAACATGTATCTTCTATCCTTTCCTCCTCATGATCGGGGGTTTATATGCTTTTTCATAGAAAGCAGAAAAAAAATCATGTAGTAAAAATCCAATGTAGTAAAAATCCAGTGTAGTAAAAATCCAACAATCATAAAGTAGAGTTTAATTCTCGAAGTCTCGAAATAATAATATAGGTTTAAGAACTCTAAATCAAAATTTTGCAGTTAAAAGCCCAAATTTAAAAACTAAAGTTAAACACTTAATATTAAAAACTAAGATTAAAGTTTATAGTAGAAGTCTAAAATTAAAGGTTTAAAGTTAAAAGTTCAAAATGGAACTCTGGAATTAAAAAACATTTTTTTCCAAATCCCCCTTTCAGAAATCTTATTAAAAAATCTTATTCATAACGGCTCTGAGATCCCCCCTTGATTAAGAACATAATATTATCTAAAAATATTACCTAAAAACAGCTTCACTTAAAAAATATTACCTGAAAATAGTTTAGCAGCTATTAATATAGGGCTTGTCCAGCAATTACAGTTACAGTTATCTAAAATATTGGGCAGAAAAATTAGGCAAGTAATCTAAGCAGGTAACTTCAGGAGAGATACCTAGGGAACTTACTAAGATATAGCTTAAAAACAGTATTCAATGCTGTGGGTTCAGAGAATTAAAAACGGAACCGCTTGTAAAAAATCCTCTGATCTCAGGCACTGTAAAACACTTTAAAACAGTAAAACATTAAAAATAGTTGCTGTAAAGCAAAAATGAAAGTAGTGTAAAGTAAAGGCAGTATACGAGTTATCTACTGTGTCAATTAACTGTGTATATTATGTTTACTTTACAAATTAATTATATACGTTATAACTATGTATATTATATAACTATGTATATTATATTACTTTATTAATTAATCGCGTATATTAGTATTATTCAAATTAATTATGCGCTGAATGTGTCGATTATCCGTGTTAAAAGTAAATAAATATGTTAATTATCTGTATAAAAAAATGTATATCAATTGTCTTAACCCCAAACATACTTGAAATTGTAAATTTTTATAGAGGATCATTTATGATAAAAGCTCATTCATTAGACGGCTTATTCGAAAAATTACTTGACGGAAAATCAATTTTCAAAAATAAAGAAGTGCTTCGGCCTTCTTATACGCCTGATCTTTTGCTGCATAGGAACGAGCAAATTAATGGTCTTGCAACAATCCTGGTTTCCGCACTCCGAGGAGAAACTCCTTCCAATGTGCTGATTTATGGAAAAACAGGAACTGGAAAAACAGCTGTCACTCGTTACGTTGGAAAGGAACTTGAAAGAGTAAGCGAAGATAAATCACTTTTTTGCTCGGTTGTTTATATTAATTGTGAAGTAATCGACACACAGTACCGGCTCCTTGCAAACCTTGCCAGGCATTTTGAAGAAGAAGTTCCTATGACCGGGTGGCCTACAGATCAGGTCTTCATGAAATTTAAGGAAGCAATTGACTCAAAAGAGCAGGTAATTATCATAATTCTGGACGAAATTGATAAGCTTATCAAAAAAGGTGACGATGTCCTTTATAATCTATCGAGAATCAATACAGATTTGCGGAGAGCCAAAGTCAGTATGATTGGCGTCTCAAACGATCTGAAATTCACTGAGTTCCTGGATCCCAGGGTTAAAAGTTCTCTGGGTGAAGAGGAACTCATTTTCCCTCCATATGATGCTGAACAGATCAGTGATATCCTGAAACAAAGGGCAAAGATGGCTTACACTGACGGCGTTCTAGGTGAGATGGTAATTCCCTTATGCGCTGCTTTTGCAGCCCAGGAGCACGGTGATGCAAGGCGTGCGCTTGACCTCCTTCGGGTATCAGGAGAAATTGCAGAACGGGAAAATCAGCCCCAGGTTCTTGAAGAGCATGTCAGACGCGCTCAGGAAAAAATCGAAATCGATCGCGTGGTCGAAGTAGTAAGGACCCTTCCCACCCAGTCCAAACTCGTACTCTACAGCATTATTCTGCTGCGGAGCCGGGGTAGAGAAGGTAAGAATGTTACAACAGGCGAGATGTACAATGTCTACCGCCAGCTCTGCCATCACATTGACGTAGATATCCTTACGCAACGCAGGGTTACCGACCTCATGTCCGAGCTTGATATGCTGGGCATAGTCAATGCAGTGGTTGTAAGCAAAGGTCGTTACGGCAGGACTAAAGAAATTTCCCTGAGTGTTCCGGTAGAAAACACTCGAAAAGTACTTCTTGAGGATTACAGGCTTAAACCCCTGGTGGATTTTAAAACATCCGTTTTTAGTAAAATGTTTTCATGAGGGTCTTCCCCTCTTATCTCTCTATCCTGATTTTTTCCTGACTTAGCGTTGATTCCTTACTTTTCAAGTTTTTCCTCAGCCACTCTTAATTGCTCTTACTTCAGGCTTTGTCCTTTCTAAATTTTAACTCTCAATATTCTTTAATTCTCAATACTCTTTAACTCTCAATATTCTTAGTTTTCCCTATTCTGGCTTATTTTTCAATTAATCAAGCGTAAGTTTTCAGGAAATAATATATATGATCCTGTGGTTTGACTAGAGTCATATTAACTATGCAGTTAACGTACGGATTTATGCAGCTAATATATAGACTTCATTATTCAAGCTACTACTCAGTTGGTTGGTGTTTAACTTATTAACACAAATATAATGATTCGGTAGTTTAACTTATCAATGTAAATTTAATAAGTCAATGATAACAGTTTAATTAATGGTAACAGTTCAATCAATGATAACAGTTTAATTAATGGTAACAGTTCAATCAATGATAATAGTTCAATCAATGATAATAGTTCAATCAATGATTCAGGACTAACAGTCAAGTTAATAACTCAAGTCTAATTATTCAAGTTTAAAGGGTAATTTTTGATGAAAATAATAGCATTCGTAGGCATGCCAGCATCTGGAAAATCCGAAGCTGCCAGAATTGCCGCTGAGATGGGCATTCCCGTTGTCAATATGGGTGACGTAATCCGGAAGGAAGTTTTAAGGCGCGGGCTTGAGCCCAATGATTCCAATACCGGGATGGTTGCAACACAGCTTCGCAAGTGTGAAGGCATGGACGCAGTCGCCATACGCTGCATTTCTCAAATAAAGGAAGCAGGTTCTGACATCATTGTTGTTGACGGGGTACGCGGGATTGCTGAAGTGGAATGTTTCAGGCGAGAATTCGGAGAAGGTTTCATCTTGATTTCCATTTACGCTCCTATCGAAGTTCGTTTCTCCAGAATCAAGAAACGAGGCCGAAGTGATGATATGGACAGTATAGAAGGGCTCCGCCGTCGGGATGAACGAGAACTCGGCTGGGGTATGGGGGAAGCTATAGAAGCGTCCAATATCGAAATTGAAAATAATTTCACTCTGGAAACTTTCAGAAAGGATGTTATTGAAGTTTTGAGCAACTACTTAGGAAAGAGCCCACAGAATAAATCTTAAAATGGGATAGAAAAATAATTTTTCTGAACAGACTACGAAAATTAATTTCCTGAACGAAATATAACAGGCATAATCTCCTGAACGAAATATACTATGGGTGTAATCTCCTGAACGAAATCTACTATAGGTATAATCTCCTGAGAGAAATATACGGTAGGTACGGAGACAATCCACTTTTTAATTCACTGGAGCAGATTTATGATACGAGTTAAAGTTTCAGCAGCTGTATATCCGACGGAAGACCCGGAAAAGGTTATTAAAGCTATTTCATCCCTTTTTAATGACATCAAACTCAGAAAAGAAGTTATTGAAACAACAGAGTCTGAAACAGAGGCTTCTCCTTCTTTTTTCTTTTCAGCTGAGGGAAGAATTGAGATCTTACGTACTCTGCATGGGCTAATTCGCAGAGAAGAAATCATAGATAGTGTTCGCAACAAGGCTTTCATTAAAGGCTTATCCAGTGATGGGCTTTCGGTCCGGTTTTTGCTCAACAAACAGGCTGCTTTTGTCGGAGTTCCCAGTATTCCTGCACAGGAAGAACCTCTCGGATCTATCGAGGTTATTATCAGGGCTGACTCTCAGGAAGAAATGGAAAGACTTTTTGAATGGCTTTTACCCCTTACTGAAGAAGGAAAACCTGTTGTTGAAGTAGAGATGGACTATGTGCAAAGAGTTTGAGGGGTTTAAGTTTTAGCGGTTCATTCAGATTCAGTTAAATGATTCAGTTAAATATATCTCAATTCGCGCCCACAGACGTATTGATAAATGAAAAGGAATGAAGTTTTGTTATGCAATTGCAGAGAATAAGCTATTCGTCGCGTGCAGTCGTTGAAGACCCTTTCAAGTGGGCTTACACGCTTGAGGATTACGGGTATACCGGTTGGGAGATCGTACAGGAAGGGTCTCAATGCCTGAATAGCAAGAACATCCAGAATTTAAAAAATATCAGTGAAACCACTGGTCTTGAGTTAACTCTGCACCTGCCTTTCTCAGATATGAATCTGGCAGGTCTGAATGACTCAATCAGGGCAGAGGTGATCAGGCAAATGAAACATTACCTGACTCTTGCCTCTAACTATGTTAATCTGGCTGTAATTCACCCAGGTTATCTTTCCCCTTATGGTGTGCAGGTTCCGCAGGAAGCTTATTTTACCAATCTTGCCTCTCTCCGAGAGATCTGTGATTTTGCAGCAGATTTTGGAATCTTAGTTGCAGTTGAAAATATGCCTGATCTGCCGAAAATTTTCGGGAAGTATCCTGAAGAAATACTAGAAATGCTAGAATCTATCGGAAGCCATAACGTTGGGTTTACTTTTGATGTCGGTCATGCGAATACAGTTGGGCTTATTGACGACTTCCTTGACCTTCTTACAGAAAAAATCTCCCATGTACATATCCATGACAATATGGGTAAAAAAGATGAACACCTTCCACTGGGTAAAGGAACAGTAGACTGGAAACGAGTTATGGAAAAGCTTTCTGATTATAAAGGAATTTTTGTTACCGAAGTGAGTTCGGTAGAAGAGGGAATCGAAAGTCTTGAGTTTTTAAGGAACCTGTGATTTTCGTGTCTCATTTCTCAAGGAATATAATCCTACTTTTTTATTTGTTTCCTTTATTCAGATTACTCTCTTTCCTCCAATCCTCTCTCTTTCAGGTATCTGACCCAGTCGCCATGCTCGATTTTTTCTGACTCGGGCTTCTCATCAGAAACATAAATAAAGCCCTTGAGCTTCTGTTCGCCAATCTCAAGATCCACATATTCTCTGTGGTATCCTCCGAAAAGTTCAATATAATCAATTGTTCTGGCGACCTCAAGTTGTTGTTTTCCTGAAAACCTGCGCACCTCAGCTATGACATAGGAATCTTCTTCTGAAGGGTAGACGCCAGGATAGGGACCCAGAGGGTAAAGAGAGTATCCTCTCACTTTTGCTGTGCCCAGGAATTCTGACCTATTCGGCAGGTCGAAACGCCTGCTGTTGTAAAGACCATCTCTGAGGCTGCCGTATAGTGCCATAATAAGCTCCTCACCTTCCGGCCTTTCATAAGAGCGCTGCCAGCAGACATTTCTGTGAAAGACGCGCCCATAAAGGGTTCTGTCCCTTACTTTTTTTTCCTCGTTTTCATGTATGGTTCCCTTTTTTCCTGAGTCGTTTTCCATATTATTACCTTTATTCCCTTAAAAAATAATTTAAGGAAGCTTGGGGAAGCCGTAGCCTGCAAACCGCTGGGGCAGATCGAGGTTTGCCAGCAGGAAACGGTCCTCTTTACTATAAGCTACTTTTTTATTGCCTGAGAGTTCCATCACACAGGTGCTGCCAGGCTTTACTTCTTTAACTTCCTGACCATCAACCAGAATCTTTTCAACACGCACGGGTTCGGACTGCAGGCCAACAAAGAGATGAAGCACACCTGAGGTCTCAATTGCCCGCGTAAACTTTGAGATGGTGCATTCAAGAATATAGTCAGTACTTACAATTTCCTTATCAGAGATAATAAATCCCCTTTCGATATCTTTGGCTTGCACGTTTTTAAGGCGCATCCCAACTCTGGTGCCTGTGGGTGCGCTGTCAATATCGACATCATGGCTCTGAATTGACCTGATTTCAATATCCCTGTCCAGCGGGAAAATTTTGGTCTTGTCCTTATCTTTTGAGATTCCCTGTTTGACAACACCAAGAACAACACAGCCTTTTCCAGTAACATTGAAAGCATGGTCTATAAACACCCTGGCAGGCAGGTTATTCAACTCAGCCTGTTCAGCTTCTATCTTTTCCGAAATCTCGTTAATTCTGGCTTTAAGATCTTCTATACCTTCAAAAGGGTTTTTTGCACCTTTATTGGTATTCAGGGAAATGCATTCCCAGTTCTGAAGAGAAGTGCCCGCAGTCATTATTTTTATTTTCTTTTTCAGCTCATCGATCGCATGAATATGGGTACTGTCGGACTTTGTCAGGGCAATTATTCCATGCTTGAAACCGAGAAGATCCAGGGCAACAATACATTCTCCTGTATGAACACTTGCAGGATTATCCCTATCCAGGCCGTCAGGAGGGATGCAGAGAATCGCCATATCCGAAATATTCAGTGCCGTGATCAACGGCTTTAAGGCTTTAGGATAGCCGTGAGGGTCCACAAAAACCATTTTCCGGCTTTCCTTATCGTTATTGTACATAGTTATGTCGGAGGATGTCCCTTTTTTCCCAAGGTTTGCGGCAAGGGAAGTTCTTCCACTTTTTTCCGCCCCAATAATTGCAAGATTTGTCATACTGGATCCCTTTTTAGTTCCTTAAATTGCTATATTTAAAAACTGTTTAAGTGCAATTTATTTTATTATTGTGAGTTATTTTGTAAGTGCGAATTGTTCTGTAAGTGCGAATTGTTCTGTAAGTGCGAATTGTTTTGTAAGTAAGAGTTGTTCTATGTAACTCTGAGACCTTAGTGATATTACAACTTTGAAATTTGCATCTGGTATAATTATACTATAATATATTTCTTTTCGAAACACTTTGAAAAAGTGTCTCAAGACTTCAAAGCTCGAGAATAACATTCTGGAAAGAGTTACCATGTCTCACCCTGCAAGATTGCATGAGTCTTATCATTGGTGCTTTTATTAATTTTCTTTATAACTATCCGATACTCTTCTCCGATCGGTTGAGGCTCTTCAAAAATTGCATCGATCCCGAGTCTTTTAAGGTATTCCTCAAAATCGGCTGCAGTTTTTAAGTCCCTTACCCTTATTCTTGCCTCCTCATATAGCCTTTGACCGTTTTTCACACTTCTTATGGATTCTCTTAGAGGGCCCAGTATGCTTTTTCCAAGTTTCATACAGCGTTTTTCAAATTCGGTCTCGTCTTCGTCCCATTCAACTGTCTGGAAGCCTTCTCTGACAATCCGGGAAAGCATGTAATCTCTGCCTGTTTCATTGTAAAACTTAAAGGCGTGTATTAGATCCGAACGATTACTCTGTGAAGAGGTATATTTTAACGGGGAAAGAATCATGTCCGGGTCCTTTATTACAACACCCTCATGCTCTATTTCCCCAAGTTCCCGGATAATTTTTTCAATTTCTCCAGCAGCAGTTTCCAGTGGGAATTCATTGAAAAACCTTACCTGGAAGAAACCATATTTTTCCAGGATTTCCTGCTTCCTTTTTATTGGAAGAGGTTCACCGCTGTTTTTCTTCCGAATATCAAAGATATAAAATTCTACAGATTCGATATCATAGATTTCTTTTGGAACATATGGGTTATCAGGTCCTACCATTTCTCCATAGAGTACAAACTCTGGGAAATCTTCAAAGAACTTCAGGTTCAATTTTTCTTTCGCTTTTTGAGTCGTATAAGGGCAGATATATCCGCTTCGTGTAATTGCAAGGATCTCGTCTTTTGCAATCGCTATACGGACATTATATCCATTCATTTTTTCTTCCACGGCTACTTTTTCAAGGCCGTTGAAATGTTTTTTAATCGTAGGATCCAGCACCATAGCTCGTCGGATTTTCGGAAAACCCATAATGGCTTCGAAAGAATCTTCTTTCTCATAAAGTACTGTCCCTCTTTCGATATGGGAAATCTCCTTATCGAAACGGAGCAAATTTTCATATTTTCCCCAGTTTCGGGCGAGATAACTCTTTTCAAAAAGATGCTGAACCCTTTCCTTATTAAACCCCAGATAGCTGGCAATCCGGGCTACAAATTCAGGATCTACTTCCTCATTCCCATCTCTGCTCATGTTTATTTATCTGTTCTCAGCCCTGAAATAAATTATCATTCTCAGGCATATACTCGAACATGTCTTCAAATCAGGTATACTCTATAACAGGCTATTTTTCAGGAGATAAATTGAAAAATACTAAGAAATGACCGTACATTAAAAATCTTTTTAAGTATTCGGTTCTAATCTGTTTCTAATCCTGTTTTATTTGAGTTTGCAAAAAAAGTTGGAGATTGTAAAATGGCAGATGAAATCGACTACCAGATTATGGGCGACGATATGCAGATTGTTGAAATCGAGCTCGATCCTGAAGAAGCCGTCCAGGCAGAAGCCGGGGCTATGGCTTATATGGGACCAGGAATCCAGATGCAGACAAGCATGGGTAATGAAGGAGGTGGGCTTTTCGGAAGCCTGAAAAAAGGACTCAAACGAGTGCTTACAGGAGAAAGTTTCTTCATTACAAACTTTATCCATAAGGGTTCCGGGAAAGGGCATGTAGCATTTGCAGCTCCATATCCGGGCAAGATTATCCCTATTGACCTTACCAAATTCGGAGGCAGCCTCCTCTGTCAGAAAGACTCATTTCTCTGTGCAGCTCGCGGGGTAGAAGTAGAAGTCGCTTTCACCCGTAAGCTCGGAGCAGGGCTATTCGGTGGCGAAGGTTTTATCCTGCAGAGACTGAAGGGTGACGGCCTGGCTTTTCTCCATATTGGAGGGACCGTCATAAGAAAGGATCTGGCACCTGGCGAGACATACCGTGTCGATACGGGCTGTGTGGCAGCTTTCACCGAAACTGTGACCTATGATATAACATGGTCAAGGAATTTTAAAAATGCTCTCTTCGGCGGTGAAGGAGTTGTCCTTGCAACCCTTACAGGTCCGGGCACAGTATATATGCAGAGCCTGCCTTTCTCCCGCCTCGCTGACAGGATCTTTGCAGCTTCTGCCTACGGTCGTAACCGGGAAGAACAGAGCGGCATTCTTGGAAGTGATGTCCTTGGAGGCCTGATTGGTGGAGACAAAGCATTTTAAAAACGCGAGATAGTTGTAAGACCAAAAAATCACACTAAAACAGCACTAAAACAGAAATTACTGTAAAATATAATTCGCTGCAAAAACAGGACTTGTTTCAAAATAGAACTTGCTGCAGGATAGAACCCGCTGCAAAATAGGGTTCACTATAAAACAGAAATCATTAAGAAATGAGAAATTAATCTAAAGGAAAATTTAGAAATTGAAAAAGCCTGCCTTAATAGAACAGGCCTTCTCTTAATCATTTTCTTTCTTTTAATTATTTGATTTAATGCTTTAATTAATTTTTTTCTGGCTCAGTTTTTCTGGATTTGGGCTTATTCCTCAATTGTATTTATTATATTCCTCCGGGCCAGGAAACCAACAAGTTCCTCTTCCAGGTTAAGGACCGGAACACCTCCGACATCGTGTTCTATCATTATCTGGACAGCTTCTGCAAGAGGAGTATTGGTATGGACACTTACGACACTGCGGGTCATAATGTCCCCTACCAGCAGGTTCCTTATCCTTGAATCTTGCTGGTTGTCAGCTACCAGGTCTCTGAAAGAACGCATGGCAAAGGCAATGTCATCCTCAGCAATAATACCTACGAGTTTTCCATTTTCAATTACTGGTAGCCTTCCCACATTCTTATCAAGAATAAGCCGTCTGGCGTGGCTCACTCTGTCAGATGGGCTGACAACGATAGGGTTTTTTTCCATTACTTCTCCAACAAAGCCCGTGAAGTGGTTTACTTTCATGAATTCCTGAGGTGTTACCCAGCCCAGGGCGTTTCCGTTATCAGTGACAATAATTACGCCACTTTTCTTTTTCATCAGGGTAAGGGCATCCCTGACATCGGTATCGGGCAGAACCTTTACAAAGTTGTCGGATACGGCTGTTGCAACATGCAGAGAGGATGCAGGTTTGCTCAGTTTCTTGCGAGTTCCGAGCTGCTCTGTCAGACTTCTCATTGTAAGTACACCAAGTACCTGATCGCCGTTGACTACCAGCAGGCGTTTTGTATTCTTCTTTTCCATAAGGTCTAGGGCGTGAGATATGGTGTCTGACTTGCTAATTTTATATGGCTGTACCATTATGTCTTTAACTTGCATGCAATTCACCTCATGCGTATCCAGAGTTTTGAATCATACTTTTCGCAATTTTCTGCGTGTTTTCTTCATCCGTTTTCCTGCGCTTTAATTTTGCATCTTTCTCTTACTTTTTGCTGCTTAATTAACTTCTATATATTTTTTATGCAGCATGTACTTCGCACTACAGTGCTTCAGAGGATGGCTTTCATAATGTCGGTTCTGCTTAATATTCCCACTATATCTTCTCCATCACTGACAGGCAACGCAGTCAGTCCTTCTTCAATCATTTTTTTCGCGGCTTTACTGACGTTCTCATTTACATCAATGGAAACTAGCGGAGAAACCATTATGTCTTCTGCGGTTAAAGGTACCTCTTTTACATATCTGTAGGTTTTTTGGCCTCCAGGAGAAGATTTACGAGTCATTTTTATGTTTTTTGTGGAAAGTTCGCCCTGAAAGTCAGTTAAGAGGTTTAAAGCAAGGTCTTTGCTGGAAATAATCCCTACTGGTTTTCCTGCATCATCTTTAACGATTACTCTTTCGATCTCATTTCTGTTCATTTCGTCAATTACATGGTTGATAGTATGATGTCTGTGAACAGAAATGATGTCCTCCGTCATTAATTTGGGGATTTTTGTTTTTATTTCCTCTTCATTTTCTGCTACATAGCGCACAAGATCTGTCCTGGTTACAATGCCTACAATATCGTTCTTTACTACCGGAATGTTATGCACTCTGTTCTCAAGCATTAAGGCAGCTGCCTGGGAAATAGATGCTTCGGGATAGATGGTAATAACCGATTCAGTCATCAATAACTTGATAGGCACCTGGTCTATTGGCCTCCTCCTCCAGAGAGGTTCGGCCTGAGCCAGCCGGTTAGCGATGTCTGATTTTGTGACGATTCCCACCATCTTGCCCTCGTTGAGGACAAGCAACGTACTGATTCTATGCCTTAACATCAGTTTTCTCGCATGTGACACGGGCTCATCTGCATTTATAACATATACAGGTGAGCTCATGATGTCCGCCACGTTCATGAAGTACCTCCTTCACTTTCATAATATATAAGTATCGATAATTATAGTTTTTGAATTGATTGCAGACTTCACAATTTTTAGCTATATACGCTAAAGTTTTAGAGAAGTAACATTTGCTTTTTGTTGAAGTGAGGGCTAATTTGAAAAAGTTCTATTCAAAATGGCTACACTTCAAAATCCTGAACATTCAAAGTCGAGCTACTTCTCAGTCTATCCACTAGGGAATTCTCCTTTTCTCCAAAACTCCTGAAAATTTAAACTCTCGAAAGATTAGGCCCGAAAACTTTCGGACCTATTCTAATTCCGGGTCTATTGTAATTCCAGTTCTTATACTCCAGATCCAGTTCTTATACTTCAGATCCAGTTCTTACACTTCAGATCCAGTTCTTACACTTCAGATCCAGCTCTTACACTCCAATTTCACTAAACTGCATCAAATTCCGGGACAGTTTGAGGACGTTTGGGACAGTTTTCGCCAATTTTTGCCAGCTCGAACTGTCCCGCATCACTTAAAACTAACAGGGATTGGTTCCAATCAATTCATTGTCTTCCGGAATTCATTCAAGCAGCGATCTCAGGAAATCCCTTTCAGTAATGATGCCACGGAGCACCCCATCCTCCAGAACCGGGAGTGAACCTATCTTTTTCTCAAGCATTATTTCCATTGCCTTTCCCAGGTCTGTCCCCGGTCCAGTCCATATCAGTTCTTTTGAGACGATAGATCCTACAGGCTGGTCAAGTGCCTCATGAATATTTCCTGTTGTCAGTTTGGTGAAAGCATCTCCTCTGCCAAGGAAATGGACAATATCAGAGGAAGTGACAATTCCCGCAAAGATCCCATCCTTAACTACAGGAAGCCTTCGGAGTCTGTTACTTACCATTACTTTTGCTGCCTGACCAATAGGTGTATCGGTTGATACCATCTTGACATTCTCGGTCATGTACTCATCAACAGTCCGATTTGTCACAAGCCCGCCCATAAGCTCAATTGCATTCCTTTCGGTAAAGATTGCAACAACCTGCATGTTATTATTCACAATTGGCAGTCCGCCTGTCCTTCTTTCGACCATCATTGAGACTGCATCTTTAAAGTCGGCCTGGTCATTGAGATAAGGAATATCAGTTTCCATTATTTGCCTTACTTCGGCGTTGATTGCAGCCAGAAGGTTACCTTTAAAGCGATTCTCAACAAGCAGGTTCTTTTTGCCACCTCCCAGGAAATCGATAATGTCCACGGAAGTAACCACTCCTTCCAGTCTTCTCGTTCCGGCGTCTGTAATAGGAATGCGCCGGAACCTCCTCTCAGTCATAATCTTGATTGCTTCCATGATTGTTGTGGTAGGAGGGAGGGTTACTACATTTCTTGTTGCCAGGGCCAGGATTTTTCCCTCATGTTCTGAAATACGGGATTTAAACTCAGGACCTATTCGCATAGTGCCCATGCTGCTAATCGTATGCGGGTCTTTGTGCTGCGCTTTCTTGGACTTGCTCACACCTGGCTGAACTTTCATCTTATCGACGGACGAAAATGTACCATTTCTGTTCAATAGTATCACCGAATTCGCGTTACAGTTAATGTTTTTTTCATATTCCGTTTCTTTTTCTTTCTGTCTTGCAGAAATTTACCTGGAGTCCATAGTTCAATTTTTAGCAGGCACGGGTTTGCTCCTGGAAAAAATAAAACCTGAAAGCAATTTCCCCCGAATCTTTCCTAGAAGTTTCCTTTATTTGTGAATTTATAATTATTATTAATGATGATCTTTGACGTTATAATCTTTTTGCGTGAAAATATTCAACTGCTTCTCAGGTTAATTCTCTGTCAGTTGCTGCCTTCAGTTAGTCGCTATATCTTCACCAAAGATATCCCATATAATTTCTTTCAAAAGCGATTATCGAGGAGTTTTTCGGGCCATGCATTGACAATAGATTCCAGAAGATCCTGTCTATCAACGATTCCGGAAACTCTACCCTTTTCATTTACTACGGTAATTCTTCCGATATCATAGCGAAGAATCATATCAATTGCACTCTGGATAGAGTCGTTTTCAGAAAGTGTATAGGTAGGAGTTGACATTACCCTCTCAACTTTCGGGCTGTCCTTAGGCCTTGTATGTCTTTCGTCTTCAACTTCAATGCGGACTGCACCTGATTTGATTATGTCCCTTCTGGTTATCATTCCAATGGGTTCGCCCTTCTTTGAGACAACAGGAATACCCGTATAATCTGTCTCAAGCATATGCCCCCAAACCGTGTTGACTTTGTCCTCTGGCGAACAGGTTTTGACTTTTTTTGTCATTATAGCTTCCAGCGTCCTGGGAACATTCTTTGGGACTTCCACATTTCTAAGAATATCCACACTGCTGAGAATTCCAACAACGGTACGGTCCGTAGTTGACCTAACAACCGGAACTCTATTTTGCTTTGATTCTACCATTAACTTTGCAGCCTTCATAATATCCATATCTGGAGTGATTGTAGGAGACTGGCTTGCATACCCCCCTACTGTGACATTTGAGCGTGTAGATGTAACCCTCAAGATATCCTGGTCGTTCAACATTCCAACAAGCCTGTTCTCTTCGTCAATAACAACGAGGCTTCGAAGAAGGTGGTTTCGCATCAGCTGACGGGCATGAGTAACAAAGTCCTCCTCTTTGATGCTCACAGGCTCTTCTGACATAATCTCGCTAACGTTCATTGCTTACCTTCCTATACTCCCTTTAGAAAAGAATTTCTGGAAATTACTATTTCAAGATTATTCAAGATTACAAATTACTCGTAATTTTCCCCTACTTCTTCCCGACATCTTCCACATAAGTACTGTCCATTCACTAATCTAAGGTCATATGAGAAAGTATAACAGGATTCACATATACCCGAGGGAAAATCTTCTGACTCTGAAATCTCTTCAATTGATGGGACAGATAGTAGAGCTTCTCTGTTCATATCAATAAGATCTTTAAGAATAGTACTAAGTCCAGGTGTTACCATCAGGATATCAGTATTCGAAATTATTCCTATTACTGTTCTGTCTTCCAGAACTGGCAGCCTTTTAATATTTGCCTTTAACATAATTTCGGAAGCTTCTGCAATACTTTTTTCGGGTTCTATAGTTATAAGAGGGCTTGAAAGAATATCCTCCGCTCTCACTTCATCTGGTTTTCTGTTTTCTGTAATAATACCTTTTACCAGATCCCTTTCAGTTATGATGCCCATAGCCTTACCATTCTCAGTGATAATGACGCTTCCTGCATCACGACTGACCATTTCTCTTGCAATAGCAGGAATATCTGAGTCGATGTCCATTACTATGACTGCCTTATTCATAGCTTGAGCAACTGAGACTTTACCGACATCTCTATTGTGGATACCAGCATATCTTCCCCTGTCAGCCTCTATATCCTGTTCATGCCGACAGTTTTCGCATAAATACCTGCCGTCTATGTACCTCAGGTCAATGGAAATAGAGTCACAGGATTCACATACATTTATTCTGGAATTTTTTAAATCTGGGATCTCGTCCCTTGGCGGAATGGAGAGGAGAGCGTCTCTATTCATTTCAATAAGATCTTTAAGAATAGTATTAAGTCCGGGTGTTACCATCAGGATATCAGTATTTGAAATCACTCCTATTACTGTTCTGTCTTTCAGGACTGGCAGCCTTTTAATATTTGCCTTTAACATGATTTCAGAAGCTTTTATTATATCAGCTTCAGGCTCTATAGTAATAAGAGGACTTGAGAGGACTTCCTCCGCTTTCACTTCATCTGGTTTTCTGTTTTCTGTAACAATACCTTTTACCAGATCCCTTTCAGTTATGATGCCCATAGCCTTACCATTCTCAGTGATAATGACGCTTCCTGCATCACGACTGACCATTTCTCTTGCAATAGCAGGAATATCTGAGTTGATATCCATTACTATAACTGCTTTATTCATAACTTCAGCAACTGAGAGCTCTCTTTCAATCTCTCTGCTGTGAATGCCAGCATATTTTCCACTATCAGCCTCTATGTCCCTCTCAGGTCCATCTGCCATTTACAGCCGCTCCCCCTTTCGTTCCAAACTCCGGCAATTCAATATAAAACTCACGATACAAAAGCTCATCAGGCTTCCAGTTTCCTTTGGAAAAAGATTTCAGACTACTTTAGTCTTCCCTCCGGTTCAGGTCCTGCAATAATTAGCTTTTTAAAGATGACATTTCGGTAAATCCTTAGTTTTCGGATTTATTTTTTTTGTCTTCTCAGTCTTCGGATTTATTTTTTTTGTCCGCTCCCTCTAAGTGTCTTCCCCACACTTTTCGGATGTTTTTGTGATACTTATATATATGAGTCAATGGTACATAACGATAACGGCATTTGCTTTTTTTGCAGAGAATAGAAGTTTGCATGAAGTAAGGAGGGCATTCTTTTTAAGGTACCTTTTGCTTTTCATGAAGAAAAATTTAAGGAATTTTTGCAGGAAATTTTTCAGAACCCCTTTGTTTCCACTGGAGATTTTTGCTGAGAATGAAAAATCTTCAACCGTCTGCAGAAAGTATAAAGAATAGATGCAGAAGAAAAGTATATTTTAGAAAGCAGGCTTATACAGTTTAGAAAAAACTCAAATTATATTTGTAATGCTTTCTATTTTTCTCACAGGAAATTTTTTAGACCCCTTTATTTCTACTGGAACACAACTTCGTAAGCTTTTATCTTGATAAAGTATGGGTTGAAAGAGTAAATCAGGAAATAAAGCGAAGAAGGGGAATGATCAAAGTATAAGGGGAATGATCAAAGTATAATCACTCTGCTTCGGTTCCCGACACTCAACTCGATTTCCTCGTTCAGGCCATATTTCGCATATGCGTTAATAATCTGTATCTCGGAATCAATATCAAGATCCTCGATAACATATGCCTGCTCTCCCCAGAGAGTTAACCTTATGCTGCCGGTTTCGTCTTTAAGTTGCAGATTTGCAACCACATTTTCGGTTCCGTCTTCCCTCTCAAACTCCCGGAGTTCTCCAATTTCGGAAACTTTCCCCTGGACCGAGTAACTCTCCCCAGGGACAATATCAGCGATATCCGTAAACTTTTCTCTATACTCAATCTCCTTCTCACTTTTCTTGATTATCCCTCTGCTTCCCAGATTCAGCTCCACCTGCTGGTTGAAAGCATTTTCCCGAGAATAGGCATGGAGTACTTCTATTGTCTCGTCAAAATCAATCTCATCCAGAAAGTCGGTTTTCTCATTCCAGAGAGTCAGCCTGATTTTGCCTGTGGAATCCCCAAGAAGGAGATTTCCAACTCTTCCAGTGGACCCATCTTTTTTCTCAAAAGTGCGAATTTCCCCAATGTCCAGTACCCTCCCAGAAACATTGATATCGTTCATATCAGCACTGATATCCGCAATCGGGGTAAATTTCTCCTCATACTCGATTTTTTTCTCACTCTTCCGGATTATACTTCGGCTTCCTACCTGCAGCTCAACTTTCTGACTAAATGCATTTTCCCGGGCATAGGCATTGACAAGCTCCACAGTATCTCCATATTCTATCTGGTTCAGAAACTCGGTCTTCTCATCCCATAATGTCACCCTGATTGTGCCTGTTGCATCCCCGAGAAGCAGGCTTCCAACCTTTCCACTGGTGCCATCTTTTCTCTGGAAAGTCCTTATTTCTGAGACTTCCAGAACTTTACCTATCAAATTCAGGTCCCCCATGCCATCCTTTACATCCTTAATCTTCTGGCTGCTTGCAGCCACATCGATTTCTTCTTCACTTTCGGTTATGACTCCATTATTTCCTACATTGACTTCCACTCCGGAGTATCCTTGCTTTGCATAGCCGCTGATCTGGAGGGTTTGCCCTACTTTGATTTTTCCAACCTTAATGAGATCTGCCATATTGTCCCAGAGAGTAACCTTTATTTTTCCGGTCTCATCTCCGACAATTAAATTTCCTACCCTGCCTATCGTCCCGTCATTCCGGGTAAATTCCTTGGCATCAAAAACCGATAATACTCTTGCAATAAAGTTAACTGGTCCGCTATCGGCTTTAATGTCCTCAATCTTTACACTGTCTCGACCTACATCTGAAAATCCGAGTTCATTGGCAACCAGCATGGCAGCCATAGGTTCATCACAAAGCCCGCCCATGCTTTCCATCTTTTCCTGGACACGCTGCAGAAAATCTTCTTTACTTATGACATGGCTGAGCTTTTTATATATCGATTCAATATCTGTCATATTATCCCCTTAAAGTATAATTCTTATTTTCAGTGTTTTTTATTTGTTTAAGTTCCGGCGGCAGTAATGTGCTGGTAAGGTTGCTGCTAGTGAGGCTATTGCTTTGGATCAAGTTCCGGCATTAAGGCGTACAATCTAAAAATTCTTTATGAATGTATATAATAGCAGTTAACTAGAAAATCTGATATTATTATAAAAGTTAAGAATGTTTCAGTTAAGTTTCACGCGCGTTTAATTTATATCTTTTAATGAATCTACTACAAGAAAGGTTATAGCCAGACAAAGGTTGTAGCCAGCTATTTGTAGAGTTCTCTTTATTCTTTTTATCTTGTGTTTCCACTGCTTTAAACTTTAATCTGTTAAATTTAATCTGCTAAATCTTATGTTTTAAGTCCTATTGTCTAAGTTATATTTTATGTTTTTTTGTCCTGGCTGCAGTAACCACTTGCAGGCAATTTAGAAGGTTTTGCCCCTATAAGGCTTTTGGATAAAGGCTTTGCACTATGTTTGAAGCCAAGTTCATAAATCATCTCAGTGAGACTGTTGACCCAATTCTCAACCTAGCTTCGAGAGTTTTAATCTATATGCCATCAGGCTTTAAGTAGTGTTGAGTGCGACGTTCAGTAAAAATACCTTAAATCTCGATACGGTATGCAAGCCGTTCTACTAAAGACTACCGCGTGCTCGATGAAAGTATTTTTCAACAAAGCGGAAACATATTAATAACTGCACCCAATAAACTGCACTACGCTTCTCTGGTGTTGATTGTTTGATACAGGTAAATATGATCCAGTTCCTCTCAAATACTGCAAATGTGCTTTCTTTATTTTTCATTCCTGTATTTGCGAGGTCCTTTGGAGCTTCTTATTTTGAAGTAGGTCTCATAGTAAGTGTTTACTCAGCTACGACCTTATTTTCCTCCTTTATCTTCGGTCGGCTAGGAGACTTTCGTCATCTGCGCACAATTCTCCTTGGAGGTCTTGGACTTTCATCTGTAGCTTTTTTCCTTCAGATTTTTGCCAATGACCCGGGTTCTCTCATGCTTTCAAGAGCTTTTACAGGTCTCACCGTAGGAATTTGCCCTGGAACATTGATTGCATATGTGTACTACCAGAAAAAGAGCTTGGGAAGATTTATTTCCCTAGGTTCTCTGGGATGGATGGCTGGCTTCCTGTTAGCAGGTCTTATAGGAGAAAAAATGAACATACTCTTCCTGCTTTCTGCCATTTTTTACCTATTATGTTTTTTACAGGCCTTAAAGTTGAAAAGCGTTCCAAAACCCAGGCTTGGTGTTTCATACTTTTCTTTGAATACCCTGTTGAAGAACTCAGGAGTCTATTTTCCTCTTTTCCTCCGTCATACCGGAGCCCTGGGAGTCTGGGCATTTTATCCTCTGTATCTTAAGCAGCTAGGAGCAAGTGCTTTCTGGATAGGATTTATCTACGCTATTAACCCCGCAGTCCAGTTTTTAATTATGCGCAGGCTGGATTCCTTTGAAAACAGAAAACTGATCTATGCAGGGTACCTTATTTCAGTTATTGGCTTTGTAAGTTATGCATTAGCCCCGTCCTATCTTTATATTATACCCAGTATGTTTCTCGTCGCCTGTGCCTGGTCTTTTTTGTATGTGGGCTCCACCCGCCAGGTTGTCGAACTGAATCCAGATAAAGCAACAGCAGCGGGTCTTATCAACTCAATGATTGGCGCTGCAGGAGTTGCAGGCGCTCTCCTGGGGGGAGTTTCTTCCCAGCTTTTCGGTTTCAGGGAAACAGCATTAGGAGCTGCTTTTCTGGCTATCTCAGGTTTCTTATTCTACAGAGTATTTGGAGACAATTTTAACACCGAGAATAGTTGAGAGACTGAAAACTTTAACATCGCAGCTTTGTCAAAACAGGACATTAAAACAAAACCTTATTTATAGTAAAGTTTCATTATGTACGTGATACCATGATTAGGAAATGCACTGAGCACGGCTATTTTAGAGGAGGCAGCTGTCTGCAGTGTAAACGCCCTGGCAGATACCTGCTGGATGACAGCAAGGAAGAAAAGCTTGGCAGGTTTGTATCAGGCACTCTCCGACATTTCCCAGCGTCTGCAGGGGTTGAAATGGACATGTTCGGCTGGGTTAATCTCAATGCTTTCTATGATGTTATGAGAAAGCGTTACAACTGGATGAAAAAGGAATATCTTTATGCCCTTGTAGAATCCGATGAAAAAGGAAGGTATGAAATTCGTAATTCCAGAATCAGGGCACGTTATGGGCACTCTGTCAATATTGACCTGGATTATCAGGAAAGTGATTATCCATACCTGTATTATGGGGCAAGTCCTGAGGAAGTCGATGTTCTGCTTGAGAACGGAATTTTTCCGATAAAACAGAGATACGTCCACCTCAGCACCTCATATGAGAAGGCAGTAGAAGTAGCCCTTATTCATACTGAAAACCCTGTTATCCTTCAAATAGATGCATTTAAAGCCCAGGAAGACGGGATTTCTCTCAAACTTGCAACTGACGACATCGTACTTACGGAAAAGATACCTCCTGAATATCTTTTTGTCATTGAAGATTGACCTTAAAAATTTCCAGCAAATTTCGATTTGTACTTTTACTTTCTATTCTTTTCTTTAATATCTCAATTCACGGATACTTCAAAAACGCCTTCTTTTTCCTCTATCCTGAATTTGACATCAAGGAATTGTTCAGTAACCCAGATATTTGTAGCAGCATGAAGAGAAAGTTCCCTTACTGTGTAAGAACTATCTCCTGCAAGAGCCATATACGGTATTAGCTGGTCTGCCAGATGTGTATCCACAGAAGCTCCTGCTCTAAGTTCAGAAATAATTTCATCTGCAGCACGTTTGCCTACTTTTTCTGCGGGAAGCCCTCTTTCCCCTAGTGCACTCCCACCCATATAACCTGTCCAGAGAGTTATCCCGCTTCCAGTCGAAAAGGCTTCAAAAGATTGAGTTTCGATCTGCGAGGAATATCCGGCTTCTATTAATCTTGCGGTGGCAGCTTCAGCCTGACGTAAAGGTACATGGGCAGGAAGATTCGAAGCGTGAGAAATCCCCTTTATCTCTTCCTCTTCTTTTAAAAAATGAAATCCTTTAAGCCTGCAAGGTTTAAAAAAAGCTGAAATTTTCCCTCCTCCTTTAGGATAGTAACCATGTTCCTTCAGGGTTACGCTACCTGAATAGCCAAGCTTTTCCAGAGCCTTGAGGGTCACATGTTGTAAGTAGTGGATTGTCGGAGACCATGCCACGTCTGTCCCTCCTTTTATCGTTAATTCGACCTCTTCTTTTGCAAATGGCAGAGCTGGCATAATGCACTGAAGCAGCAGGGTTATGCTTCCTGCGGTCCCAATATCAATATTATACTTACCCCCCTTTATTTCCACTGGAGCAAAAGAAAGCTCAGTAGAGCCCAGGAAAAGTCCCGAAACTCGGGCTTCGCAAATTTTCGATGCAGTTTCAAGAGCTTTTAAATGCTGTTGTTTTAATCCAGAGCTTGGTCTATTTTTTCTGATATTTGTAATCCTGATCTCTTTGCCTGTAACTGCAGAAAGAGCAACAGCTGTTCTGACCAGTTGCCCTCCCCCTTCACCGTAAGAACCATCGATCTCTAACATTTCCTTCCCCCCATTCCTGTTCTGATTCGATCTTACTTTATCCTGCTGCCATCTTCTTTTTTTCATTTTCCTTTATATTTCGGATTGCAGCTTTCACAGCCGGTTTGAGAGGATCTACAAGCATGGATAACGGAGGTACGTAGCATGTTTCCAGGTCAAGGAGGTCTCTTATCGTTGCTTTCTTTCTGATTGCAAGAGAAAGTGCATCGATTCTTTCCTTTATCCCTTCTCCTCCTGCAAGCTGAGCACCCACCAGAACCTCATCTTTGAACAGGAGTTTAATGTACAGATCTTTCCTGCCCGGGTAATAGGAGGCTCTTGTGCGTCCTCGGGAAAATCCTGTGACTACCTTTATTCCATGGCTTTCGGCTTCTTTTGAAGTGATACCAACTCCACCAAATTGCAAATCTCCTGCCACGGCTACCCAGGGGTCGGCAAGCGGTCCGAGAACGGCATGTTTTCCTGTGATATTGTTGGCGATTATGTCAGCCATATGTCGGGCTGTTGTACCCAATTGACTTAACCTGGCTTCCCCTGTTATAAGGTCTGTTACTTCCACACACTCCCCACCTGCATATACATAGGGAAGAAATTCTTCTCCCACCTTAACCTGGAGCATTTCATTTACAATTATCCCTCCGGATTTTCCGATTTTTATTCCTGCATCCATGGCAAGGAATGTCTCAGGCCTGACTCCGCTTGCAAGAAGTACAAGATCTGCAGGGAGCTTCCTATCCTCAAGGAACAGGGTTTTTTGTTTCCAGAAATTTTCAGGAAAAGCCACAGTCGCCCCGGTGGTAACTTCAATCCCGATACCCTCCAGATGTTCCCGTATAATCTCAGAGATATCAGGATCAAGTTGCCTGGAAACCAAATTTTTGCTTCTGCTTATGAGGAAAGATTTTATTCCTCTTCTTGCAAGCGCGACTGCACACTCTATCCCTAGTGTTCCTGCGCCTATTATACAAACTCTATTAGCAGTCTCAAGGGCTCTTTCAAAAAGTATACCATCCTCAAGGCTTCTCAGGGTAAAGACTCCATAGGGGAGAATATTTGCTCTGCTTGTTCGAGGTACAAAGGGCAGGCTGCCTGTAGCAATGACAAGTTTGTCAAAAGGATAAACTCCTTTCCCTGTCCGGACAATCTTTGAATCCAGGTCTATTGAGCTTGCACATTCGTTTAGCCTGACATCTATTCTATTTTTCTGGAAGAAATCCTGGGGCTTTACTATTAGCTTCTCAAAATTCTCAATTTCCTTGCCCAGAACAAAAGGGATTCCACAATGACTATAAGCAGTATGGGAATCTCTTGAAAGTACAGTAATGTCAAAATCACTCTGCCTTTGAATTTTGGTGGCAACTGCCATGCCGCAGGCTCCGCCTCCTATAATAACTACCCTTGATGGATCTCCTTTTTCAGGGTTCTGCGTGGATACTGCTTCCTGAGATTTTCCCTTAGCTCCGGTCGCCTTCTGAATATCAACATCTACAGCACCTTGTGTGGCAAAACGGCTTCCCATACTCTTAGTAGTTGTGCTTCACGCCTATTATAAGTTTTTAAGTGCTCTAGAAGTCTACAAGCTATCGAATACAGAATCTATTAAAGTTATTAACCAAATCTTTTTAAAATAAATTATTCTGAAAAAAGATTTTATGTGGAAATGATACAGATTTTCTCTGATATTGTTGCAAAAATACGAAAAAAATATTCATACGACTTGTAGGGGTCTGAACGAGCGAGTTTGGGAGTGGGGGGTTAGTACATAAAAAAGTTTCGATGTCTCGCCCGTTCAAATTTTTACAAGTCGTTCGTTTTATATATACCTTTCTAAATTTTTCCAATATATTATTTTTTATTTTTTTTAAATCTCTTCTGGAGTTATTCCAGATAATTCCTCTAAAGTTGTTTAAAAATAACCTGCTTTCAGAAATATCAGGCACAGGCAAGCGATCTGGAGTTAGAAAGATTTTTAAATAACCGCAAAGTTCTTAAAGCCTGCGAGCATTAAATAAATGAATTTAAAATATGTGACATACAGAAGCTCTCATTTGCCGAACCTTCTTTAAAGGTGGGCGAGAGTATTCTGTCAGGTCATATCATTGATTAACAATTTCATCTACTCATCATTGCTAAATTCGTAAAGATAATCCAGTGTAACTAATCCATATGCAAAATATTAAAAACTTCAGATTACAGCATTATCACTCAGGGCTAAAACACCACTCAGTGTAAAACTTGAATCCATACATCATCACCCATAAAGTAAAAGTCAAAAAGTGCTCTCAATAAACCTGATATGAATTTCACTTACCGCTTACCAATTATCACAATGCAGCCTCTAATTTGCGGGATAGGGCATCTTGCATGTTTTGGCTGCTCATGCCCGGTTACCTGCGTTTCAGGGGCATTTCTTGGAAACTTGAGTTATCAGGCTCATTGAAAGGTGAATATTCTTTTTGACTACAGGCTCTGAAATTGTCTCAGAGCCATAATAAAAACTTATGTTAGGGCAAAGGCTTTCGGGCAGATGCGGAAAGCCTCAGGGACAACACAGATATTATTGGCTACCCGGCTTAAATGTCAGATCACCCTTCCTGGGAGAGCCTTAAGCCAGGCTAACACAACCTGGAGCCTTATGAGGTTCCTCATAAGTAAGAGCTTTCATTAGACCGCGTAATTTCTGGCGTTCCGCCGCCGGATCAGGTCTCCTGGCATAAGTAAGTATAATGGGAATTCCAGGCAGATTCGGAAATCTCTTTCCGATAATAATGTCATTTATTCTTAAATCTGCCTCTTAGAGGGTGTTTTATACCTGATTTGGTATAAGATCTGGTTTTTTATTATTTTTGCATTGCAGACTTTACGAGTTTTCGGAGCAGAGAAAATAGTTTATATTTCCAGGAAACTCGATGGATTGTATCCAGAAAACTAACCAGTCATAAATGCCAGAAATAAATTTCTAGTGAATATAATTTAAGAAAATTATCATGATAAATCATTCACAATACTATGGAGAATTCACATGCAAAATACAGATACTACAAAGTATATCATCCATTCTAAAATTAACGCTGATGGGGTAATCGAACGTCCTGATATCGTAGGTGCGATTTTCGGACAAACTGAGGGGCTTCTCGGGGCCGATCTTGATCTACGTGACCTGCAAAAAACCGGCAGGATTGGCAGGATTGAGGTGATGGTTACGGCTAAAGGAGGAAAAACAAAAGGAAACATCTTTGTTCCCTCAAGCCTTGATAAGGTTGAAACCTCAATTCTTGCTGCATCTCTTGAGACGATTGACAGAGTGGGACCGTGTAGCGCCAAAATTGAGGTTTTCCAGGTAGAAGACGTAAGGGCTGTGAAGCGAAAGAAGATTATTGAAAGGGCAAAGTTCATTTTCACCAAAATGTTCGATGAAACTGTGCCTGAATCTCAGGAACTAGCAGATGAAGTCCGACAATCCGTGAGAATTGACGAACTTACTTACTATGGCAAATCCAGGATTCCCTGCGGACCGAACGTAGTTAATTCAGATGCAATTATTATTGTCGAAGGGAGAGCTGACATTCTGAACCTGCTCCGTTATGGTATCAAGAATACCATCTGTGTAGGAGGAACAAACATCCCCCCTGAGGTTGCAGAGCTTACTAAAAAGAAAACAGTTACGGCTTTCACGGACGGGGATCGTGGAGGCGAACTAATAATACGTGAGCTCCTTCAGGTTGCAGACATTGACTATGTTGCCCGTGCCCCCGATGGAAAATGTGTAGAAGACCTTGTCCAGAAAGAAGTTATAAGGGCCCTTCGCCGGAAAGTTCCTGTAGAGCAGATCATTGAGAAGTACGGAATCCAGGAAAGGGAAGGTGAAGATAGTGCCTGCAGAGTGGAGAGAACCCCCAAGAGAAAGATAAGGGCACCTGAAATTGTCCTCAGGGCTGCTGAGAAGAAATTGCACAAGCGTATTAAGGTTCACAGGGTCGCTCCAAAGCCGGATCTTAACAGAGAGGAAATCCCTGAAGAAGAAATGAGAGAAGCAGAGCCTGAAAAAACTTTTGAAAAGATCCCTGAAGAGGTTGCTGAGAAAGTTTCCGAAATCTCTCCAGCGACTGCAGAGAAAGTTAAATCAAGACCTATAGTCGCAAAACCCCAGATTTCGGCAAGAGCAGTTCCTGCTGCCAGCAGAGTTTCCAGAGAAAAACCCTCTGAGAAAGTTACGACGGCTGTCAAAGTCCCTGGAGGCGAGGCAGTAAGGGTATCACCTGCCCCGGTAAAAACAGTTCCCATCTCCCCCGAAGCTGCCAGGTTCAGGCCTCATGTCGAAGCTCTGAAGGGAACTCTAACGGCAAGAATTCTTGACCCTCAGGACAAGGTAATAGAAGAGATTGCTGTTCGAGATCTTGCCAGCAGGCTAAAAGCCTATAAAGACAATATTCAGAGTGTTGTTTTTGATGGTGTAATTACCCAGAGGCTAGTTGATATTGCTTCGAGTAACGCAATTAAGAACCTTATAGGTGTAAAGATAGGTAATGTAGCCAAGGTTCCTGCTGATATGGAAGTTTTAACCGCAAGCATGCTTTGAGAGACCTTTTTCTCTCTCAATTTACCTTTTTTACTTCCCCAATTTTCCCTCTTCTATTTTCTTCAATTTTCTAAAATCGATACCTGCATTTATTTTTCTCTTGCAAAGTTAGTTTTTTAAGGACTATAATCTTATGTGTAGCACTTATGTATCGGGGTGGCAAGCTCATCAAGATTTGGTATTATTTCACATTACGGTGCTAAACTTCACACTTTCTACCATAATCCTTCATTATTTATCATATACATTATATAGAAAATTTTATCATCCAAAACTAGGAAAAAAGCTTCCTCGGATAATTCTTTTATCCGATTTAAAGATAATATTAAATTGATCTTGTAAAATTGTAGGTCTGTTCGCTATGCACAAGGAAGAGCTCATACAACTGCACACATATATGGCACAAATGAAGAGGTATTTCGAAAGGCGTGGAGTAACGCACGAATTCGATGATTACAAGGCTTTATCCATAAGCCCTGTGCACATTCATCGGAGTAAGGCGGATCACAAGCGAGCGATTTTTATTTTAGGAAGCGAGCTTGCGAATCTTATGTCCCGGGACGACCCTATCTTTGAGGAGACACCAGCCCAGATGAGGGAATCGCTAAATTCCGTTATCAAGCTCATGGGTAATAACTGATAGGGCTTCTGAAGGTGACAAAGAATTCGTTGTCTGAAAATACAGGTTCCAAATATTTTTGTTTTGAGATCAGGAGACGGTAAGGGTGAAGATGCATTTTCATCACCATGCCGTCTTCTCCATCTGAGTAATATTTTTTTTCGGTCCAGCAGGGCACGAATCCTATAGATCGGTATAACTTTTGTGCTCCTTTATTACTGTTTCTTACTTCGAGCCTTGCGTATCGAAGCCCATTAGCAACAAAGATATCACAGATGGCATGAATCAGACTTGTGCCTATTCCCCTTCTCCGATACTTTTCTCTGACACCGACCGAAAAGATGTGCCCTTCATTTTCTGTGGAACGGTAACCTACAACATACCCCACGACCTTTCCGTCCTGTTCCGCAACAAGAAAACCATCCCCTACCGTTTCATAAAAGCTCATATATAAGAGGGAGTTGTGCTCTGAAAAGGCCTCGTTTTCAATCTCAACTACTTCCTGGAAGTCCTCAGGTGCAAAACGCCTTATCATAATAACTAATATATTTCTGCCATATTATTATTTCTTCCAAAAGGAAAAAATTGCTTTTGGAGTCCAGCAGTCCAGATTTCTCAAAACATGCTTTAGTTGATTTATTTAGAAACAATGTGCAAGCTCAGAGTTTCTTGACATGCCGGACGTCAACTGCAACTCCTCTACTGGATTTTACCATTTCTTCTCCGCTCATTACCGCCCGCCCTACACAGAGCGCTTTCTTTCCAACCACAATCACCTCATCATTGGGCCGTATTCCTGGGTCAGCCTGAATAACACCTGGGGCAAGAATTGAACCGCGTGGGAGAAAATCATCAATTTTTACCAGGTACTTCTCACTTTCTAGCATTAGTTCAGCTCCCTCGAGGGAAAGAGCAAGCATTCCGTATTGCGGAACCAGGGTTGCAAGTTGTTTTTTCCCGGCAAAGAGCTGGTATTTGGGGAATCGGCCTTTGACCGAAAGCTTTCCGGCTTCCTCAGAAAAAAGAAGTGAGGCATCTTCTCCGAACTGATATTCTGCAATTGCTCGCAGGAAATTCTTTTTCTCCTCTTCCGCATTCAAGCTTTTCTTGCTGAAGCTTTCGGCTGTGCAGATAGATTCAACAGTGTTTTTAAGGTTTGAAAGCGACTCTCCAGACACAGAATTTCCGGTGGCAGTGTAGATCATCTCAATACCGAGCTTGCCTGCTACGTGCTCACAGATCTCTCTGTATGCACCCTCTACATGGGCAATTACGGCTTTATATCTATTTTTTGAGAGATAAGCCTCAAGGCATCCGGAAACCCAGGCTTTTTCTTCTTCATCCCAGTGCCCTGTAACTGCAGTGTCATAATGGGCCGCAGGATATGTCAGTTCCAGTTCTCTAGGTACTATTCCGAGAGGTGAGGTCAAGATCACTTCATGAACAAACTTTCGGTATTTACCAAGCGCCAGAATAAATTTTTGATGGGACTGCGATGTTGAATACGGCTTTCTGGCCGAGCATGGAAAAAGCACGAGAACCTCAAGTTCCGGAGGTGTGTACCTTTCCTGTACTCGCCGTGCAAATCTTGCCACCTCAACCCGGGATAGGGCTTCGGAAGTATCAGCAAGAAGCTGGTTTTGCCTGAAAGCAGGAGTTTTTTCCTCAAGGTAGGAGTATTCGAAATCTCCAAGTCTTAACAGGGCTGTGAGCCAGGGTTTTACCCTGCACTGTCCTTCGATATATTCCCTCAAGTTCCCGGCTCTGATTCTCTCCCGAACAAGAGAAAGCTCGGCTTCAAGGGCGTCCCTGTTATGTGCTGAAAGGAACTTTGCTCTCTCGATCTTCGGGAGCTTCCTGAGTTCTGCGGGTGTACTTGAAGCACACACCCTGCACCTGCAAGGAAACTCTGTCAGGGATTCAAGATGAAAGCTGCCTGTAACTGTCAGGTAGATGTCAGAATAGGCTGCAATTTCCGCCCTCGTATCATCCATAACATCAATTCCGAGATAAACCAGCATAGCTATGTTTTCAGGAAGTGCGAGATTCGGGGCGTAAAGGGCTGTGTCAGGAGGAATATGGTTTTTAAGCTCTATTACGGTTTCAAGAAATCTTCGTGCATTGTTTTCCAGGGTACCTGCCCCTTCCATCACATACAGGTCAGTTTTTTCAGGTTTTCCTCCCACTCTCAGGAGGGAACCTGTCGGCCCTTCAATGTTTTCACCACTGGTGGCAGTAAATTTTTCGACTTTTCCCAGGCTCTCGGCTGGAATGGCAGGCGGATAAGCTTGATGCGGCAGGATTATAAGAGTCCCGTTTCCTGCTTTTTTCCGGATTTGCTTTACGCGCACATCAAACTCTTCATCAGATTTTACAGCCCAGAAACTCCCTGCATCAACGACAGAGCCAGGGCTTTCAAGCTTTCCCAGTTCTGTCGTACTCAAAATACAGGGCGTACGAAGCTCTGGAGACAACATGAGTTTTCCGATTCTTGCTGCTCCATCTCTCTGTTCTATCTCAAAGTACTGTGTCATGTTTGTCCTCTTATCTCTATCAGGATGTAAAGGTTTATCCTGCATTTTTTCCTGAGAGTTTCTTTTTACTGCCTGTTTTCCTAAACTGAATGATGCTCAGCTTTACGTTTTATCCCGTAATAGCCGCTCAGGAGGAAGAAGGATGATATATTCTTATATATTATTAATCTTGATTATCTGCTGCAGCTCATCTTTTACATATTTGTCTTAAATAGGGACAGAAATTCTACTTTTTCACATCTGAATTCTAATTTGAGGTCTAAAATGGATATAACTGCAGAACTTCGAAAGATCGTTGGCGGGCGACTATCAGTCTCGCCTTCGGAACTTTACTGTTATTCTTCTGATGCATCCCAAGTCAAGGGGATGCCTGATTATGTGGTACGCCCGAAAAGTACGAATGAGGTAAGCCGGATTGTCAGGCTTGCTTATGAAAACGATATCCCTGTGACTGCGAGGGGAGCCGGCACTGGACTTGCAGGCGGGGCAGTTCCTGTCGCAGGGGGCATTGTGCTCGATATGTCGGGCATGAACAGGATTCTTGAAGTGGATATTGATAATATCCAGGTTGTAGTGGAGCCCGGAATTATTCAGGATTCTTTAAATGACGCGCTAAAACCATATGGTTTCTTTTTCCCTCCCAATCCTGGCAGTTCAGCCATGTGCACTATCGGGGGTATGATAGCTTACAATGCAAGCGGGATGCGCTGCGTTAAATACGGCACTACCAGAAACTATGTCCGCGACCTTGAAGTGGTGCTTGCGGATGGAACAGTTATTAACACCGGTTCAAAAATGCTGAAGTCTGCGGCAGGATATGACTTGACTCAGCTTATCATAGGTTCGGAAGGTACCCTGGGCATCGTCACGAAAGCCAGCCTGAAGATTGCTCCTCTCCCGAAAACCCGAAAACTTGTTATTGCCTCCTTTGAAAATGCGGAAATTGCAGGACAAGCGGTCGTAAAAACCTTCTCAAACGGGGTAATTCCTTCAGCCTGTGAGATCCTTGACAGAGTTTCCCTGCAAGTGCTCAAACGCTACGACCCGAACCTCGTGCTTCCTTCAGAAGGAGATGTGATCCTTTTTGAGGTTGATGGAATGGAAAGTTCGGCGCGTGAAGCTGCAGAGCAGATAATGAAAGTCTGTGCTCCTCTGGCGCTCTCCATAAGGCTTGCAGAAAGTGAAAAGGAAATGGCAGATATCTGGGCAGCCAGAAAACTCGTAGGAGCTGCAGTTTCTCGCTTGGATCCGACTAAGACACGTATTTATGTCGGAGAAGATGTGGGAGTTCCTATAAAACAAATTCCGGAACTGCTAAAGCGAGTACAGGAAATTTCCGAGAGATTCAATCTGCCTGCTATGAAGTACGGACATATAGGAGACGGAAACCTGCATCTTGCCCTCTTCATTGATGTTCTGAATAAAGATGAATGGGATCGTCTGAACAAAGCTGCAGATCTGGTACACAGGACCGCGATTGATCTTGGAGGTACGGTCAGCTCCGAGCATGGGGTAGGTGCGGCAAGGGCGGAATACATGAATATCCAGTGGGGTCCTGCCCTTGAGGTAATGCGTGCAATCAAAAAGGCTCTTGACCCGAAAGGTATATTGAATCCGGGGAAGCTGGGGTTGTAAAAATCATGAATGGGGTTGTAAAAATCATGAAAAACGAAGGAAAAAAAGTAATTGAGCAGGCAAGAGATCAGGATAAAACCAAGATAACCGGGAAAGAGAGCGGAAAACATTCCTTTGAGGTTGACCCCAGGTCGGTTTACAAATGCGTACAATGTGGAACCTGCCGCTCGGTTTGCCCGGTATTTGACGTGGTAGGATGGGAATCTGCCAATACACGCGGCAGAATGCTCATTATTAAAAGCTTACTCGAGGGTAGGGCACCTTCAGAAGATGTCCTACAAAGCCTTGCTTCATGCACAACCTGCGGAATCTGCGCTTCCAGGTGCCCTGCAGGAGCAAATCCACCTGAAGTCGTAGAAGCTGCCCGGACTCAACTTATAAAATGTGGCATCACAACCGAGGCACAGGAAAAACTGAAGTCGGCAGTTCTGACATATGGAAACTCTTTCGGGGAAACAAAAGACCGTAAACACTGGCTTTCCGAAACAGAACTTTCAAAAATTCTTGAAAAATCAGACTACGTCTATTTCGTGGGCTGTTTTGATTCCTATCGCTATCCGGAGTTTGCCAAAAAGACATTTGGAGTCCTGCAGCGTTTCGGAGTTACTCTCCTTCCTGATGAGCAGTGCTGTGCTTCTCCTCTCCTGCGTACAGGATTTAAAGAGGATGCAGAGAAAGTTATGCAGCGCAACCTTGAACAGATCAGGAAAATGGGAGCGCACACGATTATTACAAGCTGCGCTGGCTGTTATACAACTCTCAAAAACAATTACCCTGAAAAATTCAGGGTTATCAGCCTCCCTGAATTCCTTGCCGAACACCTGGAAGAACTTAATTTAAAGAAACTTGACCTTACGGTCACCTATCATGACCCCTGCCACCTGGGCAGGCACAATGAGGTTTATGATGCTCCAAGGAAAGTCATCGAGGCAATCTCAACCCTCAAAGAGATGAAAAACATTAAAGAAAACGCACGCTGCTGTGGCGGCGGAGGCGGGGTAAGAATAGGATATCCTGATATCTCACTTGAGCTTGCGAAAAACAGGCTTCAGGATGTGCCAGAAGATGTGGATTACATTGTTACTTCCTGTCCCCTCTGTGTAAGAAATCTCAGGGACGCAGGCGGACATATTGAGGTCATTGACATTGTAGAACTCGTGGCAATGGCAATGGAATAATCTGGCTACTTCTAAGTCTGGATATCTTAAGATTAACTGCCTGCCTCTGAGTAATTCTACCAGGAGCCGGCTTAATCGGCTCAATCCTCTCTTTTTTCTGTTCCTGAACAATTAATCCTATCTTTAATCTTCGTTTTTCCGGAACGAACCTTCGTAGCAATTCTCTTATCTCTTTTCGAGCTTTCCCTTGTCTCTCCGAGCCTCTGATACGAGCCTATGGTTGGTAAATACTCTCTGGTCTCTATTAACGACATATAACATCATATTTTTATTTCAGGAAAACGACTTTTCTTTACTGGATTTTGCGGCTGGATATGAGCTTTAGAGATAGGTTAGGAGAACGGATAATGAGTTGTAGACCTATAAAATTCCGTGATGTTTCACCTGATACATTTAATTGTATGAAGAAAAAGCTTCAGAACGCTGGCATCCATGTTCCGCCAGGAAATAGAGGAGAACTATCTGGCAAAGGGATTACTGCGGATTTTGAGTGGGACGGGCAGTCTAATCTTACGATTACAATCACGGAAAAACCTTTCATCGTTAGCTGTGAAGTCGCAGCCATGAAAATAAAGCAATTTGTGAGACAATGTCACGGTTCTTGAAAACATCTGGACGAGTATGGGATTTAGTATGACCGGACGAAAGATTGATACTGAAGGCTGCCAGGGGATTAGATTCAAAAACGTGACTCCTGAAGTATTTTCCTGCATGAAGAAAAAACTTCAGAATTATGGGATTGAAGTTCAATCCGGAACTTCCGGGATGCTTGAAGGAAATGGAATTACCGCTCATTTTAGCTGGGATGGTGAGGCAAACCTGGAAATTGAAATCAAAGAAAGATCTCTTAATACTTATTGCGGGCAGATAAGTGGGAAATTCAAGGCTTTCTGGCGTGAGTGCCAGGGACTGTAATAATGTTACGTACAAGGATGTCGTGTTTGATTCATAACTCCCAGGTAAATATCGTTAATCGACTCATTCTAATTTGTATGCGAAGAGCTTTTATCTTTTTCTCCTTTCTTTTCTTCTTATCAAACACTTTTGGGCATTTCCGATAAGATCAAGTCTTCCTGCTTTTTCCAGAGCTTCATATACAAGCTCGTAGTTTGCAGGGCTCCTGTAGTGCATAAGGGCTCTCTGCATGGCTTTTTCTTTCTTGTTTCTTGCAACATATATTTTTTGCCTGTGAACGGATCAATGCCTGTGTAATACATGCAGGTGGATACAGTCATAGGTGTTGGGGTGAAATCCTGTACCTGTTCGGTATAGCCTCCATGTTCCTTCACATATTCTGCCATCTCTACCATGTCTTCAAGGGTACAACCCGGATGCCCTGACATCAGGTAATTTACAATGTATTGTTCTTTGCCGCACTTCCGGTTGAGATCTGTAAATTTTTGGGTGAATTTTTCGTAGACTTCCCTTCCGGGTTTGCACATTGTATTCGTGACCTGCCTTGAGAAATGTTCAGGTGCGATCCGCAATTGTCCGCTAATATGGTAAGCGCAAAGTTCTTCGAGATACTCTTCATCCTTAAGAGCCAGGTCATAACGTACTCCATAACCTGTAAAGACCTGCTTGACCCCTGGCAGCTCGCGCAGGCGGCGTAAGAGTTCGATCAGCTTTTTGTGGCTGGTATCAAGTGCAGGGCAAATGCGAGGATAAAGGCATGACTTATCCAGGCAGGCTCCTTTTTTCTCCCAGGTTTCGCACTTCATTCCGTACATGTTTGCACTTGGGCCACCGACTCCGTTTATGATACCCTTGAAATCCGGTTTCTCTATAAGTCTTTTAGCTTCACGCAGAACAGACTCGATGCTGCGGCTTGCAATCATGCGACCCTGATGCTCTGTAATTGCACAGAAAGCGCAGCCTCCGAAACAACCCCTGTGTGTTGTCAGGGAGAATTTTACCATTTCCAGGGCAGGAATTGGCTCGGTATAGGAAGGGTGGGCTTCGCCAGTAAAAGGCAGTTCATAGACATGATCCATTTCAGCTTCTGTCAGAAGGCGCATTGGTTTGTTCTGTACAATTACAGTTTTCGGGTGAAGCTGGATAACTCCCTTTCCGGTAACAGGGTTCTGTTCCTCGAAATACATGCGAAAAGCCTTTGCAAAAGCTGCTTTATCCTGAAAAACCTCTGAAAAAGAAGGGATTTCGATATATTCCTTTAAAAATTCGGCTCCAACCCCTGTAATTTTCCAGTTTTTTTGTTCAGATTTTTCCTGTTCCGGTTTGTCCGATTTTTTATCTGGATTTTCCACTCTTTCTTTTTTCTCTGGATTTTCAATACTTTCCTCGTTTCCTAACGCCTGGATTCTTTCTTTTAACTCTTTCCAGGCTTTAACTTCCATCTTCCAGACTGTGCCCGGAATATCTCTGATATTTTTGATATCTTCGCCGGCTTGCAGTCTTTTTGCAATTTCCACAATCTGGAGTTCTCCCATACCGTAGACTATGAGGTCAGCAGGTGCGTCAGCCAGGATGGATTGCCTGACTTTATCGGAAAGGTAATCGTAATGGGCGAAACGGCGTAAAGAAGCCTCAATTCCACCTAGAACTATAGGCACATCACGGAAGGCTTCTTTTATCCTGTTAGAGTAGATAATCACTGCCCGGTTCGGGCGAAGCCCTGCTTTGCCTCCTGGAGAATAAGCATCCTTTTCCCTCGGCTTCAGGCCCGGGGTCAGGTTGCTTACCATGGAGTCAGTATTTCCTGCACTCACGGAGAAGAAGAGCCAGGGCTTTCCAAGCATTTTAAAGTCCTCAAGGCTATCCCAGCGCGGTTGGGCAATTATTCCTACCCTGAGACCGGCGTCTTCAAGGACTCTTCCTATTATTGCCGTGCCGAAGCTGGAGTGGTCTACATAGGCATCCCCGGTAACCAGAATAATGTCAAGTTCTTTCCAGCCGCGAGCTTTAACTTCCTCCGGGCTCATTGGAAGGAACTTCGATACAGGTATGTGGGAAGAAACAGGTTTTTCTTTCCTTCTTCTCTTTCCCTGTTTAGCTTCGGATCTTTTTTCCGATTTTTCCCCTGCTTCTTTAGGAGATTTTACTCCAGATGATTTTTTTCCTGCTTCTATCGAGGAGTTTACTTCTGCTTTTTTTCTTTCGGTTTTTTCGGATTTCATCCTGGGCTTCGTGCCTGATTTCATTTCTTCTTTTACTTTTTCTTCCATTTCAGTCTTTTTTGGGATAAAAATACCTGTTTTCCTGCCAGGTTTTTCTTTGTTTAGTTTCTCCGAGCTCAAATTCTTATTTCTCTTTGAAACTGCTATATCTATAGCCATAATTTGCTTTAAGGCTCTTTATTTTCTTTTATTTCCATTTAAATAGTGTCTGGAAGCTCTATAGTCCCTACCGTTTCACACTCTGACTATCCTTATGGCTCGTTTTTATGGACTGCTTTTATTCGCCCATCATCATTTTTAACATTCTGTACGAAGCCATAATCTGGCTGTTTCCATCCCTGTCTGTAGGGGCTCCGTGTCCAGAGTATAGCGTTTTTACATCGAGTTTTGTAAGTTTTTCTATAGAGCCAGCCATTTTTTCGGGTTCTGAACCCTCGAAATCCATTCTTCCGAAACTCCCTCCTGGAAACACCGTATCTCCAGAAAATAGACTTTTTGATATTGGTTCATAGAGGCAGATACTCCCTCTTGAATGGCCTGGCGTATGGATAACTTCCAGGTATTCCCCATTGCCTATGTCAATTTTATCTCCTTCTTCATATGTAATTGTGGGCTTGACCGCAGGGGCCTTCTCCCCAAAGAGTACCGACACGCTGAGATATTCGTCATTTACACATTCAAGGTCGGCTTTATGTATTCCGACTTTTGCGCCGCTCTTTTCTGCAATTACTGCCGCTGCTGCGGTATGATCATAATGACAGTGGGTCAGGATTATGAGTTCCAGGTCTGTCAGCTTTATATATTTCTCCAGTTGTTTGATAATCAGGTCGCTGTTCATTCCCGCATCGATCAGGACTTTTCCATTTACCAGATACACGCTGGAATCGTAAGCCGTGGGGCAGATGTACCGGACTTCCATAGTTTTTCCTCTTTTATTCTTTTATTCCTCTTTTATTCCTCTATTCCTTTTTTCCTTACTTTTTTCTTATTTTTCCACTTTTCTTCTTCTCCACTTTTTTCTTACTTTTCCTTACTTTTCCTTACTTTTTTCCTTGAGCCTTTCCTTGCTCTTTTCCTTGAGCTCTTTGTACTATTTCCCAGGTTCGCTTCTGGCTTTTTAAGGTCTCAGATTTTAAATATTAAAAGCCCTGCGTGCATTTCTGGTAGTCGATTTCGCGATCTCTGCCGGGTCTATACCTTTAAGCTGCGCTACAACAGGGACAGAGTCTACTATGAAGGCAGGCTCGTTTCTGCCTTTGCGGGAAGAAAGAAAAGGGCTGTCAGTTTCCAGAAGCAGATTTTCCAGTGGCACGGCTTTTGCAAGATCCTGGTGATGTTTAGAAAAGCATACAATTGTTGCCAGGGAAATGTAGTAACCCATATCCACGATTTCCTGCATGGTCTCAACAGAGCTGCTGTAGCAGTGATAGATAACCGTATCTATATCTTTGACAAGTTTCAATACTTCAGCTTCAGCCAGCCGGGCATGCACTACAAGAGGTTTGTCCAGATCTTTTGCAAGTGCGACCACTTTTTTAAATGCTGCAGTCTGCCTCTCCCGCTCATAATTTGTTTTGCAGTCCTGAAAATCCAGGCCTGCCTCCCCAATGCCAACTGCTTTTCCTGCATTGGCTGTAATCTGGGCGAGGATAGCATTTATTTCTTTATCCGTACCTCCCCTGCCAATATCAGGACTTAACCCAAGTGTGGCATGAATATCTGCGTTTTTCTCCGCAAGCTCAAGACTCATACGGTTGCCCTTCAGGGAAATTCCGGAATTGATCATTCCGACAACTCCTGCTTCTCTAGCTCGGAGAATAGTCTCTTCCCTATCGCGATTGAATTTGGGAAAATCGAGGTGACAGTGAGAATCAATAATTGGATAAGGCATGGGTCTGTATTCCATCTCATTTTATTTTACTTTTTATACATGGTTTATGGAATACAAACCCGAAAAACGAACATACGGTTTTTATCCTATTGTTTTAGCTTTTTCTTTATTCTTATACAGTAGATTCATGGCATTTACAAGGGCTTCTACAGAAGCCATTACTATGTCCGGATTTGCAGATCGCGCAGTCACAATTCTGCCCTTTTCATTTTCAAGTCCTATGTATACATCTGCAAGCGCATCTGCTCCGCCTGTAATTGCGTCGATCCTGAATTCCTGAAGTCTGAAATGATTATTTTCTCCCAGGATATCCCTTACAGCATTGAGAGCGGCATCTACAGGACCAACCCCTGTTTTTGCTGAGATGATTTCCTTGCCTTCAATGTTCGCCTTGACTACTGCAGTAGGAGTCAGAATGTTTCCGGTCATTACGGAGACTTCTTTAAGCTTAATCAGTTCCTCTTCCGAACTTGCTTTCCCCAGCACGGCAGAAGCAACTGCATTGAGATCCGCATCTGTAATTTGTTTCCCCTTATTTGCAATTTCCTTAATTCGGGATACAATCTCATCGAGCTGCTTGTCGTTGGTTATTATGCCTGCGGATTCGAGAGATTGTTTGACTGCGTGTTTGCCTGTGTGTTTTCCAAGTACTATACGCCGTTTGTGGCCTACCATCTCCGGTGTCATTATTCCGGGTTCGAAAGTATCGGATTTTTCAAGAACTCCCTGGCTGTGAATTCCTGATTCATGGGAAAAGGCATTCTGGCCTACAACAGGTGTATTCGGAGGAAGCCTGACTCCAGTATAATTTTCAATCAATTTCGAGGTCTCTACAAGGTATTCAGTCCGAATATTCGTTTTTACTCCGTACATTGCAATCAGGCTCATCACTGTCTGGGAAAGATCGGCATTTCCTGCCCTTTCTCCTATGCCGTTTATTGTAACCTGAACCTGAGACGCACCTGCTTCTACTGCCATGAGGCTATTTGCTACGGCAAGCCCGAAATCGTTATGGCAATGCACATCGATGGGGATTCTTATCTCGGCTGCGATGTCTTTTATCTGCCTGTACATTGCGGATGGTACCATAACGCCAACCGTGTCAGGCACGTTAATTATATCGCAGCCTGCCTCCTGCACAGCTTTGAAAACCTCTATGAGATACTCGGGCTCGGTTCTTGTAGCATCCATTGCAGAGAACATGCATTTTCTCCCGTTGTCTTTGATGTACTGGACAGCTTCCACGGCCAGTTGAATTACTTCTTCCTGGCTCTTTTTTATGGTATATGTCCGCTGTACTTCAGAAGTAGGGACGAAAGTATGCACAAGTCCGACATCGCTTTCAAAACAGGCATCGATATCTTTTTTCAACACGCGGGCAAGTCCGCAGATCTCAGCATCCAGCCCGGCATTAGAAATCGATTTTACGGACTCTTTATCTCCCTCTGATGAGATCGGAAATCCGGCTTCTATTATGTCTACCCCGAGTTTATCAAGTTGATGGGCAATTTCCAGTTTCTGAGCAGAAGTTAGGGATACCCCAGGGGTTTGTTCTCCGTCGCGCAGTGTTGTGTCAAAAATAGTTATCGTTTTATTCTGCATGGGCTCGATGTAAAAATCGATCCCTTCTTTCAGTTCTTACATTCATAGTAATCATCTACTTGATTGTAGGTTTCTGGTATATAAATCCCACGAGAGTTTTTTGAAGTTTGAATTTAAGTTTTTATTTTTGAGTTGTGATGGAAAATTATTTATACTAGATACACCCTTCTAGGGTTGCTTCTCAGGGTGTCACACGACAACCAAGAGAACTAAAAACGAAAATTGAAAAACGAAACTTGAAGGCGCCAGAAAAACGAAATCTGAAAAACGGCAACAAAAGGCGCCTGTGACGTTGTTCTATGAACAATGGCTCGTAAAAACGGACAAAGTTAAGGATTCAAAAGTATTACCCTTTTGAAATCTTTTAACTACTCTCAATTTCCATCTTTCAAATTTGTTTAAACTCCCTTGCGGGAGAAGGTTTATATACAAGGAATGCCTTGTATATGTTCCTCACACAAATCAAATGTGCTGAAGGAAGCAATCCAAATCTTTATATACAAGAAATGTCTTGTATATGATCCTGCGCAAGATAATTGCGTGGGTTAAATCACATATCTCTTTCATCTTTTAATGGAGTCAGGAGTTCTTTCCTGTCTGACGAGGATTTTGTCGGTTCGGTTAATTCTGGGCGGTGAGAGTTTTTCATAAAAACGCATCATCGCAGAACTGAA
>Ga0208297_1000332_pt1 | contig 109528 bp, 89 predicted proteins | sample LMS_cellobiose_e_FD_187367 | JGI IMG/M metagenome (GOLD analysis project Ga0208297, IMG submission 187367) | Rumen-fistulated moose microbial communities from Alaska, USA - LMS_cellobiose_enrichment (SPAdes) (version 2) | ecosystem: Host-associated > Mammals > Digestive system > Stomach > Rumen... | reverse complement strand
CAGTATGTGTTTTTCACGGAAAAGTAGGAAAATTTAGAGGCCGTTACGTTGCGGAACGTAACGGCCTCTCAGGTCTTGAAATCACTGACTTTTTTAGCAAAGTAGGATTTTTAACCTGTCTTTCTGGAGCTGTTGAGCAGATTCGAACTGCCGACCTCGTCATTACCAATGACGTGCTCTGCCTACTGAGCTACAACAGCAAAATGGCGACCGTGAACGGGCTCGAACCGTCGACCTCTAGCGTGACAGGCTAGCGTTCTAACCAACTGAACTACACGGCCATTGGCAGGGGCAGAAGGATTCGAACCCTCGGCACGCGGTTTTGGAGACCGCTGCTCTACCAGCTGAGCTATACCCCTATTTGAACGCTCACTTATTATACACAGGAAACCCTGTTTGGTCAAGTGTTTTTTTCAAAAACTTTTCGGGGCGGTGAGCGGCGGGCCCGCATACCGGGCTCATGAACCGTGCTCAATAATTATAACACACTTCCGCAGGAATGCAAGCCCTATTTTTCGCAGTCACACCGCGGGGCCTGCGCGCGTAAGATGGACTGTAAAATCTTTGAGGGAGGTTCCACCTTATGAATTACAACCGGTACAATCAGAGCTGCCAGACTTTCTGGATCATCCTGGTGATCGCCGTTATCCTCATCTGGGTCCACTACTGCATGTGCGGCGACGGCTGCGGCGACAACTGCGGCTGCAATAACGGCTGCAATGACCGTCCCTGCTTCTGATCCATACCACGGCCAAAGGGCGGCGCGAGCCGCCCTACGCCCATTCCTCCCGCAGCCACACCGTCGCCCAGAGGCCCTTTTCCCGGGCCAGGCGCTCCTTTGCATCGGCCGTCTCCCGATCGTCGAAGAGGATCAGCCGCGCCTTTCCATCCTCCGGAAACGTCGCGTAACGCGCGCACAGGGCGGGGGAGAAGTACGGCGTCCCGGCCTTCGACAGCAGCGCGCGGAGGCGCTCCTCCGTCAGCGCTTCGCCGTCCGGGTCCCCGGACGGCATCTCAAACAGTGCCCGCGAGCGGACAAGCTCCAGACACAGCCGGTCCGCGCCGTACCGGGCGATCAGCTCGTCCAGCAGTCCGGACAGGCTCCCGCCGCTGACGGCGGAGGGGACTGTGAGCACCGCGCCCTCCGCATGGGCGCTCAGCGGCGCGCACAGCGTCTGACCGTTCCGGCCCAGCGTCGGGGCGAGCTGACGCGCCAAAGCGGCCGCCTGCTCGCCCTCCAGATCGAGATAAACGCCCTCGAACCCCTCGGCAAGACGCAGCAGACGCGCCGCCGCGCGATCCGGGTCCCGCACGTCCCCGTAAACGCCCAGCAGCCCCCTTCGCTCCGGCCGGCCGTTCAGCCGCACCTCGGACCCCCGGATCTCTGCCGTCAGCCACACGATATCGCCCCGGGGCGCGCCTTCGCAGTCCAGAACGGCCGTAAAAGTTTTCATTCTCCTTGCCTCCCATGCGGGGCCTGTGATAAAATAGAGACGGAACAAGCGGGCGGCCCCCTTTACTATATGCGCGCGCCGCCCGATGATGCGAGCGAGGACCACGATGATCTTACCCTTTCCCCATGAAATATACGACGACGTGACGGCCATCACCCCCGCAGAGCTGCGGCGGCTGGGCGTGCGCGGCCTGCTTCTCGACATCGACGGCACGCTGGCCCGGACGAAGGACCCAGCGCCATCGGAGGCCGTCTCCCGGTGGCTGGGGCTGATGCGGCGCAGCGGCGTGGCCCTGTACGTCCTCAGCAACAACAAGAGCCCCGCCCGCACGGAGCGCTTCGCGCAGATGATCGGCTGCAGCTGGCGTCACCGCTCCCGCAAGCCCGCCCGAAGGGGCTTCCTGGCGGCGGCGGAGGAGCTGGGCCTCCGGCCCGAGGAGCTGGCCATCGTCGGCGATCAGATCTGGACCGACGTGCTGGGCGGCCTGCGCTGCAACATGAAGACGTTGATGGTCCAGTCCACAGACACATACCTCTGGTATTTCCCGCTGCGGCGGCTGGTGGAGCTCCCGTTCCGCCGCCCCCGGCGCTGAATGAGACATCATATTGAACATATAAGGAGGAACCCGTTATGAACAGGCTTGAAAAGATCGCCGCCATGGCCCGCGAAAAGGGCGTGGACGCCGTCCTCGTCACCGCAGACTCGACGCTGCACTATGCCACGTCGTTCCGCGTGGAGGGCTTCGTACTCGTCACCAAGGAGGGCCAGGGCTGGTGCTACACCGATTCCCGCTACATCGAGGCCGCCACCGAGGCCGTGACGCCCCTGGGCTATCAGGTCGTCATGCCCGAGGGCTCTTATCCCACGTTCGCGACGCCCCAGGAGCTCATCGACAAGTGCGGCATCAAGACTCTCGGCTTCGAGGACCTGCTGATGCCCGTGCATGACTACAACGCCTATAAAGCGGCGCTGAGCGCCGAGCTGGTGCCCATCGGCAACGGCTTCGAGGTCCTGCGCGAGTGCAAGGACGAGCTGGAGATCGCCTCCATCGTCGCCGCCCAGCGCATTGCCGAGAGCGCCCTGCACGAGATCGTCAAAATGATCAAGCCAGGCGCCTACGAGGACGAGCTGGCCGCCGAGCTGGAGTATCTCATGCGCAAGAAGGGCGGCGAGGGCCTGGCCTTCAGCACCATCTTCCTCTCCGGCGCCCGCACCTCCATGCCGCACGGCAAGCCCATGCACAAGGCCATCGAGGCCGGCGACTTCGTCACCATCGACTTCGGCGCGCGCAAGAACGGCTACTGCTCCGATATGACCCGCACCTTCGCCGTGGGCTTCGCCACCGACGAGATGAAGAAGGTCTACAACACCGTCCTGGGCGCTCAGCTGGCCGCCATCGACGCGCTGGCCGTGGGCAAGGCCGGGTGCGAGGTGGACAAGGTGGCCCGCGACTTCATCGCCGCTGCCGGCTACGGCGACTATTTCCGCCACGGCCTCGGCCACTCCCTGGGCCTTGACGTCCACGAGAACCCCCGCGCCAGCATGACCTACAAGGGCGCCTTCAAGGAGGGCAACGTCATCACCATGGAGCCCGGCATCTACATCCCCGGCTTCGGCGGCGTCCGCATCGAGGATATGCTCTATCTGGGGCCTGACGGCAAGCGCGATCTGACGGAGTTCCCCAAGGAGCTGATGATCCTGTAAAGAGCGCTTGCCGGCGCGCAAAGCGCGCACGGCGGCAGGTGCCGCCGCCCGATTTTCGGTGATTCATTCACCGAAAATCTATTCAATCAAAAGGGGTCCCCGCAAAGCCGACGGCTTTGCGGGGAACAAGCGCGATCTGACTGAGTTCCCCAAGGAGCTCATGATCCTGTAAGGAGCGCTTGCCGGCGCGCAAAGCGCGCACGGCGGCAGGTGCCGCCGCCCGATTTTCGGAGATTCATTCACCGAAAATCTATTCAATCAAAAGGGGTCCCCGCAATGCCGACGGCTTTGCGGGGAACAAGCGCGATCTGACGGAGTTCCCCAAGGAGCTCATGATCCTGTAAGGAGCTAAAAGTTCTTGCTTTTTTGGGAAGTATCATATAAAATAATACTGTTAATATCCAAATAACCGCCCCATGGGGCGGAATGGTCGTTTGGACGGTTCACATCGCCGGGCGGTCATGACATCATACAAATTCAGGAGGAATTGATTATGGTAACAGCCGGCGATTTCAGAAACGGCACAACCTTTGAGATGGATGGCCAGGTCCTGCAGGTCATCGAGTTCCAGCACGTCAAGCCCGGCAAGGGCGCGGCCTTCGTCCGCACCAAGTACCGCAACGTCATCACGGGCGCTGTGGTCGAGCGCAGCTTCAACCCCACCGACAAGTTTGAGAACGCCTTCATCGAGCGCAAGGATATGGAGTATCTCTATAACGACGGCGAGCTGTATTACTTCATGGATACCGAGACCTACGAGCAGGTGCCCCTGAACGCGCCCGAGCTGTCTCCCGCCTTCAAGTTCGTCAAGGAGAACACCATCTGCAAGATCCTGAGCTACAAGGGCAACGTCTTCGGCCTGGAGCCCCCTCTGTTCGTTGACCTGGTCGTCACCGACACCGAGCCCGGCTTCCGCGGCGACACCGCCACCAACGTCACCAAGCCCGCCACCCTCGAGACCGGCGCCGAGGTCAGAGTGCCTCTGTTCATCGACAAGGGCGAGAAGATCCGCATCGACACCCGTACCGGCGAGTATTTGGAGCGCGCGAAGTAAGGATATTTTCATTCATTTAACGCGAAAGGAGACGGTATCACTATGACCATCACCGAGAAGACCGCTTACCTGAAGGGCCTGCTGGAGGGCCTCAATATCGATAAGGACGAACCCATCGGCAAGCTGGTGTCCGTCATCGTCGACACCCTGGACGAGATGGCGCTGAACATCGACGACATCGACGCCCATCTGGACGAGGTCGACGCCGAGATCGAGGAGATCGAGGACGTCGTGGACGATCTGGAGGAGACCGTGGACGATATGGACGAGGATATCGACGGCATCTGCGAGCTGCTGGACGAGATCGTCGACGAGGACGAAGAGGACGAGGACGACTGGGACGACGATCTGGAGGATTGGGATCAGAACGAGGATTTCTACGAGCTGACCTGCCCCACCTGCGGCGAGCACATCGTCATCGATGAGGTCCAGCTGGGCAACGGCGAAATGAAGTGCCCCGCCTGCGGCGAGGACCTGGAGTTCGACTTCACCGCTCTGGCCGAAGAAGCCGAGAAGAAAGAAGAGGACGAATAAACCGACTGCGTCAAAGGCGCTCCCGAAAGGGAGCGCTTTTTTTATGGGTTGACAGTTGACAGTGGACAGTTGACAATTGTCGTGCCTGCGGCGCATCGGATACCGCCGCTGCCGCGGCGTTGGAAAGGCTCCCTCACGGAGGGAGCCAAGCCTTCGCAGCGGCGGCCTGAGCCTGCCAGACGGGCGGGGTTCCACCCCCGCCCGTCTGGCAGGCGCATATCATGGCCCATCTTTCTGTCATCCCGAGCTTGTCGAGGGATCTTTCCGGTCAGCGCAGATGATGGCGGCGTCAAGGGCAAGATCCTTCGACTCCGCTTGCGCTCCGCTCAGGATGACAATTATGGGAGCGTCGTGCGTCGTAGGGGCCGATGCCCACATCGGCCCTTGATGACGCCCGCGTTTTGTGGTCGTCGCAGCGGCGGCCTGCGGCCGCCATAACCCGCCCGCGCACATCATGGCCCCGGATGGTGGTCTTCGTAGGGAACGGTGCCCACACCGTTCCGCGCTGGCCCGCGCCCATCACGGCCCCGGTTCCGTGATCGTCCGGAACAGCTTCCTCCCCGAAAGGGCCTTCATTCGCCCTCCTTCCGCAAAATTTTCCAAAAGATATATTAACAGCTTTTCCGTTCCCGCTTCCTGTGTTATAATCAATTTGTATGGATTAAAAATAGAACGGAGCGTGTGATATGATTTTCGACAACGAGAAAAAGGCCGCCTTCAAGACGACCCTCAAGGACCTTCTGCAGATCTCCTCGCCCTCGGGCAAGGAGCGCGTGATGACTGACCACATCAAGTCCATCGTCGAGCCTTACGCCGAGAGCGTGCAGTACGACAACTACGGCAACCTGATGGTCAAGGTGGGCGGCAGCGGCAAAAAGCTGATGCTCTGCGCCCACACCGACGAGCTGGGCTACTGGATCCGCAGCATCAGCGACGACGGCTTCCTCCACGCCACCAACGTCCGCGTCCCCGACAAGTGCGTCGAGGCCCGGCAGGTGCTGGTGGACGGTCACATCCCCGGCGTCGTGGGCACCAAGGCCGCCCATCTCCAGACGCCCGAGGAGCGCCGCCAGCTGGTGGGCCCCCGCGACATCTTCATCGACGTCGGCGCGACTTCCCGTGAGGAGGCCGAGGCCATGGGCATCCACATCGGCTCCTACGCCTCCCACGTCAACAATTACATGGAGCTTGCCAACCCCGACTTCATCTGCTGCCGCGCCCTGGACGACCGGGCGGGCTGCACGGTGCTGATCGAGCTTTTGAAGAATATCGACAAATCGAAGCTGACGTACGAGCTGTGGCTGGCCTTCACGCTGCAGGAGGAGGTCGGTCTGCGCGGCGCCACCGCCGCCGTCAGCTGGCTGGAGCCTGACTGCATGATCGCCGTGGACACGGTCCCCTGCGCCGACACCCCGGGCATGAACTGGAAGCGCGACCTGCCCGCCCAGCTGGGCCACGGCTGCGTCTGCAGCATCTCCGAGGGCATGGCCCCCATGAACTTCATCCATCCCGACATGGAGAAGAAGATCTTCTCCCTCAAGGACAAGTACGACATCCCCCTGCAGCCTCTGTCGGTCTGCGGCTTCAGCGCCTCCACCGACACGCTGGGCGCGTCGATCCACGGCCGCGGCGTCTCCGGCGCCACGCTGACGATCCCCCGCCGCTACTCCCATTCGCCCGTGGAGCTGATGCACATCAACGACGCGCTGGCCATGCTGGAGCTGCTGACCCATTTCGTCACCGAATAACACAGAGGAGGGGAACGTCATGCCCGATCTTGTCAAGCTTCTGCACCTGCCCGTCAGCGACGACCCGGAGCTGATGGCGGAGCAGAAGCGCCTGTATCCCGCGGTCTTCGTCGACCAGGCCTCGGCCATGCTGCTGGGTCTTGTCAACGTGGCCGTCACCGGCACCATCTCCAGCGCCGCGCTGGCCGGCGTCGGTCAGGTGAACACCATCAACAACGTCATCATCTACTTTTTCAACAATTACGCCTTCGGCGGCAACGTCATGGTGGCCCAGAACGTGGGCGCCAAAAACCCCAAGGGCGTCAAGAAGAGCGCCTCCCAGTCGCTTGTCCTGGGCCTGCTCATCAGTCTGTTCGTCACGGCCGTGATCTTCCTCAGCCGCTCAGCCATCCTTTACGGCCTCTACGGCAAGGCCGAGGCTGACGTCATGGCCTATTCGCTGCAATACTTTACGATCTCGGTGCTGGCGACGCCCGTGTGGTTCGTCTATTACCAATGTATCGGCGTGTTCCGCGCCGCGGGCGATACGAAAACGCCCATGCGCATCGGCATCATCATGAACATCGTCAATATCATTTTCAGCACCCTGTTCGTCATCTTCCTGCACATGGGCCCCGCCGGCGCTGGCTTCTCCACGCTGATCTCCGTCACCATGGCGGCCTTCCTGGGCCTGCGGCATCTGTTCGACGAGAACAGCCGCGTGTGCATCAAGGGCGAGTTCAGCCTCAGGCTGGAAAAGGAGATCGTCTCCAAGACGCTGTCCGTCGGCATCCCCGCGGGCATCGAGAACCTGATGTTCAACGGCGGCAAGGTGCTGCTGCAGGTGTTCCTGTCCGGCATGGGCACCACTGTCATCTCCGCCTACCAGGTGACGAACTCTCTGATCTCTGTGACGCAGCTGCCGCTGCAGTCCTACCAGGCGCTGATCATCACCCTCGTGGGTCGCTCCGCCGGCACGGGCAGCTGGCGCAGCACCCGCGCCACGGCCGAGCACATGATGCGCACGGGCCGCAGGCTGGGCTGCATCTCAATGATCTGGAAGGCGCTGTTCTGCTACCCGCTGGCGCTGTGCTTCTCGCGCGATATGGCGGTGGTCATGACGGCCATGAAGATGTTCGCTGTGGAGATCGTCTTCATGCCCTTCTGGGCCGATTCGTTTATGCTGCCCAACGTCTTCCGCTCCACCCGCGACGTCAGGATCACGCTGCTCGTCGGCTCCTGCTCCATGTGGGCCGTCCGCGTGTTCGGCGCCTGGGTCTTCGGCGTCAAGCTGGGCCTCCAGGGCGTGGGCGTCATGCTGGCCATGTGCCTCGACTGGATCGTCCGCGACCTCTTCTTCGTACCTCATTTCAAGGGCAACAAGTGGCTCGCAAAGCTGGGAACGAAATCCGATCTGTAAAAGCAAAAAGCCTCGCCGTCCGGCGAGGCTTTTTTTACTGAAGAATGAAGAGTGAATAATGAATAGTAAATGTGTCGGCTTCGCCGACGGACCAGATACCGCCTGCGGCGTGAGGTCGCTTGTCCGGCTCGCACATATCCTGGCCCCGGACAGTGGCCCTCGTAGGGGCTGATGACCACATCGGCCCATGATCACGCTTCCGTTTCGTGGCCTTTGTAGCAGCGAGCTGTGCTCGCCATGACTGGCAGGCGCACATCATGGAACCGGGTGGCTGCGGGGCCGATGCCCTTCCTCGCTTCCCCCTCCGGGGGAAGTGCCGGAGCGGCTTTGCCGCGGAGGCGATAGGGGGCGCGCGTTAGCGCGTAACCATTGACCTTAATCCGGTACGCGCACAGCATGGGACCGGGTGTGTGTATCCCGGTACGACCCCCTCAGTCACGGCGAAGGGCATCGCCGTGCCAGCTCCCCATTCCGCGCGAAAGGCCCAGCCGCAGGCTGGGACACGCGTGCTCAGACGGAGGGGGCGCTGAGGAAGGGCGGTCGTCGCAGTAGCGGCCTGCGGTCGCCATGACCACGCCCGCGCACATCATGGCCGCGTATGGTGGTCGTCGTAGGGAACGGTGCCCACACCGTTCCGCACCGGCCCGCGCACATCACAGCCCCGTCAACCGTTGTGGGGGCGTGCTTTGCACGCCCGGCTGGCAGGCGCAGATCGCGGAACCGTATGGTGGTTGCCTCAGGGGCTGGGATATACGCGCCACGAGCCGGGCGACCGGAGGTCGCCCCTACGACTGTTTCCCGGAGCCGTGATTATCCCGCTGCAGCTCCCTCAGTCAGCCGCCGCAGGCGGCGGGTTCAAATGCGCCGCAGGCACAACAATTGTCAATTGTCAATTCGCCCTTCACTGTCAACTGTACACTCTACACTGAAACAGCCCCGCCTGACGGCGGGGCTGTTTCCTTATACTCTCCGTATAATATGGTCTGTCTTTTCCTCCAGGAACTTGTCAAAGCCCTCCAGGCCCAGCTCGTCGATCCCGTCCTTGCACAGGATGTCGGCCTGGCGGCGGCCGCGGAAGAGGTAGTAATGACTGTCGTCCTCATAAACGGCGGAGACGGAGGAGTACTCCAGCTTCTCGTCGCCCTTTTTGTAATGGTTGGGGGAGAACCGGACGACCTCCGGCTGACCCTTGTTGTCGTAGCGCTTCCAGAGGCTCCGGCCCGCCTGATCGGCGTTCTGACTGAGCCAGACCAGCGCGCCCGCGATCAGGAACCCCACGCCGGACACCCAGGCCGTGGCCGTCGCGGGCTCGTGCAGCACGAACGTCTGATAGAACGACAGCACCAGATTGAGCAGGCCCGTCACCATCATGAATGCGCCGCTGACGCGGAAGGCGATGCGCGACAGCTTCTGCATGCCGCCGCTGTAGGCGTTGTAGCGGTTGAAAGCGGCCATGTAGGCGACGAAGTCGTCCTCCGTGAGCGTGGAGGTGAACCGATACTGGCGGATCGCCATATCAGATCTCCACCTCGACGCCCAGTCCCGCGGCGCGGGCCTTGTCGGCGATCAGCTGCGCGGCGGCGATGTCCTCCACGGAGATGCCGATGGTCTCGAACATGGTGATCTCCTCGTCGCTCTCGCGGCCCGGCAGCTCGCCCGTCAGCACCTTGCCCACGTCGCCGGCGAAATGGTCCTCGGTGATCTCGCCCTTCGTCAGCGGGATGATCAGGTCGCCGGCGTCGCGCAGGGCGGCCTCACGCCAGTCCAGGAAGACCTTGCAGCGGCGGACGGTCTCGGTGTCCACCTCGCGGGAGGTGGGGCTGCAGGCGCCCACGGCGTTCAGATGCGCGCCGGGCTTCAGCCACTCTCCCTTGAGGAACGGCGTGTCGCCGCGGCTGGAGGTGACGGTGCACAGGATATCGGCGTTCCGCGCGGCCTCCTCGGCGGTGGCGCAGGGGATGAGCTTGACGCCCGGCAGACGCTTGGACAGATGCTCCACGGCGGCCTCCACGGCGGCGGGGAACTGGTCCCAGATGTAGATTTCCTCGATGTGGCGGATCAGCGTCATGGCCTCCGCATGGGCGCGGCCCTGATTGCCCGCGCCGAGGATGGCGACGCTTCTGGCGTCCTTGCGGGCCAGCGCGTCGGTGGCGGCGGCGCTGGTGGCCGCTGTGCGCACGACGGTGATCAGCTCGGCGTCGACGATGGCCGTCAGCGCGCCGGTCTCCGTGTCGAACAGGGGCACGATGCCCTGATTGGTGCCGTTCTTTCTGGCCTCGGGACCGGGGAAGATGATGACCTTGCTGCCCGTGACGTGCAGGGGCAGGAGCGTGGCGGGCATCAGCGCCAGCATATTGCCGCTCTGGTGGGGGATCATGCTGCGCTGCAGCATCTTCACCTCGCCGCGGGAGGCGGCGATCAGCACGTCAGACATGGCGGGGATGCAGTCCTGCAGGCTCAGGAGCTGACGGCACAGCTCGCGGTTGACGATCAATGTCTTGTTCATGGCGCGAATCTCCTTTTATTGTATGATGTTATTCGGCTTCGCTGAGTTCGGATTCGACGAGGTCGTAGATCTGAATGGCGCTGTAGGTGACCTTGGGCTCGCCGTTTTTCAGCTCCTCCAGCCACATGGAATACTGGTCGTCCGCATCCTCGGTGATCCAGTCGGTGGTGGGCTCGCCCTCGCCGACGTAGTACATCACGTGCCAGCCGTAGTCGGTCTCCACGAGACCCGTGTCGCCGGGCTGACGGCCGGGGTCGAAGCACCACTCGTCAAAGGCGGGGACCATCTGGCCCTCGTACACGTCGTCGTACAGACCGCCGTTGGAGGAGGAGCCGGGGTCGGTGGAATACTCGCCCGCCAGCTCGGCAAAGACGTCCTCCGTGCCGCCGCCCGCTTGGAACTCGTCAAGAGCGTCCCGGGCCGACTGCTCGGGATCGTCGTATTCATCGCTGCCGAACAGGATGTGGCGCACGGCCACCGTGGGGATGGGGTCGGTCTCGTAGGCGAAGCGGTCGAACAGCTCGTCGTACTTGGCGTTGGAGTAGGCCGTGGACAGATACGTCTGCTCCACGAAGGGGCGGAAGGTCTCCAGATCGGCGGCCTCGCCATAGCACCACTTGAGGTAGTCGTCGATGTCGGTGAAGTCGTTGTACTCGGCGGAGCCCGTCAGATCGTCCTCCAGCGTGGCCAGCGCCTCCTGATACTCCTCCGGCAGCTCGAAGCTCGCCTCCTTCGCCGCCCGCGTCACGTCCACCATGGACCGCCAGCTGTCGATGGCGGACTCCACCATGAAGTCGTGCCAGGTGGTGTTGCTGTCGTACTGCTGGTCCTCCAGCGGCGTGTCGGGGTCGAAGACGCCGTAGTTGGCGAAATAGTAATAATCGTTCCAGTAATAGTAGTTCAGGTCGCGGTTGGACAGCGTCGCGCCGTCGTAGGTGGCCACGGTGGCGTCGGGTGACGTCTCCGAGGGCGCCATCATGCGGAACAGCAGGTACGCCGCGCACACCGCCGCCAGCAGGATCGCCGCGACGAGGATCACTGCGCGCAGCTTGTTCTTCCCGCGGCTCGCATGCTCGGCCAGCTCGTCGTCACAGTGGTCGGGGTCGCCGCATTCCAGAATGCCGTAGCAATAGGGGCACTTCTTCTCGCCGGGCTCGACCTCCATACCGCAGTGCGGGCATTTCACAATCAAGTCACCTCTCAGTCGGATTTAGTCAAAAAGCGGCTGCTTTCTGCCCTTTATTATATCATAGGAGCGGGCAGGGGACAAATGAAATCGTTGCAAAGGAGAAATATTAAGCGGAGTTCATATTTTTGTCAGGTCTCTGACGGGCCAGCAGCGATGGTTTTCGTGATCGTGAACGGAAAAAGCATGCTTGATTTGGCGGATATGACGCTGTTTCCTTGGCTGATTGTTACAAATACTGTCGGCGTTTTTAACAAAAGTATTAAATAGCGATTGCATTCTGTGAAATTTTAAGTTATTATTAAACCAGCCGAAACGATCGTTTCGACATATCAACTCCGCAAGGAGAAGTATTGTAAAGGAGAAAGACGCATGAAGAAGTTCCTGAGCCTGGTTCTGGTCATCGTCCTGGCCCTGTCTCTGTTTGCCGCCTGCGGCAGCAAGGAAGAGACCAAGCCCGCCGAGACCAACAATCAGCAGAGCACCGACACCACGAAGCCTGCTGACACCACCCCCGCCTCCACCACGCCTGCCCGTGACGATGTCATCATTGCCACCGCCAACGAGCCTCCCACGATGGCCCCCCACCTGCACTCCGCAGTTGCCGGCGGCTACATGAACATCCTGACCCACAACACCCTGCTCCGTTCCAACATCGACACCCTGGAGATGGAGCCCCAGCTGATCGAGAGCTGGGAAGTCCTGGACGACCACACCTGGCAGTTCAAGCTGCGTGACGGCGTCAAGTTCCACAACGGCCACGTTCTGGACACCGAGGACGTCAAGGCCTCCATGGAGTTCGCCCGTGAGCAGCAGTCCTTCACCTCCACCTACACGAACTTCTGGGACAGCATCGAGATCGTTGACAACCTGACCTTCAACGTCCATACGAAGGAAGTCTACGCCAAGACTCTGATCGATATTGGCTCCCATTACGCTCTGCCCAAGGAGCTGCTGGACCAGGGCAACGACTTCAACGCCAACCCTGTCGGCACCGGCCCGTATAAGTTCGTCAAGTGGACCCTCGGCGACAAGATCGAGTTCGAGGCCTTTGAAGACTACTATGAGGGCGCTCCCGCCATCAAGCACCTGACCTACCGCATCATCCCCGAAGGTTCTTCCCGCACCATCGCCCTTGAGGCTGGCGAGATCGACTTCATCGTTGAGGTCGACAACAACGACCTGCCTCGCCTGGAGTCTGACGAAGGCATCACCGTCATCAACAAGACCGGTACCTCCTTCAACTTCCTGGTTCTGAACAACGAGCGTCCTCCCTTTGATAACGCTGACTTCCGTCACGCTATCAACTGCGCCGTCAATAAGGACGCCCTGGTTGCCGTTGCTCTGAACGGCGCCGGCACCGGCAACTACACGCAGACCCCCGTCGTCTTCCCGGGCCATGCCTCCGAGATCCCCGACAAGTATGATGTTGAGCTGGCCAAGCAGTACCTCGAGAAGTCCGGCGTTGATCCCAAGACCGTCTCCTTCTCCTGCGTCTGCTCCGACGACGTCAAGCGCCGCTGCGGCGAAGTTATCCAGGCCGCTCTGGCTGAGCTGGGCATCACCATGAACCTGGAGTCCATGGACCTGGCCACGTACCTGTCCGCTGCTGCTGACGGTTCTCTGGAAGCCTGCATCGGCGGTTACACCTCCTCCAACATGATGAGCTTCATCGAGGGCAAGTTCACCTCCAAGTCCATCGGCGGCTCCAACTGGACCCGTACCAATGATCCTCACATCGACGAGCTGTACGTCAAGGCCACCCAGACCCTGGACGATGACGCCCGCAACGCCATCCTCACCGAGTGCTGCAACTACATCAACACCATTGCCCCGCAGTGCCCGACCTACGGCGCCAACATCACCCGTGCTTACAACTCCAACCTCCAGGGCATCGAGGTCTCCGCGACCAACACCCTGCGCTGGCAGTATGTCTCCTGGGCTCAGTAATCTGAGTACAAGAGAAAAAAGCAATAGCGTTTAACTCGCTCGAGAGGCGGCAGAAAAGCCGCCTCTCTCTTTATACGGAAACGACAATTGTTAAGAACGGTTCACACTTTTGCAAAGTCCGATCGACGGGACAGACCGCCGGTTTCTGTGCAGGATTTCGTAAAAATGAGCAAAACGGGCCGCACTCTTTTAGCGATACCGCTGCAGTTTGCTTGGCTAATTGTTACAAATCCAGTATCTGTTTTCACCAAAAGCGCCGAAATGTGATTGATTTTTTAAGATCGTTAAGTTATTATTAACACACTGGAGCGTACGCTCCGGTCAATCAACTCCGCCAGGAGAAATAATGTAAAGGAGAAAGACGCATGAAGAAGTTCCTGAGCCTGGTTCTGGTTATCGTTCTGGCTCTGGGTCTGTTCGCGGCCTGCGGCAGCAGCAACAACAACACTGCTACTACCACTACCACCACCACGACCACGAATACGAACACCAGCACCAACACGAACACCAACACCGCCCCCGCCTCCACCACGCCTGCCCGTGACGATGTCATCATTGCCACCGCCAACGAGCCTCCCACGCTGGCCCCCCATCTGCACTCCGCAGTTGCCGGCGGCTACATGAACATCCTGACCCACAACACCCTGCTCCGTTCCAACATCGACACCCTGGATCCCGAGCCCCAGCTGATCGAGTCCTGGGAAGTCCTGGACGACCACACCTGGCAGTTCAAGCTGCGCGAAGGCGTTAAGTTCCACAACGGCCACGTGCTGAACGCCGAGGACGTCAAGGCCTCCATGGAGTTCGCCCGTGAGCAGGTCTCCTTCACCGCTTCGTACTCCCAGTTCTGGGACAGCATCGAAGTCATCGACGACCTGACCTTCAACGTCGTCACGAAGGAAGTCTACGCGAAGACCCTGATCGACATGAGCTCCCACTACGCTCTGCCCAAGGAGCTGCTTGACTCCGGCCACGACTTCAACGCCGACCCCGTCGGCACCGGTCCGTATAAGTTCGTCAAGTGGACCCTCGGCGACAAGGTCGAGTTCGAAGCCTTTGAAGATTACTATGAAGGCGCTCCCGCCATCAAGCACCTGACCTACCGCATCATCCCCGAAGGCTCCAGCCGCACCATCGCTCTGGAAGCCGGCGAGATCGACTTCATCGTCGAGGTCGACAACAACGACCTGCCTCGTCTGGACTCCGATGACGGCATCACCGTCATCAACAAGACCGGTACCTCCTTCAACTTCCTCGTTCTGAACAACGAGCGTCCTCCCTTTGACAACCAGGATTTCCGTCACGCGATCAACTGCGCGGTCAATAAGGACTCCCTGGTCGCTGTTGCTCTGAACGGCGCCGGCACCGGCAACTACACGCAGACCCCCATCGTCTTCCCGGGCCATGCCTCCGAGATCCCCGACAAGTATGATGTCGAGCTGGCCAAGCAGTACCTCGAGAAGTCCGGCGTCGATCCCAAGAGCGTCTCCTTCTCCTGCGTCTGCTCCGATGACGTCAAGCGTCGCTGCGGCGAAGTTATCCAGGCCGCTCTGGCTGAGCTGGGCATCACCATGAACCTGGAGTCCATGGACCTGGCCACGTACCTGTCTGCTGCTGCTGACGGCTCCCTCGAGGCCTGCATCGGCGGTTACACCGCCGGCTCCATGATGGGCTTCCTGGAAGGCAAGTTCACCTCCAAGCAGATCGGCGGCTCCAACTGGACCCGCACCAACGATCCCAAGATCGACCAGATGTACTCCGACGCCACCAAGATCCTGGACGACGAACAGCGCAACGCCGCTCTGACTGAGTTGTGCAACTACATCAACGAGATCTGCCCGCAGTGCCCGACCTACGGCGCCAACGTCACCCGTGCTTACAACTCCAACCTCCAGGGCATCGAGGTCTCCGCGACCAACACTCTGCGCTGGCAGTATGTCTCCTGGGCTCAGTAATCTGAGAACGAGAGAAACGCACATCATTAACGCATAATCCCTCGAGAGGCGGCTGAAAAGCCGCCTCTCTTTTTGCGCCCGCGAGCGGCAGTGCAGGGGAGTTTGCTGATTTTAAGTAGAAAATAACGGTCAGTTAAACGGTCAGTTATATTAACATCATTTTTGCGCAGAGAACGGGACAGCGACGCTCCTTTGGATGAAATAGGCAACAGATCATCGCCAAACAGTTACAAAACAATGAAAATGATTAGACATAATAACTAAAAATATTTGTGCAAAACAGAAAATTTAGCTTAAAAGACTTGCAATAAATTGTTAACTGAATTATCTTGGTAGAGCGGCCGGATGTGGGCAATTGATCGGATAGCCTCAGATCGGCGCACCGCCGGACCGCAAAAAATCAAAAAGGAGAACAAGCATGAAGAAGTTCCTGAGCCTGGTTCTGGTCACGGTTCTGGCGCTGTCCCTGTTCGCCGCCTGCGGCAGCAAGGAAGAGGCCGAGCCCGCTGAGACCAACAACCAGCAGAGCACCGAGAGCAAGCCTGCCGAGAGCAAGCCTGCCGAGACCACCACGAACGCTCCCGCCCGCGATGATATCATCGTCGCTACCGCCAACGAGCCTCCCACGATGGCTCCCCACCTGCATTCCGCAGTCGCCGGCAGCTACATGAACATCCTGACCCACAACACCCTGCTCCGCAACAACATCGACACCCTGGAGATCGAGCCCCAGCTGATCGAGTCCTGGGAGACCCTGGACGACAAGACCTGGCAGTTCAAGCTCCGCGAAGGCGTCAAGTTCCATGACGGCGAAGTCCTGACCGCTGAGGACGTCAAGGCCTCCATGGAGTTCGCCCGTGAGCAGCAGTCCTTCACCGCTTCCTATTCCAACTTCTGGGACAGCATCGAAGTCGTCGACGATCTGACTTTCAACGTCCATACGAAGGAAGTCTACGCCAAGACGCTGGATGATATGGCTTCTCACTATGCCATGCCCAAGAAGCTGCTGGACGAGGGCAATGACTTCAACGCCAACCCCGTCGGCACCGGCCCGTATAAGTTCGTCAAGTGGACCCTGGGCGACAAGATCGAGTTCGAGGCTTTTGAAGATTACTTCGAAGGCGCTCCCGCCATCAAGCACCTGACCTACCGCATCATCCCCGAAGGCTCCAGCCGCACCATCGCTCTGGAAGCCGGTGAGATCGACGTCATCATCGAAGTCGACAACAACGATATGCCCCGCCTTGAGGCTGACGACGGCATCACCGTTATCAACAAGACCGGTACCTCCTTCAACTTCCTGGTTCTGAACAACGAGCGTCCTCCCTTCGACAACGCTGACTTCCGTCACGCTATCAACTGCGCCGTCAATAAGGACGCCCTGGTCGCCGTTGCTCTGAACGGCTACGGCACCGGCAACTACACCCAGACCCCCGTCGTCTTCCCGGGCCACGCTTCCGAGATCCCCGACGAGTACAATGTTGAGAAGGCCAAGGAGTATCTGGAGAAGTCCGGTGTTGATCCCAAGACCGTCTCCTTCTCCTGCGTCTGCTCCGACGACGTCAAGCGCCGCTGCGGCGAAGTTATCCAGGCCGCTCTGGCTGAGCTGGGCATCACCATGAACCTGGAGTCCATGGACCTGGCCACGTACCTGTCCGCTGCTGCTGACGGTTCTCTGGAAGCCTGCATCGGCGGTTACACCTCCTCCAACATGATGAGCTTCCTCGAAGGCAAGTTCACCTCCAAGCAGATCGGCGGCTCCAACTGGACCCGCACCAACGATCCCAAGATCGACCAGATGTACTCCGACGCTACCAAGATTCTGGATGCTGACGAGCGCAACGCTGCTCTGACCGAGCTGTGCAACTACATCAACGAGCTGTGCCCGCAGTGCCCGACCTACGGCGCCAACGTCACCCGTGCTTACAACTCCAACCTGCAGGGCCTGGATGTCTCCGCTTCCGGCACCCTCCGTTGGCAGTATGTCTCCTGGGCTCAGTAATCTGAGAACGAGAGAACAAAGCAATAACGCTTAAAACCCTTGAGAGGCGGCCGAAAGGCCGCCTCTCTTCGTCGTCGAATATACCGGTTCATGATCGGAAACATGGGACCTGTTCTTGTGGACAGACGCCCGGACCCGCAAGGGTCCGGGCTTTTTTCGTCTGACGATACAATAATTAAAATAAGTTGAAGGAAAATTGAAATTACTCTTGCATTACAGTTGATAATGGAGTACGCCCGCGAGCAGCAGTCCTACACCTCCACCTACTCCAACTTCTGGGAGAGCATCGAGGTCATCGACGACCTGACCTTCAACGTCACCACGAAGGAAGTCTATGCGAAGACCCTGATCGACATGGGCTCTCACTATGTCCTGCCCAAGAAGCTGATCGAGGAAGGCCATGACTTCAACGCCGACCCCGTCGGCACCGGCCCGTATAAGTTCGTCAAGTGGACCCTCGGCGACAAGGTCGAGTTCGAGGCCTTTGAGGACTACTATGAGGGCGCTCCCGCCATCAAGCACCTGACCTATCGCATCATCCCCGAAGGCTCCAGCCGTACCATCGCTCTGGAAGCCGGCGAGATCGACTTCATCGTTGAGGTCGACAACAACGACCTGCCTCGCCTGGAGTCTGACGACGGCATCACTGTCATCAACCAGACCGGTACCTCCTTCAACTTCTTCGTCATCAACAACGAGAAGCCGCCCTTCGACAACCAGGATTTCCGTCACGCGCTGAACTGCGCCGTCAATAAGGACGCCCTGGTCCAGGTCGCCCTGAACGGCGCCGGCACCGGCAACTACACCCAGTCCCCCGTCGTCTTCCCGGGCCATGCCTCCGAGATCCCCGACAAGTATGACGTCGAGCTGGCCAAGCAGTACCTCGAGAAGTCCGGCGTCGATCCCAAGACCGTCAACTTCTCCTGCATCTGCTCCGACGACGTCAAGCGCCGCTGCGGCGAGGTCATCCAGGCCAACCTGCAGGAGATCGGCATCACGCTGAATCTGGAGTCCATGGACCTGGCCACCTACCTGTCCACGGCTTCCGAAGGTAACTTCGAGGCCTGCATCGGCGGCTACACCTCCTCCAACATGATGAGCTTCATGGAGGGCAAGTTCACCTCCAAGTCCATCGGCGGCGCCAACTGGACCCGCACCAACGATCCTCATATCGACGAGCTGTACGACAAGGCCACCAAGACCCTGGACGACGCCGCCCGCAATGAGATCCTGACCGAGCTGGCCAACTACGTCAACGAGATCTGCCCGCAGGTCCCGACCTACGGCGCCAACGTCACCCGTGCTTACAACTCCAACCTCCAGGGCATCGCGGTCTCCGCTTCCGGCACCCTCCGTTGGCAGTATGTCTCCTGGGGCGAATAATCTCACTTGAACAGAGACACACAAACAAAACCCATCCAAAGAGGGCGTCCTTCGGGACGCCCTCTTTTTTTATCTTTTCGATCATTTGAAAAAGCGATATTGTGTAAAAAGAAGGCCGTTTATCAAACGGATAAGTTGGCATTCAAAGGACTGATATTGATATCAGAAAATATAATACAGATTCAAATATAGGTAATAACCGCGCTTGATCTTTGAAAATATGAAATTATCGGGCAAAATAATATCAAATAAATTGACATAGAAATAACCTATAACAAAAGGAACTTGAAGATTTCGTGCTTTACTGCTATAATATGCCTCGATTTCGGGTCATGTGATTCATCCGGCCGTCTGACCGATGAAAATACATTTGAGGAAAAGAGGAAACAAAGCACAATGAAGAAGTCTCTGATTAAGCTGCTCAGCCTGGCGCTGGTCATCGCGCTGGCCTGCTCTCTGTTCGCCGCCTGCGGCGAGAAGGAAGAGCCCGCCTCCACGACCACCACTGAGACGACCACCGACAACAGCAGCACCACTACGACGACTGACAACACCCAGACGAGCACCGCCGACACGAAGCCCGCCAAGGACACCATCGTCGTCGCCACGGCCAACGAGCCGCCCATGCTGCACCCCTACGACCACAACGCCACCGCGGCCAACTACATGAACAACCTGACCTTCAGCACGCTGTTCCGGTCCAACGTGGACACGCTGGAGCCCGAGCCCTCTCTGGTCGACACCTATGAGATCGTGGACGACACCACCTGGCGTTTCAAGCTCCACGAGGGCATCAAGTTCCACAACGGCGAGACCATGACCGCCGAGGACGTCAAGGCCACCATGGAGTGGATGCGCGACTTCCCCTACACCAGCATGTACAGCGGCTTCTGGAAGGAAGTCACCGTTGAGGACGATCTGACCTTCGTCATCGTCACCAACACCCCCTATGCCAAGACCCTGTACGATCTGACCGCCTACAAGATCGTGCCCAAGTCCCTGATCGACTCCGGCAACGACTTCAACGCCAATCCCTGCGGCTCCGGCCCGTACAAGTTCGTCAAGTGGAACCTGGGCGACAACCTGGAGTTCGAGGCCTTTGAGGACTACTTCGAGGGCGCTCCCGCCATCCCCAAGATGACCTGGCGCATCATCCCCGAGGGCGCTTCCCGCACCATCGCCCTGGAGGCCGGTGAGATCGACTTCATCGTCGAGGTCGAGACGAACGACCTGGCCCGCCTGAAGGAGAACAAGGACATCACCCTTGTCCAGAAGGTCGGCACCCAGTACAACTACATGATGATCAACAACGAGCGCGCGCCCTTCAACAACGCTGACTTCCGTCACGCCATGAACTGCGCCATCGACAAGGCCGCCGTGGCTCAGGTCGCCCTCAGCGGCGCCGGCACCGGCATCTACGGCCTGACCCCCATGGTCTTCGCCGGCTATTCCGAGGAGAACATCGACGCCTATAACGTCGAGAAGGCCAAGGAGTATCTGGAGAAGTCCGGCGTCGATCCCAAGACCGTCAACTTCAACTGCATCTGCTCCGACGACACCAAGCGCCGCGCCGGCGAGGTCATCCAGGCCAGCCTGCAGGAGCTGGGCATCACCATGAACCTGGAGTCCATGGACCTGGCCACCTACCTGTCCACCACCACCGACGGCAACTATGACGCCGCGCTGGGCAACTACACCTCTTCCAACCTGATGAGCCTCATCGAGGGCATCTACTACTCCAAGTCCATCGGCGGCTCCAACCGCTCCCGTCTGAACGACGCGCAGGTGGACGAGCTGTACGTCAAGGCCACCCAGACCCTGGACGCCGACGAGAGGACCGCGCTGCTGGAGCAGTGCTCCGCCCGTCTGAACGAGGTCTGCACCCAGGTCCCGACCTATCAGGCCGACACGATCCGCGCCTACAATGCGAACCTGCAGGGCGTGGGCGTCTCCGCCTCCGGCGGCACCTTCTGGCAGTACGTCTCCTGGGGCAACTAAGCTCTGACACGAAAGAAACCAAAGAGGACGTCCTTCGGGACGTCCTCTTTTTGTTGCAATGGGTGCGGAGTTACAGTATAATTGTCGTATTAGTATAAGAAAAAAACCGTTCATGCATTTCGGGAGGGATATTATGGTTCGCAAGAGAAGACTGCTGATGATCCCGGCGCTGCTCACCGCGCTGAGCCTTTGCCTGATGTCCTTTGCGGCCGGCGAAGCAGCGGAGGGACCGGCGCTTTACGGCACGTTCTGGGCGCTGGTGCCGCCTGTGCTGGCCATCGTGCTGGCGCTGATCACCAAGGAAGCCTATTCGTCGCTGTTCCTGGGCTGCGTCGTCGGCGCTCTGCTGGCCGCCGACTGGTCGCCCGTGGGCGCGCTGAACTTCATCGTCAGCGATGAGGACGGCATGATCTCCGCCGTCTCCGGCAACGCCGGCATCTTTCTGTTCCTCGTGCTGCTGGGGATCATCGTGGCGCTGGTCAACCTGTCGGGCGGCTCCGCCGCCTTCGGCCGCTGGGCCGGGAAGAACATCAGGACCCGCGTGGGCGCGCAGCTGGCCACGTTCCTGCTGGGCGTGCTGATTTTCATCGACGACTATTTCAACTGCCTGACCGTGGGCTCGGTCATGCGCCCCGTCACCGACAGCCACCGCATCAGCCGCGCCAAGCTCAGCTATCTGATCGACGCCACCGCCGCGCCCATCTGCATGATCGCCCCCGTGTCCTCCTGGGCCGCCGCCGTGTCCACCACGGCCGAGGGCCTGGACACCGGCATTTCGGGCATCCAGCTGTTCCTGCGGGCCATCCCCTATAACTTCTATTCGCTGCTGACCTTCGTCTTTATCATCGGCCTGACGCTGATGAAGTTCGACTACGGCCCCATGAAGCTCCGCGAGCGCGCCGCGCGCCTCAGCGGCGACCTGGGCGGCCTGGACAGGACCGAGGAGGAAGCGGTCAACGAACGCGGCCGCGTCATCGACCTGATCCTGCCCGTGGTGATCCTCATCGTCACCTGCACCGTGGGCATGCTCTATGTGGGCGGCTTCTTCGGCACTGACTGGTGGGGCGGCACGGACTTCGCCGGCGACTTCATCGGCGCCTTCGGCAATACGGACGCCTTCATCGGCCTGCCCTGGGGCTGCGTCATCGCGCTGGTGCTGATCGTGGCGTACCTGCTGGTCCGGCGCGTCGTCACCTTCCGGCAGGCCATGGAATGTGTGCCCAAGGGCTTTATCGCCATGGTTCCGGCCATGACGATCCTGACGCTGGCCGTGTCGCTGAAAAACATGACGGGCCTGCTGGGCGCCGCCGGTTTCGTCCGCGACATGATGTTCGGCGCCTCGCAGGGCCTGTACAGCATGCTGCCCGCCGTCATCTTCCTGGTGGCCGTGGCGCTGGCCTTCGCCTCCGGCACCAGCTGGGGCACCTTCGGTATCCTGATCCCCATCGTCACGGCCGTGTTCCCCGCGGACAGCCGCCTGATGATCATCGGCATCTCCGCCTGCCTTGCGGGCGCGGTGTGCGGCGACCACTGCTCGCCCATCTCCGATACGACGATCATGGCCTCCGCCGGAGCGCAGATCGAGCACGTCACCCACGTGTCCACCCAGCTGCCCTACGCCCTCACCGTGGCGGGCGTCAGCTTCGTCACCTATATCGTCGCGGGCTTCGTCCGGAGCGCCGCCGTCAGCCTCCTCTTCGGCGCGGCGCTGACGCTCGTGACGCTGCTGGTCCTGCGCGGCAGGAACCGGGAATGATATGCAGGGGCCGCCCGTCCGGGGCGGCCCTGTCTTTTATTAAACGTCTATCTTGTATTCTTTTCCGCTTTCCTGTATAATGGATTCGGCATTTTCCTGAGAACATCTGAAAAGAGGGAATACGAATGAGACAATTCGCTGGACTGATCATCGCCTTCATCATGCTGCCTGTCATGCTGAAGGTCTATCCGAAGATCACGGGCAAGAAGGCGCCGCTGGGCCCGATCCTTGCGGTGACGGGCCTGATCATGGCCGTCATCGGCGGTCTGGGGCCGAAGAACATGCTGGACGCGCTGGTGCGCGTGTTCACCACGTTCTCGTCCCTGCAGACGCTGATCGTCGTGCTGGAGATCGGCATCCTCGGCTCGATCCTCAAGCAGTACGGCATCCTCGACAAGATCGTGGGCGCGCTGGAGCAGCTGATCCCCTCGAAAAAGGTGCTGATCATGATCCTGCCCGCCATCATGGGCCTGCTGCCCGTGCCCGGCGGCGCGTTCCTTTCGGCCCCCTTCGTCGACAGTCTCGGCACCAGCATGAACATGTCCGGTGAGCGCAAGACCGTCATCAACCTCTACTTCCGCCATTTCTCGTCCTTCGTGCTGCCCTACAGCACCACCATGCTGGCCATCGCCACGGCGCTGAACGGCGTCAACGTCTACACGCTGATCCTGCTGAACATGCCCTTCGTGCTGGCGATGATGATCGGCGCGTACTTCATGTACGTCCGCTCGGCCCCCGAGGTGCGGGCCGAGGGCAGGGGAGACGCGGGCAAGGCCATCAAGGACGTGCTGATCTACATGTCCCCGATCTACATGGCCTTCATCCTCAACGCCGTGGTGGGCCTGCAGATGTACCAGTCCATCTTCCTGTGCATCCTGCTGACGTTCTTCATCATCGGCAAGGACAAGAGCAAATACCTCTCCTCCTTCCTGAAGGGCATCGACATCGGCACGGTGCTGATGCTGACGGGCGTCTACTTCATGCAGAACATCGTCAAGCAGCTGGACGTCGTCATGTCCAGCGTGGGCGGCCTGCTGTCGGGCAGCTCGGTGATCATGTTCATGCTCATCGTGCCGCTGGTCGGTCTGGCCTTCGGCCTGTCCACGGGCATCAGCCTCGTCCCCATGGGCATCCTGCTGCCCTTCGTGGCCGGCATGAACCTGTCGCCCATGGCCCAGATGGTCTACGCCAGCTATATCCTCTGCTGGTGCTTCTTCGGCTACTACTATTCGCCGTTCCACATGTGCCAGCTGCTGACGGTCAAATACGTCGGCTGCGACACGGGCGCGGTGTACAAGCTGCACACGCGCATGATCCCGGTGCTGGCCCTCGCGGCCATGGGCAGCTTCCTGCTCTACAACCTGATCCTGCTGTAAAAGTCCGCCATATCATTATAAGGAGGAACCTGCAATGTATGATTTCGATTCCGGCGTCGTGAGAAAGGGCACCAACAGCGTCAAGTGGGACATGAACTCCGTCCGCTTCACCGGCGAGGATCCCATCCCCATGTGGATCGCCGACATGGACTTCCGCGCGCCCGACACCATCACCAACGCCATCCGCAAAATGGCCGATCAGGCCGCCTACGGCTACACCTTCCTGTCCGACGAGTATTATCAGGCCGTCATCAGCTGGATGAAGCGCCGCCATCATTTCGACGTCCAGAAGGAAGACATCATCTTCATGCCCGGCGTCAACCCCGGCATCGACTTCGCCATCCAGGCGCTGGCCCAGCCCGGCGACGACATCCTCGTGGAGGTGCCCGTCTACGGTCCCTTCTACAACATGATCAAGAAGAACGACTGCAACATCGTCGAGACCCCGCTGATCAACGACAACGAGTATTACACCTTCGACTGGGATGATCTGGAGAGTAAGATCACCGAGAAGACCAAGGCCTTCCTGCTCTGCTCGCCCCACAACCCCTCCGGCCGCGTGTGGACGAAGGAGGAGCTGCTGAAGCTGGCCGAGATCTGTGAGCGCCATGATCTGCCCGTCATCTGCGACGAGATCCACAACGACCTGATCATGGAGGGCGAGCACACCACCTTCGCCACCCTGAACGAATGGACCGCCATGCACACCGTCACCTGCACGGCCCCCACCAAGACCTTCAACTTGGCCAGCATCCTCGTGTCCAACATCATCATCAAGGACCCCGAGCTCCGCGAAAAGGTCAGGAAGATCACCTCCGACCATCACTGCAGCTCCGCCAGCTGCTTCGCCGGCCCCGTGCTGATCGCCGCCTACAACGAGAGCGAGCAGTGGCTGGACGAGCTGCTGCCCTACATCCGCGGCAACCGCGACTATCTGGTCAAGTTCATCCGCGAGAACCTGCCCGAGATCAAGATCCAGCCCATGCAGGGCACGTATCTGGCCTGGCTCAACTGCGAAGCACTGGGCATGCACGGCGACGAGCTGAAGAACTACATGAGCGAGGTCTGCGGCCTCGCCATGAACAACGGCTCCTTCTTCGGCGCCAAGTGGGACGCTTACTGCCGCATGAACCTGGCCTGCCCGCGCTCCACCGTCGTGGAGGCCTGCAAGCGCCTGGAGAAAGGCGTCAAGGCCCTGAGGAAGTAAGGCTTCAAAAACGCTGAACGGGCGGCCCATGGCCGCCCGTTTTTCAGTATCCCTGTTCTTCCTGTGACCGAATGATCCGTTTTGTCGATATTACAGATGAAAGGGGCTGAGACCATGACGGATGAAGATATCCTGGAGCTGTTCTGGAAACGCATCGAACGCGCGCTGAGCGAGTGCCGCCGGAAATACGGGGCCTACGTGCGCACGGCGGCCATGAATATCCTCGGCTCCCGGGAGGACGCCCGGGAGGTGGAGAACGACGTCTACCTGGACGCCTGGAACACGATCCCGCCCCGGCGGCCTCTGCCGCTGGCGCCTTACCTTGGCATGCTGTCCCGCCGCGGGGCTATCGACCGCCTGCGCGCCGATGCGCGCCGCAAGCGCGGCAGCGGGCAGTATCGGCTGACGCTGGACGAGCTGCGGGAGTGCGCCGGGGACGACGGGCGCGCGCTGGACGACAGGCTCGCTCTGCGCCAGACACTGGACGCGTTCCTCAGCGGGCTCAGCGAGCGCGACCGCGATCTCTTCCTGCGCCGCTACTGGTGGGTCTGCCCGATCCGGGAGATCGCCCGGGACACCCGGCAGGGGGAGAGCGCCGTCAAAACGGCCCTGTACCGCATGCGTCAAAAGCTGCGGGAAACACTGGAACAGGAGGGACTTTTATGAGACCGGAAGACATCTCCGACGAGCTGAACGACATCGACCCGCGCTACATCGACGCTGCCGCGCCCCGGAGGCTGCGCCGCCGCAGCCGTCTGACCGCTGCCGTGGCCGCCGTGCTGGCGCTGGCCGTCGTCGGCGCGCTTGTGACGGGCGGACTGCGCATGAACAGCTTCGCCGTGGAGACGGCCGTCTATCCGAAAATGAACCAGTATTCCAGCACCAGCTGGGGCTACGACCGCTACCTGACCTCCATGCGGGAGCGCCGCGCGTACTTTGAGCGCGCCCGGGGGCTCGATCAGTACCTGACCGCCGCCGTCCCGGCGCTGCTGGCGGGCGAGGCGGGGGAGAACCGCCTGTGCTCCCCGGTCAACGTCTACATGGCGCTGGCCATGCTGGCAGAGATCACGGAGGGTGAGACGCGGCAGCAGATCTTCGACCTGCTGGGCAGCGAGGACGCCGCGTCGCTGCGGCAGAAGGCGAACGACGTCTGGAACGCCTGTTATACCGACGACGGCGCGGTGCGGAGCATCCCCGCCGCCTCCGTCTGGCTGCGGAAGGATATGACCTATAACAGGGACACGCTCAAGACTCTGGCCGACGTCTACTACGCCTCCTCCTTCCGCGGGGAGATGGGCTCGGAGAGCTACGATCAGGCCCTCCGCGACTGGATCGACGAGCAGACCGGCGGTCTGCTGCGGGATCAGACGGCGAAGCTGCACATGGACGATACGACGGTCATTGACCTCGTGACGACGCTTTGGTTCAAGGCCCGCTGGGCTCACCGCTTCATCAGCGACGAGAATACACAGGAGACCTTCCATGGCGCGGCGGGCAACCGCACCGTGACGTTCATGCACCAGCTGGAGGAGAACGGCGTCTACTGGTGGGGCGAGACCTTCGGCGCGGTGCAGAAGGGCTTCAAGACGAGCCTGGGCGGCTCCATGTGGCTGATCCTGCCCGATGAGGGCGTGACGCCCGAGGACCTGCTGCGGGACCCGGCGGCGCTGGGCTTCCTGCTGGGCGACCGGGACAGCGACAGCAGCAAGTTGCTGCGCATCCATCTCAATATGCCGAGGTTCGACGTCCGGAGCGAAGCGGAGCTCAGCGAGACGCTGCAAGCCCTCGGCGTCACCGACTGCTTTGACGGCGCGAAGGCCGATTTCACGCCCCTGGGCGCGTCGTCGCCCGTGTGGGTCAGCCGCGTCAGCCACGGCGTCCGCGTCACCGCCGACGAGGAGGGCGTGGAGGCCGCCGCCTTCACCGAGGTCATCGGTACCGGCGCCGCGATGCCCCCCGAGGACGAGATGGACTTCACCCTCGACCGCCCCTTCCTCTTCGTCCTCGAAAGCGCATCCGGCCTGCCCCTGTTCGTCGGCATCGTCAACAACGTGGAATAAGCGGACGGGCCTGTTTTAGCGCCTCTTCGGTACACGCTGACATGGATATGGCGGCATGGCTCCCTCTCCGAGGGATCTGCCGCGGAACGATCATGCTGCCGGGGCCGTGATATGCGCCGACGGGTCATGGCGGCCGCAGGCCGCCGCTACGACGACCGCATAACGCGGCCGTGATCAAGGGCCGATGTGGTCATCGGCCCCTACGGCGGCGCACAACGCCCCCAAAATTGTCATCCTGAGCGGAGCGCAGCGGAGTCGAAGGATCTGCAGATCCCTCGACAAGCCCGGGATGACAAAAGGAGGCGTCAGCGGGTATGGATCGTCACAAATAATTCGTCATACTCGACGAAAAAGCACGAAACCGAATCACATCCAAGAAAAACCCGCCCGGGACCATCAGTCCCGGGCGGTCGTCGTTATGCAATGATTAAAACTCAGCCGACGTCAGTGCGTGACGGTGCAGCTCTGCGCTTCGGCGACGGGCGTGTTGTCGCCGGACAGGTAAAAGACCTTCACCGAGGCGACATTGGCCGCGTCGCATGACAGGAAAAAGGGCTCTTCCGGCGTGCAGCCGTAGGAGAACCGGAGAGAGGACCGGAGAAGCGCTGCCTCCAGCAGGCGGCCGTCATCGTCGTAAGCGGCGCACCAATACGCCTGCGCCGCGCTCACGGGCGGGATCACGACGCGGACGCCGTCTTCCGCGGCATAGGCCTTCACGCCCTCTTCCATCCATTCGCCGCCGACCTCCGGGTCCAGGGTGACCGTAAAGACCGCGGACCGCTCGCTGGGCTGGACCTTGCTGAGATCGCCGGCGGCGTAGACGGTAAAGCCGTATTCCCCGGCGCCGTAGGCGCTCGTGAACCAGTCGGTTATGGACAGACGCAGCCGTCCGTCTTCGCACACCTCGACGTATTCGCGCCGGACGGTGGAGTACCCGAGCGATAGCTCGTCGTGATACAGGTCGATCACATATTGATCGGGAGTGACTGCGCCGGGCTCCTCCTTCAGGTAGATATACAGCACATCGTTTCCGCTGCCCGTCTGCCGCCGGACGATCTCATCGATCACCGGTGTCTGGATGGCGGCCGATGCCTTCTCATAATGCCAGACCTCCGAGCGGGCCGCGGAGCCGTCGGCGTGGCCGTCTTTGCCGATCTCATACACCGTGAAATAATAATCGCCGCTCTCTTTCCAGAAACCTTTGGAGACGAAATTGTTCCAGCTCCGCATCTCTCCGGGCACGACGCGGATGTAAGTCACTGTCTCCAGGGGCGACGCCTCTCCCACGCGCCACAGCATGAACTTCTCTTCGCCGTCCGTCATGCCGGACGGCGTCCAGCGGGCGGTGCCGAAGCCGTCAGCGTAGGCGCTGCCGTTGCTGCCCCATTCCAGCGCCGTGGGCGTGCCGAGGATCGAGCTGCCGCTTCCCACCTTTTTCACGGTGATGCCGACGATGCTTTTGGAGACCCGCGGCCCCGTGAAATCGAAGCTGAACGAGCCGGACAATCCCTCCGGCCCGGTCCAGGTGACGGTGGGGTAATAGTGGACCGTGACGGTCTGGTCCACCACGTGGTAATCGTACACCAGCTCATAGGTGCTGTCGGCCTCGACCGTAAATGTCTGCACGTCGCTCCCGATGTTGGAATAGGGGAAGGTCATGGTGTACGTCCCGCCGTAGGGCCCGGTGGCCAGGGTAAAGCGGAGATAGTAATTGGTGAATTGACGGCCCGTGTTCCAGGAATCCCGCGTCTTGACGAAGCTGAACACGCCGGACACCGCCCGGGCGGGGACCACGGCGATCAGCAGCAGCGCCGCCAGAAGCGCGGCGGTCAGTCTCTTTTTCATACGAAGACCCCCTGTCTCAGGTTGATTTGATAAAACCCCGGAGCTGCCGGAGGCAGACGCCGGGGTATGGCACATGATGATGAAGCTATTTGAGGATATCGCCCACGGAGCGGATGCGCTTGAGGAGGTCGCCCACGGTGAGGCCCTTTTTGCGGTCGGGGGTCGGCTCGGGAGCCGGCTCCGGCGCGGGCGCTTCGGGCTCGTCGAAGAGGTCGAGGATGTCGTACTCCTTCGTCTCGGCCGTCTCGTCGCCGGGCCTGGGCTCCTCCACGGACTGGGCCATGGTAGACAGCTCGGAGGCGATCTCCATGAGCCTCGTTTTGAAGGGCACGGCCTCCATCGGCTCCTGCACGTCGGCGGCCCTGCGCGCGTGGTCGGCGGCCTCCTCGGTGAGATGGAGCAGACGGACGTTGTGCTTCTTGAGGCTGTCGTTCTCCGCCAGCGCTTCCCGGAGCTTCTTGTCGTACTGCTCCTGCTTCATGGCGGCCACCTCCAGGGCATTCTTCATCTGCGCCCGCTCGGTCTTGAACTCCGTAGCCAGCTTGACCATTTCCTGCTGCAGCTCGGCCTTTTCGGCGTCGAAGGCGGCGCGGAGCTCGTCGAGCTCCTTCTGGTAATGGGCCTTCATCTCCTCCAGCTGGCGGCTGTACTGCTGCTCCAGCGCGGCGCGGTGACGCTCGTTCTGCTCCTGCAGCTCGCGGACGCGGGCGTCGCTCTGCTCCTGCAGCTCCCGGATGCGGGCGTCGGCGCGGCGGTCGGCGTCCTCCACCAGCTCCCGGGCCTTCTGGGCCACCTCGGCCATGCGGTCATTGGCCTCCGTCAGCCTGGTCTCCAGCTCGTCCCGGGCGGCGGTCATTTCGGCCAGCGACGCTTTCGCGCCGTCCAGCTCCTCCGTCAGGCGCTCGGATGCGCCGACGGCGTCATAATACTCGTCGCGGAACTGGGTCAGGCTGTCGACGCTCGTCTCCAGCTCGCGGATGCGGCCGTCCTTCTCGGACAGCTGCTGATCGCGCTCGCTGACGAGCTTTTCGATGTAGTCCACGACGTCCTTCTTGTTGAAGCCAAAGGCTGCGTTCTTGAAAACAGCAGGCATGGCGGACCCCTCCTGTAGGAAGTTTTTCTACCATCCATCGTACCAAATGGCAGGGGAAATGTCAAACGAATCAGCTGATTTTCGGTTTTTAATGGTGCGTCGCCTTGGGGTCGAGATTCATGGCGAAGGGCGTCGTCTGCACGCCCACGCGGTACTCCAGCTTGTTGAACTTCTTGGCGACTTCGAGGCTGACGCTGCAGAAGGCCATGAGCATCTCGTCGGGCGGGATGATGGATTCCACGCCGCTCAGCGCCATATAGGCGGCGGAGATCGCCACGGCGGCGAACATGCCGTTGCGCTTGACGCAGGGGCAGGACACGGTGCCGATGGGGTCGCAGATCAGGCCCAGACTGGCCTTGCAGGCGATGGCGAAGGCGTCGGCGCATTGCTTGGGGCTGCCGCCGCGCAGGTCCACCAGCGCCGCCGCGGCCATGGCCGAGGCGCTGCCGCACTCCGCCTGACAGCCGCCCACGGAGCCGCTGAGGGTGCCGTTGTAGGCGATGGGGATGCCCATGCCCGCGCCGGCGAACATGGCGTACACCACGTCGTCATCGCTGCAGCCCCATTCCTCCTGGGCCGCCAGCAGCACGCCGGGCAGGATGCCGCAGGAGCCGCCCGTGGGCGTCGCCACCACCTTGCCGCTGAGGCTGTTCCAGCCGTTGACGGCGATGGCCTTCTGCACGGCCCGGGCCGTCATGTCGTTGGGGATGACGCCCTTCTCGATGCCCTGCTTGATCTTATAGGCGTCGCCGTAGTACAGCGGGCCCTTCACCTCGGGCTTCGACGCGTCCTCCACGGCCTGACGCATGACGAGAAGCTGCTTTTTCATCTTGTCGAACACCGTCTGCTCGTCCAGACGGGATTCCTCACATTCGTCGATCAGCACCGACCGCCCCAGGCTCAGCCCGCGCTCCTCGGCGGGGCGCACGGCGTCGGTGATCTTGTAATAGGCAGGCATTGACAGGCTCCTTTCTCAGTCAAAACGGGCGTGACGGCCCACGTGCACGACGCCGGGCAGCGCTTTCGCGCGCGCCTCCAGCGCATCGGGGATGGGGTAGGAGGTCTTCAGCAGCACGATCTGGCAGCTGCCGTCCTCGTTGACCGCCGTCTCCAGCGATTTCTCGGGCAGGTCCGCGCACAGAGGCTCCAGCGCTTCCAGCGTCTTTTCGGCGTTATCGCAGAAGACCAGCAGGGAGTTGTAGTCGCCCGTGACGGACAGCTTCGCGCCGTTGATGTCGGAGACCTCGATCATGCCGCCGCCCACGGACGCGCCCGTGGCGGTGAAGGAAAAGCTGTCGCCCGCGATGTGGTAGCGGACGGTGTTGTTGTGCGCGCCCTCAATGAAGACGTCGCCGTAGGAGAAATCGATGCCGGACTGCGCCATGAGGGCGTGGCTGCTGTTGATGCGGTCGTCGTCGGTGTCGAAGCCCAGCAGGCCCGCCACCAGCGCCTTGTTCACCTGGCCGCTGTCCCTGACGCGGAAGGAGCCGTGCAGGTCGAGCTTCGCCGAGCGAAGCGGCTCGTTGAGGATCTGATACATGGCCCGGGACAGACGGTCCGCGCCGGCCGTGTGCGAGGAGGATGGCCCGAACATGATGGGGCCGATGAGTTCAAATACGCGCAAAGTCTCACCCTTTCAGTTTTGATACCTTTATTTTACTATCTCGGTAAACTGTTGTCAAATCAATAAAGCCGCCGAAGGGCGGCTTTGAGTTATCCGTTGATCGCGATCCACGCGCCGGCGACGGCCATGAAGATGTAGACGATGCCCTTGAGCTTCCCGCCGTCGATGCTGCGGAACAGCCGGTTGCCCAGCAGACTGCCGATCAGCAGGCCGCCCATGGCCCAGGCCGTGGCCGTCCCGACGCCCGAGGGGATCATGTGCGTCAGGAAGCGGACGGTCAGCACGTAGACGTTGTTGATGAGGAAGTAGCACTGGAGCGTGGCCATGTAGCGCTTCTTGTCCTCGATCACAGAGATGAAATAGAGCACCATCGGGGGCCCGTTGACCGAGAACAATCCGCCGCAGACGCCGGAGATCAGCCCCGCGATCCCGGCGCTGGCCAGCGTCGGTCTGATGCGCACGCGGTCGCTGAAAAAGTACAGCCACACGGCCAGCAGGATCAGGAACACGCCCAGCATGCGCTTGTAGATGGGGGAGGGGTTCGTGCGCATGAGGAACAGTCCGAAGGACGTGCCCATCAGGCAGAAGAGGCAGGGCAGCCACAGCTGCTTCCAGTCCACGTGTCTGCGCACTGGCCAGAGGATCACCGCGTTGAGCACCAGCGACAAAATGGCCGACACGGCCAGACACGCCTGATAGTCCAGGATCATCGGCATGACGGCCATCATGATGATGCCGAAGCCGAAGCCCGTCACCGCCTGCACAAAGGAGCTGATGAGGGAAAGAACGCCCAGAAAGCCGGTTTGCAGCATAAAAGCACCTCCCGTCCAAAGATCGGACATACATAGTTTACCGCAGGACGGCCCGGAATGCAACAAGGAAGAATCGCCGTGGGCGGGAAGGGCAAGCTCCTTCGACTCCGCTGACGCGACCCTCGGGATGGCACGTTTGGGGAACGGATCGCCTTGCAGCGGCGGCCTGCGGCCGCCATGACCGGCCCGCGCCCATCACGGCCCCGGACGGCGGTCTTTGCATTGTCAATTGTCAATTGAAAAAAGCCGCCCCTGCGGGCGGCTTTCACCGGACTCGTTTTTTACTTGCTCTTCTTGACCAGCAGGTACACCGGCAGGCCCAGCAGGGTGATGCCGATGGAGCCGAAGGCCATCATGCGGGCGGTGTGGCCGGAGAGGAAGATCTGGCTCAGGACCACGTACAGGCCGCCGACGATGCTCAGCAGGGGGATGACGGGGTAGCAGGGCACCTTGTACTTGCGCTCCCATTCGGGATGGGTGCGGCGCAGGGTGATGACCGTGCAGAAGCTCAGCGTGTAGAAGATCCAGCAGGAGAACACGGCCAGGTCCGTCAGGAAGTCGAACTGGCCCGTCAGGGAGTACAGGCACGCCAGGAAGCCGATCAGGATGACCGAGCCCGCAGGGATGCTGTTGCCGTTGAGCCTGCTCAGCCAGCCGGAGGCGGGCAGGGTGCGGTCGCAGGCCAGCTGATACGCCACGCGGGAGCCGGACATCAAAAAGCCGTTGGCCGCGCCGATGACCGAGATGATGATGCCGATCTTGATCAGCAGACCGCCCGTCTGGCCGAAGATGGCGTTGGCCACCGCGGCGGCGGGGGACTCCAGATTCATCAGCTGATCGGCGGGGATGACCCACAGATAGGCCATGTTGATGACAAAGTAGACGGCCATGATGATGGACACGCCGCCCACGATGGCGCGGGGCAGGTCGCGGCCGGGGTTCTTCATCTCACCGGCCAGAGCGCCGACGTTGGTCCAGCCCTCGAAGGCGAACAGCACGGCCAGCAGCGTGGAGCCCAGCACCGCCGGGGCGCTCTTGCCCGCGCCGACCAGCGGCGTGAAGATCGGGTTGCCGCCCTTGCCCAGGATGAAGCCGAAGATCATCAGCAGGAACAGGGGGATCAGCTTGCAGACCGTGGAGACGATCTGGATATTGCCCGCCGTCTTGGAGCCCAGCGTGTTCAGGAACACCAGCGCGATGATGACCGCCATGGCCACCGGAAGCACCAGACCGTCGCCGATCCAGGTGCTCAGCTCCGTGCCCACCTTGACGCCGTAGCCCGCCAGGAACGCGGGGTAGAAGATGACCACCTGCATCCATCCGGCCAGGAAGCCCAGCTTCGGGTCATAAACCTCGCTGAGGTACGTCACCATGCCGCCCGTCTTGGGGATCAGCACCGCGACCTCGGCAAAGGTCAGCGCGCCGAACAGGCTGACCAGACCGCCCACGATCCAGGCCAGCATGCCCATGCCGGGCGCGCCGCCCGTGGCCTGATAGATGGCGTAAGGCTTGAAAAAGACGCCCGCGCCGATGACGCATCCGACGACGACGGCCATGGCCGCCGAAACGCCGAGCTCTTTTTTCAAGCCCTTGTTTTCGTTTTCCATGTCTCATTTTCCTCCATACTATAAAATAGTTGTGACAGAACAGTCTATAGAATAACAATGTTTTAACAAAGTGTCAATACTGATTTGATAATAGTATCATTCCATTTTCCCGCTGACGGAGCCGCTTGTCCCCGCTCAATTTTAATATTGACAAACTGCACAATTTGGAGGAAAATTGAGTGTGGTAAGATATAAATTTTTTATAGAAGGAGTTTACCATGAAGAAGATTGAATGCGACAGCTTTCTGCAGTTCAAGTTCGTAAGCAACCCCGGCTTCTCGCCCAACGGCAAGTACGTCGCCTTCGTCGTCCAGCGCGCCGACAAGGCAACCAACGGCTATAAGGGCGACCTGCATCTGCTGGAGACGGAAACCGGCAAGGTCCGTCAGCTGACCAGCGGCGGCGACGCCAAGAGCTACTGCTGGACCGACGACAACAAGGTCCTGTTCCCCGCCGTCAGATGCCCCAAGGTCAAGGAAAAGCTGGCCAAGGGTCAGAACCTGACGTCCTTCTATGAGATCGACCCCGAGGGCGGCGAAGCGCTGCGCGCCTTTGACGTTCCTGTCCGCACGGGCGGTCTGACCAACATCGGCGGCAACAAGTTCATGCTGATCTCCGCCTATGACAACAATTACCCCGTTCTGGACGACCTCTCCGACGAGGAGAAGGCCAAGAAGCTGGAGGCCTATGTCAAGCCCGCCTACGACGTGTTCGAGGAGCTCCCCTTCTGGGGCAACGGCATCGGTATCACCAGCGGCAAGCGCAACCGCCTGTACACCTATGACCGCGAGAGCGGCAAGCTGACCGCCGTCACCGGCGAGTGGTTCAGCGTCGACAGCGCCAGCTACGGCTTCGGCAAGATCGTCTACAAGGGCGGCGAGTGGCATGGCCTGCGCTATCACTTCGCCGGCGTCTATGTCTATGATCTCAAGACCCGCCGCTCCACCTGCGTGCTGAAGCCCGACAAGATGAAGACCGGCCCCGTGGCGCTGTGGGACGAGAACACCCTGGTGCTGACGGCCACCGACGGCAAGATCATCAACGCCGACGGCAAGCCCTTCGGCTCCGAGCAGTACTGCGACTTCTACACCGCCGACATCAAGAGCAAGAAGCTGACGAAGCTGGCCGATTACGAGGCCTCCGTGGGCGCTTCCTCCGTGGGCAGCGACTCCCGCTACGGCGGCGGCAAGGGCTTCAAGGTCGAGGGCGACAAGGTCTACTTCGTCACCACCGTCGTCGACAGCGGCTACCTCCGCACCGTGGACCGTCAGGGCAACATCGCCGACGTCTACGCCAAGAGCGGCTCCGTGGACAACTTCGACGTCAAGGACGGCAAGGTCGTCTTCGCCGGCATGTACGGCAACAAGCTGGATGAGCTGTATCAGCTGTGCGCCGACGCCGTGTGCGAGGAAGCCTGCCAGGTCACGCACTTCAACGACGAGTTCGTCGAGACCCATTCCATCGTCACCCCCGAGTTCCACTCCTTCGTCGCCTCCGACGGCTTCGAGATCCACGGCTGGGCGCTGAAGCCCGTGGGCTATGAGCCGGGCAAGAAGTATCCCGCCATCCTGCACATCCACGGCGGCCCCCGCACGGTCTTCGGCGAGGTGTATCACAACGAGATGCAGCTCTGGGCCAACGCCGGCTACTTCGTGTTCTTCTGCAACCCCCGCGGCTCTGACGGACGCGGCAACGAGTTCGGCTACATCACCGGCAAGTACGGCACCGTCGATTACGACAACATCATGGAGTTCGCCGACGAGATGCTCAAGAAGTATCCCGACGCCGACGCGGACAACTTCGGCGTCACCGGCGGCAGCTACGGCGGCTTTATGACCAACTGGATCATCGGCCACACCGACCGCTTCAAGGCCGCTGCCTCTCAGCGCTCCATCGCCAACTGGACCGCCTTCGAGCACACCACCGACATCGGCTATTTCTTCACCCCCAGCCAGATGGGCACCAACACCCGCACCGACGCCGAGAAGCTGTGGTGGCATTCGCCCCTGAAGTATGCCGACAAGGCCAAGACCCCCACTTTGTTCATCCACTCCAACCAGGACTACCGCTGCTGGATGGTCGAGGGCCTGAGCATGTTCACCGCGCTGAAGATGCACGGCGTCGAGAGCCGCCTGTGCCTGTTCAAGGGCGACAACCACGAGCTGTCCCGCGGCGGCCAGCCCCGCAACCGCATCCGCCGTATGGAAGAGATCCTCGGCTGGATGGACAGCCATCTGAAATAAGATGAAGAAAGTAGCGTTTGAGGACCTCTATTCGTTCACGTTCCTCTCCGATCCCCTCTGCTCCCCCGACGGCAGACACGTCCTCTTCTCCCGCCATCTGGCCGACGAGAAGACGAACGGCTACAAGTCAACGCTGTGGCTGCTCGACACGGCCACCGGCGAGACGAAGATGCTGACCGCGGGCGGCGGCGAGCGGAACGGACGCTGGCTCAACGACAGAGAAGTCCTGTTTGCGGCCAACCGCTCCGGCGAGAGCGGCAAGGCCGAGTATTACGCCGTATCGCTGGACGGAGGAGAGGGCAGGCCCCTCTTCTCCATCCCCGAGCGGGTCACCTCCCTGGACAAGGCGGGCGACAAGTTCGTCGGCGTCTATGTCAAGCACTGCGAGGGCAGCGAAGAAAAGGCTGACGACGAGTCCCTCGACGGCCGCGACATGTACGTCTTCGACGAGGTCTATTTCTGGTTCAACGGCCAGGGCATCCGCAACAAGCTGAGAAACAGCCTGTTCGTCTACGACCCGAAGAAGGATTCGTACAAGCAGATCAGCCCCAAGTATATGAACGTCGGCGCCTACTGCGTCAACGCCGACGGCACGAAGGTCGCCTTCACGGGCGCCGAGTACACCGACAAGGTCGTCACCCGCACCGGCCTGTTCGTCTGCGACATGAAGACCGGCCGCGTCAAGACGCTCTATAAGCAGGGTCAGAAGTCCGTGGGCGCCATCGCCTTCTGGGGCGACAAGGTCTTCGCCTCCCTCAACGACGGCGACTGGTCCGGCCAGAACGGCCGCTGGCACCTGTTCGACCTCAGCGGCAAGCACACCCAGCTCCCCTTCGTAGACGCTGAGGTGGGCGGCGCCTCCGGCACCGACGTCAACTACGGCGGCGGCCAGAACAAGAAGGTCGTCGGGCACGAGCTGTACATGACCCGCGCCGTCTGGGGCGACAGCCGTCTGTGCTGCATGGACCTGGAGACCGGCGAGGACCGCACGGTGTGCGATCACGCGGGCTCCATCAACAATTTCGATATCGCAAACGGCAAGGCCTACGCCGTCGCGCTGAGAAACGGCGACCTGGCCGAGCTCTATGAGATTGACCTCCGCACCGGCGAGGAGAAGCGCCTGACCTGCTTCAACAAGGCCTACCGCGACGAGCACGAGGTCAGCCTGCCCGAGTATTTCCGCTGGACCAACGAGGACGGCTTCGAGCTGGACGGCTACGTGATGAAGCCCGTGGGCTACAAGCCCGGCAGAAAGTACCCCGCGGTCCTGGAGATTCACGGCGGCCCGAAGACGATCTTCGGCAGCGTCTTCCACCACGAGATGCAGCTCTTCGCCGCCCATGGCTTCTTCGTCTTCTACACCAACCCCAGAGGCTCCGATGGCCGCGGCGAGCAGTTCGCCTACTCCACGAAGTTCCTGGGCACCAAGGACTATGAGGACCTGATGGCCTTCACCGACACGGTGCTGGAAAAGTACCCCGATATCGACCCCAATAAGGTCGGCATCAGCGGCGGCAGCTACGGCGGCTTCATGTGCAACTGGATGGTCGGCCACACCGACCGCTACGCCGCCGCAGCGTCCCAGCGCTCCATCTCCAACTACGTCTGCAAGCTGACGGCCACGGACATCGGCACCACCTACGACCTGCAGCAGGTCGGCGCCGATCCCTGGGAGAGCTGGGAGACGGTCTGGGAGACCTCCCCGCTGAAATACGCCCACAACGCCAAGACACCCACCCTCTTTATCCAGTCTGACGAGGACTACCGCTGCTGGATGAGCGGCGCGATCCAGATGTTCTCGGCCCTGAAGATGAACGGCACCGACGCCCGTCTGGTGCTGTTCCACGGCGAGAACCACGAGCTGTCCCGCTCCGGCAGACCTCACAACCGCGTCACGCGGCTGCAGGAGATCGTCGGCTGGATGGAGAAATACTGCAAATAGGAGAGCTACGAATGAAAAAAGTTACTTATTCGGATCTGTACGAGTTCAATTTCCTCTCGGACGTCAGCTACTCCCCCGACGGCAAGCACGCCCTGTTTGCCAAGCATAACGCCTGCGAGAAAACGAACGGCTATAAGTCCTATATCTGGCTGCTGGACGCCGAGACCGGCGAGACGAAGCAGCTGACCTTCGGCGGCGCGGAGCGCGGCGCCAAGTGGCTGGACAACGAGTCCATCCTCTTTACGGCAAACCGCTCCGGCGAGAAGTCCAAGAAGCCCAGGACCGAGTATTACAAGCTGACCCTGACCGGCGGCGAGGCGCAGCCCCTGTTCACGATCCCGGAGCGCGCGGTGTCCTGCGAGCCCATGGGCGACGGCAAGTACCTGCTGGCCATCGTCAAGCACTGCGAGGGCAAGGAAGAGAAGGCCGACGACGAGGCCATGGACGGCCGCGATCTGTACGTCTTCGACGAGATCTATTTCTGGTTCAACGGCCAGGGCATCCGCAACAAGCTGAGAAACAGCCTCGTGATCTACGACACGAAGACCAAGCGCTATAAGCAGATCAGCAAGAAGTACACCAACGTCGCCGACGCGGCCATGTCCCCCGATAAGACGAAGGTCCTGTTCTGCGGCCCCACCTATGAGAACATGTCCACCCGCGAGAGCGCTCTGTTCCTCTACGACGTCCCCACGGGCAAGACGAAGACCATCGTCCGTCAGGACAAGTACGCCATCGGCGCGCCCTGCTTCATGGGCGACGACAAGGCGTTCTTCACGCTGAACGAGCTGAAGTTCTCCGGCCAGAACCCCTATTTCTGCAAGCTGGACGTTGCCACGGGCGAGTATGAGCGCCTGCCCTATGCCGACATGGAAGCCGGCGGCGCCGTCGGCACCGACTGCAACTACGGCGGCGGCTCCAATAAGAAGTTCTACGACGGCAAGCTGTACATGACCAAGTCCGTCTGGGGCAACGCCCACCTGATGGCCATGGATATGGACGGCAATTTCGAGACCGTCGACGGCAACGAGGGCTCCATCAACGCCTTCGACATCGCCAACGGCAAGGTCCTGATGACCGCCATGCGCGATATGGATCTGATCGAGCTCTACTCCCTCGACCTCAAGACCGGCGAGGAGAAGCGCCTGACCACCTTCAACAAGGAGTACCACGACACCCACTCCGTCGTCGCCCCCGAGTATTTCACCTTCAAGGACCGCGACGGCGTTGAGCTGGATGCCTACGTCATCAAGCCCCTGGGCTACAAGCCCGGTAAGAAGTACCCCGCCATCCTCGAGATGCACGGCGGCCCCAAGGGCATCTTCGGCCCCGTCTTCCATCACGAGATGCAGTGCCTGGTCAACATGGGCTACTTCGTCTTCTACACCAACCCCCGCGGCTCCGACGGACGCGGCAGCGAGTTCGCCGCCATGACCGGCAACCTGGGCAAGCTGGACTTCAATGACTTCATGGACTTCACCGACGAGATCCTGAAGCAGTATCCCGACATCGACGAAAAGCGCGTGGGTATCTGCGGAGGCAGCTACGGCGGCTTCATGTGCAACTGGATGATCGGCCACACCGACCGCTATGCCGCGGCCGCGTCCCAGCGCTCGATCTCCAACTACTTCACCAAGAGCCTCTGCACCGATATCGGCTACAACCACAACATGTCCCAGCTCGACACCGATCCCTGGGAGGATTGGGCCACCGTGTGGGAGACCTCCCCGCTGAAGAACGCCCATCTGGCCAAGACCCCCACGCTGTTCATCCAGTCCGACGAGGACTATCGCTGCTGGATGAGCGACGCCCTGCAGATGTTCTCCGCCCTCAAGATGAACGGCGTCGATTCCCGCGTCGCCCTGTTCCACGGCGAAAACCACGAACTGTCCCGCTCCGGCAAGCCCAAGAACAGGATCTCCCGCCTCACCGAGATCTGCGAGTGGTTCGAGAAGTACGTCAAGCCCGTCAAGTAAGCCTGACATAAGGACACATCCGGACATCACCTGCCGCCCCGGGCCTCCGCCCGGGGCGGTTTTGTCATGCGACACGGCGGTCTGTTGATTTTATGGTTGCGTCCCGCCGCCATTTCGTTTATACTATGTCTGTTAAGATGTTTTTTGTTGAAAAAACTGAGATAGGACAGGTGCAAAAGCGATGGAAAAGTGTAAAGACCTCAGAGTTTTCGCCGAGGAGATCCGGGTGGAGACGCTGAAAGAGTTCGCCCACCTGGGCTTCGGCCACGTGGGCGGCGCCATGTCGATCATCGAGACGCTGGCCGTACTGTACGGCGGCGTGATGCGGATCGACCCGAAGAACCCCAAGTGGGAAAACCGCGACAAGTTCGTCATGTCCAAGGGCCACGCCGGTCCCTCCATGTACGCCACGCTGGCGCTGAAGGGCTATTTCCCCAAGGAAGAGCTGCTGACCCTGAACCAGGGCGGCACGATCCTGCCCAGCCACACCGACCGCCTGAAGACCCCGGGCGTCGACATGACCACCGGCTCTCTGGGCCAGGGCATGAGCACCGCCATCGGCATGTGCCTGGGCGACCGCCTCATGGGCCGCGACAGCTACACCTACCTGATGCTGGGCGACGGCGAGTGCAACGAGGGCCAGGTCTGGGAGGGCGCCATGTTCGCCGCCCATTACAAGCTGGATCATCTGATCGCCTTCGTCGACCTGAACAAGCAGCAGCTTGACGGCGCCACCGACGACGTCATGCACATGGGCGACATGGTCAGCAAGTGGCAGGCCTTCGACTGGCACGTCCAGAAGGTCAACGGCCACAACGTCGACGAGATCAAGGCCGCCATCGAGGCCGCGAAGGCCGAGACCGACAAGCCGTCGATGATCATCCTCGACACCATTAAGGGACATGGCTGCCTGCTGGCCGAGAGCATGTTCCCCTGCCACCACATCGCCTTCACGGCCGAAGCGATCGCGCCCAGCGTCGAGCACGCCGAGAAGGTCCTTGAAGAGGCCAGAAAGGCTTAAGGGGGTAATGAAAATGGGATACACAGTCAAGTCTGTTTTTGAAAAAGAAGCCGTGGAGATGCGCAAGGTCTACTGCAATACGCTGATGGAGCTGGCCGAGACCGATCCCCGCATCTGCGTGCTGGACGCCGACCTTGTCGGCTCCTCGGGCGTCAAGCCCTTCTTCCAGAAGTTCCCCGACCGCGCCATCGACTGCGGCATCCAGGAGAACAACATGATCGGCGTCGCCGCCGGTCTGTCCGCCGCAGGCATGGTGCCCTTCGCCCATTCCTTCGGCCCCTTCGCCGCCCGCCGCTGCGTGGACCAGATCTTCATCTCCTGCGCCTACGCCAAGCTGAACGTCCGCATCCTTGGCTCCGACCCCGGCGTCGTGGCGGCCTACAACGGCGGCACCCATATGCCCTTCGAGGACATGGGCGCGCTGATGGCTATCCCCAAGATCACGCTGCTGGAGCCCACGGACTCCGTCCAGTTCGAGTGGCTGATCCGCCAGCTGCAGAATGCTTACGGCGTTTACTACATCCGCCTGTACCGCAAGAACGCTGTGGGCGTCTTTGAAAAGGGCTCCGACTTCGAGATGGGCAAGGCCGCCGTGCTGAAGGACGGCAAGGACGTCTGCATCGTCGCCTCCGGCATCATGGTCGCCGAGGCGCTGAAGGCTGCCGCCTCTCTGGAGGCCCAGGGCATCTCCGCCGCCGTGCTGAACACCTTCTGCTGGAAGCCCATGGATGCCGAGACGCTGGCCGCCTACAGCAAAAAGTGCGGCTGCTTCGTCACCGCCGAGAACCACAACGTCGTGGGCGGCCTCGGCTCCGCCGTCGCCTCCGCCCTCAGCGCCACCGTCCCCGCGCCCGTGGAGATGGTCGGCGTCCACGACGAGTTCGGCCAGGTGGGCACCGAAGCCTTCCTGCGCGAGGCGTACAAACTGACGGCCGCCGAGATCGAAGATGCCGCCAAGCGCGCCATTGCCCGCAAGGCATAAAAAAGTTGCCGATTCGGCGCTAAAATCGCAATTTTCTTCTTGTCAAACCATTTTCGGTGTGGTAGAATATGTATTGCTGATTTTTTGCCTGAAACAGTTGAGTTCATATAACGGAGGTAACTCTCATGGGTGAGACATTGAGAATGGTTCTGACAGTCGTCCACGTGCTGATCTGCCTGGTCGTCATCGGCTCCGTCCTGCTCCAGTCGGCGAAGTCCGAGGGTCTGGGCGAGGTCTACGGCGCCGCGGAGACCTTCTTCGGCAAGAACAAGGCCCGCAGCATGGACGCCAAGCTGGAAATGGTCACGAAGTACTCGGCCGCCGCTTTCCTGCTGCTGACCTTTGTGCTGGCCATCTTTTAAACGAACGCAAGGACCAACAGTCGCCGGCATGAACAATGCCGGCGATTTGACTATACTGATCAAAGTGAGGTAAACGCAAAATGGCTGACGACAAGAAGCTGGTGTCGCAGATCACCTCCATGGAGGACGATTTTGCCCAGTGGTACACCGACATCGTTAAAAAAGCCGAGCTGGCCGATTATTCCAGCATGCGCGGCTGCATCGTGGTGCGGCCCTACGCCTATGCCATCTGGGAAAACATCCAGCACATCTTCGACGGCATGATCAAGGAGACCGGCCACGAGAACGTGGCCATGCCCATCTTCATCCCCGAATCCCTGCTGCAGAAGGAGAAGGACCACGTGGAGGGCTTCGCCCCCGAGGTCGCCTGGGTCACCCACGGCGGCAACGAGAAGCTGGAGGAGCGCCTGTGCGTCCGCCCCACCTCCGAGACGCTTTTCTGCGAGCATTACGCCCATATCGTCCACTCCTGGCGCGACCTGCCCAAGAAGTACAACCAGTGGTGCAGCGTCGTCCGCTGGGAAAAGACCACCCGCCCCTTCCTGCGCACCCGCGAGTTCTGGTGGCAGGAGGGCCACACGATCCACGAGACCGAGGCCGAGGCCCGCAAGGAGACGCTGGACATCCTCGATATGTATGAGAAGCTCTGCCGCGAGTATCTGTGCATGCCCGTGGTCAAGGGCCAGAAGACCGACAAGGAGAAGTTCGCCGGCGCCGAGGAGACCTACACCATCGAGGCCATGATGCACGACGGCAAGGCGCTGCAGAGCGGCACCAGCCACTATTTCGGCGACGGCTTCGCCCGCGCCTTCGGCATCCAGTTCGCCGACCGCAATAACAAGCTGTCCTACGTCCATCAGACGTCCTGGGGAATCTCCACCCGTCTGATCGGCGGCATCATCATGACCCACGGCGACGACTCCGGCCTCGTGCTGCCGCCCGCCATCGCCCCCATCCAGGTGGTCATCGTCCCCGTCGCCATGCACAAAGAGGGCGTTCTGGACAAGGCCCGCGAGGTGGCCGACCGCCTGAAGAAGGCCGGCATCCGCGTCAAGCTGGACGACAGCGACCAGAGCCCCGGCTGGAAGTACGCCGAGTACGAGATGAAGGGCGTGCCCTTGCGTCTGGAGATCGGTCCCCGCGACATCGAGAAGAACAGCTGCGTCCTCGTCCGCCGTGACGACCGCAGCAAGACCTTTGTCTCCCTGGACGAGCTGGAGACCGCGATCCCCGCGCTGCTCAGGCAGTTCGCCGACGCCATCTACCAGAAGGCCAAGGACAATCTGGAGAAGAACACCGTCACCGCCACCACCCTCGAGGAGATGAAGGCGGCCATCGCGGACCGCAGCCGGTTCGTCAAGGCCATGTGGTGCGGCGACCCCGCCTGCGAGGAGGCCATCAAGGATCAGACCGGCATGCCCTCCCGCTGCATGCCCTTTGAGCAGGAGCACATCAGCGACGTCTGCCCCGTGTGCGGCAGGCCCGCCAAAAAGATGGTCGTGTTCGGCATCGCGTATTGATCCTCCGGAACATGCCGAATCGAATGAACTAAAACTATAACGGCCCGCGCATTCTGCGCGGGCCTTTTTCAAAGAAAAGAGGGAAGAGAACATGGAAGGACTTGCGTTCCGTCTGGCGCGGCGGGAGGACTGCGGGCTGATCCTGCAGTTTATCCGCGGGCTGGCAGAGTATGAAAAGATGTCTGAGCTGGTGGTGGCCGACGAGCAGCTGCTTGAAAAATGGCTGTTCGACGAGCGCAGCGCTGAGGTGCTGTTCGCCGTGCTGGACGGCAGGGAGGTCGCCTTCGCCCTGTTCTTCCACAACTTCTCCACCTTTCTGGGCCGTCCGGGCCTGTATCTGGAGGACCTGTTCGTCCTGCCGGAGTACCGGGGCCGGGGCGTGGGCAAAGCCGTGCTGGCGCATCTGGCCCGCATCGCCGTGGACCGCGGTTACGGCCGCATGGAGTGGTGGTGCCTCGACTGGAACAAGCCTTCCATCGACTTCTACCGCCGTCTGGGCGCCCAGCCCATGGACGAATGGACCACCTACCGCCTGACCGGCGACACGCTGCGCGCCATGGCGGAGCAGGACAAGTGAGGAACGACCGATGAACGAAACGAAAGCCGAGATCGACGCGCTGTACACCGCCCTCAGCCCCCGGGCCGACATGCTGTACCAGTTCGTCATGACCTACGCCGACTATATCCACGAGGCCCGGGACTACGGCACGGGCCTGCCCATCAATATGGTGGAGGTCCACACGCTGACGATGATCGAGGACAACCCCGGCATCACGGTCAGCGACCTGGCCCGCCGCTGGGGCCGCACCAAGAGCGCCGTGTCCCAGAACGTCAAGAAGCTCATGCTCCACGGCCTGATCCGCAAGGAGCGCAGCACCGTGGACGCCAAGATCCTCCACCTCTATCCCACCGAGGCCGGCGTGCGCCTCAGCACCGCTCACAAGGCCTTCGACAATCAGGATATCCTCGAGACGAGGCAGGCCCTCCTGCACACCTGCTCCGAGGAGGAGATCGAGACCTTCTACAAGGTCCTGGACGCCTATTACAAGCTGTTCCTGGACGAGGACGTGCCTGAAGACAAACAATAATGCGTATGAAGAACACAGCGAAAAAATGCTTTTTATAAGCGTTCTATCGCTGATCAGCTACGCGGGCGGACGAGTCTTGCCCGCCGACAGTACCGCGCCCGGGCCTTCGGGTGCGAAGCGTCGTTTGTCTTTGATGGGATCGTCCCGTGAAATAATACAAGAATCGCCTGCGCGTCTCGCCGTATTGCACAAACTTCGCGGCGGGGCGCGTTTTTTCTTTCTTTTTGAGTGAAAATGTGATATAATATATAAAAATTGTTTAGTGACTTAACAAGTGAGAACGATCAAATTATATAAAGAAAGGGTAGACCGCAAATGAAGTACGATTTTACGACCATCATCGATCGCCACGGCAAGGACGCCATCGCCGTTGACGGCCTGGGCACCGCCCCCGGCTTCGCCCCCGACGCTCCGCTGGAGGGCGTGGAAGCCATCCCCATGTGGGTCGCCGACATGAACTTCGCCACCGTCCCCACCATTCAGGAGGCCATGATCGAGCGCATCAAGCACCCCTGCTTCGGCTATTTCAGCCCCCGCAAGGAGTACTTCGACAGCATCATCGACTGGCAGGCCAAGAGAAACGGCGTGACCAATCTGGAAGCCAAGCACATCGGCTATGAGAACGGCGTGCTGGGCGGCGTCGTGTCCGCGCTGAACGTCGTCTGCTCCCGCGGCGACAAGGTGCTGGTCCATTCTCCCACCTACATCGGCTTCACCATGAGCCTGAAGAACAACGGCTATGACATCGTCCACAGCCCCCTGGTCCGCGACGAGAACGGCGTGTGGCGCATGGACTTCGAGGACATGGAGAAGCGCCTGAAGGAAGGCAAGATCCACGCCGCCATCATGTGCAACCCCCACAACCCCTGCGGCCGCGCCTGGGAGCGCTGGGAGCTGGAGAAGGCCATGGAGCTGTACAAGAAGTACGACGTTTACGTCGTCTCCGATGAGATCTGGAGCGACATGATGCTCAACGGCCACAAGCACACCCCCACCCAGAGCGTCAGCGAGGACGCCCGTCAGCGCGTCGCCGCCTTCTACGCCCCCAGCAAGACCTTCAGCCTGGCCGGCCTGATCGGCAGCTACCACATCGTCTACAACGACTGGTGGCGTGACCGCATGGCCAAGGAGTCCAGCCTGAGCCACTACAACAGCATGAACGTGCTGAGCATGCACGCCCTGATCGGCGCCTACAAGCCCGAGGGCCACGAGTGGCTGGATCAGCTGATGGAAGTCTTGTCCGGCAACGTCAACTACGGCTGCGAGTTCATCGAGAAGCACTTCGAGGGCGTCCACTGCGACAAGCCCGAGGCCACCTACATGCTGTTCGTCGACTGCACCGAGTGGTGCAAGAAGCACGGCAAGACCATCCAGGAGCTGGAGAAGCGCTGCTGGAACGTCGGCGTCGCCCTGCAGGACGGCACCATGTTCCACGGTCCCTGCCACGTCCGTCTGAACCTGGCCCTGCCCTTCTCCAAGGTCCAGGAGGCCTTCGACCGCCTCGACAAGCAGGTCTTCAACTGCGAGTGGTAAAATAAAGCGTCAAAAAGCCGCCCGGATGGGCGGCTTTTTTTGTCTGCAGACAAAGACTGTTTCTTTGCATTGAATGCGCAAATGATCGTGCTTCAAATTGTTTTTTGGCGGATATGCGCCGCCAAAAAACTCCTTAAAAGCGAGCAAAGCGAGCGCTCGCGCCGACCAAGCGGAACGAAGTGAAGCGCGATAAGCGCGAGTAACTCTCGGATGAAGACCCGGCGAAGCGGTCTTCATCCGAAGCGTGTCGCGCTTGTCGACACGCTGAAAGCCGCCCGGATGGGCGGCTTTTTTTCCGTACAGTGAAGGGAATGGGGCGCTTTTTGCCCGCAAGAAAAACTTTCCTTTCGTGTGCCAAAGTGCTATACTGTACCCAGAAGCTCCGGCCCTGCGGGGCCCTGTATGGGAGGTATGACAGATGAAGAAGAGACTGCTGAGCCTGCTGCTGGCAGGCGCGATGCTGCTGGGGCTGATCCCCGGCGAGGCGCTGGCGGCGGACGTGATCGCGTCCGGGACCTGCGGCGAGGCGCTGTCCTGGTCATTGGACTCGGACGGCCTGCTGAGCATCGACGGCTCGGGCGATATGCCCGACTGGGCGAGTGCGTCGGAGACGCCCTGGGCGTCTTACGCGGACAGCGTCACGCAGGTCAAAACGGGCACCAGCGTCGCAAGCATCGGCGCCAACGCCTTCGCGGGCTTCCCGGCGCTGAAGAAGGTCAGCATCTCCTTCGGCGTCACGCGCATCGGCGCATGCGCCTTCCGCGGCTGCGCGGCGCTGTCGGACTGCTACATCCCCTTTTACGTCACAGAGATCGGGGCGAGCGCCTTTGAAAACTGCGTGAGCCTCCGCTCGGCCAACATCCCCGACAGCGCCGTGACCCTGGGCGACGGCGCGTTCCGCGGCTGCACGGGATTGCAGTACGTCTATATCAACTCTGACTGCGCGGCCGAAAACGCGGGCTGCTTCCGGGACTGCACCGAGATCCTGCGCGTTACCGTCGGCGAGGGCGTGACGACCATCGGCCCCGACGTTTTCCGCGGCTGTACGAAGCTGTGGGACATGAAGCTCCCCCAGACGTTCAAGACCTTCTGCGACGGCGCGCTGGCGGGCTGCACGTCCCTTGAAAAGCTGACGATCCCCCAGTACGTCACGACCATCGGCGACGCGCTGGAGGGCTGCACCGGCCTGACGGACGTCACCTACGGCGGCACGGCAAAGCAGTGGCAGGCCATCGCGGTCGGCGACGCCAGCCGGGCGGCGCTGTCGCAGGCGGCGATCCATACGGTGGAGCCGGATGCGGATGCGGAGGTCAAGGGGACCGGCGCCTTCGGCGACCTGACCTGGACCGCGTACCAGAACGGCCTGCTGTACATCAGCGGCGAGGGCGACATGCCCGACATCGAGACTATCAGCGACGTGCCCTGGTTCAGCACCTTGTCCAATCCCAAAACGGTCCTGCTGGGCGACGGCGTCCGCTCGGTGGGCGCGTATGTGTTCGGCTCGCGGAGCGGCCTGACGAACATCGTCTTCGGCAGCGGCGTCGCCTCCATCGGCGCGTACGCCTTTTACAACAATGACAGCCTGGCCTGCGTCGAGATCCCCGGCAGCGTCAGGACCATCGGCGAGTCCGCCTTCAGCGGCGACACGGCGCTGAAGCGCCTGTATATCGGCTCGGAGGAGATCGGAAAACAGGCTTTTTTCAACTGCAAGCAGCTGGCTGACGTGACGCTGGCCGAGGGCGTCCGCTCTACGGGCTCCGCTGCGTTCCAGCGGTGTGCCGCGCTGACCCATATCGAGCTCCCCGACAGCTTCATGGAGTTGGGCGACCATACCTTCAACGAATGCACGAATCTGGTCTCGGTCATCCCGGGCAGCGGGCTGAGGCGTATCGGCGGCAGCGCCTTTTACAAGTGCAAGTCGCTCCAGGGATTCGACTTCCCCGCCGGACTCAAGGAGATCGGCGACAGTGCCTTTTCGCATATCGACGTCTTCCCGGAGCTCGATCTCCCGGACGGGCTGGAGATCATCGGCGATTACGCCTTTGTGGGCCAGACAAAGCTGACGGAGCTGGTGATTCCCGACAGCGTCACGACCCTGGGCAAGGCTGCGTTCAGCGGCTGCTCCGCGCTGAAGACCGTCAGGCTCGGCGAGGGCCTGACCGCCGTCGGGGCCAATGCCTTTTCCAGCTGCACCAAGCTGGAGGAGCTGACGGTCCCGGCGGGCGTCACGTCCTTCGGCGATTACGCCCTCAGCGGCTGCTCGAAGCTGACTGACGTCTATTACGGCGGCACCGAAGCGGAGTGGGACGCGGTCGACCGCGGCAATTACGACAACATCCAGATCTTTGACAAGGCGACGATCCACTATGTCGTCCCCGACGACGTGGGCGAGGTGCCGGACAGCGCCATCCACTGGCAGCTGGCCAAGGGCGTGCTGACGATCTATGGCGAGGGCGCCATGGCCGACTTCTCCGAGAGCGAGCCCGCCCCCTGGCAGACCCACTGGGAGGAGATCAAAAAGGCCGTGATCCGCGACGGCGTCACGAACGTCGGCGCGTACGCCTTCGCGGGCTGCAACGCCCTCACGGAGGTGCGCCTGGCCGCCTCGGTCGCGGAGCTCGGCGAGAACGTCTTCGACGGCTGCAAGGTGCTGGAGCGCGTGGAGGCCGATCCCGGCAGCAGCGTCTATTCTTCTGTCGACGGTGTTTTATTTGATCAGGAACAGCAGACGCTTCTGCTTTACCCGGCGGGCCGCATCGGCCGCTATACCGTGCCGGACACCGTCACGGAGATCGCGGACGACGCCTTTGCGGGCTGCTCGTTCCTCTCCGGCGTCAGCCTGCCCCTGTCCCTCGGGACCGTCGGCAACGGCGCGTTCGAGGGCTGCACGGCGCTGGCCGAGGTCCGCTATGCGGGCTCTGAGGAGGGATGGCAGACCGTCTTCATCGGCAGCGACAACGAATGCCTGACGAAAAACAAGATCCGTTACGGTGTCCTGCCCCATCACATGTGCGGCGAGGACCTCAGCTGGACGCTGGAGAACGGTGTGCTGACCATAGCTGGCACCGGCCCCATGCTCGACTGGACCGACGCCGCGGAGACGCCTTGGGGCGATTCTCTCGCGGAGATCCGTGAGATCGTCATCGGCGACGGCGTCACCACCATCGGCGCGCACGCTTTTGCGGGCGGCACGGGCCTGCAGCAAATGACCGTGCCCGTGTCTCTCGTCTCGGTAGGCTCGGGTGCCTTCTGGGGCTGCCACGGGCTGGCGCGGGTCGATTACGATGGCTATCGGGCGCTGTGGGAGCAGATCGAGGTCGCCGACGGGAACGGCTATTGGAAACAGGTCAACGTGAGATGTGAGCGCTGCGGAGAAAATCTCTACTGGCGCGTGAAAAACGGCGTGCTGACGATCTCGGGCACGGGCGCCATGGAGGATTTTGAGACTGCCAAGCTGGCGCCCTGGCATACCCTCAGCGAGGGTATTTACGCCGTGGAGCTCGCGCGCGGGGTGACGCATATCGGGACGTGTGCCTTCCAGGAGACGAAGAAGCTGGCGATCGTGAGGTTCGAGGGCGCTGAGAGCGAATGGAAGGCCGTGGAGGTCGACTTAGGCAACGATAATCTGAAAAAAGCCTTCGTCTATTGCGGCGGCGAGGGCGCCGCCCTGATGGATCAGACCTTCGGCTTCCCCAATGATGAGTACGCGATCAACCAGGAGATCTGCGTAACGACGCTTGGGCCCCTGCTGGGCTCTATCGCGGAGACCGGTGAGCTGACAGGCAACGAGGGCCATTGCTTCGGCATGGCGCTGGCCGTCGGCGTCGAACGCTATTATGGCATGCACGATTTCAGAAACGACGCCGGAGAGCACGCGGGAAAGCTGTCGGACGTTGACGACCGGGACGCCTGGTACTTCGAAGAGGCCGTGACGAAGAATCACGTCACGGCCGCCGAGTATGAGTCGTATGCTCATATGTTCCAGACGACGCCCGAGGTGGTGCTGGAAAAGCATGAGACGAAAAACGACCTCGACGGTCTGGTGGAAGCCGTGCACCGTTCGCTGACGGGCGAGGGCGAGCCGGTTATCATCAACATTCAGGAAAAAGTGCTCTCCTCCGCAGTCGGAAAGCGCATCACGATCCGTCACTCCGTCCTGGCCGTCGACATGCAGGAGACGGACACGGCGGTCAAGATCCTCGTTTACGACAGTACCCCACATCTGGACGACTGCCGCAATATGCTGTGGACCATGCGGATCATGAAGGACAGCGGCAAATACGACAGCTGGAATTATCCGATCATGGGCTTCGACTCGAACCATCAAGAGAACGAAAAGATCTCCTACTGCAGGCCCGTGGCCCAGTTCCACGAATGGTTCCCGAAACGCTTCGTGACTTTGTTCGGCTCCCTTTCGTCCCCGCTGACCGGGATACTGGGCGTTCCAGGCGGCATGACGCTGGAGGGGTATAAGGATCTGCTGCTGATCGAGCTCAGCGATGACGGCGAGGACAGCGATGAGGTCGAGGACGAGATGCAGTTTTTCTGGGTCACCGATCAGCCGGAGCTGACGCTGACGGCCTCCGAGGACGGCGGCACCATCTTCTATGCCAACACGGACTGCGGCGTCAGTGCCGAGGTCCGGGCGGGCGCCACCGTCACCCTGCGCCCCGACGCCGCAGACGGCGCGATCCGCGTGGAGGACGCCGGAGACGACTTCGCCGTGAGCTTCTACACGCTGGACGGGGACGATACGGTCGTCAAAACGACCGTCAGCGGCACGGACAGCGAGACCGTCAGCGCATCCCTGAGCGCAAGCGGCGTCATCGTGACGGCGGACAACATGGACACGCTGACCGCCCGGCTGGAGATCGACGGGGAGGAGACCTCCGTCTACAGCTTCACCGGCAGTGAGGACAGCGTCCTGCTGGTCCGCGAGGAGGAAAAGCTGACGGTCCTGGAGGACCGCGACGGCGACGGCAGCTATGAGGCCGAGGCGCCGCGTCAGCCCATGTCCGTCCGTCTGGAGGACGGCGTGCTGGTCGCCGAGATCACGGATGCAGGCGCCGCCGGCGAGGGCACGCTGCTGGCCGCGCTGTACGACGAGGCGGGCAGGCTCCTGTCCACCGTCACCGGGACCGCGGACGTCGGCCCCGACCGGACGAGCACCGTCAGCATGGCCCTGCCGCCGTTGCCCGCGGACGCCGTCTGGCTCAAGATCTACCTGATGGACGGCCTGAACGCCCCCGTCTGCCCCGCGATCCGTCTGACCGCGAAATAGAACGCGTCGATCTTTCATTTTAAGCGCATCGGCTTTCGTCAGCCGACCTCAGGATGAAGTACCGAAAGGATCTGGTATTGTATGAGAGAGAACGGTGTGAACAGAAAATACAAAATACTGCTGGCATTTACGTCTGTGCTGGCGATCTGTCTTATGATCCTGCTGGGATTGTCCATGTCCGGCGCGCTGCCTGCGCTATCCGGTACGGACAAAAGCGGGACTGCCGCAGCGGAAGACATCCCGGAAAGCCTTTCCCACGAGGGTTACACCCTTGAAAAGGTGGTCGTGCTCAGCAGACATAATATCCGGTCGCCGTTGAGCGGAGGAGATTCCATACTGGGAACGATCACGCCGCACGAGTGGTTCGAAATGACGAGAGGATCTTCACGTTTCTCTGCGGACATGACTCCAACGTGGCAAGCGTGCTGGCCGCTCTGGGGGCGGAAGACTACGATCTGCCCTTCGCGATAGAAAAAAAGACGCCGATCGGCGTCAAGCTCGTTTTTTCCAACTGGAAAGGACAGGACGGCGAAGAATACTGGGATGTCGATCTGGTCTATCAGACGACGGAGCAGCTCAGGAATACGGATATCCTCACGGAAAAAGACCATCCGGCGTCGGTCGATATTTCCTTCGGCACCATAGAGATGAACGAAGACGGATTATATACGGACGAGGATCTGAAGTCCCTGTTCACGCAGGCCATCGGAGCGTATGACCGGATCACGGCGGATTACAAATGATCCAAGTATCCGGCAGCGCGGCGTCCGGCTCAGACTGACGGCGCAAGGCGTAACGGATATGCGCATCGCTTTTTCATTTTTCAGTCTTCAGGATTCATTATTCAATAAGAAAGCCGGCCCGGACGGGTCGGCTTTCTGTTATTTCTGTTCCTCCTCGCACCGTCTCACCATCTCCTCGGCGTGGCCCTTTTTCAGCTCGCAGAGGCGGCGGAAATCGGCGATGACGTCGGCCTCCATGCCGCGCTCCAGCCAGTCGGTGACAGCGCCGAAGGTCTCGCACTTGAAATACCGCAGCAGCACGTCGCGGTCCCCGGCGCTGATGCGGGCATCGGGGAAGACGGCGTCGAAATATGTCCGTACCGCGTAATCGCACAGCTCCCAGAGATAGCGCTCGTAGATGTCGCGGCTGACGGAGTGATAGATATGCATCACGGCGCTGCGATGCTCCAGCGCGAACTGCGCCGCCACTTCGAGGCATTCCTCGATGGACCCGACGGAGGGGTACCGGCTGATGATCGCGTCGGTCTCGTCGCGGATCATCTCCTCCAGCAGCGTGGGGATGTCCTGAAAATGGTAGTAAAACGAGTTCCGGTTGATCCCGCAGCCATCCACGATGTCCTTGACGGTGATCCTGTTGAAGGGTCTTTCCTCCAGCAGGCGAAGAAACGAGGCCTTGATCGCCTCCCGCGTGAAGTTCGCCATGGTCGCCCTCCCTTCCTATGATATCCTATCATAGCACGTCGCGGAAAAAAGTCAAACAAACCTTGGGCAAACAGCCCTTTCATGCCCAAAAAACGAACACAATGCAACAAATTGACCATTCCAAAAGAGGCGGCGGAAGGCTATACTGGGCACAGATAAAAAGGAAGAAGGGACCATCATGCGTTCTGAAAAACGGATCTTTGCGCTGCTGCTTTCAGCCGCGCTGACGCTGGGCTGCACCGCGCCCGCGCTGGCGGCGGACGACGGCGTGACGGCCGCCTGCGACGAGGCCTATTACGGCAAGCTGGATTATTACGGCAATCTGACCGAGGGCAGCGTCGTCAAAAGCTACATCCTCAACGGCGCCGCCGAGATCACCGACTACGGCCGCTACGACGAGGTCACCAGCCTCACCGACGGCGTGCAGCCCGCGGTGGACGGCGACCGCGTCACGTTCGACCTGACGAACGCGGCCGATCGTCATTTCTACTTCGAGGGCGTCACCGCGAAGCCCTTCGAGGCCCTGCCCTGGACCGTGGAGGTCCATTACAAGCTCAACGGCGTGCCCGTGAAGGCCGAGGAGCTGGCGGGCAAGGCGGGCCTCGTGGAGATCGACGTGGGCGCGTACCCCAACGAGGGCGCGTCCGACTACGCAAAGAACAACTACACGCTGGAGGTCGCCTCCATGTTCAATCAGGACAAGATCCTGTCTCTGGAGGCCCCGGGGGCGCAGATCCAGCTGATCGGCAATCTGCGGGCCGTTCTGTTCATGGGCCTGCCCGGCGAGGAGGAGCATTTCGAGATCCGCGTGGGCACGGAGGACTTCTCCTTCTCCGGCCTGACGATCATGATGGTGCCCGCCACGCTGGGCCAGATGGAGAAGCTGAGCGAGCTGGCGGAGAAGCGGGACGAGATCGAGGACAGCTATCACAAGCTCAACGACAGCCTCGACGCGCTGCTTGACAGCCTCAGCGGCGTGGGCGACAGCCTCCGCGCCGCGGCTAACGGCCTCGATCAGATCGACGCCGCCCGCGTGACGCTGAAAAACGGCAAGGATGCGGTGAAGGCAAAAGGCGACGCGCTGCGCGCCGATCTGGACGAGATCACCGCGTCTCTGACGCCCATCAGCGACGACATGGCCACGGCCTCCCGGGCCGTCACCGACATCAGCGGCGAGCTGACCGCGACCAACGAACACGTCCAGTCCCTGCGCGCGGAGCTGGACGAGCTGACGGATATCATCGACAGCCTGCAGAGCAAGGGCGGCGACGTGCGCTCCACGCGCTCGCGCCTCAGGGACGTGCGCGCGGGCCTCGGCGATCTGGAGGATTCTCTGGACAGCCTCGGCTCCTTCCGCGTCGGCTCCATCGACCCGCTGTTCGGCGGCAGGTCCTCTGCGGAGCTGCAGTCCGCCCTGCAGCAGGCCGTCGCCCTGCATGACAGCTTCGAGCAGGCGGGGGGAGACTCCATGGATTTCAATACCTTTGCCTTCGCCATGATGAGCGCGCAGAACATGGACGCTGCGGCGATCCAACAGCTGCTGGGCCTGTACGCGCAGCTGCCCTCCGCCGAGGCGGCCGCCGCCATGGGGCTGGGCGAGCAGTGGGCCGCCGTCGACAGCATCCGTTCCGCCTTCGTATGCGGCGCGCAGGGCGGCGACAGCCTGGACTTCACGGGCTTCATGACCGCCGCCATGATGCTCAAAGGCTATTCCGCTCAGGACGCTTCCGCCAACGCCGCCAGCCTCGCGGAGCTTTACGAGCTATATGAGGCGTCCCCCGACGCCGCGGAGCAGCTGCTGGGCCGGGCCGACGCGCTGAACGGCGAGATCGGCAAGGTCAACGGCGCGATCTCCCGGGCGGGCACCGCCGTCAGCGGCCTCAGCGGCGCGTCCACCGACCTGATGGGCGACCTCAGCGGCCTGCTGAAGGACGTGGACGGTCTCTACGACCTGCTGGACGACGTGGACGATCTGGGCGACCTGTCCACGGACGGCATTGAAAAGATCAAGACCATCCTGACGGATATCGACAGCCTCAAGACCGTGCTGGACGGCTACGAGCCGCAGCTCCAGTCGGCGCTGGGCAACGTGACCGTCATCACCGATACGCTGATCGACACTCTCAACGACACCGGCGCCTTCGTCGATTCGCTGGAGGATCTGATGGACAAGGCCGGGCCGCAGCTGGACAGCGGCGCCGCCGCCAGCATGAAGGCGCTTTCGCAGACGCTGCGCTCGCTGGCGAAGACCATGGACGCCACGGGCTCCATCCGCACGGCCAAGGACGCCGTCACCGATATCGTCGAGGACGTCTGGGACGAGTACGCGGGGGAGACGAGCAACCTGCTGAACATGGACCCCAACGCTCCGAAGGAGTCCCTCACCGACAGCCGAAACCCGGAGCCCGAGACGCTGCAGGTGCTGCTGCGCACCCAGGAGATCAAGGCGGAGGAGAAACAGGGCGGCGCTTCCGCCGAAGAGACCGCGAAGACCGAGACGAAGACCGAAGAGAAGTCCAACCTGTGGACGCGCTTCTCCGACCTGTTCAAGGGCATGTTTGCCGCCGTCATCGGCCTGTTCCGGTAAGGGGGCGCGGCCATCATGCTGGATAAGCTCGCGCGGGTCATCACCCGCAAACCGCGCCTCATCGCGCTGGTCGCCGCGCTGCTGCTGATCCCGTCGATCGTCGGCTACGCCGCCACCCGCGTCAATTACGATATCCTCACCTATCTGCCCGAGGACCTGCGGTCCTCTCAGGGCATGAGCCTGCTGGAGGACCCCTTCCGTATGGCTGCCACCAGCATGCTGATCGTGGAGGACATGCCCGCAGGGTACACGAACTCTCTCATCGAATCGATCAAACAGGTCCCCGGTGTGTCGAACGCCATCTGGGTCAGCAACCTTGTGGGCGTGCAGATCCCCACGGATATGCTGCCCCAGGACCTCCGCGACGCGTTCTACAGCGGCGAGGGGACCATGATGATCATCCAGTACGAGAAGGCCGGCGCCAGCGAGGAGACCATGCAGGCCATCCGCGAGGTGCGGTCGCTGTGCAATGAAAAGTGCTTCCTCGCCGGGTTCTCCGTGGTGGTGGAGGACACGAAGGAGCTGGTGGACAGGGAGCTGCCCGTCTTCGTGGCGCTGGCCGTGGCCCTGGCGCTGCTGGCCATGGCCGCCACCATGGAGAGCACCGCGCTGCCCCTCGTGCTGATGCTGAACATCGGCGCGGCGGTGATCTACAACTTTGGCACCAACGTCTTCCTCGGCCAGATCTCCTACATCACCAAGGCCATCGCTGCCGTGCTGCAGCTGGGCGTGACCATGGACTACTCCGTCTTCCTTTACCGCCGGTACGAGGAGGAAAAGGCAAACTGCGAGGACCGCCGCGACGCCATGGCCCGTGCCGTGGCCGCCGCGTTCCGCTCCCTGTTCGGCAGCAGCCTGACGACTGTGGCGGGTTTTCTGGCACTGTGCTTCATGCGGCTGACGCTGGGGCGCGACATCGGCATCGTCATGGCCAAGGGCGTGGTGCTGGGCGTGCTGACGGTCGTTCTCGTGCTGCCGTCCTTCATCCTGATCGCCGACAAGCTCCTGCGTCACACCCATAAGACGATCATCCCGCGCTTCGACGGGCTCAACCGCTTCATCGTCTCGCACCGGGCGTTCTTCGTCATCCTGGCGCTGCTGCTGTTCTTCCCGGCGCTCTACGCCCAGAACAACGTGCATATGTACTACAAGCTCGATGAGTCCCTGCCCCGGGACCTGCCCAGCATCGTCGCCAACGAGCGCCTCAAGGACGAGTTCAACATGGCCACGTCCCACTTCGTCCTCCTGCGCGACGACCTCTCCGGCGACAAGCTCGGCGAGATGGAGTCCCGGCTCAGGGACGTCCCCGGCGTCACGGATCTGGTGTCCTATCATTCGCTCCTGGGCTCCGGCATCCCGGATTTCTTCATCCCCGACGAGCTGAAGGACATCCTCCGGCAGGGCGGCCGGCAGATGATGATGGTCAATTCGTCCTTCGACACGGCCTCTCCGGAGGTCTCGGACCAGCTGGAGCAGATGGTGGCCATCATCTATGAATATGACCCCGACGCCATGATCACCGGCGAGGCAGCGCTGACCGACGACCTGATCGAGACGACCGCCGTCGATTTCCGCGTGACGAACTACGTCTCCGTCGGCGCCATCTTCCTGATCATCGCCGTAGTGTTCCGGTCCGTCTCCGTGCCCCTGGTGCTGGTGGGGATGATCGAGCTGGCCATCTTCATCAACCAGGGCGTGCCGTATTTCACGGGCGCTGCGGTGGCCTTCGTCGCTCCCACGGTGATCAGCTGCGTCCAGCTGGGCGCCACGGTGGACTACGCGATCCTCATGACCTCCCGGTTCCAGGAGGAGCTGCGCGCGGGCCGGGACCGCAAGGAAGCGGCGATCATCGCCGCCTCCGCCTCCGACGGCTCCATCATCACCTCGGCCCTCGTCATGTTCACGGCGACGCTGGGCGTTTCGCTGGTCACGTCCATCGACCTCATCGGCGCCATCTGCGCCATGCTGGCCCGGGGCGCCGTCATCTCCGCCCTCGTCAGCATCTTCCTCATGCCCGCCGTCCTCTGCGCCTGCGAGCCGCTGTTCGCCAGAACGTCGCTGCGCTGGCGCGGCGCGAAGGACGCCCGATAAAACGCCGTTCCCTTTCTTCCCCGAAAAGGCCCGGACTGATTTTTGTCAGCCCGGGCTTTTTCTGTCCCTTTTCGCGAATATATATAATGTAATCAATTTGTTAATATTTGCTTGCGCCGGAGACGGCGTGAGCGTATAATGATAACGTATCGAATTATATGCACCGGAAGGGGAGCGATATAGATGAAGCGGAGACTTCTGTCCGCCGTATTGGCTTTGTGCACGATCCTGACCTTCGCGGGCCCGCTGGCCCAGAAGAGCGAAGCCTACGGCGTGTCTGACTGGGTGCCCGCCACGGAAGCGCCCGAGAACGCCGAGGTGGTGGAGCGCAAGTACACCTATACCAAAACGACGACGGTCAAGAGCTACGCCACCTCCATGGACGGCTTCCAGCAGGTGGGGTGGAACTGGGTCTGGTCCAGCGGCGGCTCGCAGCGCTGGGCCGATTTCCCCGCGGGCTTCGACACCGGCCACAGTCTCTACCAGGAGCGCGTCAACGGCCAGCCCTACTGGCCCACGGAGACCGCCACCTACAAGCGCGAGGTGCGCAACAACTGGGCGGGCTTCATCTACTGGCACTGGTGCTATAACGTCAACTACAGCGCCAACAACACCCAGCGCATGATCTCCAGCCGCAAGAACCTCGGCTATTACGTCTGCAAGTACTTCTACGCCTTCCGGTCGAACACCGACTGGTAAAAGCTGGACAACAGCACGTATTACAACTACGCGTCCTCTTACAATACGAAGTACAACAAAGGCTACAGCGACGATTTCCAGACCTACAACTGCAAGGGCGACGAGGGCATCGTCAACAACGGCACCGCCACCAACGGTCTGGGCACGCCGCGCTTCTTCCGCTTCGACTGCTACTGGGGCTACTACGACGATTATTACAAGCAGTTCACCTATCAGAAGGTCGAAGAGCTGGAGTCCAACACCGATCAGATCGACGTCGGCTCCGACGAGACCATCAGCAACATGCAGGAGTGGGTGAAGTACAAGAACAGCTTCACGATCTCCTTTGACGCAAACGGCGGCTCCGGCGCCCCCGCCGCGCAGACGAAGACCTTCGGCACGCCGCTGACGCTGACGTCCGAAAAGCCCGTCCGCTCCGGCTATGAGTTCCTGGGCTGGTCCGTCTCCAAAACGGCCATCGCCGCCGACTACTCGGCAGGCGGGTCCTTCTCTCCGGACACCGGCGACCAGACGCTCTACGCCGTCTGGAAGAACAAGACCCAGTACACGGTCACCTACGACTACAAGACGAATGGCGGTACCTCCTGCCCCACGGAGAAGGCCCTGGTCTACCTCGATGAAAAGGCCAACCTGGGCGTCACCCCCGTCAAGGACGGCTGGACCTTCGTGGGCTGGAACACCGACAAGAACGCCCATGCGGGGCTGAAGGAATACGTGGTCAAGAGCAACGCCACGCTCTATGCCATCTATTCCCGCACCGTCACCGCCAGCCTCTACATCGGCGACAAGCAGCTTTACTCCGCGCCCAAGGGCACCTATTACAACAACGATGCGGGCTACGCGCTGGAGCTGCCCGCCATCCCCTCGAACGGCGACTGGACGTCCCTGAGCTGGGTGGCAGGCGGCACGGACCACATGCCGGGCACGAATCCCGTGCTGACAGCCGACACCCGCTTCAACGCCAAGTACGTCAAGAACCTGACGCTCTCCTATAACGCAAACGGCGGCAGCGCCGCCCCCGCCAGCCAGACCGTCGCCCTCTACTTCCTGGCCGACGGCAGCTATCAGGAGACGAAGCCCGTCCTGGCCGCGGCCATCACCCGCCCGGGCTACAGCTTCGACAAATGGGCCTACGGCAGCGCAGCGGGCAAGACCTACGCCGCCGGGGACACCATCGACCTGCGCGAGAACGCCACCATGTTCGCCACCTGGACCGAGCTGCCCCAGCTGGAGGCCCCCAAGGCGGCCGTCAAGAACAGCGCCACTGGCAAGAACGTCACGCTGACCGGCCCCGCGGGCGCCGTCATCCACTACACCACCGACGGCTCCAGCCCCACGGCGTCCTCCGCGACGTACAGCAAGTCCATCGGCGTGACGAAGGCCGGCACGACGACGATCAAGGCCATCGCCGTCCAGAGCGGCTACGCCGACAGCGCCGTCACCATCGAGACTGTCACGCTGGAGCAGGCAGCAGCCCCCAAGGCCGACCGCGAGAGCGGCGAGCTGCGGGAGGGCATGGCCGTCACGCTGACGGGCACGGGCACGATCTACTACACCCTGGACGGCAAGAACCCCAACACGTCCTCCGCCAAGTACACCGAGCCCGTCGTCATCAGCGACAGCGTCACTCTCAAGGCGATCGCCGCCGTCAGCGGCAAGGCCGTCAGCAAGGTCGTCACCTACAATTACACGGCCGTCCCGGCCTACGAGGTGGACACCTACGGCTACAGCTTCGGCAACATCGCCTCATCCTTCGGCTATACCAACACGAAGCCCAGCTTCCTCAACTACTGCATCCCCTACAGCAGCGTCAAGATGATCTTCGGCGACTCGGTCAAGGGCAAGAGCGCCTATACCTCCATGGCCAAGTACAGCTGGAACGGCAACTGCTGCGGCATGGCCAGCACCTCGGCGCTGATCTACTCCACCTCCAACGACATCTCCGCCTCCGACTTCGGCCAGACCACGGTCAGCGCCCTGAAGATCGGCGACACGGCGGCGGCCTACGACAACCTGCCCGTGCGCACGTTCATCGAGGCCATGCAGATCTCCCAGTACACCGTCCAGTTCGACCGCGCCTACGCCGGCAACAAGGTCAGCAACCAGATGGTCAGGGAGAACGGCAGCAACTTCAACCGTCTCTATCAGGCCGTCAAGTCCGACCTGGGCAAGGGCAAGAACGACATCATCGCCGTGGGGCAGACGGGCGTCGGCGCCCACGCGCTGCTGGCCTATAAGCTGACCGACGACTCGCCCACCCAGAGCAGCCTGTATGTCTACGACTGCAACTACCCGAAGAACGGCGAGCGCATCATCACCCTGACGAAGAACGCCTCCGGCGATGTGGTCGGCTGGACCTACCCCATGGGCAGCTACGGCGTCTGGGGCACGGCTTCGGAGCGCAACTCCTACCTGTCCTACGTCCCCTTTGACATCGTCTCCTACATCTGGGAGCACCGCGGCGACCTCAACGAGAATTACCTGACGCTGACGGTCAATTCCCGGAACGTCGCCATCACGAACCTGGACGGCGAGACCGTGGGCGAGTTCATCGACGGCGAGTTCTACGCCTACATGGACGATATCTACGCCATCCCCAACCTCAACCTGACCACCGAGAACGACCTGAGCGTCTACCTGCCCGAGGACTTCTACGTCGTGTCCAACAACGACGGCGGCGACTTTGAGGCCGCCATGGTGGGCGAGGGCCTGGGCGCCACGGTCTCCACCGACGCCGAGACCATCTGCTTCGAGATGAACGAGTCCCTGAACCTCAACTCCATCTCTATCGAGCAGGCCGCCTCCGGCAGCAACTATACGATCTCCCTTGACTCCAGCCGCCTGGGCTCCGGCAGCGAAGCCGTGTTCAACAACGTCACGCTCGTGGGCAACGGCACCGGCGATACCCTGCGTCTGTCGGCGCTGGGCAGCGCGCTGAGCAGCGTGGAGAACTGCACGGTCAGTTCCTACAAGATCAACGGCGTGGAGCAGATCACCTACACCGTCACCGCCTCCGCCGGCAAGGGCGGCTCCGTCAGCCCCAAGGGCGATGTCTCCATCGCCTCCGGCGGCAGCCAGACCTTCACCTTCACCCCCGAGCCCGGCTACCGCGTCAGCGACGTCATGCTGGACGGCGTGTCCATGGGCGCCATGGATGAATACGAGTTTGACGACATGGGCCGCAACCACGTCCTGCGCGTCAACTTCACCCGCGTCAACGCCGCCATCGAGAGCGCGACGCTCAGCGGCACGACGCTCACCGTCGTCACCTCCGCCGACACCCCGAGCCGCGTGATGGCCGCCGTGTACGACACGGCCGGGCAGCTGCTGCAGCTCACCGATGAGCAGGAGGGCAACGGCAAAGTGACGTTCAACCTCAGCACGCTTCCCTCGCGCTATACGATCAAGGTCTTCCTGTTCGACGAGGCGTCCGGCGTTCCGCTGTGCGACGCCCGCCTGATCACGAAATAAGGCCGCGATGAAAGGATGGGACGAATGATGAAAGCCATGAAGAAAACTCTGTCCCTGCTGCTGGCCCTGGCCATGTGCCTGAGCCTGCTGCCGGGCATGGCCCTGGCCGAGGAGGCACTGCCCGAAGCGCCCTCCTCCGACACGGCCGAGATCCCCACCGAGACCGTCTCTCTGTCCGTCACGGACAGCGACGATCCCGACTTTATCGAAGAAGGGGAGTTCGTCTTCCCCGAAAACGCCACCTCTCCCATCACCGTGGGCGAGGAGTCCGTGGGCTCCGACGAGTATGAGCCCGAGGGCGAGCCCTCAGAGCTGGGCGGCGACGACGCCCTGCTGGACTTCGGCGAGGACCTTCCCTACGATCCTGAGGAGCCCGTCGACTTCGACGGCGACGGCGAGGAGCTGGAGCTGGAGGTCGACACCGGCGACGACGGCAGCCTCGGCGGCATCGGCGGCGCAAACATCAACGTCAGCACCAAGGAGCGCTGCCTCAGCAAGGTCAGCGGCCTGGGCCTGCCCATCCGCTTCGAGAACGCCCCCAAGGGCGCGAAGATCAAGATCGTCGTCATGAAGGACCTGCTGCACACCTCCAACGTTGTCACCTGCTCCCTGAGCGCGATCAGCTCCAACGGCAGCGCCACGCTGACGATCAGACCCGCCAACGTGGGCACGGGCTACGTCGTGATCTTCCTGTGCAACAAGCTGGGTATTCCCTACGACATCAAGCAGATCAAGGTCAACGTCAGTGATTCCCATATCCACTGGGCCGGCTACGTGGACGATATCACGGTGCGCGTGGGCGCCACCCAGACGCTGTATTTCTACGGCGAGGGCTTCCCCGGCGTCTCCGAGATCGCCGTCTCCAGCGGCAACAAAGACGCCTTCACGGCTGAGCCTCAGCCCGCCAGCGTCGTCAGCCGCACGCCCATCCGTATCACGGGCAAAAAGGTCGGCTCCGGCCAGTTCCGCGTCGATTACCGCGCCAAGAGCACCGGCGACGTCCTCGACGTCAAGTACGTCAACGTCACGGTCCTGCCCCCCGAGATACCCAAGGTCAGGCTGTCCACCTCCTATATCACCGTGGAGCCCGGTCAGACGAAGACCGTGGACCTCAGCTGCACGGGCTACTCCGGCAGCCATTACTACCGCTTCAGCTCCTCCAACGCGGAGGCCTATACCTGCGGCTGGCAGGGCAGCGGCACGCTGACGGTCAAGGGCAACCAGGTGGGCAGCGGCACCGTCACGGTCTACCTGATGTCCGCCTTCTTCCTGCCCATCGCGCAGGCGCAGCTGACGGTCACGGTGGCCAAGACGCCCGTGATCTCCGCCTCCGCCGCCAGCGTGCGCGTCACCTCCGGCAAGACGACTTCCGTCAACTATACGATCTCCGATCTGGCCCCCGGCTCCACCGTCACCGTGGACAACCCCCGGAGCGACCTGGTCACCACGGCCCTCTCTCAGTCGGCCGGCAAGTATTTCCTCTCCCTCGTGGGCCGCAACCCCGGCAGCACGACGCTGACCCTCCGGGTCAGGGACAGCCGCGGCACCGAGCTCACCTCCCGCTCTCTCAGCGTCACGGTCGACCCCGCGCCTCCCACGATCAAGGCGTCCGCGTCCTCCGTCACCGTGTCGGCCGGCGGCAGCAGCACGGTCAAGCTGACCTACGGCAACTGCAGTGAGGCTGTCACCGTCTCCGCCTCCCGCACCAACTCCAACGTCACCTGGACCTGGGGCTCCTGGTCCGGCTCCACGATCCCCATGGAGATCAAGGGCGTCAACCCCGGCACCACCGCGGTCACGGTCCAGCTCCTGCGCGTTTCCGACAGGAAGGTCCTGGCCACCACGTCCTTCAATGTCAAGGTGGACGCCACGACGGACACCCGCATTCCCATCGGCAGGGTGGGCTGGAGCTTCGGCAATTACATAGCGACGCCTTCTCTCGCCCTTGCTCAGCGGGCCTACAGCGCCCAGCGGGCGCAGAAGGTCTACGACTATGCCGTCGAGCATCATCTGATGAACGGCGTCTGCTACGGCATGGCGACGTCCGGCGGCTTGATCTATATGAACGAGGTCCCCGCCGGCGGCTTCGGCCGCGGCCAGGTCTCCGCCATCCAGAAAAATGATAAGAACAACAGCATCAACCTGACGGCCGCGCAGTTCATTGAGCTGATGCACGTCGCTCAGATGTCCACCACCCGCACCGACAATAACGGGATCGACGCCACGGCCCGGGCCATTATGACCGAGCTCGACAACGGCCGCCTCGTCTTCGTGGGCATGAGCGGCTCCGTCAAGGACGAAAAGGGCAAGATCGTCAAGGGCGGCCACCGCGTCACGGCCTTCGGCTACAAGCTCAACGGCAACACGCTGACCGCGTCGATCTACGATCCCAACAGCCCCAACGTCCCCAAGACCATGACCTTCACGCGGCCCTCTGCGTCGTCCGCCTTCAACACCTGGAGCTTCCCCATGGGCTCCCACGGCACCTGGAGCAACACCGACAAGAACGGCGCAATCCGCTACTCCACCTCCGCCAACATCCGCGCCATCTGGCAGAACATGGGCAGCCTGACCCCGGCCAAGCTCCAGAGCGTCGAGAACGACAACCTCGTCATCACCTCCGAGTCTGACTTCACGCTGTACACCGTCGATTTTGACGCCATGACCCAGCAGGTCGTGGCGAAGGTCGAGGGCGGCGCGCTGGTCGAGTGCGCCGACGGCGTCCAGGAGGCCTGGTACAACGAGCCCGACGCCGAATCGCGTGTCTACATGTTCTGGGTTCCCGGCGATTACTACTTCGTCGAGGACGGCACGCCGGATGACGGCCTTGCCATCTCCATCGTCGGCGAGACCGTGTCCACCACCATCGAGACCGACAAGAGCAATAACGAGCTGGGAGCCATGGGCTTCTGCGCCGAGGACGATACCCAGACCGCCGAGGCCGCCGTCTCGCTGGCCGACGGCGCCGCCTATACCATCAGCATCGGCTCCACCGATGAAAACGGCGCCTCCCGCACGATCTCCAAGGAGGGCATCGGCATGGGCAGCGTCGTCACGCTGGGCCTGAGCGGCGATACCATCAGCCTCGGCGCCGCCGAGGACAGCGCGGACGTCGCCGTCACCACCCCCGTCAACAAGTGCGAGATCGTCGCTGAAGCCACCGAGGGCGGCGCCGTCACCCCCGCGGGCGCCACGATGCTGGAGGCGGGCGAGAACCTGCTGGTCCGCATCACCCCCGACGACGGCTGGACCGTCGATACCGTCTACGTGGACGGCGAGGACGTGGGCCCCGTCAGCGAGTGGTACTTCGAGACCGTCGACAGCAGCCACACGCTGCTGGCCGTCTTCCAGCGCGACCTGTCTGACTTCACCGTGACGCTGCAGCAGACCTCCTTCGCCTATGACGGCCAGGAGAAGACGCCCGCCGTCACCGTCACTGACAGCGAGGGCAACGAGCTGACCGAGCTGGTCGATTACATCGTCGCCTACGACAACAACGTGGATCCCGGCAGGGCCGAGGCCCTGGTCATGGCCGTGCCCGGCGGCGCGTTCAGCGGCGTCAAGCGCGTCTCCTTCAAGATCGAGGGCGGCTACATCGAAAGCGCCGACGCGGACGACGAGGCCATCACCGTCACCATGAGCAGCGAGGCCCCCAGGGGCACGCTCTTCGCCGCCGCCTATGATGAGGACGGCCGCATCCTCTGGATCGGCCAGCAGACGGTCGACGGCACCGTGAAGTTCGAGCTCTCCGAGCCCCTGCCCGATACCGCCACCGTCCGCATCTTCCTCGTGGACGGCACCACGAGCCCCTGCATGACCCCCTACGAGGTCGACCGCTAAACAAACGAGCCGCCCGCGCCGAAAGGCGCGGGCGGCTTTTTACCAGTCAGTCAAACAGCCTTGATAAATAATCCGTCCGACCGTCGAGGATGCGGACGATCTCGATCGCGTCGGCGGTCAGCTCGTAAAAGACAAGATGCTTGCTGACGACGAGATAGCGCATGTCACCATCGATCTCCACCTTGTCAGACAGCAGCGGCACCATGCGCGGATTCTCCCTCAGCAGGGAGATCGAACGCAGCGAGCGCTCCAGAAAACGCCGGGCGGCCTGGGGGCTGCCCAGCGTATGCTCCAGATAGTCGGCTGTTGTGCGAAGGTCCTCCACAGCTGCCGGACGGTAGACGATCCTCATAAGCGCTCGATCCCCAGCAGCCGATAGACCTCCTCCTCGGCGACGGGGTCGCCGGACGCTTTTCCGGCGGCCAGTTCCTTTTTCAGCCGCTCCATGGACCGCGCCCGCAGCATTTCGGCGTTGTTCTCGGTGACGGGGAAGGGGAGACCCCCTGCGTTCAGCGACTGCTGGATAAAAATATTGATGGCCTGGGTCAGCGACAGCCCATTTCGCTCGAACAGATCCTCCGCCTCCCGACGGACGTCGGGATTGATGCGGAAGCGGAACATATCGCTCTTGGGGCCGGATGTGCGGTTTTCCATGAAAACACCTCCGTTCTCTGCTCCGATCATACAACAGCCAGCGAGATTCGTCAATTGTTGTAGCAACATTGTGCCTACAGCTTTATTGTATCTGCACCCGATCCGTGCTATACTTGTTTCAGAAAATCCTTGAAGGGGGAGCGTTATCATGGAAAACGGACTGAACTTCGACGCCGTCAAGGGCGTATTTGAGACTGCGCTGGCCCAGGGGCAGGAGCTGATCCGGGACAACGAGAAGCTGGACGCGCTGCTGCAGAGCCTGGAGGAGAAGCTGCGCGAGGTGCCCGTGGCGGGCACGGCGCTGGCGAGGGTGCCGCTGATGGCCGCCATGCTCAAGAGCTACGCCGCGAAGGAGTACACCGACGTCTCACCCAAGGTGCTGGCCTCCATCGCAGGCGCGTTCCTGTATCTGATCAAGCGCAGCGACCTGATCCCCGACAAGCTGCCGCTGATCGGTCATCTGGACGATATCGCCGTGTTCACGCTGGCGCTGAAGTTCATCGAGCCGGAGCTCAACGAGTACGCCGCCTGGCGCGAGCAGCGGGAGGGCAAATGAGTACGGAGATCCGCCCGGGACGCTACCGTCACTTCAAGGGGAACGAGTACGAGGTCCTGGGCGTGGCGCAGCATTCCGAGACGCTGGAGCCCATGGTGGTCTACCGCGCCCTTTACGGCGAGGGCGGCCTCTGGGTGCGTCCGGCGTCCATGTGGAACGAGACCGTGGAGCGCGACGGGAAGATCCTTCCGCGCTTCACCTATATCGGAGAGGAGTAACGATGGCGACCAAGCGCGAAACGCTGGAACAACTGCTCGACCGGCTCACGCCCCGCGCGGACGTGAGCTTCCGGGCCATGATGGGCGAATACGTCCTCTACTGCGGCGGGAAGGTCGTGGGCGGTCTCTATGACGGCCGCCTGCTGGTCAAGCCCGTGGCCGCCGCCTGCGCCATGCTGCCCGAAGCGCCTCTCGAGCTGCCCTACGACGGCGCGAAGCCCATGCTCCGCGTCCCGTTCGAGCTGCCGGGTGAGACGCTTGCCGCGCTGTTCACCGCCGTGGCCGACGCGCTGCCGGAACCGAAAAAACGCAGAGAATAAACGAGAGCCGCCCCTTCCCGGGGCGGCTCTTTCGCGCTTTAAAGCGTGTTGGTTTACAGGAAAAGGGAACGTATTGTATAATCTGAGTATAAGAGATTTAAGAGAAAGAGGAGGTAATCATTTGAGCAAGGTACTGCTTTCCGGCAACGAGGCCGCGGCGCGCGGCGCGTTCGAGGCCGGGGTGCGGGTCTGCTCGGCCTATCCGGGCACGCCCAGCACCGAGATCTTTGAGGAGCTGCCGAAATACCGCGACGCCCTCTACTGCGAGTGGGCGCCCAACGAGAAGGTGGCGCTGGAGGTGGCTTACGGCGCCAGCATTGCCGGCGTGCGCAGTCTGTGCGCCATGAAGCACGTGGGCCTCAACGTGGCGGCCGACCCGCTGTTCACCGCGGCCTACAACGGCGTCACCGGCGGCTTCGTCATCGTCACAGCGGACGACCCCAGCATGCATTCCTCGCAGAACGAGCAGGACAACCGCCACTACGCCCGCGCCGCCCGGCTGCCCATGATCGAGCCCTCGGATTCCCAGGAGTGTCTCGACTTCATGAAGGCCGCCTACGAGCTGTCGGAGCGCTTCGACGTGCCGGTCCTGTTCCGCACCACCACCCGCATCGCCCACTCCAAGAGCCTCGTGGAGGAGGGGGAGCGCACGGAGCACGCGCCCATCCCCTACGTCCGCAACGGCAAAAAGTACATCGCTGCTCCCGCCAATGCCATGCGCAACCATCCCAAGCTGGAGAAGATCATGGCCGAGGTGCAGGAATACGGCAACGAATGTCCGCTGAACAGGCTGGAGCTCAAGGGCAGGAAGATCGGCGTCATCACGGCCTCCATCGCTTACCAGTACGCCAAGGACGCCTTCCCCGCGGACACGTCGTTTCTCAAGCTGGGCCTGACGTACCCGCTGCCCATGAAGCTCATTTCCGAGTTCGCCGCCAAGGTGGAAAAGCTCTACGTCGTGGAGGAGCTGGACGGCTTCATGGAGGATCAGATCAAGGCCGCCGGGATCGACTGCGTCGGCAAGGAGCTGCTGGGCAACATCTACGAGCTCAACCCCCAGCTGGTGCGTCAGCGCGTCTTCGGCGAGCAGGCCGAGACCGTGGACGTGGGCGTCAGGGCCGTCTCCCGTCCGCCCGCGCTGTGCCCCGGCTGCCCCCACCGCGGCTTCTTCTACACCATGGCGAAGCACAAGGACTTCGTGGTGGCCGGCGACATCGGCTGCTACACCCTGGGCGGCACGCCGCCGCTGAACGCCCTTGACAGCGTCGTGTGCATGGGCGCCGGCTTCACGGTGGCCATGGGTATGGCCAAGGCCTTCAAACAGGCCGGGATCGAGAAGAAGGTCTTCGGCGTCATGGGCGACTCCACCTTCTTCCACAGCGGCATGACCGGCGCCGCCGAGATCATCTACAACGACGGCGACGTCATCCCCGTGGTGCTTGACAACTCCATCACCGGCATGACCGGCCACCAGGACAACCCCGGCAGCGGCTTCAATCTCGAGGGCGAGATCGCCGAAAAGCTGAAGATCGAGGACATCCTGACGGCTTACGGCTATCAGAAGGTCATCATCGTCGATCCGCAGGATCTGGCTGCCATGGAGCAGGCCGTGCAGGACGCTATCGCCTTCGAGGGTCACGCGGCCATCATCGTCCGCCGTCCCTGCCTGCTGATCAAGCGGATCAAGCACGATATCGGCAAGTGCGCGGTGGACCGCAGCGTCTGCATCGGCTGCAAAAAGTGCCTGTCCGTGGGCTGCCCGGCCATCATGATAAAGGACGGCAGGGCCGAGATCGACCGCGCCCAGTGCGTCGGCTGTACGGTATGCGCGCAGGTGTGTCCCATGCGCGCCATCAGCAGAGAAGGGGGAGAGAGCAAATGAAACAGAACGTAAGCGCTCTTCTGGTGGGCGTCGGCGGTCAGGGCGCGATCCTGACGGCCAAGGTGCTGGTGAACGGCCTCGTCAAGGCGGGCTACGACGTCAAGATGAGCGAGGTCCACGGCATGAGCCAGCGCGGCGGCAGCGTCTCCACCCAGGTTCACTGGGGCGAGAAGGTCAATTCCCCGGTCATCGGACCGGGCGCCGCCGATATCATCGTCGCCTTCGAGAAAATGGAGGCCGTGCGGTACTCGAACTTTTTGAAGCCCGGCGGCGTCGCCGTCATCAACGATTATGAGATCGCCTCCTCCACCGTCGCCGCGGGGCTGGAGCAGTACCCTGACGGCTGTCTGGAGGCCATGCAGGACCATTTCACCTGCCACGTCCTCAAGGCCGGGGAGATCGCCCGGAGCCTCGGCAATGAGCGGTGCATGAACATCGTCCTCTTCGGCAGCATGGTCCGTGCGCTGCACATGGACGACATCGACTGGGAGACGGTGGTGGCCGAGACCGTGCCGCCCAAGTTCCGCGAGCTGAACGTCGCCGCCTTCCGCGCCGGCTACAACGCCGTGGGAGGTCAGGCATGATCCGGTCCTTTTCCGAGCTCCGCGCCCGTCTGACGGACGCTGAGCCGCTCACAGCGGTCATCGCCTGCGCCCACGACGCCCACACGCTGGAGGCCGCGCTGAAGGCCTCCGCCGAGGGCATCATCCGCTGCCTTTACGTGGGCCGGAAGGACGACATCCTCCGCATCGCCCGGGAGCTGGGCCATGCGCTCCATCCAGAAACGGTCCTGAACGCCGACACGGACGAGGAGGCGGCCGCCCTGGCCGTGCAGCTGATCCGCGAGGGGAAGGGCGACTTCCTCCAGAAGGGTCTGATGCAGACGGCCACACTGCTCAAGGCCGTGGTCAACAAGCAGACGGGCATCGGCATGGGCGCGCCCATGTCCCATGTGGCGCTGCTGGAGGTGCCCGGGTATCACAAGCTGCTGGGCGTCACCGACGGCGGCATGATCCCCAATCCCGATCTGGAGTTGAAAAAGGCCATCGCCCGCAACGCCGCCGGGACCTTCCGCAGGCTGGGCTACGACCGGCCGCTGCTGGCCGCCGTCTGTGCCGCCGAGACCGTCAGCCCCAAGATCGTCGAGACTGTGGACGCCGCCGCGCTGAAGGAAGCGGCGCTGGCCGGGGACTTCGGCGCCTGTTATCTCGAGGGCCCGATCTCCATCGACCTGGCGCTGGACAAGTCCTCCGCCGCCGTCAAGCGGTACGAGAGCCCCGTCTGCGGCGAGACCGACTGTCTGATCGTCCCCGCCATGACCGCGGGTAACATGACGGTCAAGGGCCTCGTCCAGTTCGCTGGCGCGAAGATGGCCGGCGTGGTGGTGGGTGCCCGGTGCCCCATCGCCCTCAATTCCCGCAGCGCCAGCTTCGAGGAGAAGTACGACTCGATCCTGCTGTGCGCCTGCGTCAGTCAGGAGGCATGACATGCTGCAGCTCATCCTCAATCCCGGCTCATTGAGCACGAAGCTGGCGCTGTTCGACGACGAGACCTGCCTGGTGCAGGAGAACGTCGAGCACGATCAGGAGACGCTCCGCGCCTTTGATACGCTGCCCGATCAGGTGCCCTTCCGCCTGCAGATCGTCCGGCAGTTCATGGAGAAGAACAACGTCACGGGCGGGCAGCTCAGCGCCGTCATCGGCCGCGGCGGCCTCGTCTACGGCCTGCACACCGGCGGCTACGCCGTCACGGACGAGCTGTGCCGCGCGCTGACGGACCGCGAATACAGCCAGATGCACGCCTCGAATCTCGGCGGCCTCATGGCCCGGGAGCTGGCGAAGCAGTACGGCCTGCCCGCCTATATCTACGACGCCGTCACCTCCGGCGACCTGCCGGAGGTCGCCCGCATCACAGGTCTGCCCGACATCCGCCGCCACAGCTTCTGCCACGTGCTCAACAGCCGCGCCATGGCCATGCGCTACGCCCGGGAGCAGGGGAGACGGTACGAGGACATGACGCTGATCGTCGCTCATCTGGGCAGCGGCATTTCCCTCAGCGCCCACCGGGACGGCGCCATCGTCGATTCCATCGGCGACGACGAGGTGCAGTTCTCTCCGGAGCGCATCGGCGGCCTGCCCGTGCAGGAGCTGGTGCGGCTGTGCTACTCCGGCAAGTACACGGAAAAGGAGATGACGCGCTTCCTGCGCGGGGGCGGCGGCATGACCGCCTACCTGGGCACCGGCGACTGCCGGATCGTGGAGCGCCGCATCACCGCCGGAGACCGGAAGGCCGAGCAGGTCTTCCGCGCCATGGCCTATACCGTCGTCAAGGCCATCGGCGAGCTGGCCGCCGTCCTCCGAGGCGGCTGCGAGGCTATCATCCTCACCGGCGGCCTGGCCTATTCCCAGCCTCTGACCGACCTGATCCGCTCCGCCGTGGAGTGGATCGCCCCCGTGGCCGTCCTCCCCGGCGAAAACGAGATGCAGGCCCTCGCCCAGGGCGGCCTGCGCATCCTCAGAGGAGAGGAACAGGCCCGGGAGTACCATTTCTCGGATAAAGATTAAAAGAAAACCGGCTCCTTCGGGAGCCGGTTTTCAGTTTGCGATCGCGCGCCGCCCCGGGACCGGAGCGCCCGTGGCATGACGCGCTATGCGTCATTCCCTCTTGCGTTTTCCTGTCGAATCGTGTAAAATAATACTGTTGTCCATTTTACACGCAAACCAAAGGAGACGATCACCATGTTCAAACGGATTACCCGCACTTTTGCTCTGCTGCTGATCCTTGCGCTTTCTTTCAGCTTCGCGGCCATGGCCAAGGGCCCCTTCGTGGACGTGCCCTCTGACGAGTGGTTCGCGGGCGCCGTCATCGAGGTCCGCGACAAGGGTCTGATGGCCGGCAACGACCTGGGTTATTTCATGCCCTACGAGCCCCTGACCCGCGCCGAGCTCGTCATCATCCTGTGGCGTCTGGCCGGCAAGCCCGTCGTCAACTACGCCATGCCCTTCGTGGACGTGCCTGAGGACGAATGGTACACCGAGGCCGTCCGCTGGGCCGCCGCGTCCAAGATCGTGCCCGGCGCGCAGGGCGCCGCCTTCGGCCCCAACGCCGGCGTCACCCGCGAGGCTGCCATGACGCTGCTGTGGCGCTACGCCGCCTACTGCGGCAAGGACGTCAGCCTGGGCGAGAAGACCGACATCAGCGGCTTCAAGGACGCCAATAAGATCAACAAGAACGCCCTGTCCGCCATGAAGTGGGCCGTCGCCAAGGGCATCATGAAGGGCACCACCTCCAACACCCTCAGCCCCGCCGACGTGCTGAACCGCGCCCAGGCTGCCACGGTCCTCACCCGCCTGGGCTAAGCTGTCGCCTGCCGGGCGACCACGGCCGCCGCGATCTCTGCTATACTCGGTCCATCACATGAATCAAGGAGGAGATCGACTATGATCGGCGCCATCATCGGCGATATCGTCGGCTCGCGCTTTGAGTTCCGCAACACCCTGCGCACCGACTTTGAGCTTTTCACAAGTGAAAACACCTTTACGGACGACACGGTCATGACGTGCGCCGTCGCCCGCGCGATCCTGGACGCAAGCGGCGATCCGGCGCGGCTGTACAAGGCCGCGATATCGTCCATGCAGCGCGTGGGCCGTCAGTATCCGGACTGCGGCTACGGCGCCAGGTTCATCCGCTGGATGTTTTCCCGCCGTCCGGAGCCCTACGGCAGCTTCGGCAACGGCTCCGCCATGCGCGTCAGCCCCGTGGGTTTCGCCGCCCGGACGCTGGAGGAGTGCAAAGCCATGTCCAGGGCCGTCACTGCCCCCAGCCACGACCATCCCGAGGGGCTCAAGGGCGCGGAGGCCACCGCCGTCGCCGTCTTCCTGGCCCGTCAGGGCAAGACGAAGGACGAGCTGCGCGCGGCCATGGAGGCGTATTACACCCTCGACCGCGACTGCGCCTGGTACCGCACCAACTGGGACGGCCACGGCGCGGAGATCTGTCAGATCTCGGTGCCCCAGGCGCTGACCTGCTTCTTCGAGAGCGACGGCTTCGAGGACTGCATCCGCAAGTGCGTCTCCACCGGAGGCGACAGCGACACGGTGGCCGCCATCGCGGGCGGCGTCGCCGAGGCCTTCTACGGCGTCCCTGACGGGCTGCGCGAAAGCGCCATGATCTTTCTGGACGAGCCCCTGTGGGAGATCGTCCGCAGCTTCGACCATTGGCTCGAAACGAGATGATAAGACAGGATCCTCTTCTCCGGAAGAGGATCTTTCTTTAGCTGACAAAACGGCGTTGCGCCGGGGCCTCCCGGGTTGTAGGATAAGGTAAAAGGAGGATGACCATGACTGAACTGACTGCCATCGGCCTGTACGGTGTCCTTTCGGGGATCGTCTGCGGCCTTGCCGATCTGCCGCTGGAGAAGCCCGGCCGCGCCGTGCGGGAAATGCCCAAGCGCGGCGAGCTGCGGGGCTGGTGGGCCTCGGTGCCCGAGAGCCGCTTCGTCCTGTCCTTCTGGCTGACGTTCGTCGGCCAGCCTGGGACGTACCTCACCATGTGGATGCTGGCCGTGCTCATGGGGCGCTCCCACCCTGGCCTCGGCCTGGCGCTGAAGATCAACACGTTCCTCGGCGCGTTCACGGGGCTGATCTGCCACGTCTATTTCTGCCTGCAGCCCCTGCTGTGCCAGCGCCTGTGGGGCAAGCGCCCCGCGGAGGACGTCAGGCGCGTGGTCTCCGTCCTCGACAAGGTGATGTTGCCGCCCATGGCCGTGGGCTTCGTCACGCTCTATCTGGGCACGACAGCGCTGGTGGCCGCCGGCATCCTGACGGGCGCGCTGGGCGTGTCAAAGTGGTTCCTGCTGTGCAATCCCGTGGGCGCGCTGCTGCTCGTCGCGCCCCTGCGCCTGCTGGGCCTCAAGACCCCCGGGCTGCTGGGCGTCGGCTTCGCGCTGTTCGCCCTGGTGCTGATCGCCGCGGCGTGACGGGATTGACAATTGACAATTGACAATTGCGGTGTTGGCCTCCGGCTGACGATAAAACGGAGTTGGCGGCTTAAACCGTTGCAGGGGCGACCTTCGGTCGCCCCGCCGGTTGGCGCAGATGGTGGCAGCGTAAAGCATTGCTTGGGCAGGGTTCCATCCCCGCTGTTGTCTTTTTGGCCGAAAACTGGTAAAATGTGATCAGCAAGGAGGCAAACTCATGCAGCGTATCGAACTGGAAGGAAAGAAATACTGGCGCAGCGATGAAAAAGGAAAGTGGGCTGACGAGCGCAACTTTGTTGTAGACAGTGACTTGCAAAAGAAACTCAATGCAGCTTATGAATTGTCGCTGAATCCGGAAAAGATGGATGTCTTGCGGTTGAAGAGTATCGCTGATGGTTTTCGCAAAAACGGTTCTAATGTGCTGGCCGTTCAGTATTATCAACTGGCCATGAAAAAGGCGACGCTCTTTCAGCGGTCTTTTCTACTTCCTTGCCTTGCTGCCTGTTATCGCGCCCAGGGACGACCGCAAGACGTCATCGATTTGACTGTAGTGAGTAAACAAAAATATGGGGAAAAAGTGTTGTCATCAGCTTTGATTACTGTTTGCGGTGCGGCTTACTGCGATTTGAAAGACTATGACCGCGCTGAAAAGTGCTGTGACCGTGCGTATGCCATGAAAGGCGGAACGGCAAGCGAGGAATTGAAGGCTGTTTACGCAAGGATCCGAAAAGAGACAAAATAGAAATCGTTGTTGCTCATACTGACAGCCGACCCTTTGACGGGTCGGCTGTTTTGCTTTATACTGGTACCATACGAAAGGGGAGACGACCATGAACACCATGCGTGAAAAGACGGCCGAGGCGATGGCGGCCTATTGGGACAAAAGCGCGCCCAACTACGAGAGCCGCCACGAGCTGGCGGACAAGCCCGTGTGGCAATCGCTGCTGGCGGGCTGGATCGGCCCGGACCGCGGCGCGAAGATCGTCGACGTCGCCACGGGCACGGGGATGATCGCCCACATGCTGGCCGCTTACGGCTACCGGGACGTCACGGGCGTCGATCTGTCCGAGGGCATGATGGAGGTGGCCCGCCGCCACGCATCCGAGAACGGCCTGTCCGTCACCTATCGCCGCGCCAACGCGCTGGAGCTGCCCTTTGAGGACGGGAGCGTGGACGCCCTCGTCAGCTCCCGCCTGCTGTGGACGCTGCCGGAGCCGGAAAACGCCGTCCGCGAGTGGCTGCGGGTCCTTAAGCCCGGCGGGCGTCTCATCGCCATCAACGAGCTGGAGGAGACGGGCATCCGCTCCCACTCCTTCGACGACCCGGCGACCTACATCGGCGCCGAGTTCACCGAGCGGGATTTCACCTTCGCCAACGCCTCCCGGGAGGCGATCCTTGAAGCCTTCCGCCGCGCGGGCCTGCGGAACGTCCGGCTGGAGCACATGAAGGGCTGCCACATGGTCCGAAGCGACCGGGAAAACTGGTTCGCGTTCGTGGGCACAAAGGAATAGCGCGTGAGCAGATCAAAAAAAGGGAGCCGTCCGGCTCCCTTTTTTTGATCTGTATCTTATTCCGAAAAATCGCTGTCGGGCACGACGTCGAAATCGTAGTCCGGGAAGCGGCTCTTCATGGCTCTTGCAATGTCGGCGCACACGGCGTGGGTGTCCGCGCCGAAGTCCAGGACCAGGTCGAAGGTGACGCGTTTTTTGTCCTCCAGGATGTAGAAGCCGTGGAGCTGCTTCACCGCGGGATAGTCCTGCAGCACCTCCCGCAGGGCGGTGAGGATCGGGCCCTCCTTCTCGGCGGAGGCATAGATGCCCACCGTCAGGATCACGCCGAACTCGTCGTAGATCTTCTGGGAGATCGCGCGGTTCAGCGGGTGCAGCTCGGCGGCCGTCATGGTGTCGGGCACCTCGATGTGCACGGAGCCGATGGTCCGCTCGGGGCCGTATTTGTGCAGGATCAGGTCGTAAGCGCCCTTGACGTGGGGGAAGGAGCAGACGGCTTCCTTGATGCGTCCCGTCAGCTCGCCCTCCACCCGCTGGCCGATGATGCCGTTGAGGCTCTCCAGCAGGATCTCAAGGCCCGCCTTGAGGATCAGGATCGCAATGACGACGCCCAGGTACCCCTCCACGCTCAGGTGGAACATCATGCTGACGGCCGCCGCCACGAGGGTGGAGAAGGAGATCAGCGAGTCGAACCGCGCGTCGGTGCCCGAGGCGATCAGCGACTCGGAGCTGAGCCTGTCGCCCTGATTCTTGACGTAGGTGCCTAGGAAATACTTCACTGCCACCGCCGCGGCGATGATGATCAGCGAGACCACCGTGTAGTCGGCCGCCTCGGGGTGGAAGATCTTCTCCACCGATTCCTTCAGCGACGTGACGCCCGCCGCCAGCACGAGGATCGCGATGACCACCGACGTCAGATGCTCGATGCGGCCGTAGCCGTAGGGATGCTCCTTGTCGGGGGGACGGTTGGCCAGCTTCGTGCCGAGGATCGTGATGACCGACGACAGCGCGTCGCTGAGGTTGTTGACGGCGTCCAGGATGACGGCAATGGAGCCCGTGACGAATCCGACAGCGGCCTTGAAGGCCACCAGCACCAGGTTGGCCGCGATGCCGACAAGGCTCACCCGGACGATCTGTTTGCTTCTGTCCATAAGATCACTTCCTTTGTTGTTTTCACTGACTGCCATGATAACACAAAGCCGCCTCGGACGCAACCGCGGCGGCTTTGACTGCGGAGTTGGTTAATGAATATGGGATAAGCGCTTTGCGACGCTTTACAGCTCCACCGTGCGGCTGGGGGCGGTGAAAGAGCTGAACGTGGCGGTGGCGTTCTTGAGGTAATAGACCTCGGTGTTGCCGTCGCCGGGGGCGTACATGGCCTTCAGACTGGGATAGGCGTCCAGCATGTGCTCCTGGGCCTTGATATCGGGGTCCAGCACGAGCTGGCCCGCCACACGGACCCAGGTCTGGCCGTCGAAGGCGCACAGCTCCACATGGCCGTTGTCCTTCAGCTGGTCGGCGACCTTCTTGGAGCGGCCGGTCTGGATATACAGCCTGCCGTTATACAGATCGATGGTGCCGAAGGGGCGCACACGGGGCTGGTTCCCTTCCATCGTGGCGAGATAATAGGTCCCGCACTTTTTCAGAAACTCGTAGACTTCCTGCATGGCGCGGCCCTCAGATCAGGGAGGCGACGCAGGCGGCCACCTGGCTCATATCGGCGGTGGGCTCGAAGCGGGCGACGACGTTGCCTTCGCGGTCCACGACGAACTTGGTGAAGTTCCACTTGATGTCGGGGTTATTGCGGAAGTCGGGGTCGATGGTGGACAGCAGGCCGTTCATCTTCTCGGCCAGCTCGCCCTCGCCGAAGCCCTCGAAGCCCTTCTGGCTCTTCAGCCAGGTGAACAGGGGCAGGGCGTTCTCGCCGTTGACGTCGGACTTCTTCATCTGGGGGAACATGGTGTTGTAATGCAGGGTGCAGAACTGATGGATCTCCTCGTCGGTGCCGGGGGTCTGACCGTAGAACTGGTTGCAGGGGACGTCGATGACCTCCAGACCCTTGTCGTGATACTCCTCATACAGCTTCTCGATGGCCTCGTAATGGGGGGTGAAGCCGCAGCCCGTGGCGGTGTTGACGATCAAAAGGACCTTGCCCTTGCACTCAGCCAGATCGACCTCCTGTCCCTCGCCCGTGACCAGCTTGAAATCGTAAACGCTCATGTCAGTTGCTCCTTTCAGAATCAAAATATTTATTACAATTAGATTGTACACAATCGAAATGACTTTGTCAAGACTTTTTTCCAAAAAACCGCACGGCGGATGATTGCAAACCGGGGGAAAGAGGCGTACAATAGTATCTGTTGAAGTATGTATGAGGAACGGACAGGAGGTTTCTTATGAACGCAACGACGCCGAAAGGACACGAGAAGAACGTCACCGGGCAGGGCAAGCCCGTCGCAAAGCGCGGCGAGGGCCTCGGCACGGGTCCCGTGGGCCAGGTACAGCCGGGCCGCCCCATCCCGAAGAAACCGGAAGAGAAGAAGAAATAACTGTACAGGAGAGATACGAACATGAACGGAAACGGACCCAACGACCGTAAAAAGAACGTCACCGGGCAGGGCAAGGACGTCTACAAGCGCGGCGACGGCCTCGGCACCGGCCCTGTCGGCAACCAGAGCGGCTATTCCGGCAGACCCGGCACCACCGGCGGCAGCGGTAAGTCCGGCGGCATGAGCCGCGGCGTCAAGCGCGCCGCGGGCGGCGGCATCTCGCTGATCGCCATTCTGGCGGCCGTGCTGTTCGGCGGCGGCAACCTCTTCGGAGGCGGCGGCTCCACCACGACCACGACGCCCGCCCAGACCACTACCCAGACCCAGCAGTACACCCAGACCCAGACCCAGACCTCCAATGTCGATCTGGGCGCGTACCTGACCAACTACGCCGGCACCTTCGCGGGCAGCAACGTCTCCAACGGCTGGTCGAGCACCGACAACACCGGCTCCCTCAGCCAGACCGTCGCCTCCGGCGCGCGGGCCAAGCGCACGCAGATCGTCGGCAAGGGCGCGGACGTGGTGACCATCATGGTCTATATGTGCGGCACCGACCTGGAGAGCCAGTACAAGATGGGCACCTCTGACCTGTCGGAAATGGCCAACGCCAAGATCGCCGACAACGTCAACCTTATCGTCATGACCGGCGGCTGCCGCAAGTGGCAGAACAACGTCGTCAGCAACAAGGTCAACCAGATCTATCAGGTCAAGAACGGCGGCCTGATCCCGCTGGTGGACAACGCGGGCACCTCCGCCATGACGAACCCAGACAACCTGGCGGCCTTCATCCAGTGGTGCGGCCAGAACTTCCCCGCCAACCGCAACGACCTGATCTTCTGGGATCACGGCGGCGGGTCCCTGACGGGCTACGGCTACGACGAGAAATACAGCTCCTCCGGCGCCATGACGCTCCAGCAGATCGACAAGGCCCTGAAGGAGGGCGGCGTCACCTTCGATTTCATCGGCTTTGACGCCTGCCTGATGGCCACCGTCGAGACCGCCATGACCGTCGCTCCCTACGCCGACTATCTCATCGGCTCCGAGGAGAGCGAGCCGGGCGTGGGCTGGTACTATACCGACTGGCTGACGAAGCTCAGCCAGAACACCTCCATCTCCACGCTGGAGTTGGGCAAGCAGATCGTCGACGACTTCGTCACCGTCTGCGCCCGCACCTGCCGCGGCCAGGACACGACGCTGTCCGTCACCGACCTGGCGGAGCTGGAGTACACTGTTCCCACGGGCCTCAACGGCTTTGCCGCTGAGACCTCGGCCATGATCCAGAACAAGCAGTATCAGCAGGTCTCCAACGCCCGCGCCAGCGCCAAGGAGTTCGCCGCCTCCTCGCGCATCGACCATGTGGACGCCGTCGATCTGGCCAACAAGGTCGGCACGACCAAGGCCCTGGAGCTGTCCAAAGCGCTGCTGGGCGCGGTGAAGTACAACCGCACCTCCAGCACCGTCAACAACGCCTACGGCTTGTCGATCTACTTCCCCTATAAGCGCACCTCCTCCGTCCAGACGGCCGTCAACACCTATCAGGCCATCGGCATGGACGAGGAATACACCCGCTGCATCCAGCAGTTCGCCAGCCTCGGCGTCGCAGGTCAGGCGGCCTCGGGCGGCATGACCTCCCCGCTGACCAGCCTGCTGGGCGGCGGCTATCAGTCCTCCTCCGACCTGGGCGGCGACATGATGACCCAGCTGCTGACAGGCCTGCTGTCCGGCCAGCTGGGCGGCGTGTCCGGCCTGACGGCGGACAACAGCGGCTTCTTGGGCCGCTCCCTGGACGTGGCGTCGGCCACCGAATACATCAGCGAGCACAGCTTCGACGCTTCCGCCCTGACCTGGACCAGGGACAGCGACGGCAAGCAGATCATGGAGCTGCCCCTCGACCAGTGGGAGCTGGTGCAGGATCTGGAGCTCAACCTCTTCATGGACGACGGCGAGGGCTTTATCGACCTCGGCATGGACAACGTCTTTGAGATCAACGAAAAGGGCCAGCTGTCCGGCGAGTTCGACGGCACCTGGGTCGCCATCGACCAGCAGCCCGTGGCCTATTACCATGTCTCCACCGTGCAGAACGGCGACGCCTGGTCCGTCACCGGCCGCGTGCCCGTGCTGCTCAACGACGTGCGCTGCGACCTGATCGTCGTCTTCGACGACCAGACGCCCGAGGGCTACATCGCCGGCGCCCGCTACGACTACCGCGACGGTGAGACCGAGACCATCGCCAAGAGCCTGGGCGAGCTGCAGGAGGGCGACACCATCGACTTCCTCTGCGATTACTACAGCTACGACGGCGAGTACCTCGACAGCTACATGCTGGGCGACCGCCTCACCGTCGGCGAAAGCGGACCGGAGATCAGCTACGTCTACGTGGACAAGGACGCCGCCTCCGCCACCTACCGCTTCACCGACCTCTACCAGCAGAATTACTGGTCCCCCGAGATGAACTAAAGAACAAAAAAGTGCCCCGCCGACCGGCGGGGCTTTTTTGAGTGGACAGTTAACAGTTGACAGTTGAAGGGCGAATTGACAATTGTCGTGCCTGCGGCGCATTTGATACCGCGCCTGCGGCGCGCGGCCCTTCCTCGCTTCCCCCATCGGTCTGAACACGCGTGTCCCGGCCTGTGGCCGGGCCTTTCGCGCGGAATGGGAAGTGCCGGAGCGGCACAGCCGCGGAGGCGATAGGGGGCGCGCGTCAGCGCGTTAACTATTGCCCTTGTCTGGTCGGCGCATATCATGGCCCATCTTTCTGTCATCCCGAGCTTGTCGAGGGATCTTTCCCGTCAGCGCAGATGATGGCGGCTCAAGGGCAAGATCCTTCGACTCCGCTGACGCTCCGCTCAGGATGACACGTTGGGGGAGGAAGCGCGTCGTAGGGGCCGATGCCCACATCGGCCCATGATCACGCCCGCGTTTCGTGGTCTTTGTAGCGGCGGCCTGCGGCCGCCATAACCCGCCCGCGCACATCACGGCCCCGGGAACGGCGCTCCTCCCGGAACGATCCCTTCCACCCCTATAACAAAAAACAGGGCTTCCCATCGGGAAGCCCTGTTTCGTATCACATCTCACACGTCGAACTTCGGGCAGTCCAGCGTGTCCTTCAGTCTCCCGCGCAGGTCCGCGCCGCTGAGCGTCGTCAGCTCGAAGGTGCCGGAGCCGGCGGAGAAGCACAGGACGTCGTGCATGCCGGAGATGAACGACAGGTCCATGGACGCCGCGAGGCTGTTTTCGCCGGTCATCTGATAGGCCTGGGCCATCAGCAGCGAATCGTACAGCAGGAAGCTCCCCGCGAACAGGCGGTATTCCTCGCTCAGCGCCAGACGGCCCTGGGGCGTGTCCTCCAGACACTTCTTTTCCTTCAGACCCGCCAGCAGCTGGGGCACGGACGCGCCGTCGGGCAGGTCGAGGCCCACGTTCCCGGCCAGGCCGTAGGTCAGGCCGTTGACGAACTTCGTCTCCAGCTGCCCGGCCACCTCCTCGGCGGTGAAGCTCATGTCGGCGCCCTCGCCCGTCAGATAGGCGTTCAGGGCCCGGGAGCGGCACAGGTCGATGCAGGCCGTCAGCGCCAGCGCCTGAGAGGGGCCCAGATCCACGGTGAAGCCCGCCGTTTTGATGCTCGAATGGGGCAGAAAATCGCCCAGCGCGTCCAGCACGGGCTGACTGTCGCCGTCCAGACGCGTCAGCACGAGGCCCTCGCCGTCGCTCTCGGCCAGGATCATGCCGTCGCCGTCGGGGTAGGTGTATTTCTCCAGCAGGCAGAAGGGCTTCTGCAGGATCATCCGCGCGCCGCGGCGCGGCGCGGCCAGCGGCCTGAGCAGCGTCAGCGCCTCCTCGGTCAGCGCGCCGCCCTGCAGCACGCCCTTTTCCTCCAGCGTCTTCGCTTCGTCGCCCTTCAGGGGCTGCTTGTTGTTGACAAAGGGGCTCAGGGGCGTCGTCTTCTCGAACAGACCGCCCAGATACGTGATCTCACAAGGGGTAAGGCGCATATGGATAACCTCCGATAACTCATTTTTCACCATTATACCAGACCGCGCGGCCTTTGAAAAGCCTTGACAGTCCATCATAAAGCAACAGCCCCTCCTTTCGGAGGGGCCGCTGCTTTTCTGTTTGTAAGGGGGATCAAAGAGAGGTATCACTGCAAGTATAGGATACCACAAAGGAGGAAAGGATGTGTGTCGGATTTTTGTGGTGGGTGTAAATGATTTGTAAATCAGGCGGCCGTACCGGAGGAGAGAACGATGGTCAGGTCGATGCTCTGGCCCTCGCGCTCGACGGTGATCGTGACAGTATCACCGATCTTGCACTTGTTCTTCTCGAAGTTCAGCTCGTCGGACGTGGTGACCTGGACGCCGTTGAAGGCGGTGATCTTGTCGCCGACCTTGATGCCGCCGCGCTCCGCGGGGCTGCCCTCAGACACGTCGGTGACGGTGATGCCCGGCTCATAGCCGTAGTACATGGCCATTTCCTGGCTGATGCTCTGGATCGTGATGCCCAGCATCGGGCGGTTGGCGACGTAGCCGTGCTCGATCAGATCGTTGGCGATGGTCAGCGCCTGGTCGATGGGGATGGCGAAGCCGATGCCCTCCACGTCGCTGCGGGAGATCTTGGCGTTGACGACGCCCACGACCTGGCCGCGGCTGTTGATCAGCGGGCCGCCGGAATTGCCGGGGTTGACGGCGGCGTCGGTCTGAATCAGCGTCATCTTATAGCGGTCGATGGTGACCTCGCGCTCCGGGGAGGAGATGATGCCGTGGGTCATGGTGTCGGCGAAGGTGGTGCCCAGGGGGTTGCCGATGACGATGGCGTCGTCGCCGGTGACCAGCTCCTCGCTCTTGCCGAACTCGGCGGGCGTCAGGCCTGTAGCCTCGATCTTCAGAACGGCGATATCGGTCTGGGCCTCGCTGCCCACGACCTTGGCGGGGTACTGGTTGCCGCCGTTGACCGTCACGGTGACGGCGCTGGCGCCCTCGATGACGTGGTGGTTGGTGACGATATAGCCGTCGGCGCTCATGATGATGCCGGTGCCGGTGGCGGTGCCCACGCCGTAGTAGCTCTGGACCTGGGACTCAATGGAGACCACCGACGGAGAGACCTTTACGAAGATCTCCTGCAGCGTCAGCGCGCCCTGCTGGGGCTCGATGGTGTAGACGATCTGACTACCGCCCTCGATGGACTTGCTCACGGGCGCGGTGCCGTTGTCCGCGGTGTCGTTCGTCTTGACGTAGCCCCGGATAGCGCCGAAGGACACGCCGGCGATCAGGCACACGGCCAGCGCCAGACTCAGCAGTCCCTTGGCCAGGGAGCGCCTGCTGCGGCGGGACGTGCGGTCGGTGCGGCGGCGCTCGTTCTCTTCGCCGTCCAGGGTGGTGTATTCCACATCGCTGACGTCCATATACAGGTCGTCGTTATAGCTGTAATTGTTTTCGTTGTTGTATTGACTCATGGGTCAGCCCCTCCTTTTTGTTCTGTGGGTATTGTATGCGAAAATTATGAAAAATCAAGCCGGTTTTTGTGATCAAATTGTAAAATGGCCGCGCTTTCCAATTCGCTCTTGATTTTGCGCCGGATAGGATTATAATAGTATCAGTACCGGGGCGCAGAGGCGCCCGTTTTTATCTCTGCCTGAAATCATACATAAGGGGATAATCGTCATGAACAAAGAACGTGCAGGCGGCATGAGCGGCAAAACGAAGAAGCTGCTGCTGGCCGCCGCTGCCGTGGCCGTGATTCTCGGCATCGCGCTGCTGTGCTTCACGCTGGTCGGCAGCCAGCGCACCACGAAGAGCACGCTGGAGGGCTACTTCAAGGCCCTGTACCTCGACACCATGATCCGAGAGATGCAGCCCTATCTGGTGGAGGCCATCCGCGATCAGGCCTATAACGACTACACCTTCTTCGGCCAGACCGTCCAGATCCTCCGGGAGTTCCAGATGGAGAAGGAAGGGGTCGTGGGCGAGAACATGGACCTGTCGGTGAAGGTGGACAAGGAGGAATCCGGCACCTCGGCCGCCCTGAACTCCGCCTCTCAGGCCTACGGCGCCACCTCCGTCATGGACGTCAGCTACACCGTCACCTTCACGGGCGACAAGGGCTCCGCCGACTATACCGGCATCGCCCGCCTCGTCAGGATCTCCGGCAAGTGGTACCTCACCGAGTACAGCCTGCCCATGGAAGAAAAATAGCTCCGCTTCGGCTGAAGACCGCATCATCGGGTCTTCAGTCGTTTTTTTTATGCGCGCGCTTCCCGGCCTGCGTGAGGCGGGAAACAAAAAAGCCTTCCGAGCATCGGAAGGCTTTTTGCTTGGTTTCAGGCGAGACGCGCCTATGCGCCGGCGAAGCGGAACACGATGCCCACCACCGCGGCTGCGGCGATGAAGAAGACGGGGTGCAGGGACTTCGTCTTCTTGACCTTGTTGGTCAGCACCCACAGGATCGCGGCCAGGATGATGGCCTTGGGCTGGACGACGTTCAGCCACTCGTGGGCCTTGAAGGCGTCCACGTTGACCAGGGACAGGATGGCCACCGAGATGCCCGCCGAGGCGATCAGGCCCGTGGAGGCGGGGCGCAGGCCGTACATGGCGCCCTTGACGTACTTGTTCTCGGCAAAGGCCTCCAGGAACCGGGCGATGATGATGACCACGGTGACCGTCGGGATGACGATGCCCGCCGTGGCGATGATCGCGCCGGGGATGCCCGCCGTGATGTACCCGGTGAAGGTGGCCATATTGATGCCGATGGGGCCGGGGGTCGATTCGGAAATGGCGATCATGTCCAGCAGCTGGGCCTGGGAGTACCAGCCCGTGCGCTGGGACAGGGACAGCAGGAAGGGCACACAGGCCATGCCGCCGCCCACGGTGAAGAGTCCGATCTTGGCGAACTCGAAGAACAGTCTCAGATAGATCATTTGGCCTGTTTCACCCCCATGGTCTGGATGATGATGCCGGCGACGGCCGCCAGCACGACGATCAGGATCGGCGAGGCGCTGGTGTAGGTGGCCGCCAGGAAGACGCAGGCGAACAGCAGTAGCGCCATCTTGTCGACGATGGCCTTCTTCCACAGCTTCGCCACGGCGTTGGCGATCAGCACGACGACGCAGACGCGGATGCCGGCAAAGGCGTTCTTGACCACGGCCATGTCGGCGAAGCCGCCGATGAACGCCGCGATGATGGTGATGATGACCAGCGAGGGGAACGCCACGCCGAAGGCGCAGGCGAGGCCGCCGAGGGTGCCCTTGCGCTTCTGGCCGATGAACGCGCCGGTGTTGACGGCGATCAGACCGGGCAGGCACTGGCCGATGGCGTAGTAGTCCATGATTTCCTCCTGGGTGGCCCATTGCTTCCGCTCGACGACTTCCTTCTGCAGCATGGGCAGCATGGCGTAGCCGCCGCCGAAGGTGAGACCGCCGATCCGGGCAAAGGTCAGGAACATGTCAAGGTACTCGTTCATGTTTCGATCTCTTTCTCCTTTATTTATAGTAATGGAATTGTTGCCTTGTTTATCATAGCGGAGCGCGGGGGCGCTGTCAAGCGACAAAAGCGCTAAAAAACGAGCTGTACCAGCGCCATATACAGGATAGTACCACCCGCCACGCTCAGCAGCAGCTTCCGCTTCCACAGGTGCAGGCCCACCACCGCCGCCATGGCGATCAGCTCCGGCAGCCCGTGGGACCCGCCGAGGACGTCCGTATGGCGCAGGCAGTAGACGATCAGCAGCGTGAACACCGCCCCGGGCAGCGCCTTGCCCAGGTATTCCACAAGCGGCGGCGTCCTGCGGCCGGAAAACAGGAGGAAGGGCAGCCACCGGGTCAGCTGCGTCCCCAGAACGCACAATGCCACGGTCATATACATCTGCAGGGTCGTCATTCCTCCAGCCCCCTTTCGATGGGCCCGCGGAACAGGACAAGCAGCGCCGTGATGGCGGCCATGGCGGGGATCATGAACGAATCCGCTCCCAGCAGGACCAGGCAGCCCACCGCCGCCCCGGCGCCGATGAGCGCGGGGCCGTGGCGCTTTTCCTTCAGCAGCTGTTCCGTCAGGAATACGGTGAACATGGCCGTCATGATGAAGTCGAGGCCCGCCGTGTCGAAGGGCAGCATGGAGCCCAGCAGCCCGCCCAGTGTCGCGCCGGTGATCCAGTACAGCTGATCCAGCAGCGAGATGAAGAACATGAACCACCCGCGGTCGACGCCTTCCGGCGGGTCCGTGGAGACGTTGATGGAGAACGTCTCGTCGCACAGCGTCCAGATCATGTAGGGCTTCTTCGCCCCGAGGCCGCGGTAGCGGTCCAGCAGCGACAGGCCGTAGAACAGGTGCCGCGCCTGGATCACAAAGGCCAGCAGAAATGTCTGCAGCGGTGCGAAGGGGGCCATGAGCATCGACACCGCCACGAACTCCAGCGAACCGCCGAAGACGAGCGCGCTCATGGCCGTGGCCCACTGCCACCCCAGTCCCGACGCCCGGGCGTACAGCCCGTAGGTCATGCCCAGGAACAGGAACGATACCATGATCGGGATCGTGTGCGGGAATGCGGCCCGCAGGGCCCGCCGCAGCTTGTGTGCGTCCATGGCGCTCACCTCTCTTTCGTGCGTTACTCTATCATACAGCACTCGGGAGGTTTTGTAAAGCGGGAGCCGCCTTGACATGGAGCGCACTCCAGGCAATATAATGGAGCTATCATAAAACACAGGAGGTCCGATCATGTCCAAAAATGTCCTGATCATCACCGGAAGTCCCCGCAAGGGCGGCAATACCGATATCCTGGCCGACGCGCTGGAGAAGGGCGCGCGGGAGGCCGGGCACCGGATCATGCGGTTCGACGCGGGCGCGGCCAGCATCCTGCCCTGCAGGGCCTGCTACGCCTGCCGCAAGGCGGGCCGTTGCGTCTTCGACGACGATTTCCAGAAGGTCGCGCCCTTGATGCTGGAGGCCGACGTCATCGTGCTCGCTTCACCCATCTACTGGTACGATATCACGGCCCAGCTCAAGCTGGTGATCGACAAGCTGGTGTCCTTCAGCGGCAACATCCACATCCCCGAGAGCGTGCTGATGCTCGTGGGCGGCGTCAAGGAACCCGAGCGCTTCGACGGCGCCGTGCAGGTCTACAAGCGCATCACCGAGGGCAGCATGCAGTGGAAGGACCGCGGCGTCATCCTCGCCGCCGGATGTACCGACAAGGGCACGATCATGAACCACCCTGCCCTGGAGGAAGCCTACCAGCTGGGCCGTGCGCTGTAAGAGAGCCGCGGGAAAGCTGTCATCCTGAGCGCAGCGAAGCGGAGTCGAAGGATCCTCTGCCCTTTCATCCCGCTCCCGGCGCGAACCTCATCAAAAAACGGCCTCCGTCACCGGAGGCCGTTTTCGTCTCGTTTTATACCATTCTCGCCAGCAGGATCGTCTGATCGCCGCGGGCCATGCGGATATCGCACCCGCCGCCGTCCAGCGGCTTTTGATAGAAATCCAGCGTCTCGCCCTCGTAGCAGGACGCGCGGTAGACCACGTCGATATCACGGACGTCCATGGCGCGCAGCGCTTCGTTGGAGAAGCTGCTCAGCAGCGCGCGGATGTAGGCGGTATTGTTCATGTGATGGCCCACGTCGATGTCCGTGGAGCGCACCTCATAGGAATAATACGGCTCCACGCCCTCGAACTTGTCCGGCACGCGGACGAAGGGCGTCTCCAGCGCGGGAGGCGTGCGGAACTCCAGCTCCGGGGGATAGATGTCTTTGAACTGCTGCAGACTGCCGTTTTCGATGTCCACCACGGCCCATTCCGTCTTACCCTGCACCAGCACCTCGCCGCCGCCGACGATCCGATAGCCGCGGTCGCCGCGGATGCGGCTGGGGGGATCGGGCCAGGTCTGTACCGTGACGGTCTCGCCCATGGCGGGGCGGCGGATCAGATGGACCTTCGTCCGCGCCGTCACCCAGAAGAGCCCGCGCTTCGCCATGTCGTTCATGCCCACACCCAGCAGGGACGCGTGGCGGGCGGCGATGTCCATGAATGCGCCGAAGACGCCGTGGATGCTCATCAGCCCATCTGCGTCGGCGCAGCCGGGGAGGACCGTCAGCTCATGCTCGAAATAGCCGATCATGCTTCCTCCTCCGGAGCCTCGGGCTCCTCGGGCGTCTCTTCGGCAGGCGCTTCCTCAACGGGCGCTTCCTCGGCAGGCTTCTCCTCTTCCGCAGGCTTCTCTTCCTCCTCGGGGACCTCCTTGCCGCCTGCCAGCAGCACGTCCCGGGGCAGGATCTCCATCAGCGTCTCGGCGGTGACAGTCTCGGCATGGGCCAGGCGGTTGGCCTGCTGCACGAGGATATCCTCGAAGATATTGCGTACGCCGCGGGCGTTGCCGAAGGAGATCGGGTCCTGATTCTGCTCCTCGATCAGCGCGCGGACCTCCTCCTCCGCGCCGTCGGCCAGCTTGTAGGTGGCCTGCTTGCAGCGGAGCTTGAAGATGTCCATCATCTCATCGAGGGAATAGTCGTCGAAGTGGAGGAAGCGGTTGAAGCGGCTTTCGAGACCGGGGTTCGAGTGGATGAAATCGTCCATCAGCCCGTCGTACCCGGCCACGACCACCACCAGATCCTCGCGGTTGTCCTCCATGGCCTTGAGGAGCGTATCGACGGCCTCGCGGCCGAAGTCGTTCTCGCCGCGGTCCGTCAGCGCGTAGGCCTCGTCGATGAACAGGACGCCGCCCTTGGCCTCCTCGATGACCTTGCTCGTCTTGATGGCGGTCTGGCCCACGTACCCGGCCACGAGGCCGCTGCGGTCCACCTCCACCAGATGGCCCTTGGACAGGATGCCCAGCGCCTTGTAGATCTTCGACATCAGCCGGGCGATCATCGTCTTGCCGGTGCCGGGGTTGCCGGAAAAGACCATATGCAGCGACAGATCGACGGTGGGCAGGCCGTGCTCCTTGCGCAGCTTGTGGACCGTGACCATATTGATCAGGTTGTTGACTTCCTTCTTGATGGCGTCCAGACCGATGTAGCTGTCGAGCTCGGCCTGCAGCTCCTCCATGGTGGGGGCGGGCTCCTCCTCCTTTTTCTCCTCGGGAGCGGCGGAGGCGGTCTCCTGCTTCTCGTCCTTCTTGCCCCAGTCGGCGTTCCAGGCGACCTTCTCGTCCCGGTTGGCGCCCCAGATATCGTCGGCCATGTGGCTGAGGTTGTGCTCGGTCATGGTGCGGATCAGCTCCAGCTGCTGAATGATGATCTCGTCCTTTTTATCCATCGTTCGATCCTCCAAAGCGATTTGTCTGATCCTATTATACACGCCGTCTGCGTACATTGCAAACGTCAGACTTTTATGGTATGATTTTTTTGACCGAAAAAAGATTCAGGAGGATCGACTTATGAAAGTGTTACTGTTCAACGGCAGCCCCAGAGGCGAGGGATGTACCTACACCGCGCTGACCGAGGCGGAAAAGACGCTGCGCGAGGAGGGGATCGACACCGAGATCTTCAGCGTGGGCAAAAAGCCCATCCTCGGCTGCATCGCCTGTCACGCCTGCTCGAAGCTGGGCAAGTGCGCCTTCGGCGACCAGGACGGCGTCAACCTCTTCGTCGAGAAGGCGAAGGAGGCCGACGGCTTCATCTTCGGTGCGCCCGTCCACTATGCCTCCATCGCGGGCGCGGCGTCCTCGTTCCTCGACCGCGTCTTCTACAGCAATTCCGAAGTGTTCGCCCGCAAGCCCGGCGCGGCCGTCGTCAGCTGCCGCAGGGCCGGGTCCACCGCGTCCCTGGACCAGCTGAACAAGTATTTCACCATCTCCAACATGCCCGTGGTCTCCGCCGGGTACTGGAACATGGTCCACGGCTCGAACCCCGAGCAGGTCCGGCAGGATCTGGAGGGCATGCAGATGATGCGCGATCTGGGCCGCCATATGGCCTGGCTGCTGAAGTGCATCGAGGCCGGCAGACAGGCCGGCGTCCCCCTGCCGAAGCAGGAGGACCGCGTGTTCACGAACTTCATCCGGTAAGCCTATGACGGACCGCAGGAAGTATTACCCCTGGGTCGTCATGGCGGCCTGCTGCTTCTACGCCGGGGCCATCATCGGCGTGGGCACCAACTGCAACGGCATCTTCATGCAGCCCGTGGCGGACGCCCTGGGCGTGGGCCGGGGCGACGTGGCCAGCTACGTCACGGTCATGGGCATTGCCGCCGCGCTGTTCGCGCCGATCTCCGGGCGGCTGATCGGCCGCGTGGACGTGCGGAAGCTCATGACGTCCTGCGCCTGCATCATGGCGCTGTCCTACTTCGGCCTGTCCCGGGTGACGCATCTGTGGCAGTTCTGCGCCTTCGGCGCGCTGATGGGCGTCGGCGTGGCGCTGGGCTCCTTCATGGTGCTGACCGTTATCGTGAACAACTGGTTCATCAAGCGGGCCGGGACCGTCATCGGCATCGTGTTCAGCTCCAGCTCCGTGGTGGGCGTGTTCGCCAACCCGCTGCTCAACCGCGTGATCCGCACCGAGGGCTGGCGCTTCGCCTACGAGGTGATGGCCGTGGTCATGCTGTGCACGCTGCCCGTCATCTGGGCCCTCATCCGCATGTATCCCAGTCAGAAGAACAGCATGGCCTGGGGCGAGGGAGAAGGGGAGACCCGCGAGAGCGCGCAGGAGGCATCGGACGCCCCGCGGCCCTTCCGGGAGCTCATCCGATCCCGCACGTTCCTGCTGCTGCTGGGCATGGTGGCCATATCGTCCCTCGTCGTCAACCATACGGGACACTTTCAGGGCATCGCCACCACCGTGGGCTTCACGGCGGAGATGGGCGCGCTGATGATCTCGGCGGCCCAGGCCGGCGAGTTCACGGGCAAGCTGGTCATTGGCTGGCTCAGCGACCGTATCGGCGTGCGCCGGGCCGTGCTGACCGTGGTCAGCGTGGGCGGGCTGGCGCTGCTGGGTCTGTTGTTCATCCACGCGCTGCCCGCGCCGCTGGCGCTGGTGTGCGCGTACCTCTACGGCCCCATGACCTCCGTGGGCACCGTCGGGTATTCGCTGATCGTCAAAAAGCTCTTCGGCAACAGGAATTATCCCCTCGTGTACCCCTATGTCTCCATCACCTCCACCGTGGCCTTCTCCGTGGGCTTCCCCGCCATAGGCTACGTCTACGACCTGACGGGCAGCTACGCTCCCACGTTCCTCGCCGCGCTGGCGGGTCTGGCGCTGGCGGGCCTGTTCCTGACCCTGGCCATGAAGGGGCAGGAGGACTGAGGCTTGCGCGCGGCGCTCAACTGTGGTAAACTATTGCTAACTTGAAAACAGGAGGTCTTTCCCATGATCGAATCGAAGACTGTCTATTATGAAAAGGGCGGCCCGGAGCACACCGAAGCCACCCTGGCCCTGGCTGTGGACGCCTGCACGGAGCTTGGCATCCACGACCTCGTCATCGCCTCCAGCAGCGGCCGCACGGCGCTGGCGCTGCTGGACGCCGCCGGGCTCAACGTCACGGTGGTCACCATCGCCTACGGCCAGGGCGAGGCCGGCGGGAACCCCATGAGCGAGGAGACCCGCCGGGAGCTGCAGGCAAGGGGCTATCACGTCGTTTCGGCGGCCCACGCCCTCAGCGGCGTGGAGCGCTGCCTGTCCACCACCTTCGGTGGCGTTTATCCCGCGGAGATCATGGCTCACACCCTGCGCATGATCGGCCGGGGGACGAAGGTCTGCGTGGAGTGCTCCGCCATGGCGGCTGACGCCGGGTGCATCGTGGGCGGCGCGCCCGTGATCGCCGTGGGCGGCTCCGGCGGCGGCGCCGATACGGCCATCGTCCTGCGCCCCGAGGTGTCCGCCAAGATCCTCAAGACCAAGGTGGACCGTTTCCTCTGCAAGCCCATCGACTGACAAAGCCTGCAAAAGATAAACGGCAATAAGGTCGAAAACATCAGTAAGAGCCGCCTTAAGGCGGCTCTTACTGATGTTAGCGTGAGTTTGCAAAGCAGACGGTGAAGTGCTGCAAGTGTTTTGTCAAAAGATTCTGATGAAGAACAGCGATGCGTATATCAGTTAGATCAATTTTTTCGCCCTTGCAAGGACAACACAGGGAATGATGGCAGAAAGGTAAGTTAGGATACAGGCAGAAGCAATTTCCATCATATTGCTTAAACCAACAGAGCCATGGGTAAGAGGTGAAGCTGCCCAAATAATAGCACAAAGGGTTAGAATAAAAAGCAAGGATTGCAATCCATAACGGATGAATGAGGAACGGTCAACAAATAAAGCATTGACGTTTACAAGAGGATATAGCCAGCAGGAGCAAAGCAAAGCGGGTCTAAGCCACTCCATGTAAATGCTTGATAATAATTGCCACTCGTCTCTGCTTGATCCGTGAACTCCTTCTCGCAAATGTTGAAAAATAACAGAAGAATAAACACGAACACTAGTCGCGAGGATAGCTAATACAAGCAATAGGAACGAAGTGAAGTAAAAGAAACGCTTAGACGATGATGTAATCATTGCTGTTGGCATTAACCCTAAAGGAGTGGCGATAGGTGGGGAAAGTGTAAGTAATATAGGTCACTCCATTGTATTTTACATAATCGGTCACTCTTTTTTTCATGACATAACCTCCGATTTCCTTTGACTTTAATTCGTAATGAACTGGTTTATCGCTATCCTTCATAACATAATATCGAATCAGAAAGCTAAAATTGGAAATCAAACTGATGAGGGATGAGAAGTTTGTATAGTTGTACTATTGGAGCCGAATGTTTTTGGCTATTTTCAACAACTCATTTTTATCGACGCGCGTTCCATCCAATTCCAACAGATAGTTTTCGATGTCCCAGTATAGCCCGATTTGCCCACCATCATCAAATAAGTATCCTTCTGTACCGTTTATTTCAACGATTTCAAGCGAGTCTATGGAAAAGCCTGTACTGATACCATGAGTGATCTCACTCTGTCGTTCAATGCGCAACTGAAATAAAGCAAAACGGTATTCATTATCCATGTCTCGACCATAGGTAATTTCAAATTCATTATTCTGCCAAGTGCCGTCAATGGAATCGGTGCTTAGAAGATAGGGCTGAAAACCATAGGGAACATAGTCCAGAACGACCTGTTTTAGCGGACTATTATCATAGGTATTGGTACCTGTATGAAGGTAAACTATGCCGTCTTTGGAGACTGTGATATCGTGAATTATTGATTGACGTCTATATGCATACAGTGTAAATATTGTAATAAGAATCAAGACGGCAATAAGGATGATTTTGAGTATGCGGCGATGTGTAAAAAATAAGGGTTTCTCCTGTATCAGACATCTTATGCGCTGATCAAAGTCAACTGAGAAAGAATGTGTTTGAACAGAAACTGGAAAAGAACGAAGCCAGTGATCTCGAATTAAACCAATATTGGCAGAAATCAAAGCATCGATATAATCATATTCATTCTTCGTCATAAACACCCTCCTTAATTAACTGTTTTAATAATAATTCTTTTGCTCGCGCTATCTTTTTATAAATAGAACTTTCGGAGACGCCTGTTAATGACGCGATCTCTGATACTGTTAAGCCTGTATCATAACGTAGCAGTAAAAGTCGCTGTAATTCAGGAGACAGTTTTGCTATAGTTGACGTGATTGTATTTTGTTCGATAATATCAGCTTCCAACATCATCGGTTGCTGCACACTTTCGATTAATGGTTGGAGCCGTCCGCTCTTTCTTTTTCTCAGTTGGTCAATAGTACGGTATTCTGCTATAGTAATAATAAAAGCCTTTGTTTGTGGCGCTATCGGGTCAGTTATGGCATTCAGAGATGATAGAATACTCACAAAAGTATCCTGTACAACATCTTCGGCTTCTTGGATGTTCCCCAGTTTCTGAAAGGCTATGTAGTATACGAGGTTTCGATACCGTTCATACAGATCAATTGCTAAGGCTTTTTCCTCTGGCGTCTCAAGAGTCTCCAAAAACAATAACATGATACGGCACCTCCTATACCCATTTAATCGCAAAAGAAGCGGAGAATTGGATACGCAATTCTTCGCTTCTCTGTTTTGCACAATCCATTTTGTGCTTTTTCACAATACTTCAGAGTCACTCATAACTATGTGTTTCGTTCATAATACTCATGCACCAGACTGCGGTAGCCCAACGATTTCAGGTCCTCGTACCGGACGTTGAAGCGGGCCTTGGTGCGTTTGCCGCTGAGCAGGAAGCGCAGGCAGTCCTGGGCGTAGCGGTCGATCTCCCGCAGGCTTTTGTCCGTGGTGATCACGGGGAAGAACCAGCGGCTCCAGCTGAGCTCGTTGTCGGCGGGGGCGTCCAGCAGCTTGCGGTCGAACACGCGGATGAACGCCCGGGCCGCCTTCTCGGGCTCCAGCTCGTTGCGGCCTGCCCAGCGCATCAGCGCCCTTGACTTGCGGCGCATCTTGCCCTTGAGCTTCTTCACCGTGGCGGGCGCGATGTCGACGATGCCGCGCTGCCACGAAAAGCCCAGGAACGTCCACCCGTCCTCCGGGGCCGAAAAGACCTCCTTGTCCCCGTTGACGCCCAGACCGCAGTCATGCAGGAACGAACGCACCTCGCCCGCGTACCGCTCGCATGATTCCTTCGTGGGCGCGAACAGGATGATATCGTCCGAATACCGGGCGTAGGAGACGCCTGCCTCCGCGAAGCGGTGATCCAGCGCCTGCAGATAGACGTTGGCGTAAAAGGCCGACAGCGGCGTCCCGGCCATGATGCCCTTCTGCTCCGTCACGCGCTGGTCGCCGTCCAGCACCTCCGGCTCCTCCAGCAGCGATCTCAGGAACGCCAGCAGCGCCGGATCATCCTCCAGCAGCGTCTCCAGCATGGGGATCAGCCGGGGCAGGGGGATGGAGTTGAAGTAATTGCTGACGTCCACCTTATACGACCACAGCGACGGCAGATCCTTCGTCCGCAGCAGCATCCTCAGCGCGTCCTTGGCCGTCCGCCCGGGGCGGAAGGACCAGAGGTTCGGGTCGAAGGCTCCGTCGTACCGCCGCAGCAGCAGGTGGGTCAGCAGCTTGAGCACCGCGTTCTCGTCCTCCGGGTAGGTGTACACCACGCGCTTCTTTTGCGTGTTCAGCTTGCTGATGATGCTTTTGCGGGGCAGGGGAAAGGGCTCGCCCGCCCGGATGCGCGCGCACACGGGCCGCCAGCGCTCCTCTGAGACGAAGGTCTCCAGCGCCCGGACGAACTGCTTGGGGCAGGCCAGCGACGATTTGTACCGGATGAAATCCGCCCACACTGCCGGCTCCTCCAGCAGATCAAGCAGCGACAACGGTCTCACCTCCCGAAACGCAAAAGAAAAAAGCGAAAAGAGAAGAACTTAAATCCAAGAAATTCTTGGATGTACCGGGCCGTACGCCGGCCGGCTGCCTGCGAAGCGCATGATGGCCGGCGCCTGGTCCGCCGCAGGCGCAAACGCGTTCTCTTTCCGCTTTTTCTCGATGTGGAATGCTATCTGCCCATGGCCGCGTGCAGGCGGTCCACGACGTATTTCCGCGTGTTCCACCAGCCCTCGTGGTCATAGTAGAAGCGCAGGTAGGGCACGCCCTGCTGCCGGCAATCCCTGCGGCGCTTGTTGGCGGCGCTCTTTTCGGTCATCAGCTCCACCACCAGCTCCTTCTGCCCCAGGGTGTACACGATGCTGCGCCCGCCGTTCACGATCTCGCGGTTCAGGGCCATCCCCGGAAACTCGGCGCGGAAGATATCCTCGAAATACTCGGTGTGGGTGCCTTTGAAATTGTACTGGTTGGGCTCGTCCGGCATGACCTCGCCCCAGGAGAGACCCTGCTCCAGCGGGTGTGCGGCGCGGGCGGGGGCCTCGGCCTTCCGCTGGGCGTCCGCCTCGCGCTTGAGGGCGGCGGCCTCCTTGACGGCCTTGACGGCCTCCTTCTTCAGCATGTCGGCGACCTCATCGGTCTTTCCGCCGAACAGCTTGGACAGTAAACTCATGGGATCGACCTCCTTTATACTAATAATAATATCGCATTGGGGAAAAATGTCAAGAAAAAGCCGAAGAATTAAACGGTTGACATCGGCCCCGCAAGCGTTTATAATAAGTACAGTACTTTTGGCACGTGAAGTGCCTTTTCAAAAAGGCAAAGGTTAGCGATTGCTAATGTATCCGGTGAAGAACGGGCGTCTGCCCGGCTTTTTCTTTTTACAGGGAAGTTAGCCATAACTAACAATTCAGACGGCCAAAGGTCTCATTTTTCTACATGTGTTAGCCAACGCTAACAAGAAGGAGAGTGTATCATGAACAAAACAGCGCGCAAGTGCCTCAGCGGCCTGCTGGCGGTGTGCATGCTGATCGGCGTTATGCCGGTCTCCCTTGCCGCCTCCGACATCGACGGCCACTGGGCGCAGACCGCCCTGGAGCACTTCATCCAACAGGATTGGCTCAAGGGCTACGACGGGGCTTATACCCCCAACGCGACCATGACCCGCGCGGAGTACGCGGCGCTGATCAACCGCGTCGGCGGCCTGACGGCCGTCAGCGACAAGATCGGCGATTACACGGACGTCCCTGAGGGCGCATGGTACCATGACGATATGGCAAAGGCGCTGGCCGCCGGGTATATGAACGGCGTCAGCGCATCCTCCATGGCCCCTGCGGGCGAGCTGACCCGTGAGCAGGCCTTCACCATGCTGGCCCGCCTGCTGTCCTGCACGGCCGAGGAGACCGCACTCGACAGCTTCCCCGACAAGGCCGACGTGGCGGATTACGCCAGGGAAGCCGTGGCCGGCCTCGTCAAGGCGGGCTACGTCAGCGGCACCGGCGAGGGCACGCTGGCTCCCAAGGCCGTCATCACCCGCGCCGAGGGCGTCACGATCCTCTATAACGCCCTGCAGGCCATCCAGGATCTCGGCAAGGCCGAGAAGGGCCCCTACACCGACGGCGTCTACACCGGCACCGGCGCAGGCTACGGCGGCACCGTCAAGGTCCAGATGACCGTTGAGAACGGCAACATCACCAAGATCGAGGTCCTGTCCCACAAGGAGACCTACGCCTATTACAACCGCGCTTCCCGCCTGATCGACACCGTGCTTGAAAAGCAGACCACCGACGGCGTCGACGCCGTCTCCGGCGCCACGGGCTCCTCCAAGGGCCTGCTGACCGCCATGGGCGCCTGCGTCTCGCAGGCCAAGGGCGGCAAGGACACCTCCAGGACCGGCCGCACCGGCAGCTCTTCGGGCTCCAGCGCCGGCGACAAGCCCGAGGGCGACGACTACACCGAGTCCACGCTCAAGGACGGCGTCTATGAGGGCAAGGCCCTGGGCAACGGCGGCAACATCACCGTCAAGGTCACGGTCGAAAACGGCAAGATCGCCAAGATCGAAGCCTCTTACCCCTTCGAGGATGAGGAGTACTTCGGCAGCAGCGACGCCGACCTGCTGACCAAGCGCATCATCGACAATCAGTCCACCAAGGTCGACGGCATCTCCGGCGCGACCCACAGCTCCGACGGCCTCAAGACCGCCGTGGAAAACGCCCTGAAGGGCGCCGAGTCGGCGGATCAGCCCCAGCAGCCCGGCGCGGAGGGCTATGTCCTGATGAACATCCCCTACGCGGAGTTCTATGCCGCCGAGGGCGACAAGGACGTTGACGCCGTCACGTCCTCCACGCTGAACAAGCCCCGCACCGGCACGCTGGCCGGCGGCTCCTATCATGTCAACAGCGACGGCACGGATATCTCCGGCGTCGTTTATCCCGTTTACGTCAAGGACGATTCCGTTCTGAAGGGCCTCACCGAGATCACCGACGAAAGCAAGGTGACGATCACCGTCACCAACCGCGGCCAGACCTCCGAGACCACCTATGAGGGCAGGGATGCCCTGTTCGAGGCACCGCATCACGCTTATTACAAGCTGGCCGAGAAGCCCTCTTATTTCAAGACGCTGACTGTTGAGAACGGCGCGTTCACCTTCTCCGCCGTCACGGGCGAGAGCAGGAAGGTCGAGGGCGTCACCGGCGAGGTGGGCTACGGCGGCCATCACACCGATGTAGAGATCAAGCTCACCGGCACCGAGGGCATAGAGAGCGCCACGGTCATCTCCGGCGTCGTGCTGACGCTGAGCGACGGCTCCGCAGAGGGTCTGCGCCACGTGTACAACATCTGGCGCGGCACCGAGCTGGGCTGGAACTACGATGAGCTGGCCCTGGGCGGCAAGACCATCACCAACATTCGCTACATCACGAAGGATGCCGTCATCGACTATCCCGTTGAGATCGCCGTCAAGCCCGTTTACGAGGGCCAGCTCACGGCTGAAACCGACGGCAAAACGATGACCTTTGCCGCTCTGCCCGACGATCTGGGCGAGACGACGCTGACCGTCACCTATACCGTCGGCTCCGGCCGCGCGGCCAAGCGGGTCAACGTCTTTGAAGGCGCTCTGGCGGAGACCGTCACTCTGTCCGAGCCCGTCTTCGACGAGCCCGTGGAGGGCGAGGGCGTCTATTCCGCCACCGTCGTCAGCAGCAAGTATGCCGACATTGCCGTCAAGGTCAACCAGACCGCAGACGATACGGACGAGAAGACCTTCGTCCTGATGAACATCCCCTACGCCGAGTTCTACGCCGCCGAGGGCGATGACGACGTGGACGCCGTCACCTCCTCCACGCTGAACAAGCCCCGCACCGGCACGCTGGCCGGCGGCTCCTATCACGTCAACAGCGACGGCACCGACATCTCCGGCGTCATCTATCCCGTTCTGGTTCAGGACGCTGCCGCGCTGGAGGGCCTCACCGAGATCACCGACAGCAGCAGCGTGACGATCTCCGTCACCAACCGCGGCCAGACTTCCGAGACCACCTACGAGGGCAAGGACGCCCTGTTCGAGGCAAACGATCACGCCTACTACAAGCTGGCTGAGGAGCCCGCGCTCTACAAGATCCTCACCGTCGAGGGCGACAAGTTCACCTTCTCCGCCGTCAACGGCGAAGCAAAGAAGGTCGAGGGCGTTACCGCCGACGTCGCGGTGGGCGGCCATCACACCGACGTGGAGATCAAGCTCACGGGCGCCGAGGGCGTCGATAATTCTACCGTCGTTTCCGGCGTCGTGCTCACCGATTCCGAGGGCGCGAAGTACGGCCTGCGCCATGTGTACAACATCTGGCGCGGCACTGAGCTGGGCTGGAACCTGGGCGAGTACGATCTGGGCGGCAAGACCATCACCAACATCCGCTACATCACCAAGGACGCCGTCATCGACTTCCCCGTGGAGTTCACGGTGGGCGAAGCGGCCTACGTGCTGATGAACATCCCTTACGCTGAGTTCTACGCCGCCGAGGGCGACGACGACGTCGACGCCGTCACGTCCTCCACGCTGAACAAGCCCCGCACCGGGACCCTGGCCGGCGGCTCCTACCACGTCAACAGCGACGGCACCGACATTTCCGGCGTCACCTATCCCGTCTTCGTCTCCGACCTGTCCGCGCTGGAGGGTCTCACCGAGATCACCGACGACAGCAGCGTGACGATCTCCGTCACCAACCGCGGCCAGACCTCCGAGACCACCTACGAGGGCGAGGACGCTTTGTTCGAGGCTCCCGATCACGCCTACTACAAGCTGACCGAGAAGCCGACCCGCTACAAGACCCTCGCCGCCGAGGGCGGCGCGTTCACCTTCTCCGCCGTCAACGGCCGCGCTTCCGCGGTCAACGACGTCACCGCCGAGGTCGGTTACGGCGGCCACCACACCGACGTGGAGATCAAGCTCACGGGTCTGGAGAACATCGACAGCTCCACCGTCGTCTCCGCCGTCGTGCTGACGCTGGACGACGGCGCGAAGCTGGGCCTGCGCCACGTCTACAACATCTGGCGCGGCACCGAGCTGGGCTGGAACTACGACGAGCTGGACGTGGGCGGCAGGACCATCACCATCATCCGCTACATCACCAAGGACGCCGTCATCGATTTCCCCGTTGAGATCGCCGTCAAGCCTGTCCTCGAGGGCGGCCTGACTGCCGTGCTCAGCGGCGACACGCTGACCTTCGCCGCGCTGCCCGATGATCTGGGCGAGGCGACGCTGACCGTCATCTACACCGTCGGCTCCGGCCGCACGGCCAAGCGGGCCACTGTCTTTGAAGGCGCTCTGGCGGAGACCGTCACCCTGTCTGAGCCCGTCTTCGACGAGCCCGTGGAGGGCGAGGGCGTCTATTCCGCCACCGTCGTCTGCGACAATTACGCCGATATCGCCGTGACTGTCAACCCGGCAAAATAATAAAAGAAGAAAGAGACCGGGGCCGCTCCTGTGCGGGGCGGCTCCTTCTCTGTAAAGGAGGACCGTTATGATCTTTCTCATCGCTCTGATCCTGGCCTTGGTCTTCATCAAGGCCTGCGGCCCGGCGCTGCGGAAAAACCCGAAGCCGTTTTACCTGCTGGCCGCCGCTTTGTGCGCGCTCACCGCCGTCTGCGGCGTCCTGGGCGTGCGCTTCCCGGAGCCGATCAACACCTGGGTGTGGCCGCTGTTCCAGCGCGGCGCCTTCGCCGCCGCCATCTTCGTCTTCGTGGCCTACGCCAACGCCGTGTCCAACGACAGCAGCTTCATGAAGACCGTCATGCCCCTGCGCGGCCCGCTGTCAATCGTCGCCTCGACCCTGATCCTCAGCCACGGGCTGACCTACGGCTGGACGTACCTGTCTCTGGCGCTGCGCCGGGGCTTCTCGGCCCTGGGCGGGAGCCTGGGCCTGTCGCTGCTGGTGTCGCTGGTTCTGATCCTGCTGATGCTGCCGCTGTTCGTCACCTCCTTCCGCAAGGTGCGCGCGAAGATGCAGCCGAAGAAGTGGAAGCGGTTCCAGCGCTGGGCGTACCTGTTCTACGGTCTGATCTGGCTCCATGTGGTGCTGTTCAACCTGCCCTCCGCCAGGCGCGGCGACAGCCGCGCGCTGATCAACCTGATCGTCTACAGCGCCGTGTTCCTGCTCTACGGCGTCCTGCGCGCCCATAAGGCGCTCAAGGGCCGCTCGCCCGCGGTCCGTGCGATCCCCGCCGCCGCCGCGCTGTGCGCCGCGGCGCTCGTCGTCGGCTCCGCCGCCGCCCCACGCTTCCGCGCCGAGGAGCCCGCTGTCCCCACCCTGGAGCAGCAGACCGTCGAGGAGACCAAAACGTCCAAGCCCGAGGTCAGAGAACCCGAGGTCGTGGAGAAGCAGCCCGAGCCGGAGGTCACCGAGCCGGAGGTCACTGAGCCCGAGACCACCGAACCGGAGACCACGGAGCCCGAGCAGACGACGGAGCCGGAAAAGCCCGTGGAACCCGAAAAGCCTGCCGAGACGAAGCCCGCCGAGCCTGAAAAGCCTGCGGAGACAAAGCCTGCGGAGCCCGCGAAGCCGGCAGAACCGGAAAAGCCCGCTGAGCCCGAAAAGCCCGCTGAGCCCGAGAAACCTGCGGAGCCGGAGAAGCCTGCGGAACCCGAAAAACCCGCCGAGCCGGAGCCCGTCCCCACGGTCTACAAGGACGGCACCTTCAGCGGCACGGGAGAGGGCTTCGAGGGCCCCATCACCGTCTCCGTGACGATCCAGAACGACAAGATCACGAACGTGACGGTCACCTCCAGCGTCGATGAGGAGCCCTACTGGTCCGAGGGCAAGAAGGTCATCAGCTCCATCGTCGCCAACAACAGCGCCAACGTCAACGCCGTTTCCGGCGCGACCTTCAGCTCCAACGGCATCAAGGACGCCGTCAAAGCCGCGCTGGCCGCCGCGAAAAACTGAACTGGAAAAGTCCCGTCCCTTCGGGTATAATGGTCTCGGACAGATCAAAAACCGAAAGGATGGGACTTTTTATGAAGGAGATCTTTGAACGTCGCAGCGTCCGCAAGTACGCCGACCGCCCCGTCACGCCCGAGGAGGTGGAGAAGCTCCTCCGCGCCGCCATGCAGGCGCCCTCCGCCGGGAACGAGCAGCCCTGGCACTTCATCGTCGTCCGTGACCGCGAGACGCTCACGGAGATCAGCAGGACCCAGCAGTACGCCGGGATGCTGGAGCACGCGCCCATGGCCGTCGTCGTCCTGGGCGACGAGGAGGCGCAGCGGTACCGCCCCTATGACTACTGGGTCCAGGACTGCTCCGCTGCCCTGCAGAACCTGCTGCTGGAGGCCGAGCATATCGGCCTCGGCGCCGTCTGGCTGGGCGTCTGGCCCGTTCCCGAGCGCGTCAGCAACCTGAGACGCATCTTCGGCTTCCCCGAGACCGTCCAGCCCCTGGGCATCGTCTCCCTCGGCCACCCCGAATCGCACCCCGACCCCGTCGACCGCTACCAGCCGGACCGGATCCACACAGAAAAATGGTAAAAGAAAGCCGCCCGCCCGGGCGGCCTTTCTTTTGGAGTTGACAGTTGACAGTGGAGAGCGAATGGACAATTGACAGTTGACAATTGTTATGCCTGCGGCGCATTTGATACCGCCGCTTCGCGGCGTAAGGGCAAGATCCTTCGACTCCGCTGACGCTCCGCTCAGAATGACAATGAGAGGGGATGGATCGCGTCGTAGGGGCCGATGCCCACATCGGCCCTTGATCACGGCTGCGTTTTGTGGTCGTCGTAGGGGCCGATGACCACATCGGCCCATGATCATGCCCGCGTTTTGTGGTCTTCATAGCGGCGGCCTGCGGCCGCCATGACCGCGTCCGCGCACATCACGGCACCGGATGGTGGTCTTTGCAGGGAACGGTGCCCGCACCGTTCCGCGCACCTCTCAGCCCGTCAGCATACCCCACCTCTCCGCATGAGCCGACCCCTTCGCCGCGCCCCTTGCATATCGCGCCGCGCCCCCATATTTGTGTAAAATAACAACAAATGATTTAGCGCTTTAATTATAGGAAATATCGATATTTTTAGAACATTTTCGCGCAATATAGCATGAAAACGACGAAAAATCGCAATAAATCCGTCAGAATCGACAAATAATTTGATGCATTTTTGACGATTGTGGAGAAATCCTTCCGTTAAAATTGACAAAGGTGTTTTTTCCTATATAATATTACCAACTCTGTTTGTGAGCGTCCGGGGAAATGACCCGGATAATGGACACAGACAAATCAAAGGAGGAACCTCACCATGTCCGCAGTACAAGAACTGACTAAAGCATTATGGCCGTTTGCCATATTGCTGATCGGCTTCGTCATCCTTCAGGCCAGCGCGTTCCTGAAGACGGCGCTGGGTTTCAACAAGAAGTACAACGTCCTGACCCAGGATGAAGTCAAGGGCGCCTTCAAGACCGGCGCTTTCTCCGTTATCGGTCCCGCCTTCTCGGTCGTCGTCATCTCCCTGACGCTGATCCAGCTGGTCGGCTCCGCCGCCACCTTCATGCGCGTGGGCGTCATCGGCGCCGCCGCCTATGAGCTGAACCTCGCCAACCAGGCCGCCGAGGCCGTGGGCGTCACGCTGGGCAGCCCCGAGATCACCACGGGCATCCTGACCCTCTGCCTGTTCGGCATGGTCCTGGGCTCCGCGCCTTACTTCCTCAACTGCTTCCTGACCTTGAAGCCCATGGACGCTGCCATGAGCAAGCCCAAGGAAGCCGGCAAGGTCTCCTTCACCCCGATCCTCGGTCTGGCCGCCTCCATCGGTCTGATCGGCCGCTCGGCCACCGCCCAGTTCATGAACGGCCTGCCCAACATCTCCGCGCTGTGCGTGGGCGGTCTTGTCACCTGGCTGATCATGCAGTACGTCAAGAAGTCCGGCAAGAAGGGCCTCAACGACTGGATCCTGGCCATCGCGCTGGTCTGCGGCATGATCGTCGGCTCGCTGGTCCGCAGCATGATCGCCTAGCCGAAACCGTATAAAGGAGGAAAACTACAATGTCTGAGAATACGAACAACACAGCCATGATGGAAAGCTATCAGAAGGATTTCATGAAGAGCGTCCATACCATCGGCCGCGGCTCCATGGTCATCGCCGCTCTGCTGTCCTTCCTGCCCATCGCTTACTTCTACTTCATCAAGGGCTGGACCGCCCCCGGCTATTCCAACGTTCTGATCGCCATCGTCGCCTATGGCTTCTCCATGTGGCTGACCGAGCCCGTTTCCTACTACCCCATCCTCGGCTCCGCTGGCACGTACATGGGCTATCTGGCCGGCAACGTCGGCAACATGCGCGCCCCCGTCGCTATGGCCATCCAGAGCTCCCTGGGTGAGGAAGTCACCTCTCCCCGCGGCAACATCGCCACGATCATCACCATCGCCATGTCGATCTACGTCAACCTGTGCATCCTGATCTGCATCGTCGCCGCCGGCCAGTTCATCCTCGACCTGATGCCCCAGGCCGTGCTGAACGCCTTCACCTTCACGCTGCCCTCCCTGTACGGCTCCATGCTGGTCATGAGGGTCGCGGGCAACCCGAAGCGCTCCTTCATCTATCTGCCCGTCGTCGTGATCCTGTACTTCCTGACCACCAAGGTCATCCACGGCCTCAGCTCCTACAGCCTGGCCATCTGCATCGTCGGCACCATCATCTGGGCTTACATCCACTTCAAGATGACCGACGGCAAGAACGCGTAAGAGGTATCACACATGAAGTATATCGATATGCACTGCGACACCCTCATGTGGCTTGCGAATCCCAACACCACGGGCGACCTGTTCCAGAACAGCCTGTCTGTCGATTTCAAGCGCATGCAGCTGGGCGAGGGCACTCAGTTCTTTGCCATCTTCATGCTGCCCGAGGGCTCCCGCTTCCTGGAGCAGATGAACAACATCTCCGACGATGATTACATCAACAAGCTCCACGGCATCCTGTTCGACAATCTGGAGAAGTACAAGGACGTCGCCGCCTTCACCTCCAACTATGAGATGCTGCAGGCCAACCGCGCGGCGAACAAGGTCTCCGCGTTCCTGACCATCGAGGACGGCCGTGCTGTCCGCGGCGACATGGCCCGTCTGGAGAAGTTCTACGACATGGGTGTGCGCCTGATCTCCCTGACCTGGAACCATCACAACTGCTTCGGCGCGCCCAACTCCTATGAGCCTGAGGTGATGAACACCGGCCTGACCGATTTCGGCAAGGAAGCCGTCGCGCGCATGAACGAGCTGGGCATGCTGATCGACGTGTCGCACCTGTCGGACGGCGGCTTCTGGGACGTCGTCAAGCTGACGAAGAAGCCCTTTGTCGCCTCTCACTCCAACTGCCGCGCCATCTCGCCCCACAAGCGCAACATGACGGACGACATGATCCGCGCCCTGGCCGAAAAGGGCGGCGTCATGGGCATCAACTTCGGCCCCGAGTTCCTGAACCCCGACGTGGAGCGCAAGGAGAGCACCGCCGCCCTGATGAGCGCCCACATCCAGCACATCAAGAAGATCGGCGGCATCGACACCGTCGCCCTGGGCTCCGACTTCGACGGCATCGGCGGCGAGCTGCAGGTGTCCGGCTCCGACAAGCTGGGCGTCCTGTTCGACCGCCTCCACTGGGACGGCTTCACCGACGCCGAGATCGAGAAGATCGCCCACCTGAACGCCGAGCGCGTCATCAGGGAATCGATGAAGTGATCACCCTCCCTTCCATCCCCACCATAAGAAAAAGCCCCGCCGTCAACGGCGGGGGTCGTAAGACAGTTTTATATTGTTTTACAGGGACGGCATGACTTTCGGGTCATGCCGTTTCCTGTTTCATCAGTTCATCCAAAGGAATAAAGCCCACCAAATCGTAGCATATCTGAATGGCTTGTCTGCGTTTTCCGCTGCTTTTGTCCGGCGCGCCTATGTAGATCGCCCGGATCAGTTCATGTGCGGCATACGGGGTAAGCGTTTCCATCTCTATGTGCGCTTTGACCTTTTGGATGAACAGTTCAAGATTCTCCATCTGCTGTTCCTGCAGCGCGATCTCCTCGCGCAGGATCTCCATTTCCTCTTTCAGCGCCTCCTGCTCGTCCTCATAATTCCGGCTCATGGAGGCAAATCGCTCGTCGCTCAGTTTTCCGGCCACATTGTCCTCATAAAGGCGGATGAACAGACGATCCAGCTCTTTGAATCGCTTGTCAGCTTTCTCAAACTGCTTACGCTTGACTCGAAGGATCTCTTCACTTTCCAAACGGAGCCGCTGTTCCATGACTGCCCGGAAGTACGCCTCATGGCGCCCGACGATCTCAATGACCATCTGCATGTGCTTCCAGACCAACTGTTCCAGAACGACAGCTCGAATAAAGTGGGCAGAGCATGTGCCGGTGTTGCTGCGGTAATTGGCGCAGACGAAGTGATCCTGCCGCTCTTCGAAGTAGCTGGTGGTGCAGTAGCGCATCTTGGCCTTACAGTCCGCACAAAACACCAGGCCGGAGAACATGTGAGACTTTCCCGTTTTTGTCCTGCGGTGCCGCTGCTGACGGATCTCCTGTACTTTGCCGAACACGTCCAAATCAACAATGGCCGGATGGGTATTGTAGAAGACGGCTCGGTTTTCTTCCGGGTTTTCTCGCTGTTTCTTGTCCAAAATGGAGTTCGTGTAGGTCTTGAAGTTGACCGTGCAGCCGGTGTACTCCTGGCGCTCCAGGATATGAACGACGGTGTTCGTGTTCCAGTGATATGGATCGGCAGTCTCGTGATTCGGTGTATTGATTCCTTCCTTGTGCTTGTACGCGGTCGGGTTCAGGATCTGCTCTTCCTTGAGCTGCTTGGCGATCTGCATCGGTCCGCGGCCTTCCATGCAGAGGTCAAAGATATGCCGGACGACCTGCGCCGCTTCCTCATCCACGATCCATTTCTTTGGATCCTCCGGATCTTTCCGATAGCCGTAAGGAACATTCGTCGTCAGATGCTCACCGCGTTCGCCTTTGGCCTTGTTGACCGCGCGGATCTTCCGGCTGGTATCACGGGCATAGAACTCGTTGAACCAGTTTCGGATTCCGGCGAAGTCATTGTCGATGCTGTTCGGATCAATGGTGTCATAGTTGTCGTTGATCGCGATGTATCGAACATTGTGCTGAGCAAAGGTGATATTGGTGAACATGCCGACCATGGCGGAGTTTCGGCCAAGACGGGAGAGATCTTTCGTCAGCACGACAGATACATGATCCGCTTCGATCTCATCCAGCATGGCTTGGAAGCCGGGACGATCAAAGTTCGTTCCGCTGTATCCGTCGTCTACGAAAAAGACCGGATGGAGAAAATGATGTTCCTTTGCATATGCTTCGAGGATTCGCTTTTGATTGGAAATGGAATTGCTCTCGCCGTCCAAAGGATCCTCCTGGGAGAGACGGCAATAGAGCGCGGTGATTTTGTCAGTTGCCCTTGACATGTTTGTTTCCTCCTTTTCGGGGGCAACTGTCTGAACAGGATTGGTTGGGGTCAGTATATCAAATTCGGTCTGATTTGTCATTCCGAATCCTCCTCCCAATTGTGTAGCATGATGCGAGCAAGCTTCTTATCCAAAGAAGCGCTTCCCTCATAGCTGCCGGTCACGGAATAAACCGTACCATCGATTTCCTCTTCGATCTTGATTTCCGGGAGCCAGTATGCGCTTGGATTGCGGACGATGATATGGCCTTCTTCATCGAAGCGGATGTTGTGTCGAGCGTGACCGTTCGGTGTTCTCTCTGCGCGGTAATAAGGATCTGAATTGAGGAAATACATGACCGGAATGCTGTCACTGTTATCCGGGTCATCTTCAAACTCAATTTCATCCGATAGGATATCTCCGTCATCCAAAAATCCAGTATCAAGTTCTTCGTCGCGCACTTCATCAATGTCTGCTTCCATCGAACGCCCTCTTTTGCATTTTTCTAGTTTCGCATTTTCATTATCTCATAAACCCTGTCCCAAAAACCGGACTTTGTTCTACGTCGGCTTCTGAAAAAGCAAAAAACGATTCCGGCTGTGAAACACATCGGAATCGTTTTTCTTTTGCGGCTTGGCTGCAAAACTGTGAGATTATAATCGAACCGCGCGGGCTTGGGGTGCGCAAACCCTAACAAGTGCCGGGGGACACAAATTCATTTTTGGCAGACAAGGCGAAACTTGCTCTCAGCAAGTTTTGACCTCGGAACGAAAGGCAAAAATGAATAAGTGTAGCACGGTGCGAAACTTGCTCTTGAAGCGTTTGCACATTCTTTGGGGTTTCTTTGCTTCATTGTGTCGGATAAAAAAGCGCAAGAGACTAAGCTCTTGCGCCTTGGTATGCCCGAATGACTACTAGTCGACATGCTTTACGTTGACAGCATCAAGCCAAAGGTAAGTATATAGCCTTCCCGTATGTTTTTCACGAAATGCTTTGTAGGTATCAGACAAATAAAACAGTTTTATTGCTTCCTCTAAAGAGGGCGCATCAATTTTGCATGTTGATGATGCTCTATTTAGACCAAGTGCTTGATCGCCGGTAAGATCCGAAAACGGGTTGGTGATGTTTGAATACGTTGATACAAATAGCTCAAACATGTTTTTTCTCCTTCGGTTTATTATCTTTATGCTATCATGTCGCTTGAATTACTTTCAGGCGCTGATCTCTCCGCTGCCCTTGCTTGCACTAAACCAAGAATGGTATATTTGGGGCTGAATTGTTATCATAGACGCAAACGAGATAATGCAAAACAGAAGTAATTCGTTCCTGCATTGAGCACCGTCGATTTGCAGAGACT